>Ga0214919_10004255_pt1 | contig 21025 bp, 18 predicted proteins | sample LL1503_MetaG_FD_177994 | JGI IMG/M metagenome (GOLD analysis project Ga0214919, IMG submission 177994) | Freshwater microbial communities from Lake Lanier, Atlanta, Georgia, United States - LL-1503 | ecosystem: Environmental > Aquatic > Freshwater > Lake | place: USA: Georgia | collected... | reverse complement strand
GCGCAGGCCAAGGCGGAAGCCTTGCAGCGACACGATGCAGAAGAGAAAGCCAAGGTCGCCGCATTGGGGCAGTGCGAGGCGTTGGCGCAAGAACTGAAGTCACTTGCCATTGCACACGACGCGCAAGCTGAAGCAAAAAGCCAAGCGCTGGCACAAAACGAAACACTGTCGCAAGAAATTAAGGTTCTGGCAGCTGCACTTGACGCTGAGGCGCAGGCCAAGGCGGAAGCCTTGCAGCGACACGATGCAGAAGAGAAAGCCAAGGTCGCCGCATTGGGGCAGTGCGAGGCGTTGGCGCAAGAACTGAAGTCACTTGCCATTGCACACGACGCGCAAGAGACGGCTGCGGTGGACGCTTTGCGGCAACGCGATAAGGAAGCCAGCGCAAAAGAGGACGCGTTAGCGCAAATTACGGAACTACTGCAAAAGAACAAAATATTGACTGCGGCGTGTGAAACGGAAACGGGCGCCAAGCTAAGCGCCATTGCGCGTTGTGCCGTCTTGGCTGAAGAAAAGTCCAAGACCGCGGTTGCGCTAGATACTGTATCTGCCGCGAACGCAAAATTACAAATTAACCTCGAAGGCGCAATCAAATCACTCGCTGAACAGCAAGTCACGCAAGAAATGCTGCGGTTAGAGCAACAGACAACCGACCACCGCCAGCAATTCATTCAAGACGAAATGCTGCGCGCCGAATCTCAAATAGAACTGATAAAAGATCTGTTACTACGTGTTAGGACTTAGCAGATTATGGAAATACTAAAAAGTATTCGAAATTGGCTGATCGCATTACTGGGTGGGCGACCGACACCCCCGATCGGGGCAGAAGCGACAATTCGTGCAGAGGACGTTGCCTTCCGCGAATCACCGACCTCAATGATTTTGGACGATGCGCTATTTGAACGCAGCCGCACTCAATGGTATTTTGGCGATTGGAATGAGTTGGCGAATCTCCAGCGGGATACTATCCAAAACCATTCGCAGCGGGCGAAATTGGCTTTGCTTGCTGCAGCTGGACGCCTTCAATCGGGTTCGGACCTTGAGGCACGCGAATATATTGCGCTCGCAAAGGAGTGGGGTTGTACCAACACCCTCATCAGCCAAGTGCTGATCTCCGGGGTGCATAATAGTCTGGGCCGCGCCGCTGCCATTGCCGGTGAGCAAACCAGTGCAATTAAGCATTTTCAAAGGGCTATCGCTGTCGGTTCTCCTGAGAGCGAAGCTCGACTGCTGGCTCAAGCGCGTGTAAACCACCAATATCAGCAACTCGATCTGCCTCCCCCGCCTACCGGAACGCTTCCAGCAGCCATCTCGCCGGATCCAACTTTCATTACTCAGTCTGTTCGTTAGTCGTATGTTTTCCCTCTTTACGCGGGCCAATCAGGAGCATCGCCTAGGTAACTACGCTAATGCGATTGACCTATACAGGCGTGCATTGCAGGGGGACACCCAGCTTGCTGGCATGATTCAATTCAATCTGGAGTTGGCGCAAAAATGGTTACTCAAGAACACCACAGAATCTGCCTCACCTCCAGCTGAAATCGACTTGGTGACCAATTGGGTGACGCATGAAACTCTTCAGAGCAGCAGCGATTCTCCTTGCATAGTCCTTGGCGGCATGGTGCTTGGATACCCCGCGAAGGGCAACAACACGATACCGCTGCGCGTTATTGAGTGTGCCCGGTTGTATGAACAGATATCGCAAATTCAAGATTTGCACTGCCTGCACTTGATCACAAGCGACGAGCTAAGGCGGCCACCATCCCCGACTCCCAAACCATCGGCATTTGTCCACGCATTCGGCACTCAAGAGATTCGGGTTACGTCGATCTGGTATTCCAATTCCCGGGATTTGCGTCTTTCTGTTGAAAAGGAGCCGCCGTTCACCCTACCCCAAGCATTACGCGCATACCAGTACGACCCAGTCGTCGGCGGCGGACTGGTGCTAGTCGGGGACTGCGTTTTGCAAGGAGCAGACTGGCAACTGACCGACTTGGAACTGGTAAACCCTTATTTGCCCGTGTTGCTCACACTCGCTACGCCTGAAGGATACTTGGTGGATGCAGCCCTGATTCCCTATCCCTCGTTATTGCCGGGGGGCATTCACGAACATGAGTGTTATGTCGGCACGGATGTAAATGATACGAGAGCGACTACCCTTGCACTTTTGCAAGAGCACTTGCTTGCCCTCCAGCAGGGCTGGGCGTTGGGGCAGTTGCAGGTCGACATTCGTGAAGCCATCGGGATTGAAGCCATCCTGTCAATCGACTTCAAGGAGTGGTTGTGGAGCATGTTCTCGTTAGGCATTAAGCCCTGGCGCCCTCCTGAGCAATCGCAGGAACTGGCGGAGTACTGGAAACAAGTCTTTGCGACGCCATTATTCCGCCGCGAGGCTAAAGAGTCTGGCGGTCAGTCAGTACGCGAACGTGAGGGCCGTGTACTGCTCTGCCCGCCGCATGCCATTCCTTCTTTGCGGGCGTTAACGATAAGCCGAGCCTTGGGAGAACTTGAGCAGACATGCGGCATAAGCGAGTTCATTCTTGTTCAAGAAAGACCTTTGACACAACGTTGGCGACTATCTTGGCCCGCGCTGGCACCGAGTCAGTGGCGCGCTGTTGAGCAGGATGGCGCGGTTCATGTACCCAGAGTGTTAGTCGGCAAGAACGATGTCATAGATAAAGTTCCTGAAAATCCACTGGGCGTGAGCGCCATCTTGATGTGTGAGACTGTGGCAGCCACTGCGCGCCAAGTCATCATGCCCATTGCGCCAGATTTTGGCGGGTCGGTGATTCCAACCGCTGGTACCTCATCAGTCGACGTCGTCGTCACGGCGACCGACTTTCCGGCGGAAATATTTGCTGCTTTTTTGGAGTCACTTGCGCTCCAGCGCACCATCAGACTTCGCCAGATCGTTGTTGTTCTGCCTTCTTCCGGCGATCAAAGTGCGTTTGATGCGGACCTTAAGCGTAATTATGCGGGGCGGTATGTGTTGTTGCCGGTGAGCGAGGGCGAGCAATACAAGCAACGCGTGCAACGTGCAACCGCTGCGATTAAGGGACAGGCGGCCGACACATATATGCTTTTTATCAATCAACCATTGGTGTTGCACGACCCCCGAACTCTGGCAGCACTCGTGCAGTCATTGGCCATCCCCAAAACGGTATCTACCAGTGCTATGTTGATCGGAAGAGTGGAACTAAGGTCAAAACTAGAAACTGTATACAGATCTGGCGGCGTATTCCCGGTACTGGCTCAGGGAAAAAATGAGCTCGAATGGCGGTATGAAAATCTTGCAACCGCAATACCCAGGACTACGCTCCCAGTAGCCAGTCATGGCGACGCACTCTTCATGATCAAGGCAAACGATTGGAAAAAATCCGGCGGTCTTGCGGGCATCGAGTTGGAAAATGAAAATGCGGTGCATGAGTACTTAGCCAGGCTGGGCGCAAGCAACCGATTACACCTGCTTGTCCCTCACGTGACTGTAGAGTTACATGACGGCGAGACAAGCCAAGGATCAAAGGGCATCTGCTGGAAACCAGCCCCGAATTTGAATGGCGGCGCTAACGCGGTAAATATTATAGCGCTAGCATCATGAAACTTGGCGTAGTCATACCGACCCAGGAGCATAAGGCTCAAGCAGGTATCCGTATCCGGTACGAGCGAATTAAACCCGCATTGCAAGCGCTAGGGCATGATCTGGATTTGATCCCAATTCAGAATCTCGCATCGATGTCTAAACCAGCGCATGACATCTATTTAATCAGCAAGTGTTACGACGTGCGGGCCATACTTACTGCGCAAAGGCTTCAAAGCCTTGGCGCTAACGTCGGCGTCGACCTATTTGACGACAATTTCAGCCAACTTAACGATAGCCGCTTTGTTCAGTTGCGCTACTGGCTGCGAACCTTGTTACCGTACTGCTCGTTCATCCTCTGCTCTACGCTCGGCATGCAGTCTGTTGCTAAGGCTTATGGCCCGCATTTACCTATTCATGTCATGAACGATCCAGCTGAGCCTTTCGATACGGCAACACTTGTAAAAAAAATCGCCATCAAGCTGGATATGGCACAGCACCGGCGTCGTATTGACATTGCGTGGTTTGGCATGGGTGATAACCCATATTTCCCCGTCGGCTTGGCTGACTTGGCCGCTTATGGCAGCGACTTGGATCGCCTTCGTGGCCATGAATTCGATATTCATTTGTCCATTTGTACCAATCAACGCGCCATGACCGCGGACCATCTAGCGCCACTGCGTAAACTTGCTACGCCCCTTACGATTGAGCAATGGACGCCGGAAGGTGAGGCCGCCTTGCTTGAGCGTAGTTTTGTCAGCTTTCTGCCAGTAAACGCTCAAAACTTCAGCCGGGTCAAGTCTCTAAACCGTGCCGTCACTGCCCTAACCGCCGGCTCACAGGTGCTTTCGGCAGGCTATCCTCTCTATCAACCGCTTGAAAAGTTCATTTATAGTTCCTCGCGGCAACTGATTTCTGATCTCAAGCGGGGCGAAATGCTCCTAAGGGCCGAATCGGTCCCCTCGCTCTGCGAACAGATACAGCGAGTCGCCGACGTCAATACCGAGGTAACGAGACTAACGGATTTCTTCGCTGAGCTTAAGCCCGCGCAGATACCGGTCGATCAAAAGAAAGCCTGCTTTGCGTTAATTCATGGTAGGGAAACGCTTAAAGATAGCCACGAGTTCGCGCAGAGACAACACACGCTTTCAGTTGCGAGCCCGTTATGTAAGATTGACCTCAACTTCGATGTTCGTTTTCGTTATAACGAACTTGGGCGACTAGAGGTTCTGGTGCACAAGAAAAAACGAGATCTGATCGAGCCGCAACTGATCTCCATGATCGATTCGTCGACGCTGTTTTTGAATACAGAATATTCTGTATTAGATGTATCAGCGGCCTTTCCCGATATCGCGACCCCGGGGTGGGCGCTCATCCAATTGAATTCGCCTGCTGCCCTTGCAGGAATCTACCCGGTTATGGTGGGCTATATGATCGCGATACTTCAGAAAATTTTTCCTTGTACTGGCCTGGCCGTGTCCGAACAGTCGAAACAAATACCGTGGGCACTCCCCATGAAGTTTGTTGCTGAGGTGGACCAATGAATACAAGGCAAGTTATCTTCATCGTTAACCTGCTTCAGGATATCAACATCCTACGACCGCTGGTGTACGTAGCCGCGCATCGGCTCAAGCTGACAACTCGATTCCTGGTCACATCTGCCTTCCGCAAACGCGACAAGACAGGAGTTTGGCAACACGAGCTGAACGAGATTGCAACAGAGACCAATTCTCTCATCCACGATTTCGACAACGAGTTTCAGGCACTGCAAGTTCTGCAAACTGGCGATGGCGCGCTAGTCGCTGCCAGTGAATCGAATTTAAATGCCCACAAGCCAGTCCATGATCTCTTTCGCGTTACTCCTAGCCAATACGTGAAGATTACATTACAACACGGCTTTGAATGCGTCGGTTTTTTACAAAGTCGCGATCAAACCTTAGCCCACGGAATCAATATCACCTTCGCCGCGGACATTGTTTGCGGCTGGTGTGCGCCGGAACGACTTACAGCCGTTTCGCCGTCTCAGCGGCACAAACTTCGTGTTACTGGGCCAACTGCATTGCTTCCATCACCAACTAAGCTAAATCACGGCGACAGTACAGTCCAAGTCAAATTCGAATCTTCAGGACTTGTATGTGAAAACATGCACTCTTCTCGCCTAAATACCGCCGGGGACTTTAAATCGGAATTTCTCGGTGTTTTCGAAGACTTTTGCGCAGAACAAGCTCTGAAAGGTGGTCACGTCATATTGCGCCCTCACCCCGGTGGGCAATATGTCATCAAGAACGATGTATCGCTACCCCAAAATGTGACTCTCGAAAATGGACCAATCTACAAAGTCGACTTGCGGAAGTTTGCGTACGGCATTTCTGCGCCTTCTTCAATCTTGATCGACATGGTACTCGCCGGTATTCCCACGGCGGTGTGGCACGATGAAGGTACTGTGATGGATCTGGGAAATTATGAAGGACTTACGCGCATTTCGACAACAAGCGACTGGTTGTCATTCGCAAAAAATGCTGTTGACCAACGAGACCAATATTTGAAAAAACAACAAATATTTCTCATGAAGCAGGGACTGATTATCGAACGAACAAGTATTCTTAATGCGTTTTCTACCTTACTACGGACATCAGTGAGATATGAGGATCACCAGGTGATGCGTCGACAAAATCGCGAGAGGATTCTTCTTATCGTCCCAAATGTTGGTGCAACTGTGCAATTTAGTTTTATCAAACCGCTAGCATACGCTGTAGCGACCGGCCGTGCTGTAGTAGACGTAATAGAAGAAGTCGACTTGAATAGAGATTTGAAGGCAGAGCGCTCTTTGTTTTTTGAAGGAGGCGCGTGGCTTTTGGATCGAATTAGAACAATCACACCGACAGTTGCTATTTTTTGCCGGTGGACCGGCCCACATTCAAAATTAATGTTGAGCTACTTTTGCGAAAATGGCATTCCGACAATATGTTATTTAGATGATGATCTAATGTCGGTACCTAAAAATATTGGTCTTGAAAAATGGGCGAAGTATAATGAGCCCCGAAGACTGCAATCGCTTCAACATTTACTAAATCATTCAAATTTGGTTTACACATCTAACAAAAGTTTGAAAGAGCGGATTGAAAAGCTTTGCACGGGACGCCGTGTTGTGGCAGGCGACATCGTTAGCGCTCACTACCAAGTAAAGGAACCGCGAATTGGCAGGCTTAGGAAGATTGGATATATGGGAATAGGCCACAAGGAGGATTTAGAGCTTATCCTTGTCCCCTTGATCGCCTATCTGAAAACGAATGTTGATGTTATCTTTGAGCTCTTTGGTACCATTCCAATTCCTCACGAATTACTCGAGTTTGAAAATCGCATCTCGAAAATAGAAAAAATTGAGGATTATGACGAATTTCTTGCACGGTTACCCACCCTAGAATGGGATATCGGGATATGTCCCTTATCCAAAATGCCATTTAATTTTCTTAAAAGCAATGTTAAGTGGATTGAGTATTCTTCAGCCGGCATACCTGTAATAGCAAGTCGCGGAACGGTTTATGACGCGTGTTGCGCCGAAGGTTGCGGAGTTTTGGCTGATACCGAAAAAGATTGGTACAACGCCTTAGATTACCTTGCATCTAATCCGGCTGTGCGTTTAGACATGGTCGTTCGGTCGCAGAAGAAACTACGGCGCGATTTTTCGCGGATTCGGATGGAAAATCAAGTACTTTCCATGATTCAGCTCGCCTCTGACAATCATCGTGCTGATCGAGTAGTAGCTCCCACATCATTGGCTACTGGTACTTCGCAAGAACGAATTCTTCTTGTTGCTAAATCATTTATGCCAACATTAGAAATATATTTTACTAATCCTCTTAACGATCTAGTGGATGAAAAACAAATCACGATTGATCTCATTACAGAAAATCATATAAATAATATAAAAGCCGACGTGCCTGGTGCGAACAATAAATTCTTAAAATCCAGTTTTTCCGCTGTTGAAAACTGGATAATTGAACGTTTCAACATGTTCTCTCCCACTGTTTTGGTTTTTGTTCGATATTCGGGTCCTCATGCACAACTACTTGTTGATTTAGCAAAAGCACACTTAATACCCATAATATATCATATTGATGACGACTTGTTAAGCGTTCCCATCGAGATCGGTCTAGAGAAGAGTGCGTATCACAATAATCCCCGGCGGTTGTCGGTTGTTAAAAGCTTACTTGAAACTAGTACCTTAGTTTTGTGTTCAACCAAATCATTGATGAACAGACTTCAGATTTTGACTCCAAGTATCAGCGCGGCTACTACTAACCGGATTGTATGTACCATGAAGGCCAAAGCCACCGTGCGTGCTAGACCCGCCCGGAAAATTGGATATATGGGTAATGCTGATCATGCGCACGATTTTTCAACTATTGTTGACGCTTTAGTTCTTGTTTTACGCAAGCACACGCAAATAACTTTCGAGTTATTTGGATCCCTGCCAATGCCAGATAAACTCAAGGAGTTCGGTGATCGCATTCAACATGTTCCTGCAACGTCGACCTATGAACAGTTTTTGACTATGTTTCCTCACTGTGAGTGGGATATAGGCCTCTGTCCGTTATATAAGAACTCATTTAACTTGATGAAAACCCCAATAAAGTGGTTTGACTATACGTCGATAGGTGCCGCTGTAGTCGCAAGCCGCGGTACAGTTTATGACGAGGTTTGCGCTGATGATTGCGGTGGCTTGGCGGAGTCAGAAATCGAGTGGTTTGATATTATCGATACACTGATAACCAGTCCATCTACACGTCACATGATGGCTGAAAATGCACAACGAAAGCTAAAGTACGATTATCCTGTCGAGCACTTTCGTGCAGACATGATTCGGGTATTTAATCACGCGCATCAGATGGTAAAAGATTCCACCTTTCATTAAATCGAAGTCTGATTGAAAAAACCGCTCGCTTTTTATTCATCGTTCTAATATAGTATCTTTAAGGACTAGAAAATGATTCGTGTATTTGTTGGTTACGATTCGCACTTGCCGGCGCTATACAATGTGTTGCAGCACAGCATTCACGCTCGAGCGACGAAACCTGTTGCGGTGATCCCAATTATTTTATCCCAATTGAAAGGTGTATATAATCGCGAACGCCACCCTCTGGCGTCTACGGAGTTTTCATTTTCTAGGTTTTTGGTTCCGCATTTGTCTTGCTATGAAGGGTGGTCTTTGTTTATCGACAATGATTTTCTTGCGCTTGATGACGTCTCAAAGTTATGGGAATTGAAAGATGATCGTTACTCAGTAATGTGCACGAAGCATCAATACCATCCTGTCGAAGAAACGAAATTCTTGAATACTGTACAAACAAAGTACGAAAAGAAAAATTGGTCTAGTTGTATGCTGTTTAATAATGCAAAGTGTCGCGCGTTAACGCCCGATTATGTTAACTCAGCAAGCGGACTCGAGTTACATCAATTTAAGTGGCTTGAAAGTGATGTGCAGATTGGAGAAATTCCGCTTAATTGGAATTATCTGGTTGGTTCCGACACAAAAGCTGATCATGTGTCTTTTGTACATTACACGTCAGGTGGTCCCTATTTTAAAGAATTCTGTACCGTTGAGTATGCGGAAGAATGGTTTCGTGAGCGTGACGATATGGTTCGATGTATGCAGGCGGGCTGATCATTTTGGATACACTTTGACGCGAAACGCGACGAAGAACTTCATTACGAATGTGTCTAGAGTTTGCGATGTGTGTCGATTGTAGATATTTCCGAGAATCTAACTTTGGGTCATGTTATGACTTCTTCTAAGCAAAAAATTTCCGGGGAAGTTTTGGCTCGTATTTTGAGTAGTATGCATCGCATTAATAGGGGGAACATTCAGGCAGAGGCGGCAGGAAGAATCCTTTCTGATGAGATTGATATGGTAGAGAGTATATTTTGTGATATTGATCCAGAAAAAAACGTCGCTTATGGTAAAGAAGTTTACAAGCGCGTGGCATGTTTCGAAGAAGATTCTTTTTCAAAACTTGATGTAATGTTGCCATGGAGTAGTTACTTTTACATTGACGCTGTGCGCAGCATAGGCACGCCGTGGTCTCGAAAAAAGAGGGCCGGTACGCAACCGTTTCCTGACCCAACGGTAGAGCGTCTAAATAAGCTTATTCCACTAAAGAATTTCTCTGTTCTTGAGGTGGGTTGTTATGAAGGTCATCATACAGCAAGCCTAGCGCTTCATTCCGGTGACATTTGGGCGATCGACGGGCGAATTGAAAATGTTATAAAAACTTTGGTGCGTGTGTGGCTAAGTGATTGTGAGCGCAATGTTAATGTTAATTTAATCGACTTGGAAAAAAACAATCTAATTGATGCTCTTGCTAAGCTGGGAAGGGCGACGCCATTTGATTTGATACATCATCGCGGCGTGTTATACCACTTGTCTCATCCAATTTTGCACTTGAGGGAGTGCGCAGCTATTTGTAATATACACTTGTATTTGCATACACAAATTGCAAGCGCAGGGAGTGCTAATACTGAAATAGAAATTGACGGACTCTCTTATCCAGCCTTTAAATACAAAGAACCAAAGGTTGATTTTTCGCCCTATTCTGGTATTACCAGTTATGCCTACTGGCTTACACAGGATAGCTTGTTGAAGGCGCTGTCTGATGTTGGTTTTATTGATGTCAAAATTATCAATCTGAAAGATGAACGAAACGGTCTGAGGATTGAGTTGCTAGCATCCAAATAACGGTGTGAACTTGAGATTTCTCTCGCTTGTACGTAATCGTAATTTAGCACTCGTGGCGTTGGTTCTATATGAAATTAATTCAATTTATTGTCCGCAAAGACAAGAATTTGAATAAAGTTGGTTTGAATTTGCGGGTTATCAATTCAGATTGGGTCCTCACCTGAAAGTAAGGCTATGTCAATGGTTGAGTGCGTTAGTAGTCACCGATTTTCTGGCTTCGATGCTATGCAGCGGAACAATCACAAAGATTTCCACCTCATTCTTTGTTGTTATTTTTATACAACCAACACTTCCGAAACAAGGATCAGTCAGTGATAACTATTTCAAATGCCATTCAGGTCGATAATCACTCCGGCTTTGTCCTGTTCGGTGGTATAAATGTCCTCGAGTCGTTGGATCTCGCCAAACGGGCGTGCGCAGAATATGTGCGCGTTACACAGAAGCTGGGCATTCCTTATGTATTCAAGGCCAGTTTCGACAAGGCAAACCGGTCCTCCATCCATTCTTTTCGCGGACCTGGTCTGGAAGAAGGCTTGCGCATGTTTCAAGAGCTCAAGGCCGAATTCGGTATGCCTATCCTGACCGACGTCCACGAACCTTTCCAGGCGCAACAGGTGGCCGAGGTGGTGGATGTGCTGCAGTTGCCCGCCTTCCTGGCACGACAAACCGATCTGGTGGTGGCCTTGGCCAAGACAGGGCGGGTGGTTAATATCAAAAAGCCCCAGTTCCTCAGCCCGTCGCAAGTTGTGCATATCGTTGATAAGTTCCGCGAGGCGGGTAACGCGAAAATCCTGATCTGCGACCGGGGCACGTCTTTTGGCTATGACAACCTGGTGGTGGACATGCTGGGTTTTGGTGTCATGAAAAAAACATGCAGCGATTTGCCGGTGATTTTCGATGTTACCCACGCCCTACAGCAGCGTGACCCCATGGGCGCGGCCTCTGGCGGCCGACGGCAGCAGGCGGTGGATCTTGCGCGCGCCGGGATGGCTGTGGGTTTGGCCGGTCTTTTCCTTGAAGCGCACCCCTATCCGAGTCGTGCAAAGTGTGATGGGCCCAGTGCCTTGCCCTTGGACAAACTGGAGCCCTTCCTTACCCAGATCAAACAACTGGATGATCTGGTGAAGTCTTTTCAGCCATTGATAATCGATTGATGCCATCGTTGACACGGCCAAGAAGTGCAAATTGCATCATCGTTATTCCTGCCCGATTTGCTTCGACCCGACTGCCGGGAAAGCCGTTAGTGGATACTCGCGGTAAGCCGATGATCCGGCATGTGGTCGAGCGTGCCCGCGAGGTGGCCGGTATAGATGCAGTGCTAGTGGCTACCGATGATGCCCGCGTGGCGCATGTTGTCGAGGCATTCGGCGGGCAGTGCGTTATGACTTCGCCCGATCACCCCTCGGGCACGGATCGGCTGGTCGAGGTCATGTCGACCATCGAAGCCGAGATTTATATCAATTTGCAGGGCGATGAACCCTTGGTTCGACCTGAGGAAGTCACAATGCTCGTAACTGGCACGCAGGCAGACTCTAGTATCGATGTGGGCACACTTTGTCATCCCTTACCGGCCAACGAAGCAAGCAATCCCAACAGTGTCAAGGTGGTGTTGGCCAACAATAGCGACGCCCTCTATTTCAGCCGTAGCCCCATCCCCTATCTGTGCGATGCGACGAGGGTCACCTACCTCAAGCATATCGGCGTCTATGCTTACCGGCGCCTTGTGTTGGAGAATTTTGTCAGGCTGCCGCAGCCCATGCTGGGAGAAGCCGAGAAACTCGTACAACTGCGCTTATTGGCGGCCGACTACCGTATCCGTGCCTTCGAGGTCGCGCCGACGGGGCCGGGCGTGGATACTCCTGAGTGTGTTGAGCGTGGCCGGGCCATTCTTTCAGGCAAACCGGAGCCGCTTTCTGCCACACTAGCGCATATCAAGCTTGTGATCACCGATTTGGATGGCGTGCTGACGGATGGTAGCCTCTACTACGAAGCTACTGGCGAATGCCTTAAGCGCTTTCATGTGCATGATGGCTTGGGTATCCGCATGCTGGAGGAAAGCGGCATCCGCGTTGCCGTGGTGTCCGGGCGCGACTCACCAACGCTGCGCAAGCGGATGGATGATCTCAAGGTGTCATACACGATGTTTGGCGTAAAAGACAAAGCGGCTGCCTGTAAAGCGCTGATCGAGCAGGCAGGCGTCACAGCATTGGAAACCGCCTGTATTGGCGATGACAGTATCGATTTTCCGGCCTTTGAGATGTGTGGCGTTTCATTTGCGGGCACGGATGCGCCGATTTATGTGCGGCGTGCGGCAGGAAGAGCTTTATTGTTGGGTGGTGGATGCGGAGCTTTTCGCGAGGTGGTTGATTTGATATTGCGCCAAAAGAGACGAGGTTCCGTATACCAAAGTGATCAAAGTTATATGGAGCAGATGTGGGGCTTAGTCCAATGACATTTAAAGACATTAACAACAACTCGATGCTGCAGAGATTTGTTAAAGACGTCGAAAGTGGAAAATTGGTGATTTCAAAAATGCCAATTGATGAGAAACTAATGGCAGTAGAACTTGAAAGATATTCAAGACATTTTTTGGGGCATAAAAATCTTTTCATTGTTATAAACGGAACTACATACAAGATCACATCTGAATTATATTTTGGCGCATATCAAGTAATGTTTAGTTTGTTTGAAGAGGAGCCCGTAGTACTTGTAAGGTGCGGTGTTAGGTTGATTGGATTTGTATATATAAAAAGCCTTACTTATTTTCATACAGCAAGCAAGGAAAAGGCTGAGAAATTCGCGACGATATTCGTCAAAATATTTTTTCACTTAAAACATAATTGTATTAATAAGTTATTTTCTGAAAATCCACAAAAAAGGGTTTTAATAATTGCGGATGATAGACCATCGCATTTTATTAGGCAGGCGATTGGTGGGGTGTACTTATTACGGGAGTACTTGTCTAATTTTACTAATAAGAATGGACAAATCTTCTACTTAGAAGATAAATGCCTAGTTAATCCAAGGGTGGCTTTTGGTGAGTCTGTAAAGAATGATATTAGTGCAAAGTATGAGGAAGATGTATATTTGAGCGGCGTTGGGGATTCGATGCTCATTCATCGGATCTATCGTTCGTCTATTGAGAGCGTTGAATGGATGCGGTACTATCTCAATGAACTCAACTTGAAAACCGAAAATAGCATTAGTAGCACCAAAACCAAATCACTCTGTTTATTGGTATCGCTTGAAGTTGAAAAGTCAAGATGGTTAAATCAACAAGAACAGGTGTCGTTGTTGATAAAAAGAATTAACCTTCTATCCATTCGGTACAAGTTAAAATTGGTCATCTATGTCGATTGCTGGACATTTAGCGATTTTGCAACAGATGCGGAAATTAATCAAAGCAACGTTGTTAAACGTGCGGATAGTATCGTTGAAGCCATACAAGAGCATTCCGGTTGCAAGTTGCATAGGATTTATACAAAGCGATTTACCGATAAAGTTATTGAGATTGCTGGTATTGATATTGCAATAACACCACACGGGACGGCCGCATTGATACCTTGCAAAATACTTAAAAAGCCAACCATCACTTTTGGAAGCAAAGCCCAACTGAAGCACACAGAAGATTTGGATATGAATTGCTGGTTTCCTTTGAGTGGCGAGTTTATTGACGAAGATAAGGGCAATGATGGTATTGGTTTTCCTTTGCATAAATATTGCGTTTCAAGTCATGGAATACTTAAACAGATATTGTTTGTTTATAAAAAGTTCAATGTGCATTCATGAGGTTGTTTACGGGTTTCTTTTTCCTATAATTTTATATTGAGGCTGATATATGAATACCATGAAAGTAGTAGCGTTCCTGCCCGCTAAAGGAACCAGCGGACGTATTCCAAATAAGAATATTCAACTTCTCGATGGAAAGCCGTTGTTTCTTCATACGCTTGAAAAATTAATTGAATGTGAGTTTATCGATGAAGTTTACCTCGACACTGACTCTGAAAATATTATTGAATTAGCATCCGAAGTCCCATGCAAAATCATGCGCCGAGACCCAGACTATGCATCAAACAAAACCGATGGCCATCAACTTTTTATGAATGAAGTAGGTTTTGTTGAGGCTGATATTTATATTCAAATATTGGGGACAAGTCCATTTATAGAGGCTGAAACAATTTCTAAAGGTTTGGATATTTTGAAGTCAGAAGCGAACAACTTTGACTCCGTTGTCCTTGTAAGAAGAGACAAACAATATTTATGGACTGGGAATATCCCATCATACAATGCCCAACACATCCCAAATAGTATCGATTTACCGGATACAATTATTGAGACAATGGGTTTGTATATAGTGAAGCGTGAAGCTGCCTTACAAACAAATCGACGTATTGGAAATCATCCGTATCTTTTAGAGGCATCACCTCTCGAGGCAATTGATGTCAACTGGCCAGAAGATTTTGCTTTGGCAAGCCTTGTTGCCTCTGGCATTCGCGAAAAGGATCGCAAACTATTATCGAACCTCAAAAATCACATATCGAGCAGCATGTTATCAGACGTACTTGATGACATGGGATATCCCTGCCAAATAATTAAAATCTTAAAACCAAGTATAATGAATGCCAAGTTCTTGGGTCGATCCAAAACTATTAAGCTGCGTGTACTGCGGGATGGCGAAGACTTTCGCGGCATTTATAATGCTTTGGAAACATATAACTCTGTTATACCTAATGATGTGATCGTTGTTGAAAATGAAGCAAGTGATTTTGCTTATTTCGGTGAACTAAATGCAAACTTGGCTTTACGCGCCGGCGCTTCTGCGGCAGTAATTGGAGGTAAAACAAGAGATACATCAGAAGTAACCAGGATTGGATTTCCGGTTTTTTCAACTGGCTCTTCATGTCAGGATGTGCGTACTCGAGCTACATTTGAATCGTTCAATAAAGCAATACAAATCGATAATGTAAAAATAAGCCCGGGTGACCTAATATTTGGTGACGTAGAAGGCGTGGTAGTTATTCCGAAAAGACTTGAGGCGAAGGTTATAGAGGAAATATTTCTTAGAACATCTACAGAAAAAAATATATTGGTGGACATATCTAAAGGTATTGATGTTGGTTCAATAGTAAAAGATCACGGTACATTTTGATTTCTTTACCTTTGGATGTTTTATGGTTCTTAATTTAACTTCAGATTTTGTTGCGATTGCTAAGAATGTCGTCGATGTTGAAATTAAAGGCCTAGAAAATATGGCCTCTCGAATTGGCAACGAGTTCGTAATTGCCGTTAATTTATGTTCGAATTGTAGAGGTCGCTTAGTTGTAATTGGCATGGGTAAGTCAGGCATCATCGGCCGCAAGATTACCGCCACCCTGGCATCAACCGGTACGACCTCGTTTTTTGTCCACCCCGCTGAAGCCTTCCATGGTGATCTAGGGATGATCCATGCCGACGATGTGGCGTTGATGATTTCAAATAGCGGCGAAACGGAAGAGCTCATTCGCCTGCTGCCTTTCATGAAACACCAGGGCAACAAGATCATTGCCATGACCGGAAGCATGGATTCGACACTCGCTAAAAATGCGGATGCCGTCTTGGATGTCTCAGTTTCCCGAGAAGCCTGTAACAACAATCTGGCGCCTACCAGTTCGACGACCGCGACCTTGGTCATGGGTGACGCCTTGGCAGTGGTGTTGTCTACCTTGAAGAACTTTCAGCCCAAGGACTTTGCCCGTTTCCACCCAGGCGGCAGTTTGGGCCGCCGCCTGCTCACCAAGGTTGCGGATGTGATGCACAAGGATAACTTGCCGATCTGCGCTCCAAGCGCACCGATGCGCGAGGTGGTGGGTGTCATTACCCGAGGCAAACTGGGCGTAGCGCTAGTTATGGACGCAGGTCGAATGCGGGGCATCATCACCGATGGAGACCTCCGTAAGGCGTTTGAGGATGCCCCTGATCCACTCAAACTTGTCGCAAGCGACTTTATGACAGAAAATCCTCGGGTTATTTTCGAGCACGAGAATTTGGCTGAGGCGGAAAAGAAGATGAAGGAACTTACCAAAAGACTACTGGTCGTCGTTAACGCACACGCTGAGCCGGTCGGTGTGCTGCAGATTTTTGATGTCGAGGAGTAATTCATGTGAGCCCGTCAAAAGTAAGCTTAGCTGCGAAATGCATTTTTGTATTGGGAATGCACCGCTCTGGGACGTCGGCATTTACAGGCTTGCTTTGTCGCTTCGGGGTCGGCATAGGACCGGACTTGCTGCCAGCGAACTACTCTAATCCAAAGGGTTTTTTTGAGAGCAAGGCGGTGGTGGATATAAATAACGCGATTTTGCTGGGGCTTGGCTCATCTTGGGATGACATGAACGCACTGCCAATAGATTGGCAAATGAACCCCGCTATGCAAGCGATGCGTATCGATATTGCTGCGTTGCTTTCATCACTTGCTGTTGCGGAGAATCCGCTGGTTATCAAGGATCCTCGTTTGAGTAAGACCTTGCCGCTGTGGCTCGGTGTACTTCGGGATTTCGGCGTCCAACCTGTGGTGGTGATTTGCGTCCGAGAACCGAATGCGGTGGCGCAGTCTGAAAAGTTGATGAAGGGATTTCCATTGATGAAGTCTCTAATGCTGTTCTTGGACTACAACTTGCAAGCGGAGCGCAACAGTCGGGATTTTCCTCGAGCGATAGTGACATATTCAGATCTGCTTGCAGATTGGAAGGCTGTGTTGCGGAAAGTTGATGGAGAACTGGGCCTTGCGTTGCCACTCGACGCGGCGGGCTGGGAGAAAAGGGGCGCCGATTTCATAAGTCCTGAGCTTGATCGCTCTCGACCCGAGATCGGGGAGTTTGAGCGTTGTGGCACTGTGGGCGATATGGCAAATGCGCTCTATGAGGCGTTGCGATTGACTAAGGCCAATGACGTTGAAGAGTTAATGCAGCGATTTATCGCCTACCAAGAAGACATTAAACCGTGGGGCGCGATCCTGCAACATGTGCAGAAAATTGAGGAACGTTTTCCCACTTTGGATTTGGGTCTGCGCTTGGGTTACTCGCGAATGCAAAGTAGTGTTAGTTGGGCTGACGGGAGGTTAGCTGAGTTTGACACGGCAAACATTGTTACGAGCAAGTGGGTCTATGGCACTGAACGGAAGACTATTCGCCTCGCTTTTGATCGCCAGTGCACGGCCGACAAATTCCGCCTTACGTTCGCCAATCGGTCTTGTTGTGTACAGGTGTATTCGTTGGTATTACAGCGAGGTGAGAAAGTACTCGGTCAGTGGAGTCATTTGCATGAATTATTGATTGGACATTCAAAGTCATCTTTTGATTTGTCGCAAAAGAAGGGTTATGCAGTTGATGCTTGGATTTTCCTAGACGGTAAAGGCTATTTGGATATTAAGTTGCCAGGCGATGCACCGCTTGCCCTTGACTCAGATTGTCACTTTGACCTTGAGATCGAAGTCGCTGATGTTTCAACCGCATTAAAGCCGCTTTTGGCTAGTCTAACTCTCTCGCAAAAGGATGGACGTAAACTGCGGGATCAACTACAAGCGATTAACATCAAGCAAGTTAACGAGAACGAGGTTTCCGGATTGTTGGAGGAAATAGCCAACCTCAATGGATTACTACAGACGTCCATAGAAACACGGGATCAAAAGATTGCTTCTCAGCAACAAATGCTTGACCGTATGCGAGTAGAACTACTACGTGCTGAAACACAACTGGACGTACTAAAGGATTTGCTAATTGGACACCTGGACCAAGAGCGGCTGTAAAACAATATTCCATGACTATGTTTTTATTATTAGTGGCGGATTCAATAGCGAAGCGGCGCGCGTCAAGTTAGTTGTCGCTGAATTTACGCAGCCAAAGGCTGAATAAGCCTTGGAAGTAAAAAATGGTCGCGTACAACTCACTCTTGAGGTAGTACGAGGAAAGAACTTTTGGGCATGTTTCAACCGCGCTTTGAATGATAAAAAACAACAGTACTGTTGGACTTCACCAATGAACTCTAAGCAGATGAAGAAGTGGCTAGAGCAGCAGGGGGCGACGTTCCAGCCTGGCAAAGGCTCGCACCTGAAGGTGGGTAAGCAGTCTTCACTGCCCATGCACGGTACGAGCGAGCTTGGTAAGGGGCTGGAAGCTGCGATCAAACGACAGCTTGGTTTGGTGAAGGAAAAAATGATGTTTGATTACCCTGTGACCTTGACTCCTGATGACGGAGCCGTGCTGGTGACGTTTGCCGATGTGCCAGAAGCCATTACCTTCGGTGCTGATGAAGAGGAGGCCCTGCTCAACGCTATCGACGCATTGGAAACCGGTCTGTCGTTTTATGTAGATGCCCGCAAACCGCTACCGACCGTTAGCCAGGCAGCGGCGGGACAAAAAACCGTGCATCCATCAGCCCTGGAATGCGCCAAGTTGGGCGTGTACCAAGCAATGACCGACCAGGGAATCAAAAAGGCCGAGCTTGCCCGCCGCTTGGGATGGCACATGCCCCAAGTTGACCGTTTGTTCGATCTGAGACACGCATCAAAGCTCGATCAAATCGAGGCTGCGGCAAACGTGCTGGGTAAGGAACTATTGGTGCGTATTGCTTGACAACACAGCGTGACACGCCGCGATAGCGGTTGGGCGCTGACTTGGCCGTGGCGCGCTTGCGACGCAAGGAGTCTTTAAGAACCTGGGCAGCGCGTATGGGGGTGTCGGTGCCCACATTGCAGCGGCTAGAGGCGGGCGACCCGTTGGTGGGTGCCAAGCCGGTGCTGATCCGCGTTCAAAGCTATGCGTCAAGCAGCTTCGATTGCTTTTTACTAATTTTCTCAGGATGGCAGCTGGACCAACGGGTCGACACACACAACGCCAAGTGGCTCAAAATTCTTGAGGTTGCAGGTCAGTAACAGCATGCCAGCGTTTTGTGCCAACGCGGCAATGGCTACATCGGCAAAGCCGGGATGGCGACCTCGTGCAATGGCCGCGTCAGATATGTCACCGGCCAGACGCGCGGCTTGCGCGTCCAGCGGCAAGATACGGTCTGCATAAACATTGAGTAAACCGTCCAACCAGTGGTCCAGGCGTTCTGCCCGCTCGACACCGCCAGCCCTGCGCAACTTGCCAATGCCTTGCGCCATTTCTGCAATAGCAACGCAAGGCAGGTAAAGCTGCTGGTGGTGCGTTTGTAGCCATTCACCAAAGGGCGTGGGTACAAAAAACTCGCGCCCAGGTGCCAAGATGGACACCACACTGGTGTCCAGCAGGTATCCCTTAACCAAAATCGACGCCCCGCAGCGGCGTTGTGTCGCGCTGGGTCGTTAACGGCCCAGGCAATGCCATAAGGTAGTTGGCCAGATTAGGCATCTCCATCGGGTACAGGCGAGCGCCCTCGGCCACCGGAACGATCATGGCGCAAGGTCGTCCATGGCGACTTACCAGCGTGGGCCGACCCTTCTCAGCGGCAGCCACTAGCGCAGAAAAGCTGGCCTTAGCTTCGCGAATTTGCATTGTTTCCATACGAACCCTATTGTGACTACACGTAGTCATTTTAGTGCGCTGTCCCAGGGATTGACAAGGGGCACACCCATGAGCTTAAAGTCAACAATGTTGCGGGTGACCAAGGTCATGCCATGCACCAACGCTGTTGCCGCGATCAGTGCGTCGCGCTCGCTGCGCTTGTCGGGAACGTGCAGCTTGGCGCATCGCAGCGCGACAGCGGTGTCGACCGCCAGCGTGCGGGAGGCAAACTCGGGAAGTACCTGCTGCTCCAGCCACAAACGCAACATAACGCCCTGGGCGGAGTCTTTGCGCTCAATCGACAAGACGCCCAATTCCAGTCAAATCGAACACTGCTGGATCTGCAACATTAATGTCATTGGATGGGTGGGCGAAGCCCTGAACCCGTAGTACTCGTAAAACTGGCGAGCCCGATCGTTGAGGGCGTGGACAAGCATGGCTCGTACGCCCATGTTTTGGGATACCTGTACACAACGCTGCAGCGCGTCCTGAAGCAAGGCTGCGCCCAGCTTGAGGCCTTGTGCTCGAACGTCGACGGCCAAGCGTCCAAGTACCATCACCGGCACCGGATCAGGCATATTCTGGCGAATAGACCGTGTTGCATCTTGGTGAGCCACGGCTCCCGCCGCCAAAGCGTAGTAACCCATTACCTCCCGCGCATTGGTCGTGACGACGAACGTGCGACTGGCGCCACTGGTTTGGTTGCCAAGAGCGCGGCGCTTGAGCCATTCATCGAGAACTGTTTCGCCGCAAGTGAATAAACCGCACTGGTGATCCAGTGTCAGCGACTCGGGCGCGTGCAAATTCACGCGCCAGCCCAAGGCGCCTTGACCGACAACAAGCGCTCCAGCCCGGAATTGGGCTGCACCGGGGCATCCAGCATGGCGGTGAACTGCTGGAATTTCTTTTCATCGAGGTTGAAGAACACTTGATCGAGCAGCACCGACTGGGCTTTGTCGCAGGCTGCCTCCAGCATAAAGTCAGACCGGTTCTTGCCCAGCAAGTGCGCAGCCTGGTCGATCAGGTCGCGCTGCTGCGGCAGGGCTCGTAAATTGATAGCGGCGTCACGCATAGCTTTCTCCAGATGAATACACAAAAGATACACAAATTTTAGCTTTTCGTGTAGCTAATGTCAACACACTACCCAACACTGTGTCGGGAGTAAATAGGTTGTCCGGTTCTTAGCAAGTAATCTGT
>Ga0214919_10004254_pt1 | contig 21026 bp, 21 predicted proteins | sample LL1503_MetaG_FD_177994 | JGI IMG/M metagenome (GOLD analysis project Ga0214919, IMG submission 177994) | Freshwater microbial communities from Lake Lanier, Atlanta, Georgia, United States - LL-1503 | ecosystem: Environmental > Aquatic > Freshwater > Lake | place: USA: Georgia | collected... | reverse complement strand
AGCTACCAAGCGCGTCACCACGGGCAGGCTCAGATGCCCAGTAGACGACCTTCGCATTCGGGGCCGTGCGCACAGTCACCTCCTGGCTCGCGCCCTGGGGCTGCTTTGCAGCGAGCGCACCTACCGGGAAAATCGTAGGCCCAAGGAACGGGAGATACGTGTCACGGCGGAAGAAGAGGAGCACGGCGGAGAGGCCGACTAAGACATACACAGCACGGGCTGCGAGGCCCGGTCCTAAGAGCATGACGACCAAGTCGCGACCAGTGACTCCGACCGAGAGCCAGTTCAGACCGCCGACCAGAACAAGGGCGGTGGCCACCATGATGGCCCATTTTAACGCGACAACATTATCACCGCACATTTCTACGTATAGACCAGAAATGAAATCGCCTGCCTGTACTCAATGTCGGTGGGGAACTGGGACCACGAAGGATCGCGAATCTGATACGGATGCGGCTAAGGAGGCGAGAGCCCGTCTGGCGGCTATGATGGCGGAGAGAGGAAAACAGGATGAGATGTGGCTAGAGCCTAAGCTCGGAGCTAAACCGAGCGATGCGGGCGGCGCGCAGCTGGTCCAAAGTAAGGGGGCCACCTTCTACGCTACTAGTGACAGTAGTGGCAGCAAGTGAAACACCCTCCGATCCACACATCTTCAGCCAGCCTTCCTTTGGAATTCCGCGGAAGGTTCCGAGACAGAGCGACATATCCTTCTCCGTCTTCTTGCCCTCGTGGCGAGTATAGTCGCAATTTGTCATGATAATATATTTATCCCACGGCCCAGTTCGCAGGCACAGCGCATAGAATGTCGAAAGCGCCGTCCACGAAACCGAATTTTTTCGCTCCATGTGCTTCTTATATTTACACTGAACCGCCATATAACGACCCTCGTGTTCCACTACAATATCAATCCCCATGTCTCGTCGCTTCAAAGAGAGTTTTGCGAGAATATCTTCGGGGACATCCTCGAGACGCCATACGGTTTCATATCCACGAACATACTGTAAATACAAGACGCAGAATTCTTCAAAAATGTCGCCACGAGTCTTCTTATTATCTCGCGCCCTCATCTCCGCCAAACTGTGCGCTCCGCTTTCATACCAGCTTGCACACTCCTTTACAAATTCATCAAATAAATTTGGTGGACTCCGTAAAAAAATTGTCTTAAGAAGCTTTCTAAGCTCTTCAGGAGTCATTATTTAATACTTGCTGTATATATTTAGACTGTGCTAAAGCATCCTGTGCACGATCTTCCGTCTTGAATCGTAGATGAAAATGAGGCGATACGAGCGGCCGCCCATTCTCATAGAATTCCAGTTCCCAGCAATGACGAGGAACTGCTTTATTTGTTAAATACTTGTGTAAAATCATATCATCTATCTCTGTCATAATGTCCTGAGCTGAAAACTCCGTCTTAACGAAATCTTCAACCACATCCCGTGTTAGACCATATCCGCACCCTGATAGAAAAGAACCGAAGGTCAGGTGGCCAAAAGAAGATCCCTGTCTCGGTTTATCAAGAAGCCACTCATACAGTTTTTCAAGATGAAAAAGACTAGAGAGATTGGGTCGAATCATAATATCAAACTCTTCATTCTCCAAGAGATACTCAAACGCCGCTTTCGTTTTCAGATGAATTCCTGGGCTAATAGACTCGGGACAGTCCACCCAAAGTTCACATCCGTTACGAAGTTCGGTTTTACCCATTGTTCTCATAATTTCAGATAGATCATCCCGCTCCTTCTGGCGAGTTATCTCCTTGACTGTATTAAGAGCATCTTCTATTGATTCGGAAGAGAGTATTAGAGTATTCATAGTTTCAATATGTGCTTGCTGTTCTTCAAGTGTTTGAACTTTAGCTTCTTTTGATCCAAATATGTAAAACACCTTCATATTCTCAGGAACCTTGATTGATTTCCAATTTAATAAGAAGGCCTCATGACTTTTTGATGCTATCACGGCAAGCACAACCTTCATTTATCTAAAGCAATACTATTACGTTAGATAAGATGCTATTTTACGTAGCGCACTGTCCTTATGATGAGCAGAGCAGGCGTATTCTGAATATCTGTTTGAGTGCAATTCAAAAATACTATCCAGAGGCAGACCGTATTGTTCTGTATTCGGAGTCAAACTTGGAAGTAAAAGTGGATACGAATCACCGCATCTGTATAGAGAAGAGCCCCATTCCGAACAGCAGTGTCGTCGGCTGTTTCAAACACTATCTAGATTCTGGGGAGCAGTGCAAAGCCATCTTCATGCACGACTCAATCATTCTTAAGGGACGGTTCAAGGAGGAGAGACTGGCCGCACCGTTCGGATTCATCTGGGATTTCAAGCAATATTCGGACCTCAAATCCATAGACTGTAAAGATATTCGTGAGACAGCGTTCCAGCATTTGATGGAGTATCCTGATCTAGAGTGGCTGGGCTGTTTCGGATGCTGTCTCTTTTCTACACGAGAGAACTTACAAACGCTTTGGGATCTCATTGATTTTCCCTCTTATCCTGCCCACCCTGAAAGAGCAAAGGCACTCATGGATCTTGAGAGAGTAATTGGTATCTATAGCTATGCGGCGGGTTTTCAACCTGTCTCTCTTTGCGGAAGTATATTTGAGGCGCCGCTCGCATTTGAGAAGTGGTATACTGACCAAACTCTGGAAGACATAGAGGCGATACCCTATGAGGAGGCGGCCATAAAGGCATGGATGAACCGATTTATTAGGAAAACATGAGCTTCATATGACCCTCGTAATGCTCCATATCAGGATGGATGTCAAACCGCTCAATCCTATAGTTTAAATCTGGATATGTTTCCTTCAACGCCTCTCTTAGATCCGCAAAATCAAACTCGGGCTCAGGATGTGTAATTAAAAAAACAACAGGTTCCCCTGATCTCAGATAGTTTCTAAAGTTTTCTATGCGCTTTTTGTAGCGCCCAATAAAGTTTTCATAGTTATTATTTACAAAGTGGTTAATACCACCATGCCAACCCTCTATACTCCATAAATTAGCGTGGCCAGGCGATTCGTGATTAAAAAGAAAACGATAGCGTGGATTGTATATGATTACATCTCCTTTACAATAGGCCGCATCGCCATCTATTTGTTTGAGTGTAAGCGAAAAGAAGTCGGCGAAGTCGCTCCGAATACAGTCGACGATCCCTTGATAATTTGTAATTGACTCATCAAATGGACATGTCATATACCCATCCTTCTTCAGCCCGCGCAACCCCAGCTGAACACCTTTGATTGCAGAATGGCAGTTCCAGCCAAGAGAGATTCCAACCATGTGGTTATTTATGATTTATGTTTTATACTCTCTCTTTAATGAAGTTTGTATTGCTTTGCGGAGGGAAGGGTGCTCGCATGGAAGGATTTGATCTTCCTAAACCACTTTGCACACTTCGAGGAAAGTCTATTCTGTATCATGTGATAGATGCCCTTCCGCAAGAGGTAAAAACTGTAAAAATCATTTATAACGAGGCACTTGAAAAGGTAGAATTCAAGAGGGTTGTTACTCACAGTTGCTCGGAACTAAAACAGCTGGAATTTGTAAAAATTAATGTGGAAACTCGTGGCCCGGTTGAAACTGTTTTTGTTGGTATGCAAGGCGCACCATTACATGAGCCTGTTCTTTTTATAGATAACGACACCGTGAATACATTTGCTCTTTCTGATATCCGCGAAGCCCATCTTGGAATTGGCACCTATAAAACGGATGATACGACCAAGCCATATTCCTTTATTAAAGTATCAGATGCCGGCGCAATTACAGATATACGAGAGAAGGAGGGAATTTCAACTCTATATTCTACGGGCCTCTATTATTTTCCATCCATGTCTCTGTTTTATGAGCTCTGTCACGAGCTCTTCGCAAAATTTCCCCAGAAGCAAGAATATTTCATGAGTGACCTCTACAGTGTTGCGCTGAATCATGGTAGACCCGTCTTTCCCTTTATGTGTAGAGATACAATTCCTCTTGGAACTCACACGGATGTCGCGCAAAATATCGAGCGAGTAAAATTTCGCCCCATGAGAATCTGTTTTGATATTGACAATACGCTTATCACATATTCAAACACTATTGAGACAAAAGAGGGGATTGAGCCTATACCAGAGATGGTTGGTCTAGTGAAAAAACTACACGCGGAAGGTAACATAATCGTCTTACAGACGGCGCGCGGCATGAAGTCGTGTAAATCTAATCTTGGAAAAGTGGGAAAAAGCATGGCAGCTGTTCTGTCAAAACTGGACGAATTTGAGATTCCATATGACGAGATTTATTTTGGGAAACCGTGGGCAGACCTCTACGTGGACGACCGTGCCTGGAATCAATACACAAACCCTCTCTTTTCTCACTTTATGTTCAACCACAATCTCAGTAAAATGCATCTTCCTAAAAACTGTTCAAATAACGAGAATACACTCTACAAAAACAATCGGACCTTAATCAAAAAGGGACCAACATCCTCTCTGGAAGGCGAGGTCTATTTCTATAAGAAAATTACTGGAACCACAATCGAGTCTATGTTTCCGCGCTATCAAAGCTCCAATCACTCTCTCGACAAAAGCACTCTGGAGATGGAATTCATAGAGGGAAATACTGTCAGCAAACTTTTTCTAAATAAGCTTCTGACAAAACCTATGCTTCAGAATATTTGCACTGCTCTTGCTCGTATGCACGAAACACAGATTGAGGATACGCCTGTATCAGATGTGAATATTATGGTGAATTATATGGGAAAGCTGGAAGAGCGTGTAAAGGGCCATCCAAATTATTCTCTTCCAGGTATACATGAAGTTGTTAAAACAATAAATGACTCTATCAAGTGCACTAAGATTGTGAATGTTATTCACGGAGACCCCTGGTTTGATAATATGATACTAACATCAAATCAAGAGATAAAATTTTTGGATATGAAAGGAAAGATAGGCTCGGTTCTTTCTATAAAGGGCGATACGATGGTAGATTACGCAAAAATATATCAGAGTATTCTCGGGTTTGATTACCTCTTAATTGGAGGAGTCTATGATCCGGCCTATGAATCTCTCTGCAGACAATGGTTGGGAGCCCTCCTTCCGTTCCCCATAGACGATCCTGTATTTGAGGCAGTAACCGCCTGCTGTATATTAAAAACATTCTTCTATTTTTCTAAGACGGAGCCAATTTTACCTATTTATAAGACGCTAGGGAAGATGCGACTTTTCTCATTTTTACTCTAAGCATAGAGGTGGCTGATGCTGTCATTCACCACCTTCTTCTTCAGGAACATCTCCACATGATCCTTCTTCACCACAAACGGCAGCTGGAAGTTGGGAATATGGAAAGGCAGATCCTTCGTGTTGAAGATGCGGAGCATGTTCACCTTCTGTGTGATCTGCTCAATACTGCGCTTGAGCTCGCGAACACCCGACTCCTCCTTCGCATAGTTCTCAATCACATGCTGGATGACCTCCTTAGAGATACTCACCTTCTCATCCAGATTCACCTCCTTCAGAGCCTGAGGCACAATGAAGTTCTCCGCAATCGCCAGCTTCTCCTTGGAACTGTAGCCCTGGAGATTCACGACCATCATGCGGTCCAAGAGGACGCGGTCAATCTTCTCCAGGTTGTTGCCGCTGAATGCGAACATCACCTTGCTGAGATCCAGCGGAACACCCGAGAGATACTTGTCCTCGAAGTCGCCGTTCTGGACCGAGTCCGTCAGGTGGATGAGCAGATTCTGGACCTCCTCGCCCTTCGGCGTGGCGGAAATCTTGTCCACCTCGTCAAACATGAGAACCATGGACATGCTCTTCGCGCCAATGAGCGAGTTCACAATCTTGCCGCAGTGGCTGCTCTCATAGACGAGCTGGTGGCCCGTGTAGGTGCTCGCATCACTGTCGCCACCAAGCGAGATGAACTGGAAGGGCCAGCTGAGCGCCTTCGCAATGCCGTTCTTGATGAGACTCGTCTTGCCAATGCCAGGAGGACCCGCCAGAAGAAGGCTGAGGCCGCGCGCAGTCGGATTCGCAATCTTCGTGGCGATGAACTGGAGAATCTGCATCTTCGCCTCATCCTGGCCATAGATAGCCTCATTCAGACAGCGACTGGCGCGATTCATGAACTCGCCACACAGCTCCTGTCCGTCAGAGATCTTTGCCGGAATTTCCTTGTAGACGCCGAGAGGAAGGCTCGTCAGCTTCTCCAGCCACGCACGCAGCTTGAAATACTCTCCAGAGCTTGGGTCTAGGCCCTGGAGAGAGTTATACTTTCCGAGCACCATCGTCTGCGTCTCCTCTGGCAGCTTCATCGTCAGAATGCGGAACATCAGATTGTTTGAGGCGTCATTTGGCGGCTTCCGCTCAAGAGCAGTGATGAGAGAGGTCTGCTTCTCCTGCGTGAGACTCTTGAACTGCTCAATCTGGTCGTCAATCGTATTGTCCTCTACAGGCGTCGTGACGAGCTTGAAGAACTTCTTAACGATATCGCTCTCCTTCTTGATGTTGTGACGCTTCGGCTTCATGCGGTCAACGAACATGTCGCCACCGAATCCGCCGATATTGATACTGATGCCAGAGGGGCCCTCGTGCTCATCATACTCCTCGTCATCCTCCTCATCCTCATCATCCTCATCCTCCTCACCCTCCTCATACTCGTTCTCATCCTCCTCAGACTCCTCGGTCTCCTCTTCAGTCTCCTCCTCCGTCTCAGACTCAACTGGTGCCGCCTTCTTCTTGGGAACGAAACCCTTCTTGCTGGAGACAGCCTGCCGCTTACTGGCCTCACGACGCTCACGCGACTTGCGGGAATCCTCTTCCTCCTTCTTCAAGTTCTTCTGGATGCGACTGCGGGCCTTCAGAGCAGCCTTGCGGGCCTCACGACGGATCTCCGTGCGCTGCTCGGGGGTAAGACCGCTGTCATCTGACTCGGGCTCGGAGGAGCTATCCTCGGACTCGGAGACAATGATGAGACCACGGATGTTGCCGTGACTGTCCACACTGTCATCATCATCGTGGTGGGCACCAGCCTTCTTGCGGTTGTTCTTGCGAACAGGTTGCTTGCGACCGGGGGCCTTATCCCCAACGTCGCCAGTCTCCTTCTGGGAACTCTTCGTCTTGGGCATCCTATTAGAATGGTGGGTCTTCATCTTATATCAAACGCAGTTCTATGCAAAGATAATTGCACCAAACCAAGTCAATTTTTGACCTTAGCGACGGTTGTTGCGGCGCGTCGAGCGGCGGGAAGAGCGGCGTCGGCTCATCAGATTGCGGAGAGTCGCATTGGAGTGATTCGCGACAGACGTGCCTACGCTGTTAACCGCGCGAATGCTGCGCTGAACAATATTACGCGCCGTGTTCGTGGCAACACCGACCGTGGCACCCGTAAGCTTTAAAAAGTGGCTTATCGGGCTGTAAACACGTCTGACAACACGCATACCCTTGCCGTTGCGGCGTGTGGAAGATCTGGCCATTTCTATTAAGTGTATTTTTTGTTTAACCGCGGAGGATATCATGAATCTCCATCAAGATGAATCCGCATTTTGGTGAGCAACTCACAAAGAGTTCCTTACTCGTCTTAAAATCATCGTATAGCACCATAAAGATAGGAAGAATCATCTCGCGCGCCCTTTTGGAGAAGGATGTGGTCCGCCCCTTGAAGATGCGGGTCATACGCATTAAGCAATCCGTATACTCCTCAACCAGAACCCTCTTATCCGGGAGCTTGGCAGACTCGTCAATCAGCGTGATGAGCTTCTTGAAAGTAGCACCGAGAATGGGGAGAGGGAGGATTTCCTGCTTCGCCAGCTCGGAGAGGAACTGACTGTATCCAAGACGATACTTCTTCTCAGTATTCTTCTGGACAAAGGTGTTGTAGTCAGCCACCTTGTCCTCCGTGATCTCGTCGAAGATTTCCAGATAATTGTCGCTGAGTAGATTCATCTCCTCCAGGATAACCGTATACTTGCTTGAAATCTCGGCCAAGAGACGGGCATAGAGCGGGCAGAAGATCTCCTCAGACGCCGCCTTTCTGAAGACAAGGCGCATGAAGTCGCGGACAAACTCCTGCAGGTCCGCCTCGCCGGAGCCTAGAATCTGGTAGAGAAACTCTCTTACCTCGGGGTATGTTGCCTGGCTGAACTTGTTGAGCTTTGAAAGAATGATGTTATTGAGAATCTTCTCTTCGACGGGCTGGTTACTGTTGCGAAAGCGGCTGTGATACCGACCGAGAGGAGGTGCAGTTGTAACGGGTCGCGGCTGCTCTAGAACATTCACATGCGGCTGATGTTCCTGCATATGTCCATGTCCTTGTCCAGGCTTCCGCCATTTCTGCTGTTGCTGTGCTTGATACGCGCCAGACCCCCGTCTCCAATCCGTTACCCGGGCCGAATCGCCCGTCTCCGCCAACCCCTGAAGACTTGCAATCTTTATACAAATGTCTTCGGAGGGTCTATCAACACTGGCTTGAAGAGAGAGAAGACTATTTAAGAAGGTCTGTGTATCAAGAACAGACATTACTAAAGTTGACATACTATCTAGATATAGATAACTCAATTTTAGATGGCCGCATGCGCATTTCTGCATAATTTCCTTTTGGCCTCTCAGTTAGAATGTTAAACGATGTATTATCGCTTCAGATGCATGCGAGTAAGACGGTTCTTACTCGCATCTTCAAACGGGCGACCGCGCGCAATGCAATTGAGCGCGCCACTCTTAATAGAACAATTCTCAGAAAACTTCGCGGCGAATCCTATGCCGGCTGGGACGACATTGTGAGACTGGAGACACTCTGCAACGACTATTTCAATTCCGTAGATGCGACAGATGCCACGGAAAAGCTCCACACAGATGCGATTGGCCAGCTCTCCTTCCAGGATTCCTATTTCAAGTCGCTGAACGATGTTCCATTCGCCCTCTTCGCGATGTGCCTCTTCAAGGTGTATGCAGTTCCCGCAATGGCGATTGTAATGCCCCTCTTAGCATTTATCCTTCCGTATATCATTATACGTTATATGTATCATATTCCTATGTCATTTGACCGCTATTATGAAATGATTAAAGGGATGTGGCTCGGAAAGGACCAATCGTGGATACAAGTCTTCTTCTTTATTTTCAGTCTTGTCCAGGGAATTATTCAGCCCATCCAGAATGCGATTCATTATAATACAACAGACAAGGTAATCTGCGAAATAGGAGATGCTATTCTCCAAGTGAGAGCGCATGCATCTTCTCTGCGCGACCTCTTAGCCGCAAAGGCCATCCCCTACCATATAAGCAGCGTCCTCAATGATTTACCCGACGATCCTCGCCGCTGTTTCATGACTGTCTACGAAAATCCGGTTATTCTGAAAGGGCTCTTTGAGAGCCTGGGTGAACTGGAGATTCTCTGGAAGCTGGCAAACAATTCGCTCTTCACCGAGGTTGCCTTCGTGGGCCCCTCAGCAGATGCCAGACCCTATTTACACATAGAGGGGCTCCAGGACCTCTCCATCCCAGAGGATATCCGCGTCCTCTCCAACATCCACCTGGACTCTACCTCGCATCACTGTATTGTGACTGGGCCGAATGGGGGTGGCAAATCCTCGGCACTGAGAGCGATTCACCAGAGCGTTCTTCTTGCGCAGACCTTTGGCGTTGCCTGTGTGACCTCCATGACGCTCCGCCCCTTCAAGTGGATTTCGTCTGGCATTGGTCTCCACGATAGCCCTGGCAAGAAGAGCATGTTCCAGACGGAGGTCAACTTCGCAGCCGGCCTCTTGCATCGCGCTGGCCGCATTCAAGGTCCCGGTCTCATCCTCTATGACGAACTCTTCCACAGCACGAATCCTCCAGACTGTGTGCGCACAGCCAATATATTTATGAAGAAGTTGTGGGCTAAGAAGTCTGTGGCAAGCTTCCTCAGCACGCACGTCTTTGAGCTTGTGGATACGGCGCCGCCTGAGATTCAGAAGCTGTGTGTGTCTGCCACCTATGATGCTGACACCAAACAGCTTGTGTTCTCCTATCAGCTCGCGAAGGGTGTTTGCAAAGTGTCGAGCGTATATTCTATTCTGAAACGTGAAGGGCTTCTGCGAGAAACGGATGCGGCAGAAAGAGTCCGGTAAAAAAAGCCTCAGGTGAGAGAAATGTCTTTCAGTCTCAGTGAGTCTGCTACGATTGGTATTCTGTTACTGCTTATCTTTGGCGCCGTCTCCTTCTATCTCTATTCCCGTATCAACTACACCGAGAAGCGGATGGGGCTCATGGAGAACATGCTCCTCGACATCAAGATGGGTCTGGAGTCTATGCACAAGGAAGAGCCCGAGTTTGTTCCGGAGCCGGTGGGCGCCCCTCGGCCTATGGAGTCCAGCGAGGCGGAGCCTCTTCCCGAGGAGGAGACCTACTACCAGAGTGTTCTTGCGCAGGCTGGTGAGAACGAGGCCGCTGCCGCCGTTACGGAGACAGAGGCGGAGGGAACCGAGGTCGTTCACGAAGAGAAGCAGGTGGTCAGTGTGAACTACGAGTCCATGACGAAGGATGACCTCATTGCTCTCGCCGAGAAGCGGGGCGCGAAGGTGGGGAAGCGCCCGGGTCGCAAGGACCTGATTGCCGCACTCAAGAAGCTTGATGAGACGAAAAGCGGCGAAGTCTCTGGTGCGACTCTCACTAGCGACCTATTTCCTATGTCTGCAGCTCTTAACGAAGGTGATAACAGCGGCGCCGGATTTCCTGTTGACCTCGGTGCCGAAACTCTTGAGTAAGCCTAGTATAGAAGGACCATGGACGCAAACCTCTTTCGGTTACCCACAACTCCAAACTATTATGGAGCAAACCAGGAAGCAATTCCTCAAGTTAAGCGACGTATTGCTGCCGCACCCGCCCCCGATAACCGCTTTCCTGGCTGGGCGGGACCGATTGCGGACGGTCGTCTGGTGACGGATTACAGGTCGCAGTGCGAGTTAAACATTCCGAGCAAGGCGCAGGAGAAGTCTCGTATCTGGATCCAGCGGAACTCGGAGGATATTATTCGCGTGTCTCGTGAGAGGGCGGCGGCCGTCACTGGTATGAAATACGGTCTTGATATGAGCATGGTTCCTGGACCTGCATCGTATGTTCACTGCACCGCCGCTGGGTGTGAATATTCTCCTGGAGCTGCGGGCGGCGTCGGCGTTGAGAGACGGGAGATTGTCCCTGAGCTATTTGGAACGCTGGAGTCGCGCGGATTTGAAAGACAGTTTACGCATATTCAGGAGGTAACCACTCAGCCCGAGGGTGGACGGAATACGAGACGTGGCTGAACGGAGTGGACTGAACGGAGTGGACTGAACGGAGTGGACTGAACGGAGTGGACTGAACGGAGTGGACTGAACGGAGGACCGAAATTTTTCATTCATAATAACAGATGAGTGAGAAAAAAGAAACTGCTAAAAAACAGAATTCGCCCGAAACATTTTGTAAAGGCGTTCTTAACCAATATAAAAAACATATGAAAAATGGTTTCAAGATGGGAAATACAAGTATGCGAAGTGGCGCGTGGCAAAGATGCAAACAATCGTTTCCGAAAGGGATAACGGAAAAGGTCAAAGGAGGATCTCGGCGCCGCTCTACTACTCGCAAACGGAGAGGCTAAACAAATAAACTAATAAAATACAAATGTCAGTGGTTCTCGCCTTTGACATTGGTATTCGGAATCTCGCCTGGTGTCTTGCGACAAAGACCGCCGATAAGTATACGGTGATTGGCTGGCAGAATTATGACCTTCTCAGAGGAGAGGGAAATGAGACGGCTGCTGTGAAAGCGCCCAGCTGCGCCTCTTGTTCCGCCAAGGCAGTCTATTTTCACGGAGATGTGAAGACGTGTGTTCGCCACTGCCCAGCTGCGCATCCAGCAATTCGCGATTTGAGCGGTGTTCTCATGAAGAAGCTGCCTCCCATGGCTGGGCTCAAGGAGCTCCTGGTGGCGAAAGGCGTGGTGAAGGGGGTTTCCAGTAAAGCAGTGGCCGAGGAGAAGCTGGCCGCCTTCTACAGTCTCCCGATTCCTAAAATCAAAGTGACGAAGGCACTGGATACCGAGCTGACCATTCTTCACGACGCTATCCGCAAGTTTGTTGGGGATCATCTTGCGTTATTTAGGAGTGCCAGCACGATTCTACTGGAGAACCAGCCGGTGCTGAAGAATCCCACAATGAAGTCCGTCCAGATCCTCCTCTTTGCCACGCTGAGAGACATGCTCCAGCCCGCGCCACCTACATTAAAGCTGGTGCACGCTGGAAAGAAGGTCCAGGTGGACGAGAAGGGAGATGCGGGTTACAAGGACCGCAAAGCCGCCTCTGAGGCGAAGGTGCGCAAGGTGCTGACCGAGAAGACAATCGAGGGGCCGAAGTGGCTGGCTTTTTTCGGATCGCATACGAAGAAGAACGATTTGGCCGACGCCTTCTGTATGTGTATTGACAAACTCTCGGTCTAAACACCCATCTTGAAAGTAGCTAGATGAGTTTCAGATTCTATATTATTTTTCATAAGTTTCTCACTGAAGTCGCTTATGAAAAACTAGATAAGTCCTATTTGGAAAAATATTGTAAGTTTGTAAATGTAAATAGAGCAATTAAGGATAAACATATACCAGACTCTCTCAAACATCTCGTCTTCGAGGAACGACAGCTATCCAACTACAATCCATTCATGCAACATAACCGATTTTGTGAGAGTAGTGTCTTCTTCCATGTGGCAAATAACGCGGAACTTTTATTGGACCCTTACGAGTTTGTTGGGTTTCTTCAATATGACATGGTCTTAGAGAATTCACTCTTTCAAACTATAGAAGGCGCCATACAACTACTTGAAAACCCTCACAAAACTCTTTTCGTTCATTATGCCGAGAATAGTTATCGCCATTTATATCAACAGATAGGGCTTAATGGCTGGAATATAATCATAGACCTCTATAATCAAGTATTTCAAACTGACCACGAAATAGATATTGTTCTTAAGGGTAATATACCTCTCTATCACTGCTATATTATCCCGAAGGCAATTTTTAAGAAGATGATGATGTTCGCAGAGAAATCGGTTCCACTTATCTTTGATATGCTGGGGAATGACACGCGCCATCTTCCTTATCACATCGAACGGTCACATGGTATTTTTCTACTTCTTCAGACGGTCGATGGACATCTTGAGCGCTGGGTTCAGATGCCCGGTATAGAACACAGAGATGGGCTCAAGGATCCGTGGCAAACGAAGTAGCCTGTGGCAAACGAAGTAGCCTGTGGCAAACAAAGTAGCCTTTGGCAAACGAAGTAGCCTGTGGCAAACGAAGTAGCCTGGTGAAATTGAAAATGCCAAATCCTCTTCTTAACTTTCAACCGATTCCGCAAACGCGTTTGAATGGAGTCTAAAAAAGACAAACCAAAGCGGAGAAGGAAGATGGCCGGTGTCACTCTGCGCGAAATGGAGGAGGTCGCCTTGAACTTTGATACAAGTGATCTCGGAAATGTGATGAGTATGGGCCCCGATGATTCGCTCGGTCTTGGTATGCTGGCCAACCCCATGAAGACGGTGACTATTAACGCGCCTGAACAGGGTGGATGGGGCTCCTCCGGTTCGTCTGGTGGTGGTATGTCCGAGATAGAGGTGACAAATCTGCCCTCCGAGGACACGCCGATTACTCTGAACTTTGGTGGAGGTGGTGGTGGCCAGTCCTCAGCGCCGATTGATATCGAGTTCAAGCGTGCTGAGAACGACAAGAATTTCTTCTCAAATGGCCAGACAGCGACGGGTCCGACTATTTCGTTGGCCCCCGTTGGCTCTCAGAGGGACCCTCTGGAGGAGAAGAAGGAGAAGATTGAGTATCTTAACAAGCTCCAGCGTCTTGAGCAGAAGGGCTACCAGGTGAGCCGCCGCTTCACGATGGATAACGGCCTCGACGAGATTAAGCAGGAGTATATGCGCCTGGTGGACGCGAAGCAGCTGGAGACGTCTCTCCGCTTCCAGCGCCAGGCGCTCATCGGTGTCGTGACGGGCATGGAATGGATGAATGGCCGCTTTGACCCGTTTGACCTCAAGTTGGACGGATGGTCTGAGTCCGTTCACGAGAATGTGGAGGACTTTGACGAGATTTTCGAGGAGCTCTACGACAAGTATAAGGACCGTGGAAAGATGCCGCCTGAGCTGCGGCTGATGACGGCGCTCGCGGGCTCCGGTTTCATGTGCCACGTGAGCAATACGTTCCTCAAGTCCCGCATGCCATCTGCTGACGATGTTCTCCGTCAGAACCCGGACCTCGCCCGCCAGTTTGCGGCGGCGGCGGCGAACCAGGCTGGACCCGGCTTCGGCAACTTCATGGGTATGGCGATGGGACAGACAGGAGCTGCGCCGAATCCTGCAGGGGCCGGTTCGGCGGGAGCATTCTTCCAGCCGAACCAGCAGCAGAGGGCGCCCCAGGCGGTGGCGTCGGTGGAGCAGCAACAGGCGCAGCAGCAGCAGACGGCTCGTCGCGAGATGAAGGGGCCGTCGGGCGTTGACGATATCTTGAATGCATTCCAGCAGGCAAGAGAGCGTGATATGAATGAGGTTCCTCAGTCGGCGGCTCCTCAGGGAGCGGTGGCGGCGGCTGTTGAGATCCAGAGTATGCACTCGGAGGATATTCAGAGTGCGACGGAGAGCACGCGGACGGGGCGGACAGGTGGTCGCCGCAGACGGGCACCGGTGGGGAATACTATAAGCCTTGCGGTCTAAGCCTTGCGACCTAAGCCTTGCGACCTCGTTACCTAAATATTCAACCGCCCCATATTCATCATGTAGTTTTGCAGAATGTTATAGCTAGTCTCCTTTTTACCCGCAACGACAGGTGCGGTCACAGGAGTCGCCTTTGCAAGTTTGTCCGTTAATTTCCTATAAATGTCAGCCTCCTCTGGAGTCAGAGCATTCGTAGGCGCAGAATCCTGAAACTTCTCTGGCTTCCCTCCTTCGTGGCCAAGAAGATAGAAGTCGCTATTTTCATTTAAGAGGAGGCGCAGGATGATCATCACAATAATGGAGAGCCAAAACGCGACCACGATATTGCGTGTGGCAACAAAGACGACTACGAACAAGAGAAGTCCACGCACCCATGTTTGCTGGAAAAACTTCTCCTGTTCTTTGGTGATTTCCATCGCAAGAAAGCGGCCACCCAAGTTCAGTAAAAGCATGGTAATGCCGATAAAATATGGATTTGTATTGAATGCTGCTATACTTGCTTCAAGTGGATTAAATGCTTCTAAAACGGGAGCCGCGGCGGCCGTAGCAGCTGCCATACTCATCTATTAGTCACCAAGGTTTGATAAAGTGAGCGATGTCCATAAAATAGAAGAACACGGCAAGCGCGACTAAGATTCCGATCTCAGGCGACATGAGTAAAGCAGCCCCCAAGAAAATGACAATGAGCACTCTCCAGAGAGGATATGCATAGAGCGTTACGAGCTCCTGGGGGTATGTTGTCTCTATGAGCGCGCCATAGTAGAGATTCCACGCAAACAGGATTCCTATTGCGACAAGTAATCCGGGAGTTGTCTCCATCCTAATTACCGTCGTGACTAAAAATAAGAAAACTACGGTTTTCTTATTTTTATGTCATACGACCTGTTAGGCGTCGTTATCGCCATTATCATGATGATTTGGAATCTTGGACAGATGATCTTCCTTCTTGCTTATCATCTTGAACCGCCGCCGTGTCCACTTTCTCCTCCCGAATGGCAACAGGATTCTCGTGGAGGGCCTCTTCTATAAACCACTTCTTCTTGTCGTCAACAAGCTGGAAGCTATAATCACTCGTAAATCCCTCGGCGGGTGACCGGGTGGATAGAAGAACCGCAGCGAAGACGGCGAATAACACTCCGTTGATCCACGCGCTGTATGTAAGGATGCCGAAGAGGATTCCAAACAAGAGGAGGCGTCCCAGGGTCGTGGAGGCCTGTCTACGAATCACGACGGGAATATTAGCAGGAAACACGATTCCGAGCACTAAGAGGACACTCGCGATCAATTCAACGTATCCCATCTGCTTCTTTGAGAAATCAAGCACCATTTCTCTGACACCACCTTTCATAACCGGAGGGGCTGCGGGAGCACTAGTCATCTTCTTTTTTGCGTTATGATTTTCTGCCTGGAACATAGAGTGATGGAGGGTTGTCTCCTTCAGGATGTATTTCCAGATTGGAAAAAAGGAATAGAAACAAATATCTCAATCGGCTGCACCGACGTGAAGGCGGCCGAGCGAGCGCGCAAGGATCAGAAGAAGAAGGCGAAGAAGTGTAAGGACCCCTCCCTCCGCTATCTTGAGCCCGATTACAAGGACGATGCTGGCGAGGATCTAAGAGACCCCGATAGACCCTTCCTCCCGATAAACAAGGAGACTGGCGTCGTGGAAGCGAAGCCTCTTGTTTCCGGTGCTGGCGGCGAGGCTAACAAGAAGGGCGCCACCCCCTCCAAAAGACCATCATATTTTGGCGCCTCAGAAGATGACGATACTGAAGGGTTTGCGACGTTCACGAACATAATCGGCGATGATCCGGCATATCGTCTTTCATCCGTGTCAACAGGGCAGGAGAAGGAGGTCGCGTCCGTCATGGATATGTCAAGCGGCGGTGCCCTTCTTCCGACGCCGTCTCTCCAGGATATGTGGAAGCCGATGGCGCCGGCTGGAGAACACACCTCCTTCTTCCAGGGACTGGCTCCGCCTGGTGGCGTCTATCCCAAACAGACGTCTGCTACACAGGGTGTGGATGAGCTGAAGGAGAAGATGGCGCACATTTTTGGCCGGTTGGAGGCGCTGGAGGCTGAACGCCGCCAGAACACACAAACAGAAGTATTGCTGTTTGTGGGAAGTGGTTTAGCGCTGCTTTTATCTCTTGACATACTGTCTCGGCCTCGGTAACGTCCTACCGTCGTGACTTAATTTTAAGGAAGATATAGCTTCCTTAAAATTAATGTCCTACGACAGATTAACCGATGAATCTTAAAGTTAAGGAAGCTCAAGGGGCTTCCTTAACTTTCAGTTCATATGGTACCACCATTAAAGTTATCACGGTAATATTACTTAGAAGAGCGGTGGGGCTTCTTCCGTTTTGTCTTGCGTTTGCGACTTCCTCCACCTGACGCTCGAGCTAGCAATGGTGGCTGTGGTGGCTGTGGAAGTGGACTAACAGGTGGACTGTTAAGAGGGCCTGGTGATCTCGGCGGTAGTTGCAACGGCTTTAGTAGCGGAGCACCAGCACCGGCACCAGGAGCACCAGGAGCACCGGCACCAGGAGCACCAGCAGCAGGAGCACCAGCAGCAGCAACTCCCTTCAGAGCCTCCTCGCTGGCAGCAAGCCTAGCCTGAGCCTCAGCCAATGCGATATTTTCAGGTGTGCGTGTATTCACGGGACCAGCAGCAGGAGCAGGAACAACAGCATCGCCAGGTTTCACAAGAAGGTGCATAAAACGATGTCTCCGCCGCGTTGCCCTCGGTTTGGGAAGGCTACCAATTACAACTTTACCCGCCGTTTGAAGATCCTCGGCTAAAAGATCACGAGGCGCTTTATCATATGTTTTATAAGCAACCTGTTCCTTGTTATCTAACACCTTCTTTTTATGTTCTTTAAACGTTCTCTCTAGTTCCGCCTGAAGTTCAGTCTTTTTCGCAGTATAGACTTTGGTCATTTCATCAAGTTCAGACTGGGTTCCTGTAGTAATCTCCTTCTGTCGAACATTCAATACCGCCTTGTTGGCTGCCTTCTTTGCTGCTAATTTTGGTGTAAATTGCTTTTTGCGGAAATCCTTGAGCGCAGTTTGGAATGATGCATGTATTTTAGCAGGGTCATTTTGAGTCTTTCCATAAAAACGCGCTTGTTTTTTCAATGGAGTTACCTGGTCTATAGTCGCAATTGGGTTTCCATTTGCATCTTTAAAATCTGCTGGCACCGCGTCAACATCATAGTTTGTATATTCCATATTTGAATATACTTGTTTTCCTGGCGCGCGTTTCTGTGCAACGCTTGTGTTTCCTAGTTTAAAAGGGGGCTCGTTCGGGGGGTCGGGTGGGTATGGCTGCCAGTTCTCACCTTTTTTTAGAGAGCCAAAAACTCCTACTTTGAGTGTGCTGAGTTCATTTTTTACTAGTGGTGCAGGTTGTGCTACTACTACTGCAGGGGGTGCTGCCACTGCCGCCATCTACTCTAAGCATCTTTTAAAAATGATGCTTAGAGTTGTTTTTAAGATAAGTTATTTACCGACGGGACCGGTTCTTGCGCCGGTTGGTTCTGCGGCGACCGCCGCCCAGATGCTCACCACCTGGCATCCCAGCGGGTATGGCAGGCGATGATGCCGGTCCCGGTGACCCAGAACCAGAACCAGCGGCAGAACCAGAGATAGAAATAGGTGCTAGCGGCGGCGGCGGCGGTGGCGGAAGACCCGCGGCAGCAGCATTAGGTACCGGCAGTGGTGAGGCAGCGGCAGCGGCAGCGGCAGCGGCAGCGGCAGCGGCAGCATTAGCGTCCGTCTGCCGCTGGAGAGATGCGGCGAGATTGGCGGCGCGCACGGCGTTGGCAGCGGCAGCATTAGCAGCAACGACAGGGGTAGCGGCTGCAGCACCTGTGCCAACTAGACTACTGAGGGCACCCAGAACGCCGCCCGCACCAGCCGCAGCAGCCGCAGCATTGCGAGCTGCCTGGATAAGAGGGGCACGCGCCGCCGCCGCCGCCTCGGCGCTCTTTAAAAATTTAAGCTCTTGAACTTTTATAGTATCAGGATTCAGCACACTCGCCTCTTTCATAGAATTTACGAATGATTTCGTAAGATGCCCATCATTATTACCTTTCATCTTTATCATCGGAGGTGTATAACCATTGGTCTTCGCAAAATCATCCGCCGCCTTCTGACGAGCAACACGCGCCTTCTTCAAGAAATCATCCTGTTGGACTTTATATGCAGAATCTATGCTAGCCTTTACATCAGCGAGATATTTACTATAGTCAGCCTGCATTGCAATAAGATCATCACTCACTGCTTTTACCGCCGCTTTATCCGCTGTATCCCACTTAGACTTCACTTCCTTCTCATGTTCGGCCCAGCGACGCGTGTAGTTGCTATTCCGCTTTGCCTTGTATGACTTTTTGAAATTCTCTACTGTTTTATCTAGCTCATTAACGGTTCTACCATAAAAACGAGCACGCCCCTTTTTTGCAGGAAGTTTTTCAAATTTATTAAACCATATTCCATTCTTCTTTAAATTTTTATAGGCGACGGGATCATAATCATTAAACTCAATATTAGAATAAATTGCGGGCAACTTCTGATCCGCTCTCAGCTTATTAACGCTCATATTGGTCGCTGACCACTTTTTCTTTTCAGGTTGAACTACACCCTTACTAATCTCATTATTATTATTATTTGCGCGGACCCAGTTCACATCCTCAACCACCGATTTGAACAAACCAGTTGATGTCTTCAAGGCGGGGTCGGGGGCCGGTTGACGGGTGAAAGTAGGGATCATGGAACGAGCACGATCCATCATGCTACTAGCACCAGAAGCGGCAGGGGAAGCGGCAGCACCAGCAGCACCAGCAGCACCAGCGGCACCAGCGAGAGGATTTGGTGAGGTGAGTGGTTTCGCGGCGGGGGTAGAACCGCGAAACCGCGCAAACAAAGAAGAAGTCTCCTTGGGAGGAGCAGGAGCCTGAGCTCTGGCCAGTGCTGTGAGTGGATTTTCCTTCGTAGTAAAGGGCCATACACCACCACTCTGACGCCGTGTCGAGCGTCTGTTTCCCTTACGTTGACGCCTTGAAGCCATTCTATCTTTAGCATAGAATCTAATTTGTTGAATCTATCAGATTTCTTAATTAGACATGTTTACCACCAGCTGGACGCACGGCGATTGCGACGAGTAGACCGGCGGCTGCGTCTATTGTTACGTCTAGAGCTGCGGCCACCCACCTTCTTCTTGGCCAGCATCATAACAGCCGTAGTAATCTGTAGCAGACGCTTCTTATGGGCCGCAAGCTCATTCTGCGCAACACCAATCTCTCCAACATAAATCTTGTAGTTAGGATCCGTAACGGGAGTATTCTTCAAATCCTTTGATAATTCCTTTATCTTCTTATCAAGTCTCGGGAGACGCGCAGTAATATCAAGCTTCTCCTGCTCAAGCCCAATCCGAAGAGCGTCGGACGGTGAGGCACCCTGCGCCGTATTCTTGATCTTCTTGATTTTGTCAAGGAGGCCGCGCTCCGTATCGGCGGGTGTTCCGTATATCTTGTAGAACTTCTCGTTCATCTGGAAATAGGCCCAGTAAACGCCCTTCTTTGTGTCAAACATAGGGTCAATGTAGTCGGGATTCACATCTCCGTCGTATTCATCTTCTGTTATCTCAATCGCGCCACCGGGAGCTACCGCGACCGGACCAACCTTGGCGACAGGCGCACCAACCTTGGCCGCAGGAGCACCAACCTTGGCCGCAGGAGCACCAACCTTGGCCGCAGGCGCACCAACCTTCGCCGCAGGAGCACCAACCTTGGCCGCAGGCGCACCAACCTTGGCCGCAGGCGCACCAACCTTTGCTGCAACACCAGTCGCCGCCGTACCTACCTTAGCAGCAACACCCGTAGCCGCAGTGCCCACCTTGGCCGCAACACCTGTGGCAGCCTTCGCCGCAACACCTGTCGCCGCAGTGGCAGCCTTAGCAGCAACACCCGTAGCCGCAGTGCCCACCTTGGCCGCAACGCCTGTGGCAGCCTTCGCAGCAAGACCCGTCGCCGCAGTGGCAGCCTTAGCCGCAACACCTGTCGCAGCCTTAGCGGGCGTAGCGGCCTTGGCGGGCGTAGAAGCCTTCGCCGTCGTAGCGACCTTGGCAGGCGTCGCAGCCTTCGCCGTCGTAGCGGCCTTGGCAGGCGTCGCAGCCTTCGCCGTCGTAGCGGCCTTGGCGGGAGTCGCAGCCTTCGCCGTTGTAGCGGCCTTGGCAGGCGTCGCAGCCTTCGCCGTTGTAGCAGCCTTGGCGGGAGTCGCAGCCTTCGCCGTCGTAGCGGCCTTGGCAGGCGTCGCAGCCTTCGCCGTT
>Ga0214919_10004253_pt1 | contig 21026 bp, 19 predicted proteins | sample LL1503_MetaG_FD_177994 | JGI IMG/M metagenome (GOLD analysis project Ga0214919, IMG submission 177994) | Freshwater microbial communities from Lake Lanier, Atlanta, Georgia, United States - LL-1503 | ecosystem: Environmental > Aquatic > Freshwater > Lake | place: USA: Georgia | collected... | reverse complement strand
CCAAAAAGTGGATGCGGATGCGCCACCACCGCAACACCACGTGCGGCGCCTTCGGGTTGGTCTAAAAGCCCTTCAATGGCACCGGCTTCGCCTTGCCAGGTGATACGTTGGGTTTGTGAATTCATCGGCCGACATCGGGGCTCAGGCGCAAGCGCTCAACCACTTGGCCGTTTTTCAGATGGCTGTTGACGATGTCGTCGATATCGGCATGGTCGACAAAGGTGTACCAAACGCCTTCTGGATACACCACGGCTACAGGGCCGCCAGCGCAACGGTCTAAACAACCCGCTTTGTTCACCCGCACGCCACCCGCGCCAGTAAGCCCCGCGGCCTTGACTTGCGCCTTGCAATGCGCAAATGCCTCTTGCGCGCCTTGGTCAGCGCAGCACGATTCGCCCGAATCGCGTTGGTTAAGGCAGAAAAAAATATGGTGTTTGTAATAAGGGTCTTGCGTCATGCGGTCATTCTAAATTTCATGGGATTCGTCATAGTTTGTGCGTGTCAAACGCGCGATGGCGTAGAACATCACGGTGTAAGGCCACAGCCATCCGAGCCACTGCACCAAGCCATTAAAACGGATGAATCGACCCTGCTCCCAAGTCTGCAAGGTTTGGGCGAAGTAAGCGCTCTCTGGCGACTGGTTCAGCACACTTTGTTGTACCAACAACGCGAACAACAAAAACACCCAGCAGGTGCGAGAAGAAAGCATCACGAAAAATAGGCTCAACACGCATCCACACACCAAGCCCAACACCACGGGAACGCCCAACCAACTCCATGCATGGCTGGGGCCATAACTCAAGGCCGCAGATAAAGCGCTTACAACCAACCCAAAAGCCAGCACCACTAACAAATAGAAAAGTCGCTGGCCAAATTGGCGAATCACTCCAAAGCCAAGCAGGCACGGGATCAAAAAGCCAAGGGCTACGCATAGCAACTCGGCGCCTGGCAACAAAGGCTCAAGCTCGAATGACCGCATGGGTATCCAATGCTCAAAGGCGGTTCCATCCAATGCATAGGTCAACGCGTCTTCCACGCGCTCCCATACTTGACCCAAGCCCAAAGGTACCGCTACAGGAAACAAAAGCGCCAGCGGCCAGACCGCCATCAATACCAAAGCAAAATGCGCATCCCGCACAAACCAACGTTTGCGAAACTGGCTCCATCGGTCAAGCAAGCCCATGTGCTCCATACCGCTTGAGAGGCACGCGCCAAGCCACGCGCCCGCCGCATTGAGTAAAAAATCTACCAAGGAAGGCACTCGGGAGGGCAAGTAGCTTTGAATGCCTTCCATCAGTAATGAGACGGCGGCGGCGGCACAAGTACTCAAAACGATGGCGCTGCGCCCCCACCCCATGCGCATCGCGCTCAAACCCCATAAAAAACCAAGCGGGGCATAACCTAAAACATTGGCCGTCACATCAAAGCCGGTCCAGTATTTAGGCCAGGGGGCGCTTAAAAATTCCCAAGTAAAAATACCTTGGTCGCGCCATTGGTCAAACGGGTATAGGCTGGCATATACGATCAACGCCAGATAGACATGCGACATCGGCCAAGCAGAGGTTTGTCGCATAGGGCGCTAAGCTTAAAAAGGCTTGACCACCACCAAAATCACGGTGAGGGTTAACAGCACCACAGGCACTTCGTTGAACCAACGAAACCACAAATGGCTACGCTGGTTAGCGTGCGCTTCAAACTTGCGCAGCATTGCGCCACACATATGGTGGTAACCGATCGCCAACACCACCAAGGCGAGTTTGGCGTGCATCCAGCCGTTGCCCTCGCCTTGGCCAATGCCATAGACCAGCCACAACACCACGCCCAACACCAAAGCGGGAATCATCAAAAGGGTGGTGAAACGCATCAATTTGCGCGCCATCAACAACAAACGCTGCTCCTCAGACACAGACTCCGGCGGCACCATGGCCAGATTGACAAAAATGCGCGGCAAATAAAACAAGCCGGCGAACCAGCTGGCTACAAAAATAATATGAAACGATTTAATCCAGAGCATTTTGAGAGTTTAGCGGTTGCACTAACAAAGAAAACAAACGGGCACATGACGCTTAGGCCAAATGCTCCTCGAAAAACGCCAAGGTGCGTTCACGCGCCAAGTCAGCCGAAACTTTTTGGTATGACCCACGGTGGTCGCAATTAAAGCCGTGGTCCGCTTCGTACAAATGCACCGCCACCTCAGGGTGGGCTATAGAAAAGGCCTCCACAGTGTCCAAGCCTATCCAGTGGTCTTGTTTGGCATAGTGCGCCATCACAGGGCAATTTGGGTGACGGGCAATCTCTTCCGAGGTGGTGGAACCACCGCCGTAATAAGGCACTGCAGCGCTCAAACCTTGAACCAAAGCTGCAGCGCGCCAAGTCAATAAACCGCCCCAGCAATAGCCAACTATTCCCACTTTGGCGCCAGAAGTTTGTTGCGCGTATTTCACCGCCGCTTGCACATCGGCCATGAATGCCATGTCAGGCAATGCTTCAATCGCGGCCTTCAATGCCATGCCAGCTTGCATATCGTCTGGCGTGTAGCCCAACTCTACGCCGTGCTTGGCGCGATGGAACATAGCAGGCGCGATCGCGAAATAACCGGCGGCGGCATAGCCATCAGCCACTTCACGAATGTGGGGGTTGACGCCAAAAATCTCTTGAATCACCACTACGGCGCCTTTGGGCTTGCCCTTGGGTTGCGCCACGTAGGCAGGGCATTCAAATCCATCTGAGGCTTTAAGTCGAACGGTGGTCATGGAAACTCCAGAAAACTTACAAAAAATTGGTGCGGCAAGGATAACCCCTCGTGTCTAAGACGTTACTCAGGGCAGGCCGCGCCCATGCTATCGTGCGCGCTCCATTCAAAAAAGCCTTAGGCACCCAGGAGACAACCCCATGAAGCCCGTTTTACTAGTCACAGGCGCAAGTCGCGGTATTGGTGCCGCTACGGCCTTGCTGGCCGCCCGTCAAGGTTGGGCCGTCGCGGTCAATTACACCCAAAACGCAGCCGCCGCAGAGGCCATCGTCAAACAAATTAAAGCCGAAGGCGGTCAAGCCGTCAGCATCCAAGCCGACGTCGGCGATGAGGCGCAAATCAAACATCTGTTTGCGCAAGTGGATGCACAACTGGGTCGCCTCACGGGTTTTGTGAATAACGCAGGCGTGCTCGACGTCGCTGTGCGGGTCGATGAATTGAGTTGGGCACGTCTTGAGCGCATGATGCGCATCAACGTGATCGGCGCCATGTTTTGCGCGCGCGAAGCCATTTTGCGCATGAGCACCAAGCATGGCGGAAAAGGTGGCTCTATCGTCAATCTCAGCAGCGTGGCCGCTCGCGTGGGAGCGCCTGGCCAGTATGTCGACTATGCGGCCAGCAAGGGGGCGATCGATACCTTTAACCTCGGGTTAGCTAAAGAAGTGGCGGCTGAGGGCATTCGCGTTAATGCTGTACGGCCCGGCATCATTGACACCGACATCCACGCCAGCGGTGGCATTCCCGATCGGGCTAAAACCATGGCACCCATGATCCCCATGTTGCGTCCTGGCTCCGCTGATGAAGTCGCGCAAACCATCGTTTGGTTGCTGAGCGACTCCGCCAGTTATGTCACAGGCGCCAACTTAGATGTAACAGGCGGTCGTTAGTCGCGTGCCTTTTCTGCATCCGGCGAAAATTAGCGTTAGTCCGTTACCCTTAAAGGGCGCTTTGCGCTCTTGTTAGAAATTTTTTTGAAAGACTGCTTATGAGCACAACCACCATTGCCCACTTTGTCGCAGGCCAATCGAGCCCGGGCAAAAGCACGCGTACGCAAGATGTTTTCAACCCTGCAACGGGCGCCGTCACTGCGCAAGTGCATTTGGCCAGCACAGCCGATGTAAAAGTTGTCGTTGCGGCCGCCCAAAAGGCATTTCCCGCTTGGGCAGACACATCACCTTTGCGCCGCGCGCGGGTCATGTTCAAGTTTTTGGAGTTGCTCAACATCCACAAAGACGAGCTCGCACGCATGATCACCGCCGAGCACGGCAAGGTGTTTACCGATGCGCAAGGCGAAGTCACACGCGGCATTGAGATAGTTGAATTCGCCACTGGCATTCCGCAATTGCTCAAAGGCGACTACACCGAACAAGTCTCCACCGGCATTGACAACTGGACCATGCGCCAGCCCTTAGGTGTGGTGGCAGGCATCACGCCTTTCAACTTCCCCGTAATGGTGCCCATGTGGATGTTCCCAGTCGCCATTGCCTGCGGAAACACTTTTGTGTTGAAGCCCAGCCCGATTGACCCATCACCCGCACTCTTCATGGCTGACTTGCTGAAAAAAGCAGGCCTGCCCGATGGCGTTTTCAATGTGGTCCAAGGAGACAAAGAGGCGGTCGACGCATTGCTGGTGCATCCCGATGTCAAAGCCGTGAGCTTTGTCGGCTCCACACCGATTGCTAACTACATCTATGAAACCGGCGCGCACCACGGCAAACGCGTGCAAGCTTTGGGTGGGGCTAAAAACCATATGGTCGTGATGCCCGATGCCGACATCGACCAGTCGGTCGATGCTTTGATCGGCGCCGCTTACGGTTCAGCCGGCGAGCGTTGTATGGCGATCAGCGTGGCGGTTTTGGTGGGCGATGTTGCGGAACGCATCATGCCCAAATTGATCGAGCGCACCAAGGCTTTGAAAGTGCTCAACGGCACTAACCTCGCGGCAGAGATGGGTCCCATCGTCACCTCTATCGCGCACCAACGCATCACCGGTTATATCGAGCAAGGCGCTAAAGAAGGTGCCAAGCTTTTGGTCGACGGCCGCACGTTTGACGCCAAAAATACGGGTCCTGGATGCGAAAAAGGGTTTTGGATGGGTGGCACTTTGTTTGATCATGTCACACCTGAGATGCGCATCTATAAAGAAGAAATTTTTGGACCCGTGCTGAGCTGTGTGCGTGTCAAAGATTTCGCGCAAGCGGTAGATTTGATCAACGCCCACGAGTTTGGCAATGGCGTGAGTTGCTTCACCCGTGATGGCAATGTAGCGCGTGAATTTGCGCGGCGAATTCAAGTGGGCATGGTCGGTATCAATGTGCCGATTCCTGTGCCTATGGCTTGGCACGGGTTTGGCGGTTGGAAGAAGAGTTTGTTTGGCGATATGCACGCGTATGGTGAAGAGGGTGTCCGGTTCTATACCAAGCAAAAGTCTGTGATGCAGCGCTGGCCGGAGAGTATTGGCAAAGGGGCTGAGTTTGTGATGCCTACCTCGAAGTGATGGTTGTAGCACTCCCCGCGATGCGTCAGCGCCACCCAAGGGTCTTGGCGCCTCAGCCGCTTCGCGTCAGAAAAGTTGCCAAGCCCCTTGGGCAGCACTGCCACATCGCTAGCTTTTTGGCTGAACTATGAGCGAAGCGTCTTTTGACTACATCATTGTTGGTGCAGGCACCGCAGGGTGCTTATTAGCCAATCGCTTAAGTGCAGATGCGCGTAAGCGCGTTTTACTGATTGAGGCGGGGCGTAAAGACGATTACCACTGGATCCACATTCCTGTTGGTTACTTGTATTGCATTGGTAATCCGCGTACGGATTGGCTCTACAACACGGCGCCTGATGCGGGGTTGAACGGGCGTAGTTTGAAATATCCGCGGGGTAAGGTGCTGGGCGGGTGCTCAAGTATCAACGGCATGATTTACATGCGCGGGCAAGCACGCGATTACAACCAGTGGGCTGATATCACGGGCGACAGCCGTTGGCGCTGGGACCAATGTCTGCCGTATTTCAAATTACACGAAGACCATTTTGGTGGTGCCAATGCCATGCATGGTGCCAAGGGCGCCAAAAGCGAGGTGTTGTTGGCGGATAAAACGGTTTATGGCGAAACACTGCGTCACCACAACGCTGGTGGCGAATGGCGGATTGAAAAGCAACGACTGCGCTGGGATGTGCTCGACGCATTTGCTGAAGCAGCGGTGCAAGCAGGTGTTCCTGCTACTAACGATTTCAACCAAGGTGATAACGAGGGTGTGGGCTATTTTGAAGTGAACCAAAAAAGTGGCTGGCGCTGGAATACGCCCAAGGCTTTTTTGCGGCCAACTTGTTATGCACGGCCTAATTTTGAGTTGTGGTCTAGCGCACAAGTCTCCAAGCTATTGATGACAAACGAGACTGACGGACAGTCGCGTTGCAGTGGCGTTGAGGTATGGACAGGCGCGGGTGGGTATGTGCGCGCCACGGCCAAACATGCTGTGGTCTTATGTGCGGGCAGTATTGGTACGCCACAAATTTTGCAACTCTCGGGTTTGGGTCCTGCCTCTTTGCTAAAGGAACATGGCATTGATCCTGTGATCGATTTGCCAGGCGTGGGCGCTAATTTGCAAGACCATTTGCAAATCAGATCGGTCTTTAAAGTGCAAGGTGTGCAAACGCTCAACACGCTGGCCAATAGTTGGTGGGGTAAGGCCAAGATTGGTATGGAGTATGTGTTCAAGCGCAGTGGGCCGATGAGCATGGCGCCTTCGCAATTGGGTGCGTTCACCCGCAGCAGTCCTGAGCAACCTTTCACCAATATCGAATACCACGTGCAACCTTTAAGCTTGGATGCTTTTGGTGAGCCGCTGCATAGCTTTCCTGCATTTACTGCGAGTGTGTGCAACCTCAACCCCACAAGCCGTGGCACGGTGAATATTGTGAGCCCCAAGTTTTCCGATGCGCCAAAGATTGCGCCCAATTACTTGAGCACAGACGCAGACCGCAAAGTTGCGGCAGATTCTTTGCGCGTGACACGCCGCATCGCCGCCCAACCTGCTTTGGCAAAATTCAAGCCCGTGGAGTGGAAGCCTGGCGTGCAATACCAAAGCGACGACGACCTTGCGCGTTTAGCAGGTGACATTGCCACCACCATCTTCCATCCTGTGGGCACTGCACGCATGGGGCGCATCGATGATACGCAAGCGGTTGTCGACCCAGAACTGCGCGTGCGCGACGGACGTGGCGGCGTAGTGCGGGGACTCAGGGTGGTCGATGCCAGCGTAATGCCCACGATTACTAGCGGCAATACCAACAGCCCCACACTGATGTTGGCTGAAAAAGCCGCGCAGTGGCTGGCGCACGAGGCGCTAGCGACTTCTTAATCTGCTTTTGCACGGGTTAGCCCGCAAGGGAAACTCCTAAGCCCCATTCAGGTGCGCCCCGTTTAAAGTTCGTCAACTCGCAACCACGGTACGCTGCAGTTGCAGAGGGTCCGAGGAGACATATAACAAGCACTGCTCAAGCAGGGGCATTTTGAAAAAGGCACTGGGTAACTCCGGTGCCTTTTGCTTTTCAGAACACAATCAGACGATGGAACTTGTCATAGCCACCTTCGCTTCGGCTTTAGCGGGATTTATAGATTCAATTGTGGGCGGCGGCGGATTGGTTTTATTACCAGCACTTTTTGCTCTCTACCCAACCGCCACACCCGCCACCTTGCTAGGGACTAATAAAAGCGCGTCAGTTTGGGGCACCGCTTTTGCCACTTGGCAATACAGCCGACGCGTCAACATCAATTGGTCGGTCATGTTGCCCGCTGCTTGCCTTGCTATGGCGGGTTCATTTGCAGGCGCATGGTGGGTAACACTGATATCTGCAGATTTTTTACGCCAATTACTACCCTTTGTGTTGGGTGCTGTTTTGATCTACACCTTGTGGCGCAAAGATATGGGCCGCGACCATACGCCTCGGTTTAGCGGACGCGCCGAATTGCTGGCCGCTTGCTCGGTTGGTTTAGTCATCGGGTTTTACGACGGATTTTTTGGCCCCGGTACGGGTAGCTTTTTTGTCTTCTTGCTGGTGCGTTGGTTGGGCTACGACTTTTTAAATGCATCGGTGGCAGCTAAGTTACTCAATTTGTCGAGTAACGCCGCCGCCCTGGTTTTGTTCACGCTCAAGGGTCATGTTTGGTGGCACTTGGCGTTGCCACTGGCCATGGCCAATGTCGCGGGAAGCTTGCTAGGCACGCGCATGGCGTTAAAGCATGGCGCTGGTTTCGTGCGTGTGATGTTCTTGTTGGTAGTCAGCGCTTTGATTTGTAAAACCAGTTTTGACGCATACATGCGTTAAGAGCAACGGAATCATTACTCAAGGCTTTTCTGGTTTTGCCGCTGCTGTGATGGTTTTTGGTGGCCAAGGTACGTTGGCCACATCACGCGGCTTGCCGATTGGGCGAGTCGCTTGGCCTTTCTGCACGGCGGCGATGTCTTCTTCTGAGGGGTATTGGCCCATGATGACAAAGTCAAACACGCGACGCGCAATCGGTGCTGCGTTTTGTGCGCCAAAACCGGAGTTTTCAACCACCATCGCTAGCGCAACCTTAGGATCATCGGCAGGTGCGAAAGCAATAAATAAGGCATGGTCGCGCATACGTTCGTCTACCGTAGCGGCGTTGTATTTTTCGTTTTGCTTAACGGTATAAACCTGCGCAGTCCCCGTTTTTCCTGCACTGACATATTGCGCACCCGCAAAACTAGTAGCCGATGTGCCTTCGATGTTCACACCAATCATGGCGCGTTTGATGATGTCTAAATTTTCTGGCGAAAGTGGTAATTGCCCGATAGGTTCTTTGGCAACAGGCGTTGGCGCTTTGGTTTCGATGTCTAGCACCTCACGCACAATGTGTGGACGCATCTTCAAACCATTATTGGCAATCGTGGCCGTGGCGTGTGCGACTTGCAACATGGTGAAGCTGTTGTAGCCTTGACCAATGCCCAGAGAAATAGTTTCGCCCGAATACCAGCGCTGTTGCTCAGCTTTTTTATAGGTCGTGCGCTTCCAATCGGTCGAAGGCAGCACGCCGCGCGACTCGCCTAAGATGTCGATACCGGTGATTTGTCCAAATCCTAGGGGCTTCATTTGCTCGTAGATCAAGTCCACGCCCATATCGCGCGCTAGCGTGTAGTAATAGGTATCGCACGACTCCACAATCGATTTATACATGTCCACCACGCCATGGCCGCCTTCTTTGTCATCGCGAAAACGGTGGTTACCAAACATGAAAAAGCCAGGGTCAGAAATCGATACTTTCTCTGAGCGCTTACCCGACTGCAAGGCCGCTAAAGCCATAAACGGCTTGTAAGTTGAACCAGGAGGGTATGTTCCACGTAACGCCCGGTTGAGCAAAGGTTTGTCAGGAGACTCGTTCAAAGCTTGCCAGTTATCTACATCAATGCCATCGACAAACAAATTGGGATCAAACGTGGGTTTGCTGACAAACGCTAAGACCTCTCCCGTTTTTGGGTCGAGCGCCACCAACGCGCCTCGGCGTGTTCCGTACAAATCTTCAATCAGTTTTTGCAACTTGATGTCGATAGACAGCACCACACTATTGCCAGGTACTGATTGGCTGCTATTGAGTCGACGTACAGCGCGTCCACCAGCAGATGTCTCCATCTCTTGCACGCCTGTTGTGCCATGCAGTTGGTTTTCGTAGCTTTGCTCGACGCCGAGTTTGCCGATGTATTCGGTGCCGCGGTAATTGCCCGCATCTTCCGACTCTTCGATCTTGGCTTTTTCGCTGGTGTTGATGCGTCCGATATAGCCAATCACATGGCTAGCGAGTTGGTCGTATGGGTAATTGCGAAATAACCGCGCACGAATTTCAACGCCTGGAAACCGGTAACGCTGCGCGGCAAATCGTGCGACCTCTTCGTCTGTTAATCGGGTACGAATGGGAACCGAGTCAATGCTCTTTGATTCATCGACTTGCTTTTTAAAGCGCCGTTTATCTCGGGTCTGAATGTCAATGATTGCCGAGAGTTGTTCAATGACCTCTTCAACTGGCGCAACAACTTTTGAAGGGGTGATTTCCAACGTATACGCTGAATAATTGGTGGCCAACACGACCCCATTGCGATCCATGATGACGCCGCGGTTAGGCACGATAGGCACGATCGCGGTGCGGTTACTCTCCGCAGCTGCATTGAGCTCGCTATAGCGAATCACTTGCAAATAAAACAAGCGTAAGCACAGCACCCCAAATGCAATCAGGATCACAAATGTCACCACCACTACGCGGGACCTGAATCGGCTCAGGTCCATTTGAATGTTGCGGATCACATTCATAGAGGGCGATGCGCGTCTGGATTAGGTGCGCGCCTTTGCGGAGCCAGCAATATCACGCTCATGATGGGCCACAACGCAGCCTCTAGCAATGGCGCTAAAAACAAAGACCAACCGGGGAACAAAGCACCCGAAGCCATGCGAACCGTCAATTCGAGTGCATGGGCTGTCAAAAACAGTGGTAATACTTGCATAGCCTGCGACGGCACAGTGAACCAAAGTAGTCGACGATGGATCATCAGCGAGAAAAATCCCAAAGCGGTGTAGGTCAATGCGTGTTGGCCCATCAAGGTCGCCTGATGCACATCACTCGCAACACCAAAGAAAAAAGCCACGCTAATGCCTACCAACCGAGGTTGGTGGATGCACCAAAACACCAAGGTCACCGCCAGAAAGTCGGGCGTCCACGCCGCGTTACCCACCAAACTAATGTTGATCAGCATATTGGCCAGCAAGGCCAACAACAAGGTGACCAATACAAATAAGGGGTTAGCAGGCAACAACAGTTGCTGGCCGCGCGGCATGATCATCGACGTCCTCCTTTGATCGCGCCCAATGGCAACTGCTTCTCGATCACGGGGCGCGGAGGCAGCTGGTCCGTGAGTGGGTCAATCACTATCACATGTCTGGCGCCTTGCACACGTCCAACAGGCTCACACAAGATGCGTGCAAAAGCAGTTTCAGCACGGCGCTCAACTTTCGTCACGATACCCACTGGCATCCCTGGCGGATAGACCCCATCTACACCGCTGGTAGTGAGTTGGTCTCCGACTTCAATGTCTGCGTTGGTCGCCATAAAGCGCAACTCCAACAAAGGCGCGCCTCCCGATTCGCCATAGGCCACACCACGCGCCCCAGTTCGCGTATTTAAAACTGGAATGGAATGTTCGCGATCCGTGACCAAGGTGACTTCGCTCACCAGAGGCAACACGCGTGTGACTTGCCCCAAGATACCGTGCTCGTCCATCACAGGCGCACTGGACTTCACACCATGGGTCATGCCCTTGTTGATGATGAGTTTGCGGGTGTACGGGTCTGCGGCGTCATACAAGACCTCGGCAACAACGCCAACGGTGTTGAGCCGTTCATGCAAATTCAGCAAAGACCTGAGTTGTTTGTTTTCTAGTGTGAGTTGTTCAACTTGGGCAGCACGCTGGGCTTGCAACAACAGTTTTTGTCGCACGTCTTTGGCGTCCGCTTGCGCGTCTTGCAACGACTCTAAATATTCACCGCTGTACTTTGCTAAAGCTTGCGGGCGCATTGCCAACCACTGCACTGGATAAAGCGCGACAGACAGAGTTGCGCGCAAAGGTTGTGTCACATGGAAGCGCACATCCGCGACCATTAACAAAACGGAGAGGGCACTGAAGAACAGCAGTTTCGATATTGCTGACGGCCCTTGTTTAAAAAAGGCCGGGGGGGTTCTGTCTAGGGTGCCCAGTGGCACAGTGTTATTCGCTCGTGAAGATGGAGCCTAAACGGTCCATACGTTCTAAGGCTAAACCACATCCGCGCACCACGCAGGTGAGGGGGTCTTCGGCTACCAACACAGGTAAGCCAGTTTCTTCTGCCAACAAGCGGTCCAGATCACGCAATAAAGCGCCACCGCCGGTGAGCATCATGCCGCGCTCAGCAATGTCTGCGCCGAGTTCTGGCGGTGTTTGCTCCAAAGCGTTTTTCACAGCAGACACAATGTTGTTCAATGGGTCTGTCAATGCTTCCAAAATTTCGTTAGAAGAAATCGTGAACGAGCGTGGCACGCCTTCCGACAAGTTGCGTCCCTTAACTTCCATTTCTTTGACTTCAGAGCCTGGAAATGCCGAACCGATTTTTTTCTTGATCGCTTCTGCCGTGGGCTCACCAATCAACATGCCGTAGTTGCGACGGATGTAGTTGATGATGGCTTCGTCGAACTTGTCGCCACCCACGCGCACGCTACCTTTGTAAACCATGCCGCCCAGAGAAATCACGCCAACTTCGGTAGTACCACCGCCAATATCAACCACCATCGAACCAGAAGCATCTGACACGGGCAAACCAGAGCCAATCGCTGCGGCCATCGGTTCTTCAATCAAGTACACCTCAGATGCACCAGCACCCAAAGCAGATTCGCGAATCGCACGACGCTCGACTTGGGTAGAACCGCAAGGCACACAAATGATGATGCGGGGGCTTGGCTTTAATATCGAACGTGGATGCACCATCTTGATAAATTGCTTGAGCATTTGCTCGGTCACCGTGAAGTCGGCGATCACGCCGTCTTTCATGGGACGAATGGCTTCGATATTGCCAGGCACTTTGCCCAACATCGCCTTGGCTTCGTGGCCCACCGCTTGAATGGTCTTCTTGCCTTGGGGGCCACCTTCATGGCGAATCGACACCACGGATGGCTCATCGAGCACGATACCGCGGTCACGTACATAAATCAGGGTATTGGCGGTACCTAAGTCAATTGCCAAGTCGGTAGAGAAATACCGACGAAAAGATCCAAACATGGCCGTCCTCAAACGAAGCGCGCAATCGCGAACACAAAGGCGAGATAATACCGCATCACCCGTAAATCACGGGTTTTCTGCTACTTAAATATGTCTTTGACCACCCTGGATATCCAACGCATCGCCAATTTGGCGCGGTTAGCACTGCAACCTGCCGAAGAAGCGCGCATGCTCGACAAAATCAATGATTTCTTTGGCATCGTGGAGCAAATCAGCGCGGTTGACACCACAGGCGTCGTTCCGATGGCGCATCCGGTGGACGCCATGCGCAACAGCCTCGAGATGGCATTGCGCCTGCGCACCGACACCGTCAGCGAGCCAAACCAACGCGAGGCCAACCAAAAAAGCGCCCCTGCTGTTGAAAACGGTTTGTTCTTAGTTCCTAAAGTGATTGAGTGAGTTGAAAACCATGACCAACTCCACCCAAGAACTCCATTTGCAAAGTTTGAGCGAACTCGCCTCCACTTTGCACAGTAAAAAAGCCAGCGCGGTTGAAGTTGCGCAACATTTTTTAAAACGTATTCAAGCCGACAAAACCGGTGCTTTTTTAGATGTGAATGCAGAGGCCTCCTTGGCCCAAGCCCGTTCCAGTGACGCGCGCTTAGCCACTGGCACAGGCGGTTGTCTAGAAGGTGTGCCCATCGCGCACAAAGACGTGTTTGTTACACGCGACTTTGTCACGACTGCAGGCTCCAAAATTTTGACGAATTACCGCTCGCCTTTTGATGCCACCGTGGTGCAAAAGCTCGCGCATGGCGTCAATAGTCAAAGTGGCGCAGGCATGGTCACGTTGGGCAAACTCAATTGCGATGAGTTCGCGATGGGGTCAGGTAACGAGAACTCTGCGTTCCATCCTGTGCGTAACCCTTGGGATGCAACGCGCGTTCCTGGGGGCTCGTCTGGTGGCAGTGCGGCGGCAGTGGCTGCTAGATTAACACCAGCAGCAACAGGGACAGATACAGGCGGCTCGATTCGCCAACCCGCCAGTTTTTGCGGAATTACCGGCATCAAACCAACGTATGGTCGTGCATCACGCTACGGCATGATTGCCTATGCGTCGAGCTTGGACCAAGCAGGGCCGATGGCACGAAGCGCTGAAGATTGCGCGCTGTTACTCAGCGCAATGTGCGGGCCCGACTTAGACCGTGATTCAACGTCTTTAGATATCGCGACAGAAAATTTTTCTGCAAAACTCACACAAAGCATGAAGGGGTTGCGCATTGGCATACCTAAAGAGTTCTTTGGTGAAGGACTTGCAACCGATGTCCGCAGTGCCATTGACGCTGCGCTCAAAACATTAGAGTCTCAAGGCGCACAACTCGTGCCTATTTCTCTGCCACGCACCGAGTTGTCTATTCCTGTGTACTACATCATCGCGCCAGCAGAGGCGAGTTCAAACTTGAGTCGCTTCGACGGTGTGAAGTTTGGCCATCGCGCAAAGGATTACACCGACTTGGTCAGCATGTACAAACAAACACGCGCCGAAGGTTTTGGTGAAGAGGTTAAGCGCCGCATCATGACGGGGGCGTATGTCTTGAGCCATGGCTACTACGACGCCTACTACTTACAAGCGCAAAAAATCCGCCGCATGATTGCGGATGATTTCCAACAAGCGTTTACGCAATGTGATGTCATTGCAGGGCCTGTCGCGCCAAGCGTGGCATGGACACTTGGGCACAACGCCAGTGATCCGCTTGCGGACTACTTGGCAGACATCTTCACGCTACCAGCTTCATTAGCAGGTCTACCCGGAATGAGCGTTCCCGTTGGATTTGGCGATGCCCATATGCCTGTTGGCATGCAACTCATTGGCAACTATTTGCAAGAAGCCACTTTGTTGAACGTGGCACACCAGTTTCAATTGGCAACAGACTTTCACATGCAGTCTCCACAAAGGGGGGCGGCACTATGAGCAAATTGGTACAAGGCTACGAAGTTGTTATTGGCTTTGAAACACACACACAACTATCCACGCAAAGCAAAATTTTTAGCCGCGCTTCTACAGCTTTTGGTGCAGAACCCAACACGCAAGCTTGCGCAGTGGACTTGGCGTTGCCGGGCACATTGCCGGTGATGAATGTCGGTGCAGTCGAGCGAGCGATTGAATTTGGGTTGGCTGTGAACGCGCACATCGCAGAACGCAGTGTGTTTGCGCGTAAAAATTATTTTTATCCCGATCTACCCAAGGGCTACCAAATTAGCCAGTTCGAGATTCCAGTGGTGCAAGGTGGCGAGGTCTCTTTCTTTTTCGAAGAAGGCAAAGAGACTGTCCGCAAAACCGTGCGCTTAGTGCGTGCGCATTTAGAGGAAGACGCAGGAAAGTCTTTGCATGAAGACTTTGTAGGCCAAAGCGGCATTGACCTCAACCGCGCTGGTACGCCCTTATTAGAAATCGTCACCGAGCCCGACATGCGCAGCAGCGATGAGGCAGTGGCTTACGCGAAAGAGCTACACAAAATCGTCACCTGGATTGGCATTTGTGACGGCAATATGCAAGAAGGTTCTTTCCGATGCGATGCCAATGTGTCGGTGCGCAAACCGGGGGCTGAACTCGGCACGCGTCGTGAGATCAAAAACCTCAACAGTTTCAAGTTCATGCAACAAGCCATCGACTACGAAGTGCGTTGGCAAATCGAGCAAATTGAAGACGGCCACGCCATCCAACAAGCCACCGTGCTGTTTGACCCGGACACCGGCGAAACACGCGCCATGCGCACCAAAGAAGATGCGGCCGATTACCGCTACTTTCCAGACCCAGACCTGCCACCACTCTGTGTAGCACGCGACTGGGTAGAGCGCGTGAAATGCGAAATGGCTGAATTGCCCCGCGTGATGGCTGAGCGTTTTGTAACGCAATACAAATTGCCTGAATACGACGCCACTACATTGACGCAAAGCAAAGCGATGGCTGCTTACTTTGAAACAGCTGCGCAAGTTTGCGAACAACCCAAACTCGCGAGCAATTGGGTGATGGGAGAAGTCTCGCGCCGCTTGAATACAAATGACGGCGGATTCGACACTATTCCTGTCTCAGCCACACAGCTTGGCGCATTGATCGCGCGTATCCACGACAACACCATTAGCAACAACGCAGCCAAAGACGTGTTCGATGCTTTGTGGAATGACGCCGCTACTTCTTCAACAGACAAGGCAGCTGCTTTGCAACAAGTCGATGCAGTGATAGACGCTAAAGGCCTCAAGCAAATGAACGACAGCGGTGCGCTTGAAGCCATCATTGACGAAGTGTTAGCGGCTAACCCCGACAACGTGACGCAATACCGCGCCGGCAAAGATAAAGCGTTCAATGCACTGGTAGGTCAAGCCATGAAAGCCAGCAAAGGCAAGGCCAATCCTGCGCAAGTCAACGAGATGCTGAAAAAGAAACTTTCTTAATGACGCGTTCAGCGCTTTTTTTTGAAGCGCAAAAAACTTCTTAACGCTTCTCTGCATTTACACCATGGCAAAAATCCCACTTCTCCTAGTGCCTGGCCTCATGTGCGACCACACATCGTGGGCGCCTATGTTGCCTTTCCTGGATAGCCGCATTGCACACACCACGGTAGACCACGGCAATGCAGATTCGCTAGTAGTCATGGCGGAACGCATCTTGAAGAACGCACCTGCGGTGTTTGATTTAGCTGGGCATTCCATGGGTGGGCGTGTTGCGCTTGAGGTCATGCGTTTAGCGCCACAGCGTGTGCGTCGTTTAGCTTTGCTCGGTACAGGCTATCGCGCCAAAGAAAGTGGCGAGGCGGGTGCAGAAGAACTGCGCAAACGCCAAGTTTTGCTAGCTATTGCACGCACCCAAGGTGTGCGCGCCATGGCCATAGAGTGGGTCAAACCCATGGTGGCACCGTCTCGCTTGAGTGACACCGCTTTTGTAGAACAAATCATTGCGATGATTTGTCGTAAATCAGAAGATGTTTTTAAACGCCAAATCAAGGCGCTACTAGATCGACCTGACGCCAGCGATGTTCTATTGCAAGTTCAAACACCAACGTTAGTGATGGCTGGCGCCTTCGATAGCTGGGCAACACCTGCACAGCACCAAGAGATTGCGAACCTTATTCCAGCAAAACCTGAAGTGGCAGTCATTGGCCCTTCAGGCCACATGATGATGATGGAAGAGCCGCAGTTAGTCGCGCACCACTTTAATCAGTGGTTGGCTTGATATTGCACGCCATAGCGCGCACGGTAAGTTTGCACACTTGGCAAATATGTCGCCAACTCGCCCGAACCGCCTTGGTTCTCTAAGTACGCGAGCAAATCATCCAGCGTCGCAATGGCGCACACTTGCAAACCCACTTGCTCGCGCACATATTGCACGGCGCTGTAAGGCACGTCTTGCGTGGTGCCATCGGGTTTGACTTCGGTGGCCATTTCTTGTCGGTCTAAAGCGATCGCCACTGCTTGCGGTGTGGCACCAGCAGCCTTGATCAACGCAATTGATTCACGCGCCGCCGTGCCTGCACTCATCACGTCATCAATGATCAGCACGTTTCCTTTGAGGGGGGCTCCCACTAAAGAGCCGCCTTCACCATGGTCTTTGGCTTCTTTGCGGTTGTAGGCAAATGGCACATTGCGACCCAACCTTGCTAACTCGATAGACACTGCAGCACCTAAAGGTATGCCTTTGTAAGCGGGGCCAAAAATCATGTCAAACCCAATACCGCTACTTACTAAGCGTTTTGCATAGAAGCTTGCAAGCTTGCCTAATTTGGCACCATCGTCAAACAAACCCGCATTAAAAAAGTAAGGCGACATGCGCCCCGCCTTGGTTTTGAACTCCCCAAACTTGAGCACGCCGCAATCCAGCGAGAATTGCACAAACTCTTGCGCCAACGTGTCGTTGGTTGCAGCACTTGATGTCATCGGAGAAATCCTTGTTCAAACTCACCAGCCTCAACCTCAACGGAATTCGATCGGCCGCCAAGAAAGGCGTAGAAGCTTGGCTAGAAAAAGCCAAGCCCGATTGTATTTGTGTACAAGAAATCAAAGCCCAAGCCGCTGATATAAAGGACGGCCTTGATACGCTCGCCGGTTTAAATGGCCACTTTCATTACGCCGAGAAAAAAGGCTACTCTGGCGTAGGCGTCTACACACGCCACACGCCTAGTGATGTGATTGTCGGATTCGATGGCGGCGAATTTGACGCAGAAGGCCGTTATGTCGAGTTGCGCTTTGACACGCCAAAACAAAAGCTCTCCATCATCAGCAGTTATTTCCCCAGTGGGTCCTCTGGGCCTGAGCGGCAAGACGCTAAGTACCGATTTCTTGCTGCGATGTACCCCCATCTCATAGCGCTACAAAAAAAACGCAACTTTGTTCTGTGTGGCGATATCAACATTGCCCACAAAGAGATTGACTTAAAGAACTGGCGCGGTAACCAAAAGAATTCTGGCTTTCTTCCTGAAGAACGTGCATGGATGACCCAACTCACTAGCGAAGGTGGTTTGGTCGATGTATATCGCCAACTGCAGCCCAACACAACTGACGCGTGCTACACATGGTGGAGTAACCGCGGTCAAGCCTATGCCAACAACGTGGGGTGGCGTTTGGATTACCACTTAGCTACGCCTGCGATTGCCGCCACGGCAAAAACAGAGCACATCTACAAAGATCAGAAGTTCTCTGACCATGCACCTATCACTATTCAATACGACGGTTTGATTTAAACCGTTATGCATTAAGGCAGTATGTCGAACACCCCCATACCCATCGCTGTTATCGGCGCTGGGCCCGCTGGCCTCATGGCCGCAGAAGTACTCAGTGCTGCGGGCATTAGTGTTCATGTGTTCGACGCAATGCCTTCTGTAGGACGGAAATTTTTATTAGCAGGAATTGGTGGCTTAAATCTCACCCATGCTGAGCCCTTTGATGTCTTCACGACCCGCTTTGGTGAACGCGCTGCTGCATGCGCTAATTGGTTGCAAGGCTTTGATAAAGAAGCCATTCGTGACTGGGCCAAAGGTTTAGGCATAGACACTTTTGTCGGTACTTCGCAACGCGTATTTCCAGCCGACATGAAAGCCGCGCCATTGTTGCGTGCATGGTTACATCGCTTGCGCCATCCTGCGCAAGGTGAACCCGTGCGTTTTCATATGCGGCATCGCTGGAATGGACACATCACCCGCAGCGAGACATCAGTCACTTCAACATGGCAGTTGCAATTTGATACGCCCCATGGTCCGCAATCTGTCCAGACAAATGCAGTGCTGTTAGCTTTGGGCGGCGGTAGCTGGGCGCGTTTGGGATCAGACGGCGCATGGCAACCTTGGTTGCGTGCGTTACAGGTAGATGTTGCACCCTTGGTGCCTGCGAATTGCGGCTTTGACGTTTCGGTGGGTTCGCGAAAAGGCTGGAGTGAGCATCTGCGCACAAAGTTTGCAGGAACGCCATTGAAGTCGGTTGTGTTGTCATGTACTGACGCACAAGGCCACACGTTTTCGCGAAAAGGTGAAATGGTGATAACCGAGCACGGCATAGAAGGCAGCTTGGTCTACGCGGCTTCGGCACTTTTGCGCGACGAGATTGCGCGCACAGGCCAAGCGCAACTCACCTTGAACTTACGACCCGATTTTGTTGCAGAGCACGTGCAGGCTGAAGTACGTCATCCACGCGGCTCGCGCTCCCTTAGTAGCCATTTAAAAAGTCGGTTGAATTTGCAAGCCGTTCATTTGGCTCTCTTACACGAAGTCCTAACTAAAGATGCATTGAATGACCCCGTGCAATTAGCGCATGCTATTGAACACCTACCAATCACCGCAATTGCCACTCGACCGTTAGACGAAGCGATTAGCAGCGCAGGAGGAGTCAAACTTGAAGCGCTAGATGGTGCATTAATGGCGCTTCACGCACCAGGAGTGTTTGTTGCTGGAGAAATGTTGGATTGGGAAGCGCCTACAGGTGGTTATTTATTGAGCGCTTGTTTGGCCAGTGGTCGGCATGCGGCGAAAGGTGCGTTGGCATATCTCCATCTAAATGCGCGTACCTCAACTTCACTTTGATTTGAGCCATGCTTCACACACTATCCGCGACTGAGTACTACGTACTGCAGCTTTATCGGTTTGCGACTTATGTCGCATTTAATGTGATCGATGATGCGGCCATGCTAGCGTTTGTGTTGAGTTGACAAGTTAGAAAACCCTCTGATTTGGTATTAGTTCATCCGCCCAAAACCACCACTCTGAAAATCAACAGCCGCCTGCTTGATTTCTTCCATCGTGTTCATCACAAACGGCCCGTGACCCACGATGGGTTCATTGAGAGGTTGGCCACTGAGCAGCAATGCTTTGACATCCTCTTTAGCCTCGATCACCAAAGCGTCGCCTTCTTGCGAGAACACAACTAATTGCGCTTCGTGCGCAGGATGTGCGTGATTGATCTGCGCCTTGCCACTCAAAATCACTAAGGCCGTGTTCCACCCAATATGCACGGGCAAAGTGACTGCGTGCCCCGCTTTTATTGTGAGGTCTACCACTTGCATAGGTGTGAAGGTATGTGCGGCACCACGCGCACCCAGAAATTCACCGGCAATTACACGCGCTGTTGCTGCGCCTTTGTCTATCTCTACTTTGGGTATCTCGGCATTCAAAATGGCTTGATAGCCCGGTGCTGTCATCTTGTCTTTGGCTGGCAAATTGACCCACAACTGCACCATATGCAGTTGGCCGCCACTCTGTGTAAATGCTGGCGAATGGAATTCCTCATGCAAGATACCTGCGCCTGCTGTCATCCATTGCACATCGCCAGGTCCGATGACGCCACCTTGTCCTGTGGAGTCTCGGTGTGCGACTTCGCCCTCATACACGATGCTGACAGTTTCGAACCCGCGGTGTGGGTGTTGGCCGACACCGCGTGGTTTTGTTGCAGGCGCAAATTCAGCAGGGCCTGCGTGGTCTAGCAATAGAAATGGGCTGAGTTGTTTGCCCAAGCCTTGGTAATCAAACAGCGAACGTACGGGGAAGCCATCGCCGACCCAATGCATGGGCGGTTTGCTGTGAATGCCTCGAACTGTTTTCATGGATTAGCCTTTAGTAGCGTTTCTGTACAACAGCAATAGTCTGCTGCATCAGTGCGCAAGGCGATTCTTTTCCGTCAGCATCTAGATGTACAACTTCTGCAGTGGTAACAATAAGTTTTTTACCAGCGCGAATCACCAAGCCACGCGCACGCAGCTCACCGTCTTGAAATGCAGCCAGGAAATTGATTTTGTATTCAACCGTTGTCACCTCATACCCATCTGGCGCTTGCGTCAGTGCTGCGTAACCGCCAGCAATATCTGCCAGAGCACCCATCGCACCACCGTGGTAGCCGCCTTGTTGTTGCGTCACGCGCTCAGAAAAAGGTAAAGACAACTCCACCATTCCCGGCTTAACCGACACCAAGCGTGCGCCTAAGTGCTGCATCATGCCTTGACGCATAAAGCTGTCGTGGATACGTTGGTGGAGTTCTGGGTGTTGCAT
>Ga0214919_10004250_pt1 | contig 21034 bp, 19 predicted proteins | sample LL1503_MetaG_FD_177994 | JGI IMG/M metagenome (GOLD analysis project Ga0214919, IMG submission 177994) | Freshwater microbial communities from Lake Lanier, Atlanta, Georgia, United States - LL-1503 | ecosystem: Environmental > Aquatic > Freshwater > Lake | place: USA: Georgia | collected... | reverse complement strand
ATACTATGGCAGAACCTATCAAGATATCCCAAGAAGAGCTAGACAATCTTCTAATCCTAAGAGAAAAAATCCGTGCAAATGTAGAATCCGTCGGAAGACTAAACATCAAGAGACACTTCATTGAAGTGGAGATGAGGGAAGTCCAAGAGGAGCTCACTCATGCCTATGAGGAATCAGAAAATCTAAGCATGGAAGAACAGAGAATCGTTAACGAGACCGTCCAGAAATATGGAGACGGAGATCTAGATTTTAATACCGGAATCTACAGTCCTAAAAATTAATTGATGAGATCAGCAGTCATAAATGAGATAAATTCTCCTTTAACTATAGAAAATCTTACTCTTCCGGATAATCTAGATTTTGGACAAGTTCTTGTAAAGATTACAGTTAGTGGACTTTGTGGAGCTCAACTTCAAGAAATATCTGGTGATAAAAACAATGCTAAGTTCATGCCTCATTTAACCGGCCATGAAGGATGCGGGATTGTTCAAAAAGTTGGTCCCGGAGTTTCTAAAGTCAAGGAAGGAGACAAAGTTATTCTTCATTGGAGGAAAGGAAGCGGAATAGAAGCTAATTTCCCATCTTATATAATGGGAGATAGAAAACTCTCTGGAGGAAAAGTGAATACAATTACCGAGTATGCGGTTGTTTCCGAAAACAGAATGACATCGGTTCCAACTGATATTGATGATGAATTCTGTGCTCTGATGGGATGCGGAATATCAACATCATTCTCAGTTGTTAGTAAAGAGGCAGATGTTAAATTTGGTGAATCTGTTTTAGTAATTGGATGCGGTGGAGTTGGACTTGGATGTATATCTGCTTCTAGAATGTTAAATGCTTCTCCTATTATAGGAATTGATATTAATCCTGAAAAATTCCAACTAGTTAGAAAGAATGGAGGAGATCATTTTTTCGATGGTAATAATGCAATTACTCATTTAAAAGAAAGCGGAACAAAAATCGACTGCATTATTGATACGGTTGGTAATTTAGATCTAGTATCTCAGTTCCTTCCTTTTTTATCCGACGCAGGAAGATGCATTTTAGTTTCTCTCCCTAAAAAAGGAACCTCGTTAACTGTAACGGATCCTAATAAATTCTTTGGATCGGAAGGACAAAGAGTCTTAACGACACAAGCAGGGGGATTTGATCCCGATACGGATATCAAGAGATTTGTTAAACTCTACCAGATGGGTAAGATTGATTATAAATCTCTGGTTACCCATAGATTTAAATTGGAAGAAATAAACGAAGCAATCCAAACTCTTAGGTCTGGAGAAGCTGGAAGAATCATGATAACAATATAATTGAAAAAAGTTTTTATCACAGGATCATCTAGAGGGATAGGACGAGAAATTGCCCTGTCCTTATTTCGTTTAACTGATTACGAAATAATTGTTCATGGATCTTCTTCAAGAGTTCCTGATTTTGTTAAATCCGATAATAGATTTTCTTATTTCTCTTTCGATCTTGCTGAGTTTAATCATATCGATAAACTATCAGAATTTATAATTTCTGAAGGAGTTGATATTTTTATCAACAATGCAGGAGTCTACACTTCTTCAGATCCTGCAAATATTTTATTGATTAATTATGTTTCCCCTATTTTAATCATGGACAAGATCATCCCACACTTGGAACAGAAAGGTGGATCTATAATTAATATAAATTCTCTTGCTGGAATTTACCCAAATGCTAAAGAATCTAAATATTGTTCAACAAAGTTTGGTTTAGACGGATACATTAAAAGTCTACAGTCAGACCCTTCTTCTAATATTCAAATCACCCAATACTATTTAGGAGCAACTAAAACAGACATGACTCTGGGAAGACCAAACTATGAAAATTTAATAGATCCTAGTGAATTTGCTGAAACTTTAGTTGCAGATTTAAATAATACTACTTTTACTACAATATCAAAAACAATCAAAAGAAAAAACAACATATATCAATGAGAAAAGAATGGACAGCAGAAGAGCTTATTGCCTTCGAAGACAGAATCGGCGAGTTATATTTGGATAACAAGCTTCCTTTTTTATTCCACCTATCAGGAGGAAATGAAAATCAATTAATTGAAATTTTCAAAAATATCAAAGAGGGAGACTATGTTATTTCCAACCACAGAAGCCACTATCATGCCCTGCTTCACGGAATTCCGCCAGAAGTTGTAGAAGACAGAATCTTAAACGGCAGATCCATGTTTATCTATGACAGAGAGAGAAATTTCTTCTGTTCTGCTATTATCGGAGGAACTCCTGCGATTGCTGCAGGAATTGCCTGGGCCCTTAAAAGAAAAGGATCCTCTCAAAGAGTGTGGTGTTTCATTGGAGATGGTACAGAAGATTCCGGACACACATATGAGGCTGTTAGATACGTTGATGGGTTTGATCTTCCTTGTACATTTGTTATTGAAAACAACAACAGATCAGTTGAGTCTACCAACGAAGAGAGATGGGGAAAGGCTGCTAACTATCAATGGAATTCTCCTTCTGTGATTAAATATAGCTATGATATTACTTACCCGCATGCTAGAAAACCTGGTATGATCGATCTTTCTAAAACTGTTAAAAAGACAGATGAAGAATACTTTCCATTGTTAGAAGAATTTAAATATCCAGCATACGAAGATTTAGATGGAATGAATATCTCTTACAAAGATGCTATGAGTTTGGTGATGACTGAGCTTGGAGAAGCAGGAGCTATTTTTATTGGATACAATGTTGCTAGAGGAGATGCAATGGGAACTCTAAAAGGAGTACCGGCAGATCAAAAGTTAGAAACTCCAGTAGCAGAAAATCTAATGTCTGGGCTTGCAATTGGTATGTCCTTTGAAGGTTTCATTCCTGTCTTATATTTTGAAAGGCACGACTTTATGCTAGTAGCTGCAGATGCAATCGGAAATCACATCGATAAGATAGAAAGAATTTCGCATGGTGAATATAAAGTTCCGGTAATTATCAGAGCCGTAGAAGCATTTGGTGGTCCTTTCTATTCTGGCCCAACCCACCACCAAGACTTTACTGGAGTGATGAAAGAACTAGTAGATTTTCCTGTTTTTGATCCGGTAACTGGAGTTGATGTTTTAAAAGCTTTTAGAGGAGCTAAAGAAAGCGGAAGACCAGCTATGATCATAGAAAGAAAAAGTAGATATTAATAGTATGAAGGATATTTTAGTAATAGGAGATAGCTGCAGAGACGTTTATGTCTACTGCGAAGCTAATAGATTAGCTCCAGATGTTCCAGTTCCAGTTCTAAATGTTCTGTATCAAAATGAGAATGGAGGAATGGCTAGTAACGTATTCAGAAATATCCAGCCCAAAGTTCCTACTGTTAAGTTGGTTACCAATCAAAACTGGTATTCAGTTACAAAAACTAGATACGTTCACAAGGGAACAAATCATACTTTCTTTAGAGTTGACTCCAGCCAGGAAATTAAAAGAATAGATGTAAGGTCTCTAGATCTTGACTATAAGATAATTGTAGTTTCTGACTATGATAAAGGTTTTCTTACAGAAGAAGACATCGAATATATTTGCAGTAAAAATCCCAATGTTTTCATAGACTCTAAGAAAATATTGGGATTCTGGGCTTCCCAGGCAAAATACATCAAGATCAACAACCACGAATACGGAAGATCCAAGGATTTTATAACAAAAGATCTAGAAGAAAAAATTATTTGTACGGTGGGAGAAAATGGATGTAATTTCAGAGGAAATAATTATCCAGTAAATAAGGTTGAAGTGATGGATGTTTCTGGTGCTGGAGATTCTTTTATGGCTGGTTTAGTCATAGAATATCTAAAGTCCGAAGACATTGAAAAATCTATCAGGTTTGCGAACGAATGTTCTTCTAATGTAGTTCAGCATCCTGGTGTAACTATTATTGATTTTTGATCTATAATTAATATGGAAAAGATTAAAGTTTATGCCCATGGTTCTTATGTTGGGAATACTGGGTTTAATAACCATACGAGAGATTTTTTCAGACAATTGAAAAAACATCTCGACATTAAAGTTAGAAATTTTACTGTTGGAAAATATTGGACTGGATTCTCACAAACCCCCCACGACAGAGAGGATAATTTATCTCAAATTGATAAAGATATTCTTTATAAGCAAACCCTATGGGGAGAAGGAAGAACGAGAACGGACGAGATAATTTATCCTTCTGTGGATAAGGATTTTGACCATGACTTCAACTTGGTTCTCAGCGAGACCAACCACTATTATTTTTATGATCACTATGTTGGTCCAAAGATTGGTTATAATGTTTGGGAATCCACTCTCCAGCCAGAAGATTTTTTCAATAGATTAAAATCCTATGATGAATTATGGGTTCCTAGCAAATGGCAGAAGGAATGTATGATCAAACAAGGATACGAAGAAGGAAAAATCCAGATAGTTCCAGAAGGGGTGGATTCTGACATATTTTTCCCTGAGGAGGTTAGTCCATTGGATATTTACAAAGACGGAAGATTTAAATTCCTCCTTTTTGGTAGATGGGACTATAGAAAATCCATTAAAGAAGTAATTGAATCTTTTCTTAAAACTTTTGATCCTTCAGAACCAGTAGATCTTATAGTTTCTATTGATAATCCATGGGGAGAGAATTTAGACGGGATGAAAACCACAGAAGAAAGACTCCAATACCATGGTTTGTCAGACTCGAGAATTAAAATATTGCATTTCCCGTCTAGAGAAGATTATGTCAAGATACTAAAAACTGGACACGTTTTTGTTTCTTGTGCAAGATCCGAAGGATGGAACCTTCCATTGATTGAAGCTATGGCTTGTGGAACACCTTCAATATACTCGAATTGTTCTGGTCAGCTAGAATTTGCAGAGGGAAAGGGAATTCCTGTAAAAATTATAGGAGAAAGATCCACATCATATAGCAAAGATGCTAAATACTCAACGGTAGTTACTACTAGTTCTATCCCTGGAAATTATTATGAACCTGACTTTGATGATCTCTGTAGAGCAATGAGAGAAGTTTATTCAAACTATGCATCTTATAAAGATTCTGCTTTAAGTGAGTCTGAAGAGATTAGAAGAGATTTTAGTTGGGATCGGGTAGGAGAAATTGGATATCAAAAGTGTTTAGATTTTTATAAAAAGATCAAAAGCCCAGAATACACCAAAAAATTGACACCAAATTCTATAAAGATTAGTTATCTCGATGGGCCTAAGGTAGAAATCATAGGTGATATTATGGAGAAAAATACTGTAGAATTTTTAGATGAGTTTGATAATCTAATTTATTCAACGGTGATTAAAACTAATATGTGGACAACATGTTCCCGAAAATATTTTACCAGATGGAAGATAAAAGTTAATGGTAAAATAGTAGACGAATTCAATCCGAAAGGAAAAAGAGTTTTAATTGCTCTAGAGTCAAAGTCTTTGGGTGATACAATTGCTTGGACACCATATGCTGTTGAATTTGCTAAAGTAAATAAATGCAAAGTGGTTCTCAGTACCTTCCATAATTATTTCTTTGAGGGACTTGAAGCATATAAAGATATAGAATTTATAAGTCCAGGAACATCAACTGAATGTTATTCCGTATATAGGATAGGATGGTTCAGAGACAATAACGGAGGATGGAAAGATTTTTCTAGACATCCAAGGCCTGTTAACACAGTTCCACTTCAAAAAACTTCCACCGATATATTAGGATTGGAATTTAAGGAATTGAATTTTGGAGTGAACCTAAAAAAAGGAGAAAGACCAATACCGGAAAAATATGTAGTTTTTGGTCCTCAGTCTACTGCAGGATGTAAAGAATGGTCATATGACCATTGGAAATCTCTTGCTAGATTGATTCAAGAACTTGGATACACCGTAGTTCTTACCACCAAAACCCCTTATTATTTGGAGGGATGTAAAAATGTGTGGGGAGAAAGTTTAGAAACAGTTGCCAATTATCTGCATCATTCGGATGCTTTCATCGGACTAACTTCTGGCCTTTCCTGGTTAAATTGGTCTATTGGAAAACACACTTATGTGATCGATGGTCTAGCTAGAGATTGGTTTTTATTCCAAGAAAATTCTACTAAAATTTACAATGACAATGTTTGTATTTTCTGTGGAAACGATGAAGTTTTCTCTTTTGATGCAGGAGACTGGGATTGGTGTCCAGTCTACAAAGGAACTCCAAAACAACACATTTGTCAAAAATCAATAACGCCAATACAAGTTTTTAATAAATTAAGAATATAATATATGAAATCAATAGAAGATTTTGACTGGGGCTGGATGGGAAGGCCCGTATCTGCTGGAGAAGGAGAAAACTATGTTTATCACATTCATCCCGACGGAAGACATCAGCATTTGGGTGAATACCATAAAGAAGGAGCTATAAGAGAAATCTTCGAGGGAAAAGTTTATGAAAAATTCTTTGAAGTGGAACCTGGAGATACAGTTCTTGATATTGGAGCAAGTATAGGATTATTTACGTATACTATACTAGAGAAGGGAGCTAAACACATTTATTGTGTAGAACCTAGCGAGAGTGAATTTAAAGTCTTAGTAAAGAACACAAAGGGATATCCAGTTACTCACATTCTAAAAGGTATTTCTAAAACGAATGGTATCGTTGAACACGGAATGCTTTTTGGTGGAGAAACTCAGATGGAGGGAATAACTTTTAATAAATTGCTAGACTTGTATGATATTGAAAGAGTAGATTTTTTCAAAATAGACTGCGAAGGAGGTGAATACGATGTTTTTACCCCGGAAAATTTAGATTTTCTGAAAACTGTTCCAAAGATTGTAGGAGAATGGCATCTAAGTACCCCCGAAGAAAAGAATCTATTTAGAAATTTTAGAGACAATATTCTTCCAAATTTTAATAATTATCATATATTCTCCGTAGATGATATTGATATAAAATGGGATTTATGGAACGAATCGTTTATAGAATACTATAATCAAGTGATAATTTACATAGACAATAGATGATATTTTTCAAGGGGACGACTGAAGATAATAGAGGAATAAATTTTGAGCCTCTGGAAAATACTAGGGTTGTAGTTAAAATTATCGACGGATATACCGGTCTTTGCTCATATTGGTCTAAAATGGACGTATCAAAAGGATTTGAATATTTTTTTTCACATCCGGTCGGAATTCGACATAGAAGATTCGAGATATGGGACGAGGAAGAGAATAATATTCACTTGAGAATTGATTTATTGGATCAATCTTCTCTAGATTTAAAAAAAATTGATGCTTTTGGATTTTTAAAAGATCTAAAATATGACAATAATCTGGACAGGGAACCCGCCCTTCCTTTGTATGAGATATTCTCTACTGGTATCTATGATAGAGGAGAAAAATGCTCGGTAAAGGAAGGAGATATAGTTTTTGATATTGGTGGCAATATTGGATTATTTTCATACTATTCTATTTGTAGAGGAGCTGATAAAGTTTATTGTTTTGAACCCTCATCTAGTTCATATTCTTGTATAAAAGAAAATTTCAACTTTGATAATCTATATGTTGAAGAATCTGCAGTTTCTAAAACCGACGGAGAGATATCTTTTTATCTAAACCCAAATAACTCTATAAATTCATCCGCTAACATTTTAAACGATGGATGTGAAGAGGTTATTTGTAAATCTGTTAACTTGTTCACATACATCCAGAATAACAATATAAAAAAAATCGATTACCTAAAAATTGACTGTGAGGGGTCTGAATATGAAATTATCGACTCCATAGAGGAAAATTATTTATCCAATTTCGTTAGAAATATATGTTTAGAATATCATTTAAATACAAATGGAAAAATATTACCAATGTTAGATAAGTTAAAGAAATGTGGATTTGAAATCGAGTTTGAACACTCTCTTGATCAGATCAATGATGAAATTGGAATTTTCTACGCCTATAAAAAATAAAAAAATGAAAGAAAAAATTGAAATAGCCTACGACTTTTACAAAGGATTACTGACTTATTATTCTTCTTCACATCCGGACAAGTTTAGATTTGAAAATAGAATAATTCAAGCTAAATCCATTCTTGATGCTTTTAATGATAATTTCAATTTTGAAAAAATTATTTGTATAGAGACGGGATGTAGTCAAGATTGGGATGACGGAATTTTTGGGCTTTTCTTTGGCAGATTTGTCAAGGAAAGCGGGGGATCTTTTTATTCAGTAGACATAGTAGAATCATACAATCAAAAATCACAGGAAGTTTTTTCTAAATTTATTCCTGGATTAGATTTTCATTCACAAACAATAGATTCGGTCGAGTTCTTAAAAAATACGGAGATAGTTCCCAATTTTGTTCATTTAGACTCTGTGGATCTGGACATGTCGGATCCTTTTCCTTCTGCCCTTCACGGGTGGGAAGAGTTTATCTCGATAAAGGATAAAATGCCTTCCGGATCTATTATCGTCATTGACGATAATTATATGCAGGGAACTTGGATAGACTGGAGAATCACCAGAGGAGATGGAGTACAAGAACTTAAGAGATACACCGTTGAGTATCCGATTGTTGGAAAGGGATCACACATTTATCATTGGTGTCAAAGAGAGGATACTGACTGGAATATCATTGGAGATCATTATGCTGCTGGGCATAATATTAAAATCATAATTCAAAAGCAGTGAAGAAAATATTAATAGAATTTTGCGGAGAGTCGACTGGACTAGGAGACGTTATTGCTGTAATGCCTTACGTTGAAAAATTTAGACAGTATCAAAATTGCATACTCTATTTTCAAACTAGACAGAGAATTGTTCCTAAATTATACAAAAAAACATACCCTGAGATTATTTTTATACTCGAGAACGATTCTATTGACTATGACCTTAAGGTAAGTTTGGAACATCCATCTGCTACAGTTTCCTTACAAAGGCTTCTTTCTGAACAGTTGGGATTTATTGACCCTGAATATTTGAGGCCAAAAATTGATAGTTTCAAAAAAGAAAGGCCGATTAAAAATAAATATGTTGTTATAGGTATTCATTCAACAGCTCAAGCTAAATATTGGAATCATCCAATAGGGAAGAGAGGACAAGAATTTTCTCAAAACTGGGATGACCTTTGTGGGATGTTAAGGAAAAATGGATATACCCCAGTTGTCATTGAGCCATATGAAATGTTTGGGGTTAAACCATTTATGAATGGTCTTCCAAAAAAAGCTAATAAAAAAATTGGAATGTCTTTGGAAGACACGATGAATTACATTGAACACTCTGAATTTTTTATCGGACTATCTTCTGGACTTACCTGGTTAGCACATGCAGCAGGAAAACCCGTTTGTATGATATCTAATGTAACGGAGGATTGGAACGAGTTCGATCTCTCCATTCCAGACTATAAAAGAATAACTAATAAATCCGTTTGTCATGGCTGCTGGAATCGTATTGGATCTGGCGAATTTGAATTTGAATATGAAAATTGGTATTGGTGTCCTAGACACAATGGAACTAACAGACAATTTGAATGTCATACTTCAATCACTCCTGAAATGGTTTTCGAAGAGATAAAGGAATGGATGTCATAACGATCAAATAAAATGACAATATAAATAATTTTAGAATGAAAAAAGATAAAGTGTATATAACAGGAGGGGATGGAGAATATCTAAAAATGGCAGAAGTCATGATAAAGAGCTTAAAGCCATTTCTGGGTGATGCTGATGTTAGAGTCTATACGTTTGATTGTGAATATAAAATAGATGGAGTTGAGTGCATAAGAATAAATCTTCCATATACACCTTCTTTCTCTCAAGAAGATCCTATTGATATAGCTCAAAATAGTGTTGCTTCCTATTGGGGAAAATACCATGCTACTATACATTCTTTGGATGATTATAATTTTTCTGTCTGGTTGGACTCAGATTCTTTTGTAACCAAGAATATTAACAGAATTTGGGATTCTTCAAACCGTGCCTCTGAAATAGATCATCCTCTTTTCATGGAATATTTTCTTGGTGATGCTTCCTATTGGTATCAGATGCCGGACAGTGACATGAAAGTTTTTGGCATGTACGGATCCGAGGCATGTCATATGTTTAAGATTGAAAGAAATCCATTTAAGAGACTAGCAGCTGCTGGAATTTATTTAGCTCATTCTAGGCATATACCTTTTTTGCAGGAGTGCATGAATCTCAGATATGAGTCTATTAAAAGAAGATGTTATTATTATTCTGACGATAAAGCATTCTCTGAAGAGAGAATAACAAATGTAGTAATGTGGAAATATCGATATAGTGAATTTCTTCCTTTTACCTGGATAAATTCAATGACTGAGAAAAATTTAGATAGATTCCCAGATCAAAAAATTAAAAATACCCTTCTCTCTGGATTTGATGTTATGTTTGATAGGAAGGATAATGCAATAGTTGCAATCCACGGACCAAATACATTTAGGCACGAAAAGACAGCGGAGAATCTTGAACTAATTAAAGAAGCTCTAGATTCTCCCGAATCTGATAAACTTATGGTAGTTTGCCATCCAGATGACGAGATGATATTTGGAGGATCTGCTCTCCTTTCCGAGAAAGGATGGAGGGTTGTCTGTTTAACAAATCAAAGAAGTGAACAGAGACTTATCGAGATTGAAAAATCTATGCACAGATGCGGAATAATGGATTATGTGATACACGATCTGGAAGATAAGATAGAAATACCACTGGACGAAGAAGGAATTAGATCTATTATTTCCGAGGAGATTGATTCAAAAGATTGGAAAATTATAGTAACTCACAATAGCATAGGAGAGTATGGACATCCACATCACTACCAAGTTCATAATGAGGTGAGATCTCAATTGGAAGAGAGGGACAAATTGAATAAGATGTGGGTTTTTGATAAACAGAAGGAGAGATCACCCCGATATATACTGGACAGAAAAAATTACATCCTGGAGGAAATTTATAAAACTCAAACCGATATTATTGAACAGATCCGGGAGAATAGAGGAAGATGGTTTATAGATAAAGACATGGAAACAAATTATATCGAGAACGGTACAATATCTAAATATAATGAATCCTCGGTGTCAGGAGAAGAATTTATAGCTTGTTATTTAAAATAAAAAAATAAAATCATGGCAAATGGAATTTATAAAATAACTGATGATTTTGAAAAAGAAATTGGTAGATATACAGGGTCTCCGTACGTTATAACCTTAGATAATATGAGTAATGCTCTGTTCCTATCATTATATTACGAAAAAAATATCACCAAGTCAATAAAAAAAGAAAAAATAGGAATACCTTCTAGAACATATCCTTCAGTTCCTTGTGAGATTATTCATGCTGGTCTAAAAGTTGATTTTATAACTACAGAAGGAAAAACAATAAAGGGTGCTTATCAATTAGTTGGTTCTAATGTGTGGGATTCTGCTTTATCCTTTACCGCAGACATGTATATACCAGGAAGTCATATGTGTATTTCTTTTACTGGTCCATATAAACATTTTAAATTGAGTAAAGGCGGGGCAATTTTAACTGATAGTTTAGATGCTTATCACTGGTTTAAAAGAGCTAGATATAGCGGAAGGAGGGAATGTTCATACCACGATGACAATCTTGACATGCTAGGTTGGAATTTTTACATGATGCCAGAATTAGCAGCACGTGGTATGTTATTAATGAATCAATTTTATAACATGGATGGCTCCAAAAAACATAATGAGGATTTGGAATTACCATACCCCGACCTTTCTAAATTTGAAATCTATACAAAACCTAACGGATGAGTAAAAAAATAGCTTTATATGGTTATGGGGGCCATGCTAGGGAAGTAGCTTCACAAATGAAAAAAGAAGTAGTTTATTTTGTAGACGATGAATATGTTTGCAGTCAAACAAAATCTATCAAAGAATTTAACCCATCAGAATATTTAATGATGGTTGCAATTGCAGATAGCCAACTTAGAAAATCTGCTGTAGAAAAACTTCCCCCGGACACGGAGTTTTTTACCTTTATACACGAAACCTCTATCGTTACGGGGGAAGTTGAAATCGGGGAAGGATCTTTTGTCGGAGCATACTCTATCCTCACAACAAATATAAAAATCGGAAAGCATGCAATTTTAAATAGAGGAAATCATATCGGTCACGACTGCCAAATTGGAAATTATTTTTCAATTATGCCCGGAGGAATTATAGGAGGAAATGTTTTTATTGGAGATCAAGTTTATCTCGGAAGCTGCTCAAATGTTAGGGAAAAAATAAAAATATTGGATAATGTGTTAGTTGGAATGAATTCTGGTGTAGTTAAGGATATAATTGACCCGGGGATTTATATTGGAATCCCTGCAAAAAAAATGAATCATTGAAAGACCTAATACTCATATCAGCATATTGTAACACAGAGAGAAAGAAAGAAATTCTTAAGGGGCTAGTCGATGATATTCAGAAAGTTAGTGATGTGTTTGATATTATGATAGTTTCTCATACTCCGATTCCGGAGGAAATATCAAGGAAAACTGATTACTGCTTATATGACAGTAAAAACGAGTTACTTTACGAGTGGGATATGAGAAGTAAACCCTGGTTTAGTCCTGGAGGAGGAAGACCTATACTTTCCATTTTTACGGGAACCTCAAATACACATTTAGCAGTTTGGAGACTTATTATTTTAGGAAATTCTTTAGCTAAAAATTTAGGGTACAATAAAGTACACCATATAGAATATGATGCTAGAATATCCAATTTTTCAGAACTTATAAAAAATTCTGAAATACTAGAAAATAAAGATAGCGTTACCTATTTATATCAAAAAAACAAAACAATAGATCCTATCTTATTTGGGTCCTATCAGGCTTATAGATTAGATACTTTGAACCCTATTTTCATCGATTTAAATGAAGATAGAATTAAACAAATGATCAGAGATTCAAATTCCAAGTCCCCAGAGGGAATGATGAGAAGTTTTTTACATGACGGGAAGAATTTTGTCGAGAAATCAACTAATGCTCTTTTTGACGGAAATCAATTTATGTTTAGTCTAGATACCGAGGAGGGGACAGCATGGTGTGTTCCTTATTATGATAAACTTACTGAAAAGCTTTGCTTTGTTGTTTGGAACATGGAGAGGACAGAAGTTTCCATAGAAGTTTCTCTAGTTTATAACGGAGAGAAAATTCGTGATATTGTAGTTGATCCCCACCACTGGTTTGTTTTTGATCTAGATGATTATAAGAATGCTAAAGAACTTGTAGTTATTCTGAATGGAAAAATTAGAAATTCCTACTCTTTTGAAGAGTACAGAGATTATTTCAAGGAGTTTAGTTTCAGGGATCTTTAATTATTTCTAACCATAATATATATGATTATACAATCATTCAAGCCTAAATATAAAATAGAAGAAATCACTAAAGAAATTAGAGAATATCTAGAAATTAGATGGACTGGGCTCGGATTTAAGCCCGGATTGTTTGAGGAAAAAAGAAAAGAATATATTAGATTTGAAAATTCTCATTTTTTTCTTCTAAGTCCTCTGGACTTCAAATTGCTATCAATGTTTTAAAGGATATAAATGCTACAATAATTTATAATGACTAGAATATATTTAAATTTGAGAATGTAAAACCCGGACACCTGAACATTTAATAACAAACAAAAATATGGAAAGATACGATATAATTAATTTTCTAATAGAAAAATATAGTTTTGAAAATTACCTCGAGATTGGAGTTAGAAATCCGGAAGAGTGCTTCAATAGAATATTATGCCGTGTTAAGCATTCGGTAGATCCTGGATGTGAATCTGAGAATAATCTAGCAGAATATAAATATACATCCGATTCTTTTTTTAGGCTACTAGAAAACGGAGAATTGAATTTACCCAACCTATACAAATGGGATATTATTTTTATTGACGGGCTGCATATATCCGACCAAGTAGAGAGGGATGTTTTAAATTCTTTAAATCATTTATCAGAGGACGGATTTGTTATTCTACACGACTGCAATCCACCGGAACTTTGGCTTGCTAGAGAGGACTATTTAATAAATGGAGTTGCTGAGGGATGGAACGGAACTGTTTGGAAAGTAATTTATAAGCTAAGAGCAACAAGACCAGATCTTTTCGTGTGTACTGTTGATACCGATTGGGGGATTGGAATCATAAAAAGAGGAAACCAGCGGTGTTGCGAATTTGACAATTCTTTTTATGAATATCGAAAATTTGAAAAAGACAGAAAAAATAATTTAAATTTGATAAGTGTTGAAGAATTTAAAAATAAATTTTAGCCTGTGAAAAAAATAGTATTAATATCTACTTTTTGCAACAACGAAGAAAAGCAAAAAGTTTTAGAAGAAACCATTCTAAATATCAAAAAAATAGGTTTAGATGTTATGGTAATAAGTCCTAACTTTATATCTATTAAACAAAATATTATAGATTTATGTGACTTCTTCTTTTATACTAAAGAAAACCCATTGTTAAAATGGCCAATCCGACAATATACTCATTGGTATGAGATGCCAATATCTGACAATAGAATATGCTGTATTCATAGAGGATTTTCTGACTATGGATGGGCCGCATTGTATCAAACAAAAAAACTTAGTCAATTTGCTCTAACCTTTGATTATGATATTTTCCATCACATTATTTATGATTTAGAATTTGATGAAGAAGTGGTTAATGAATTTTTATCTGACGAAGTAAATCTAATTCATGCTCGTAGAAATCCAAACAACCTAGAAGAAATATGGGAAACAACATTACATTTTATGACTTTCGATAGACCGATGATGGAGTTAATTGAAAAAGAAATCACTTTAGAAAATTATCTCGGTGGAAATGGGGTAGCTGAAGGTGAAGTATTAAAATGGAGGGATAAATTTAATCTTAAGACCTCATCTAAAATTATTAAAGATAAAATTTTTTATTGGGAAAACTTTGATTTTTTTAATTATTCTCCATTCCCCGAGTTTAAGATGTTTTTGAGTAAAAATGAGCCTATAACTATTTGGCTAGGTGAGAATCCTGTCTATGATTCAATATTACCTGAGAATCTAAGAATTGTTTTTCATGAATTCACTGAGATGGGTGAGATTGAGATAAAAATAAACGGGGAATCCAAAAAATATATTCCTGTACCCTGGGAAATAATAGAGTTCCCAATTAGTTCGAATGATATTGATAGTATCGTCTTCAAGTACCGGGGAAAGGAGGTCGATTTTACCTCCAACTATAGTGAAATAATGATGAATCAAATCTACTATAATCATAGACCATAATAAAATGATAAAAATAAGAATCCAATGAGAAATAGGATAATAATAACGGGATCTCTGGGATTTATTGGTTCTAATCTAAAAAAAGAATTAGAATCTAAATACGAAATCGTGGAAGTTAATGAGGAAATATTCAGAACTACTAACTGGAGAGACGAGGTCTCTAAATATTTTTGGACCGACATTAAAGCCGTTTTCCATATAGGGGCTTGTTCAAATACTCTAGAAACCGATGTAAATTACATGATGATGGTTAATTATGAGTTTACTAAGCACTTAGTAAATCTCTGTTCTTCTAAAAATGTTCCGATCGTTTACTCTTCTTCTGCCGCCAACTACGGGACTAACGGGGAACACCCAGCTAATCTTTATGGCTGGAGCAAATATGCTGCTGAAGACTATGTTATTTCAAAGGGAGGAATTGCACTTAGATATTTTAACGTCTATGGACCAGGTGAAGAAAATAAAGGTCCCATGGCTTCTGTAGCATACCAGATGTCATCCGCTTATAAGGAAGGTAAGGAAATAAAGCTCTTTCCAAAAAAACCAAGGAGAGACTTTGTCTATGTTAAGGATGTAATTTCTGCTAACGTTCACGCATTTGAAGACTATGATCTTTTGAAAGGAAAATACTATGAAGTTGGATCGGGAGATGCAAGGTCTTTTGAAGATGTTTTGAACACAATCGGAATTCCATTTTCTTACCATTCAGTAGAGTCTATCCCAAAAGGATACCAATTTTTTACCCAGAGCAATCGGAAGAAGTGGATGTCTGGATGGTCTCCAGAATGGAATCTTAAAAGAGGACTGTCTGACTATTTCGGTCTGGATATATAATAGGGTTAAACCCTAAATATATTCGACTAGATGACATTTTACCCAGATAATAGATTTCCAAAAGAAGGACAGCCGGTCTATAACGGAAACGGAGAACAGTACGACATCTCCGACCCGAGATATTCCTATGTGGACGACCTTCCAAACACCGAGAAGCCACCTCCATCTTCAACCAACGACCTATTTACCACAGTAGAAGGAGCTTTAGCTAGAGCAGCCCAGATCGGGTGCAACGGGTATCACATCCAGGGTATTCCCTATCCAGAAGGAGGAACAGCTTACTATTATGCTCCTTGTGGAGACAACTTTATCGATCTAACCGGAGCCGAGTGGCTCGCCCTTAGAAAGGAGCAGATCGATTCTGCACTGAACTTCACCTACATAGGGAGCTATAGAGTTCTGAGCTGGGACAAACCCTACCGCAACGTCTCTTCTCTAAATGGGTGGATCATCGACTGCTTAAACACCTCTGCAGATCCGGTGGATCTGGACACGCAGGACATCTCGATCGACTTCAGATATTCCGTGGACGGGGAAACCTGGTCCCTCTGGACCAACGTCGGGACTGCTCTCACCGGTATTTCCCAGTCGAACACCTCCAACGAGAAGTCCAATATCTTCATTATTGAGCTAAACCCAGACGAGCCTTTTTATCCTGAATTTAGATTCACGTCGACTGTTAAGAACAACGACGGAACTATAGCCTATCAAGGGGATCAACCAATTTCTCCTTCGGTCATCATCGTCGATTTCAATCTGGACGTCACCTATGCTTTTCCCTTTGATCCAACCAACGAGATCATTAGAAATCCTGTTCCTTCATGCTCAGAAGAGAGAAGCAATCGCCCGGTCGTCTTCAACACGGACTGCACACAAATAACTTTCAACCCTTATGCAGTCAACTCTGCATTAAACCTATATCAAGACCTCAGTCTTTCTGTGAACAAGCTATTTGGCTGGGAAGTTAATTACTACTCTGTCCAAGCACAGTCTAGATCTAAGGACGTGATACTGAAGGAGTTTACCCTCTACGACGTCGTCGACGAGAAGTGCGTCAAAGTGATGGTTCCCCAGAACCAGTTTCCCGACAATAAGATCAACTTCGATCCATTCGGTCTGCAGTTTGAAGAGCCCTTCGAGATTCATATCGACAAGATCTACTTTGAGTCTTTCTTTGGTAGAGGTGCCCAGCCGAGGAAGAGAGACATCATCTACTTCCCGCTGACCAACAGGATCTACGAGATCAACTCAATGTATCTCTTCAGAGACTTTATGTACTCGCCGGTCTACTTCAAGATCGAGCTGAAGAAGTACCAACCAAAGTCGAACACCTACTTTAACGATCCAGCCTACAAAGAGCAGCTGGACGGAATTGCATTGAATTCCCAGACCCTATTTGGAGCAGAAACGGTGGCTGAAGAGGAGAAATTGACCAAGCCTCAGCAGTATGTTACCAGTACACAGAACAGAGATCCGGATCCAATTAGATCTTATCTCTACAACGACCTTCCAATAGTCGGGTACGACCTAAACAACAACTGGACGATTGTGTTCAACCACTACTACGATATGGCCGACTCCTTCCAGTACAATCCGGAGTTCATCTACGATCCTTCGGAATACAGGCAAGCAGTAAGGTATAAAACCCTCCCTATTTTGACAGAGGCCGGTGAACTAGCTTACACCGCCTGGTTCAACATTAGAAACTACTTCGACCAATCTAAGATGACTAAGAAGGCATACCCTTCTCTTCCTATCGCAGTCGTTTCTCAGGATGACACCCGGATTGTTTATAGCACCCACCCTTACCGGCATGGTCTTCAGCCCTGGATGTCCTACTCGGAAAATCCAGAAGGTTATGTTGCTATCTCGGCAGATGCCAATCACACTGGTGGATTTAGAGTTAAATCCGTTATTAATGAATATCAATTCTCTGTTGCTAATCCAAACATGCCGATGGCTCAGAACAGATCTTCGTGGAGAATGCAGAAGGCTCAGGCTAGAAACTTCCTGAATGGACTCTATCTCAGCACAAACGGATCCGTGAAGGGAATCAGAATCGACATAATCCATTCTGGGGTCAATGAACCCGCCAACTCTAGCTACCTCGGTATAGGTAGTGTTGAAGTTGTGCTCAACGACCTAATCATCAACTCCCCTCTTCAGTTTACACCGGTCTTTGGAGATTGGTATTCGATGGTTGTTAATGTTTCCAATAAGTACAAGCAAGTTGCGATCAATATGTGGGAGATGTCCTACGATCCGACTAATCCACAGGAACAGTCTAGCAATCTGATTAACGTTCATGAGTATGTTAGGTCCCTGTCTTCTCCTTATACTTTTGCTGCAGAACCTGATCTAAACACTGATCTAAACAGTCCATACTATGGAACTGACAATAATTCATATCGGGTGATGACCTCTCCTTTGTTCATCAGTAACATCAGATTGTTTAAACAGATGATAGATATAGATAAGCAATCTATAGTCTTGAACCAGAACATCGTTAGAGATGCCCAGCTGGCTCATATTATAGACAACGCCCAACCGAAGCTCAGGCTTCCTAAATTTGCTAACAGAAAGTAATTTCTTAATTAGAAGAATATGCCAAGAAGAAAACCAAAACCAGAGAAGGTCGTCCAGGAAAACATCAAGTCTACATTGGACCAAATTCTGATGGAGGAAGGACTAGATGACATGGGAATTTCCCCGTCAGAACTTCCAAGAATGAAGACAACAGACATTATGGACTTCGCCACAGCAAAATCTGACGTTGGAAACGACGCTAGAATGCTGATGACTTCCATTGTTGATTTCTACCTCAAAGAAAATCTGATCGAAAAGTCGGACTATGTAAACTACAAGCAGAAGATCGATGCGATGAACATCTCTTCGATGATGCTTCAGCTCAAGACTGCCCAGCATGCGATCACCAAACTCCTAGAAGAGATCGATCTTGGTAATGCAAATCCGAGAATGTTTGAAGTCTTAGCCCAATTACAGGCTCAGATCATGCAGATGCCCAAGGACTATCAGCAGTACATGAACAAGATGGAAGAAAGCTACATCAGACTGAGAGCTGAGGGTGAGCAAAAAGCATATGCAGGAGGAGTGAGAATGGAATACAATGGGGAAGACGGAACACCAGTTTTTGGTAGCCCCAGTCAGATAGAAACAGGTATTAAAGTTAGAGGAACTAAGGGTCTTATGGAAGGTCTAAGAGACATTTTAGGAACGGAGATCGAAGACGTTCATCCCGAGGAGACCAACGAAAATGCAATTGTTAATGCCAAAAGAAAGGCCGAGCTTTCTATCACTAGAGAAGAACTCGACTCTGGAGACGAGGACGGATTTGAGGTCGAAGACGACCTCTTTAATTAAACTCTGAATGAGTATAGAAGAAGTAGAAAGTAATTATTGGTCGACGGAGAAAGTTGACGAGCTGCTCTGGAAGATTGAGGAGCTTGGACTGGACTACAAGTCAGTCGACAACCCCTTCCACGACGGAAATCCTGATCTTAAACGGGCAAATATTCTGTGGGAATACACCAAAGAGGAAATTCTGGAGATCCAGAAGTGCGCTAAAGACGTGACATACTTCTCAAAGTACTGCCAGGTAATGACCGACGAAGGTCTAAACTACATCACCCTGAGAGACTATCAGACCTCTGTTCTGAAGGAATATCAGAATCACAGATTTAATGTGTTTCTAGCTCCAAGACAGGTTGGAAAATCCATCACGTCTGCGATTATCCTCGTTTGGTATCTTCTTTTCAACCACGATAAGAATGCAATGATTCTGGCCAACGTTGGATCGACCGCAGAAGAGTTGATGGACAAGATCAAAGCGATAGTCAAAGGTCTTCCCTTCTTTCTGAAGCCAGGGATTGTGGTGAATAACGTCATGTCGATGAAGTTCGACAATGGATGCAGAGCAATTGCTAAGACGACGACAAAGACATCAGCGATTGGTTTTACCATTCACTTCTTGTACATGGACGAGTTTGCTCACATCCATCCAAACTTTATCGAGTCCTTCTTCAGATCGACATATCCAACGGTTTCTTCGTCTAAAGTCTCAAGAATCATTATTACTTCTACTCCAAATGGACAGAATAAATTCTGGGAGATCTATCAGGGAGCACTGACCGGAGATAACACATTCAATCCGGTTCGAGTCGACTGGTGGCAGGTACCGGGCAGAGACGACCAGTGGAAGAAGAACGAGATTGCCAACCTGGGCAGCGAAGAGCTATTTAACCAGGAGTATGGAAATCAGTTTCTGAGTTCTTCTACTCTCCTGTTGGGTTCTAAGGAACTTCAGAGAATTAAAGCCAACGAGACCGAGTACGAATGGAAGGAGGTTGATGCATTTGAAGATTTGGGAATCAGATACCCCAATTTTAAGTGGCATCCAAAGTTTGACCCAAATTCGATGGAACAGTCGGGAAGGAAATTCGTTCTTTCTATCGACCTGGCCGGAGGAGGTGGCGGGGATTTTACCGTCATGAACGTTTTTAAGGTTGTTCCACTACCCAAGAAGGTGATAGAAGATCTAGATGATTTCGAAGACGAGTCTGATTTTTTCGGCCTGCTTCAAGTTGGAGTTTATAGGGACAACGAGGTTCAGGTTGAAGATTTTAAAAAGTTGGTGGAAAGCACCGTGGTTGACATTTTTGAGCCAGACAGAGTTAAAATTCTACTGGAACTAAACTACAAAGGGGAGCTGCTGATGGATAAGCTGCTGAACAACGACGCCATCACAGAGGAGATTTTTGTCTATACCAAGCACAGCGAAACTGCAAGGATTAAAAAACCGGGAATTAAATACAGCGGAAACAACAAACTAAAGTACTGTGAGTCCTTAAGGCAGATCATTAGAACCAATCGGGTCATCATCAACGAAAAGAAGTGGACGATTGCAGAACTATTCTCGTTTGGAATGAACGGCAGAGGAACATACTCCTCTCAGTCCGGAC
>Ga0214919_10004249_pt1 | contig 21037 bp, 20 predicted proteins | sample LL1503_MetaG_FD_177994 | JGI IMG/M metagenome (GOLD analysis project Ga0214919, IMG submission 177994) | Freshwater microbial communities from Lake Lanier, Atlanta, Georgia, United States - LL-1503 | ecosystem: Environmental > Aquatic > Freshwater > Lake | place: USA: Georgia | collected... | reverse complement strand
TAGCAGATGCACAAGTTGCTATTACACAACAAAAAAATGCAGCCCTTACTGAAGTTAAAAATCAAGTGGGTTCATTAGTCGTTGATGTTGCAGAAAAAGTATTAAGACGTGAGCTTTCTAACAAAGCAGAACAAGAAACGTATATTAAACAACTAGCTGACGGAGTTAAATTAAATTAAAAAAAATGCCGAACGCAAGATTAGCAGGTAGATATGCAAAAAGCATCCTTGATTTAGCTATCGAACAAGGTCAGTTGGAAGCGGTGTATGCGGATATGAAATACATTCAAGCAGCTTGTAATGCAAGCAGCGAGTTTGTAAACATGTTGCGTAGCCCCATTATAAAAGCAGATCAAAAAAATAGCATCTTGAGTGCTGTTTTAAAAAATAATGTAGGTGTATTGACCAATGCATTTATTGTTTTATTGGTAAAGAAGGGCAGAGAAAGTGATTTGCATGAAATTGCAAATACCTTTATTGAACAATACAATGGAATGAAGGGGATACATCAGGTTACTTTAACAACTGCAGTTGAAATAAGTGCCGACATGAAAAATTCAATTGAGCAAAAAGTGAAATCTGATAATTCATTTGCATCGGTTGAGTTGACCACTAAAACAGACGAAAGTTTGATTGGCGGTTTTGTACTTGAGTTTAATAATAATTTATTAGATGCAAGTATCTCAAGAGATTTGAAAGACATAAAAAAACAATTTTTAAAAAACGAGTTCGTAGGAAAAATATAATTATACAAAAAAAATAATCGTTATGGTGGACATTAAACCCGATGAAATTTCAGCAATTCTTAGACAGCAACTAAGCAATTTCAATGCCTCAGCTGACTTAGAGGAAGTGGGAACTGTATTACAAGTAGGTGATGGTATTGCCCGTGTATATGGTTTGAACGGTGTAAGAAGTGGTGAGTTAGTAGTATTTGAAAATGGAACTAAAGCAATTGCCCTTAACCTTGAGGAAGATAATGTGGGTGTGGTATTGATGGGAGATAGTAAAGGAATTAAGGAAGGAAATAAAGTAAAAAGAACAGGTCAAATCGCTTCTATTAAAGTAGGGGAAGGTTTAGTAGGCCGTGTTATTAATACATTAGGAGAGCCCATTGATGGTAAAGGTCCTATTAAAGGTGAATTGTATGAAATGCCACTAGAGCGTAAAGCACCAGGGGTAATTTTCCGTGAGCCAGTAAAGGAACCATTACAAACAGGTATCAAAGCAATTGATGCGATGATTCCAATTGGTCGTGGACAAAGAGAGTTAGTGATTGGTGACCGTCAAACAGGTAAAACTGCAATTTGTGTTGATACTATTATTAACCAAAAAGAATTTTTTGATGCAGGAAAACCAGTGTACTGTATTTATGTAGCGATTGGACAAAAAGCATCTACTATTGCGGGTGTAATGAAAACTTTAGAAGACAATGGTGCGATGGCTTATACCATCATCGTTGCAGCTCCTGCAGCTGATCCAGCGCCATTACAATTCTATGCGCCATTTGCAGGTGCAGCGATTGGTGAATTTTTCCGTGATACTGGTCGTCCAGCATTGATTGTATATGATGATTTATCAAAACAAGCGGTGGCTTATCGTGAGGTATCTTTATTATTACGTCGCCCGCCAGGACGTGAAGCATATCCAGGTGATGTATTCTATTTGCATAGTCGTTTATTAGAGCGTGCTGCAAAAGTTATTGCGAATGACGATGTTGCTAAAAATATGAATGACTTACCTGATTCAATCAAGCATTTGGTAAAAGGTGGTGGTTCATTAACTGCATTGCCAATCATTGAAACACAAGCTGGTGACGTATCTGCTTATATTCCAACAAACGTAATTTCAATCACCGATGGTCAAATATTCTTAGAGGGTAACTTATTTAACGCAGGTATTCGTCCAGCGATTAACGTAGGTATCTCTGTAAGCCGTGTAGGTGGTAATGCACAGATTAAGTCAATGAAAAAAGTATCTGGTACTTTAAAATTAGACCAAGCTTTATACAGAGAGTTGGAAGCATTCTCTAAGTTTGGTGGTGATTTGGATCCAGCAACTAAGTCAGTAATTGACAAAGGTGCTAGAAACGTGGAAATTTTAAAGCAAGCGCAATACACACCATTCTCCGTTGAAAAACAAGTAGCCATTATTTACTTAGGTACCAATGGTTTATTGAGAGAGGTTGCAGTACGTAAGGTAAAAGAATTTGAAGCCCATTTCTTATTAGAAATGACCAACAAATTACCAAATGTATTGGCTGAATTTAAAAAAGGAAATTTGCCAGAAGATGGATTAAAGCAAATGCTTGATTTAGCGAACAGCATTATTCCGCAATACAAATAATATTCGTTAATATTAAATTGATATAAAAACCCTGAACTATGTTCGGGGTTTTTTGTTATTATGTTATGTCGGTAATTAAAGTACAAAATATAAGCAAGCATTTTGGCAGCTTAAAAGCGGTAGATGATTTAAGCTTTGAAGTGCATCCAGGTCAGGTATTTGGCTTTTTAGGCCAAAATGGATCAGGTAAAAGTACCACCATACGTATGTTGCTGTCCTTAATTCATCCAACGAGTGGGCAGATTGAAATTTTTGGAAAGCGTATCGAAAAAGACAGAGAAGCAATTTTAGAACAGGTGGGTGCGATTATTGAAAGGCCCGATTTATATCCCTATTTAAGTGCTAGGGAACATTTGGAATTGTTTGCAAAAGTACGAAAGCAAAAAATTGGTGAAGCGGACATTAATGCCACGCTTGAAAAAGTAGGCTTGGCCCATCGGGCGAAGGATAAAGTGCAAACTTTTTCATTGGGTATGAAACAGCGCTTAGGTATTGGTATTGCATTAGTACATAATCCTTCCTTAATTATATTGGATGAACCTACCAATGGATTGGATCCGCAGGGGATTGCTGATATCCGACAATTAATTCAATACTTAGCCAAGGAAGAAGGAAAAACGGTATTGGTATCCTCGCATTTGCTTTCTGAAATTGAGCAAGTGGCCAACCAAATTTTAATTATACATCAAGGTAAAAAAATGGTGGAAGGGGTGACTAAGGAATTGTTAGATCCTGAAAAAAGAATTGTGCAGATAAAAACCACCGATGATGCAAATGCGTTAAAAGTTATAGCTGCGGGTAGGTTTAGTAATTATTTATTACCTCGCGGTGAAGGTGTTTATTTAAAAATACCCACCCGTGAAATTCCATTGCTGAACCAATCATTGGTAAAAGCAGAGGTTGCGCTGCTAGGTATTGAAACAAAGAACTCCTTAGAAGATTATTTTTTACAAATCACTTCAAACGCTTAATTATGTGGTCCCTGATTAAAGTTGAATTGTATAAAATATTTAGTCGCCCGCGCACGTATATTGCTTTTGGCGCTATTGCTGCTCTAATAGTAGTGATACAATTGGGGCTAAAAATTGACGGTGATTCCTATGCTAATTTTTTAATGAAGGATATAAATGATACGCTAACTGTTGATGGTAAAGTATTAAATGGCTATTTAATTTGTTATATCCTATTACAATTATTACTGGTGCATGTGCCATTGTTAGTCGCATTGATTGCGGCAGATATGATTTCGGGGGAGGCCAACTTAGGCACACTTCGATTATTATTCACAACACCCTATAGCCGCACACGCTGGGTATTCGCTAAGTTTATAGCTGCAAGCATCTATACCATTTTGCTATTAATATGGTTGGCATTTTTAGCATTGTTTGTTAGCATGTGGATATTTGGTACGGATGATTTATTTTTAATGAAATCGAATTATGTGGTACTGATTGAACAAAATGATGTGCTATGGCGCTATGTGGGTGCTTTTGTTTTTGCGAGTTTTGCTTTATTAACAGTGACAAGTTTGGGTTTTTTATTGTCGAGCTTGTCAAGTAACTCAATTGGTCCGATTGTGGGTACCATGAGTGCCATAGTATTTTTTACCATTTTGAGTACTTTGAATATCCCCTTGTTTACACTTGTGAAGCCTTACTTGTTTACAACGCATATGAATAATTGGAAGGAGTTTTTTGATATCCAAGTGAATTCCAATAATGAGGCTATTAAAGGAAGTATTTTAAACATTCCGAAAATTAAAACCTCGTTGGTAGTATTGACATTACATATAATTTTATTTGTAAGCGCCTCCATCCTCATTATTAAGAAAAAAGATATACTTAGCTAATACCTACAATGAAAAACAATACCAGCTTTTTATCTGCAAGTACTATATTATTTTTGAGCTTGCTATTTAGTTTAAGTGCAAGTGCACAAGTAGATCCCTTGATTGAAAAAGTGGCACAAAAATTAGCCTTGGTCAATGATTACGTGGCGGAGGGCAGTATGAAAACCGATGTTTCATTTATAAAAGCCTCACTCGGTAAGGTAAAGGTATATTTCAAAAAACCTAATTTGCTTAAAGTTAAAAAAGAGGGTGGAATTTCCTTATTGCCAAGAGGTGGGGTTTCCTTAACCATTAATACACTCTTAAATACGAAAGGCTACACTTCCATAGCGGTGGGAACGCAATTGCTCAATGGAAAAAAATTAACAGTCATAAAATTAATTCCGAATGATGATAATTTAGATTGGGTAATTTCTACTTTATGGATTGATCCAGTGGAGGCGCTTGTGTACAAAACTGCCACCACGACTAAGGAAAATGGCAGTTATGAAATCACGATGCAGTATGGTGCCTATGCACAACAAGGCTTAGCGAGTAAAATTATTTTTAGTTTTAACACCAAAGATTATAAATTGCCGAATGGAATTACTTTAGAGTTTGGAGACGAGGACCCTGCAAGTAAACAAAAGATGCTAAAAAATAAAAAAGGAACCATTGAAATAACTTATAATAAGTATACCATTAATAAGGGCATACCCAATAATATATTTTAAAAATGCGCCAATACTTTTTAGTTGTTTTATTTTGCTTATTTATATGCCAGCTTCATGCGCAAACAAAAAACTTTGCTAAAAATTTAGAAGCTGCCGTCATTTTACTTGATAAATGTCAAACCCAGGATCAGTATGTTTCTGCTTTTGCAAAAATGGAGGAATTGCACAAACAAGATCCATCCGCTTGGTTGCCTGCCTATTATGCAGGAATTATAAAAGCAAGAATGGCAATGAAAAAAATGGGCGATGCCGATCAACTTGCCAATGAAGCTATTCAATGGCTAGCGATTACTAAGGCACTGCATAATAGTGATGAAGTGCTATGTTTGGAAAGTATCGTTTATACTTCAAAAATGGCGGTTAATCCTATATTTAGATGGAAGGCCTATGAATCAAGAATAAAGAAACCATTAGAACAGGCAATCGCATTAAATAAAAATAATCCAAGACCCTATATTTTAAAAGCCAATCTTCAATACAAGATGCCTGTTATATTTGGGGGCGGTTGTAATTCCGCAAGGCCCATAGCACAAAAAGCGAAACTTGCATTTGATCAAATCAAAACTGATTTTACGGTAATGCCACACTGGGGAAGACCTATTTTAGAAGATTTGATGAAGGCTTGTCCTTTATAAATAGCTCATTTTGTCGGCCCTATTTATTTATCGTTAATCCATCCCCTCCAAGGTCTCATCTTTAGCACCTGCAAACATACGGGCACTTATTTTTTTCAATGGGTTTAAGCGCATATCTCTATAGCCTTGGCGTGCGTGTAAAATTCTGATACATTCAAATATACTTGCTGTAAAAGAGCCTGCATCGGCCTTGTTTTTACCGGCAATATCAAAAGCAGTGCCGTGATCGGGACTGGTTCTTACGATAGATAATCCTGCAGTAAAATTAACGCCTTCGCCAAAAGCCAATGATTTAAATGGAATTAAACCTTGGTCATGATACATGGCCAATACGCCATCAAATTTTTCATGTTGGCCTCTTGCAAAAAATGCATCTGCAGAATAAGGGCCGTATACCAACATTTGTTGTTTACTTTCTTTAATAGCGGGTTTGATAATTTCAATTTCTTCCTTACCAATTAATCCTTCATCACCTGCATGTGGGTTTAATGCTAATACTGCAATGCGCGGTGCGTCGATACCAAAATCCTTTTTTAAACTACTATTTAAAATAGTGAGCTTTTGTTTAATTTTTTCTTTGGTAATATATTTACCTACTTCCTGAATGGTTACATGTTCGGTGACCAATGCCATTCTTAAATTATCTGCTACAAGTAACATTAAGTTTTCAGTGTTCCCAAATGCATGTTGCAAATAAGGAGTATGACCACTAAAATTAAAACTAGGGGATTGAATATTTTTTTTGTGAATAGGAGCAGTCACCAAACCATCAATATGATTGTTTTTTAAAGCAGCTACGGCAGCTTCTAAGGAAATGAGCGCATACTTACCGCCTATTTCTGTGGATTCCCCTGGGGTAATGGCTACTTCTTCCTCCCAACAATTTAATACATTGACTTGCTTTGGATTTAGCTTTGAAAAATCATTAATGGAAGCATAATTAATGGCGTATTCAGGCAGCCCCTTTTTATAAAAATTTAAGCATTTATTGTTGGCAAATATTACAGGAACCATAAAGTCCAATAGGCGACTATCAGATAATGATTTTATGATTAATTCGATACCAATACCATTTAAATCGCCACAAGTAAAGCCTATAATTGGTTTTTTGATTTCCGGGGTCATATCCATTTGATTAGGCTGTAAAAGTACGCACAAAAACCTAACTTTGCTTCATGCAGTACACGCTAAAAAAATCATTGGGTCAGCACTTTTTAAAGGATGCCTCCATTTGTATTAAAATTAAGGAGGCCTTGCTTGAACAGGAAATTGCCCAATTATTGGAAGTGGGTCCAGGCGGAGGGGCGCTTACGCAGCATATCTATGACATTCCCACTAAGGATTTTAAGGCGATTGAACTAGATACTGAAAAGGTCAATTTTTTATTGCATACGTATCCTGAATTGCAGGGTAAATTGATCAATGCCGATTTTTTAGAAATGAATGTACCGTTTTCGGATGAATTTGTAGTGGTGGGTAATTTCCCTTACAATATATCTACACAGATTGTTTTTAAAGTATTGGATTGGAAATTGCAAGTGCCGGTGATGATTGGGATGTTTCAAAAGGAAGTTGCGGAGCGTATAGCTGCAAAACCTAATTCAAAAGCTTATGGTATTTTGAGCGTATTAGCGCAAGCGTTTTACGATGTGACTTATTTATTTGATGTGCCACCGGAATCATTTACACCGCCACCTAAGGTAATGAGTGGGGTAATTCAAATGAAAAGGAAAGCGAATTTTCCTACGATGCTTTCAGAAAAAAGTTTTTATCATATTGTTAAGATGTCTTTTGGCCAGCGCCGTAAAATGTTACGCAATCCTTTGAAGCCTTTTTTTACTGCAGCACAACTAGAGGATCCAATTTTTACCAAACGTGCCGAAAATTTAACTTTTGAAGATTATGCGGCCTTAACCTTTAAAATGCATGTTGCATCAACCTAAACGACTTATTCGACATAAAAATATTCTATAATGGCATTGAGAATTATTATTACAGCACCAGCACATCCTTTTTTAATGGAAACATTAACGCAGCAAGGGTATGAGGTTATGTATGAACCTGCTATTACCTATGATGCTTTATCAAAAATAATTGATACTGCTACTGGATTGGTCGTTACAACGCGGTTAAAAATTGATCAATCTATAATTAGTGCGGCAACGCAATTAAAATGGATTGGTCGTATCGGAAGTGGTATGGAATTAATTGATACCGAATTTGCTGCTTCAAAAAATATTCAATGTGTGAGTAGCCCCGAAGGAAATTGCACCACCGTAGGCGAGCATACTTTGGGTTTATTATTAAGTTTAATGAATCGTATTCAAAGTTCTTATGCTGAAATAAAAAGTGGGCAATGGATACGTGATGCGAATAGGGCAGATGAACTTACTGGAAAAAAAGTGGGTATTATTGGTTTTGGAAATACGGGTAGTGCTTTTGCAAAAGTTTTATCAGGGTTTGATGTCAAAATATTAGCCCATGATATTTACAAAACAAACTTTGATACCGCACAAATTAAACAAGTGAGTTTGCAAGAAATTCAAAAACAAGCGAATGTGATTAGTTTGCATCTACCATTAACAGAGCTCACCCACCATTATGCAAATGATTCCTTTTTTAATGCTTGCGTTCAAAAGCCCTATTTCTTAAGTACATGTAGGGGTGCCGTAACTAATACCGATGCTTTGCTTAAAGCGCTTCAAAATCAAGTAGTTAGCGGGGTGGGGATGGATGTACTGGAAAACGAACAATTAGACAGCTATAGCTCATCAGAACAGGCGCGTTTACAGGCCTTTATGGCACATCCCAATTTCATTTTAACCCCGCATATCGCTGGGTATAGCCATGAGGCCTATTTGAAGATGTCTCAAATCCTACTAGGAAAATTAGGCATTATTTGACCTTAATTTAATATCTTTGCACAGTGCAACGCTTCATTTATGTGGCGTTGTATTTTTTTTATAACTAAAGTGAACTGTATGAGTGAAATTAATATGTATGTTACGCAAGAGACTTTTGATAAGATGCGTGAGGAATTACATCGAATGAAATCGGTGGATCGTCCTGCGGCTTCTAGGGCTATTGCGGAAGCTAGAGAAAAAGGGGATTTAAAAGAAAATGCGGAATATGATGCGGCAAAGGAAGCACAAGGCATGTTAGAAGCAAAAATTAAGCAACACGAATCTGCCATCTCCAATGCAAAGATTGTGGATACGAGTACCATTGATACAAGTAAGGTGACTATTTTAACTAAGGTGACGATTACCAATCAAGCGACTAAAAAAACAGTGACTTATCATTTAGTGGGAGAAAAGGAAGCGGATTTAAAAGCTGGTAAAATTTCAGCATCCTCGCCGATTGGAAAAGGCTTATTAGGTAAAAAAGTGGGCGAAATTGCCGAAGTGGTTGCGCCAAATGGCACTATGAAATTTATGATTGATAATATTACTATTTAGTAAATAGCATACATAACTATTAGACTGCATCAAAGCGCGCACATTAATCTTGTGGGCGCTTTGTTTTTTTAATTAAATTAGTGTTTCAATACATTGACTATGACTTTGTTTTCAAGAATTATCGCGGGCGAAATTCCTTCTTATAAAATTGCGGAATCGGATCAATTTTTTGCCTTCTTGGATATTTTCCCTTTACAAAAAGGGCATGTACTGGTGGTGCCTAAAATAGAAGTTGATAAAATTTTTGAAGTGCCGGATGATTTTTTAGGGGCGTTATTAATTTTTGCAAAACCCATTGCCAAAGCAATTGAACAAAGCTTCCCATGTAATCGCGTAGGCATGGTTACCGTGGGTTTGGAAGTGCCGCATGCACATGTACACTTGATTCCTATTAATGAAGCAAAGGATATGGAATTTTCACAACCCAAATTAAAATTGTCCAAGGAAGAATTTGAAGAAATTCAAAAAACCATTCAATCACATTTGAATGGGTAAGCAATTTTAAGTGGCGTATCATTTTATTATGAGATTATAAATGCGCCCCTATTTAAGTTTTTGTCTTCCTGGATTTTTTGCTAAAAATGCATCCCAACCTTTTAAACCTTTCGCAGCCGGCATCACTGGGCTACTCATTTGATACCAATGACATAGTGCAACGCCTAATGCATCGGTAGCATCAAAATATTGCGGTTGTTTTTTTAAATCTAAAATTCGCTCCAACATTTTCCAGACCATATCCTTATCAGCATTTCCATTGCCCGTAATGGATTGTTTCACTTTTTTTGGTGCATATTCAGTCACCGGTAATTTAAACTGCATCGCAGCCGCAATCGCTACTCCTTGCGCGCGCCCTAACTTGAGCATACTTTGTACGTTTTTTCCAAAAAAGGGGGCTTCAATGGCAAAATGGGCAGGTTCGTATTTTTCGATGAGTTCAATGATTTTAGCGTGTATTAATTGCAGGCGCGCGTAAATGTCCTTTTCCTTGGTCAATTTCAATACATCCATATGTATTAAAGAAGGCTTACTGCCGCCTTTTAAAATAGCAAAACCTAGGATCTGTGTTCCTGGGTCAATTCCTAAAATAATGGGTGTTTTTGACATTTGCATTAAAGTTACAAATATGATGGCAAATTCCGAACTTTACCGCCAATGAAGGAGGTATTAATAAATCGTTTACGCAGTTGGGGAAATAAATCAATTGGATTAATCCTATTTGTAGTTTGCTTGGTCGCTATTTATAATAAAGTAGCGCACAATGAAAATTTGAATCAATACTCAGCCGACATTAAAATTCAGTTTGAGAAAGTTACTTTTTTTGAATGGTCAGTTTTACTATTTCTTTTTTTATTAAACTATTTAATGGAAGCCATCAAGTGGCAAAAATTACTTGCATCCTGGAACCCCATTTCATTTTTTAAATCTTATAAGTCTGTTTTGATTGGACAAGCTTTTGCTTTTTTTACCCCCGCGCGTTCTGGTGACTATGTAGGACGCATTTTATTGCTACCTCCGGGAAGTAAAATTAAAGGGGTGGCACAATTGGCTTGGTCCTCCTATGCGCAACTCATCATTACCATCAGCATTGGGAGTATTACACTTTTTTTTAACCTGCCCTTTTTCCCTTGGATCAAATGGTTTATGCCATTGGGCTTGGTCGCTGCTTTACTTGTTTATTTTCATCCAGGACAATTTAAAGGGTGGTTAAACAAAATAAATAAACTCCAAATTGAAAATAAATTAAAATTGAATTTATTGTTGCTGTCTTTTTTTAAATATGTTGTTTTTGTGCTTCAATATACTTGGGCAGTTAAAATGTTAAACATACCTATTGCGAATATTGATTTATGGATTGCGCTAGGGGTGTTGTTTTTACTACTAAGTATCATTCCTTCAATCAGTTTAACGGATTTAGTGATACGTGGACAATTTATTGTAGTATTATTGGAACCTTACTATAACAATAGTTTAATGCTGATATGCTTAAGTACCATTATTTGGGCCGTTAACTTTTTATTACCTGCCCTCATTGGGGCATTTTTATTAATTAATTTCCGCATAAAGCAATAATTTTGCACCATACTACTAATTAAGCAGACCCTCTTTGATTAAAACCCCTATGTATATTCTTTATATATTATTGAACGCATTATTTTTTCTATTCCCTTACAAACAAGGGGATGGTTTGTGTAATCAAATCAACAAATCCTATCAGGCAGGTGAAAAAGTGAGATACACGATTTATTATAATGTGATTGGTCTGTATGTGAATGCAGGTAAGGCGGAGTTCAGCATAAAATCATCTTCTTGGAATAATACACCGGCCTATACATTTACACTCAATGGCCGTTCTAATTCAAAATATGATTGGATTTTCAAAGTCAGAGACAAATATGAATCAGTGGTAGATGCTAAAACCTTATTACCCTATCAATTTATCCGACATATTAACGAAGGCAGCTTTCATAAAAAGCAAGAAGTGCTATTTGATCAAAAAAATAACACAGCCACTAGTGAAGCGGTTGTTTTTAATACTTCCGATTGTACATTTGATGTTATTAGTGCCATTTATGCTGCACGAAATATTAATTATGAAAAATGTCAAATTAATGATAAAATAAATTTGAGTTTTTTCATTGATGATACTTTATATCCTTCTTATTTTAAATTTTTAGGTCGTTCTGAAATCACGACACAATATGGTCGCTTTAAAGTAATTAAATTAGCGCCCTTGTTGGTGAAGGGCAGTATGTTTGATGGTGGTGAAAAAATGATTGTATGGGTAACGGATGATGAAAACCATATCCCCGTTCGTATTGAAACACCGATTGTTGTTGGAAGTATTAAAGTGGACTTAGATGGCTATGAAAACATCCGACATCCCTTAACCTCATTGATGGAAGTAGTAGAGTAGTGGTGAACTTTATTGCTGCAACCAGGTATGCAATGTGAAACTTGCATTCGATCTAATTCCTTTTTCTGTTTCGTGTAAACTACAACATTCATTGAACGCGTCGTGTTCAAAAAACAAAGTGTAATTATTTTTCACAGCTTCATTTAAGAATAGTTCTTTTTCGGCAAGTGTGATTAATGGTTGCATATCATAGCCCATCACATAAGGGAGTGGTATATGTGCTACGCTGGGTAATAAGTCGGCCATAAAAACCAATGCACGGCCACCTATATTTATTTTAGGAATTAGCATGCCTTGGGTATGTCCATTGACAACAAAGCAGGTGATATTGGGGCTAAAATGAATTTCTTGTAAGTTACTTCCACTTTTAAATGCAGGCAGGCTGATTAATTTTAGTTGGCCGCTCTGTTGCAGGGGTAAAATATTTTCCTTTAAAAAAGATGCTTTTTCGCGCTTATTGGGATTGAGTGCTAATTCCCATTGTGGTTCACTCACCCAGTAAGTAGCATTCGGAAAAGTTAATTTAAATGTGTCATTTTCCTTTTGAACAGCACCTCCTACATGATCAAAATGTAAATGTGTTAATAATACATCCGTGATATCATTGGCACGAAAATTTAATTGATGTAAAGCATCATTTAAGGCAATAGTTTCATGGGGATGGTAGTGACTTAAAAATTTGGCATCTTGTTTGTCACCCATACCCGTATCAATAAGTATTTTTCTTTCTCCGTCAATCACCAACAAACAACGCAAAGCCCAAGTGCATAAATTATTTTCATCTGCCGGATTTAGTTTGTTCCAAATTCCTTTGGGTACAACACCAAACATAGCACCGCCGTCTAATTTAAACTTGCCTGTGTCAACACTAAATACCTGCATGTCCTTTTAATTTTGAAGTGCGATACAATATAACAAACCCAATGATAAAGAATATACACAAAGCCAATACGGAGTTTCGTTGTGATCCAGTGATTTCATTAATAAAACCAAAGCTAAACATGCCAATAACAATCGCTACTTTTTCTGTAACGTCATAAAAGCTGAAATAACTAGTAGTGTCATGTGTTTCAGGCATCAACTTGGAATAAGTACTTCTGCTTACTGATTGTATACCGCCCATGACAAATCCTACTATAATGGATAAGCAATAAAAAGGAACAAGACCATTGCGTGGTAGGTAGTAGCCTATAATACAACCGCCAATCCAAATCAATATCGCTACCATAATGGTATTAAAATTACCCCATTTGCTTGCCAGCTTTGCCATCAGATGCGCGCCTGGTATAGCCACTAATTGTATAATTAATATGGCAATAATTAAGTTGGTGGTAGGTATGTTTAATTCACTCTTACCATAAAGTGTTGCAGCTAACATAACTGTTTGAACGCCCATATTGTAAAAGAAAAAAGATAATAAAAATTGTTTTAATAGCGGTTGTGTTTTAAGTTCAATCCAAACCTTGTGCAGTTCCTTGTAACCTTGTGTAATTAAATTTTTACTGTGTGCGCCTTTGACACCCTTACTTGCAGGAAGTCTTGAAATGGCTAACCAACCAAAGCTGACCCACCAAACGCCGACCAATAAAAATGAAATCTGGGATGCTTTACCCACTGTGATGCCGAACAGTTCAGGTTTTAATACAAACACAAAACAAATAATTTGTAAAAGTACCGAACCAATATAACCCATCATAAATCCTTTCGCGCTAATACGATCGCGATCCTCCGGTGCAGCAATTTCAGGTAGGTAGGAATTATAAAAAACCAAACTGCTCCAAAACCCAACGCAAGCAATAATCACTGAAATTAATCCACCCATAATATGGTCGCTGTCAAAAAAGTAAAGTGAAGCGCAAGACAAGCTACCCATGGTACAAAAAAAACGGAGAAACTGTTTTTTATTACCTCTGTAATCAGCAATAGAGGATAATATGGGCGACATAATTGCCACAATGACAAAAGCAATGGCTAATATATAATTATAAAGTGCGGTATTTGAAAATTCATGTTCCCCAATTTTGATTTTATCAATTAAGGTATTTTCATTGCCATCTCCTGTAACTGCTTCATAGTAGGCGGGAAAAATAGTGGAAGTAATTACAAGATTGTAAACACTATTGGCCCAATCATACATGGCCCATCCGTTGACAACTTTTTTTGAGGCAGTTTGCATACGCGAGTTTATTAGTGTTTTAAAAATACTAATAAATACCCAACTCTCCTATAGGCGGGGTTAGCAAAGATAATTCGTGTATAACAATACCAAAATGGTGATACCCAACACAATTCGGTACCAACCAAAGGGGGCAAATCCCATTTTTTGAACAATTTTGATAAAAAATTGAACCGAGACCAAAGCAACTATAAAAGCAACAATAGCGCCAATCAATAATGTAATGAGGTTATTTGAAGAGAATACTTCAGGATTGGTTTTGTATACATCCAAAGTGCTTTTCGCGGAGGCTGCCATCATTGTTGGCACAGCTAAGAAAAAGGAAAACTCCAATGCTATTTTCTTGCTTAATTTTTGACTCATTCCGCCTATAATAGTTGCGGCACTTCGGCTTAATCCAGGAAAAATAATGGACAACACTTGAAAACAACCAATGATAAATGATTTTTGATAACTTATTTCACCAGCGTCTTTGTTCGTGTTTCCGTTTGCATCATTGTTTGAATTTGTAGTGGAAGCTTTGATATTGCTTGAGCTTGCTTCATTTGCTTTGAATAGTTTGTCTACGAACAAAAGTATTACCCCGCCAGCAATCATTACAATCGCAATCACCCATAAATTATTTAATGCAGCATCAATGTATTTTTTTAATAAAGCCCCAAATAGTAAAGCTGGAATTACTGCTACAATCAGTTTTAAATAAAAACTATAATGCTTGAAATCGAAAAATCTTTTATAATAAATAACCACGATGGAGGCAATGGCAGCTAATTGAATCACAATTTCAAATAAATCAACAAATGGGGAGTCGTCAATGCCTAAAAAAGGATTGGCAAACTTCATATGTGCAGTGCTTGAAATGGGTAAAAACTCAGTGATACCTTCAATGATGGCAATGATTATTGCTTGTATTGTATTCATAATGGTGTATTAAAAAACAGATCCCGAGCGCAGGCGTCGGGATCTGTTTAAATTTTATTTTAATTATGCTTTTTTAAATAGGGCATAAATTTCAACCAAAAAGCCAATGATCATCACGATTGGGGCTAAGGTAATGCGTCTAAAGCTATACACTTCACTTGCATTAAATACATTCGGGTCAGCGCTTTTTCCACCTGTCATTAATAGCATTCCTGCTGTAATTAATAAGGCGCCCACCAACATCCAAATATAATTTGACTTGCCAAAAATGTCTAAGGATTTTTTTGTTTCTTTCTGTGTCATACAATTTTATTTTATGCTATTGTCGTTTCCGCTGGATATACTCTTTTTGGTTGGACTTTATTTCTGAATTATAAATTTAATGAATTCGTTAATATAGATCGTCTAATTTCATTTTTAAATATTTCAATACACTACGGTAAGTGCTAAAAACGGATATGCCCACACCCATAATAATGATGCCGCCAAAGAGTAATAAATCGTTCCCAGCCCCTTGGATGGTTCTGATTTGTGGAAATTGACTACCCGCCCATTGGATTAAACCAAAAAGTAAAACAATGGAAATAAAGGCACTGGTTAATCCATTGATCAATGCACGAATCACTAATGGTTTTGAAATAAAGTTTCTGGTCGCACCCACCATTTGCATGGTTTTAATTAAAAAACGATTACTGAACATGGCTAATCGAATGGTATTGTCGATGCTGATAATTACGATGATGCAAAGTATAATAGACATCACTAAAAAAATCACCCCAATTTTAGTAGCCCTTTCATTCAGGTTGGTGACTAAGCTTTTTGGATATTGAATATCTGCTACCTCTGTTTTGAATGTATTTTCAATAGTTGCGCTAATGCTAGCTAAACTATCCGGATTCACATAATCGGCTTTGGCAAAAAAGTCGACACTTTCAGGAAGTGGGTTTACATCTAATATCTTAGCCCATTCTTCATTGTTTTCTTTATTCCAGATGGCTTTGGCCTTTTCCTTATTTACGTATTCGACGTTTTTAGCATAGGGTTGGCTGGCAATATATTGCTGTACTTTTCCTATTGCATTTTTGTCGGAGGTTCTCAAATAAACGCTAATACGGATATCTTCTTTAAAATTGTCCCCAATGGAATGAAGGTTTAAAAATAGCCATCCCATGATGCCCATAATAAACAATACAATCGCCACCCCAATGACACTATAAATGTAGTTGGGCTTGCTGCGTTTTAAAGAGGTTGATCCGGTAACTGCCATGGCATAAAATTTTACTTGTTCACTTTGCAAATGTAGGGTTTTGAACGCTAATGGCTTACATTTGCAGAGGATGAATTATCCCATTTTTTAGGCCAAAATGTGTATTTTTTTGATTTTGGTTAAAGAATTGTTATGATTCAACCATTTAAAATGAAATGCAATTAGATGGAGTATCAATTTAGGGCCATTGAAAAGAAGTGGCAAACTATTTGGCAGGAGAAAAAAGCATACCAGGTGAGCAATGAATCAAGCAAACCCAAGTGTTATGTATTGGATATGTTCCCGTATCCAAGTGGTGCTGGTTTGCATGTAGGACATCCTTTGGGTTATATTGCTTCGGATATTTATAGCCGTTTTAAAAGATTAAAAGGGTTTAATGTTTTGCATCCGATGGGGTATGATGCGTTTGGTTTACCAGCAGAACAATATGCCATTGAAAATGGAGTACATCCTGCCATCTGCACCCATGATAATATTAATAATTTTAGAAAGCAATTAGACAATATTGGATTTTGTTACGATTGGGATAGAGAAGTGCGCACCTGTGATGCTACTTATTACAAATGGACACAATGGATATTTTTACAACTTTTTAATAGTTATTTTGATCGCGCTCAACAAAAGGCAACACCTATTCAAAATTTGGTGTCGATATTTGAAAAGGAAGGAAATAAAAATCATCCCTGTCCAGTGGATGAGGTGAAAATATTCCCGGCGGAAGCTTGGAAATCCTATACTGAAAAACAACAGCAAGATATTTTAATGCATTACCGTTTGGCATTTTGTGGTATTGGAGAAGTGAATTGGTGTGCAGCATTGGGAACCGTACTAGCGAATGACGAAGTGATTAATGGCTTAAGTGAAAGAGGCGGTCATCCGGTGGAGAAGAAAAAATTAAGACAATGGTATTTACGTATCACAGAATATGCAGATAGGTTATTAAGCGGACTTGAAACTATTCAGTTTAGTGATGCCATGAAGGAAATGCAATCCAATTGGATTGGAAAAAGCGAAGGGGCTGAAATAAATTTTGCAGTAAAAGACGCTAACGAAGTGTTGCGTGTATATACAACACGCCCGGATACTATGTTTGGCGTTGACTTTATGGTAGTAGCGCCAGAGCATGCAATTATTGAAAAAATTGTTCCGAGTTCACATCAAGCAGAAGTAGCAAAATATATTGCTTATGTAAAAAGTAGAAGTGAGCGTGAAAGAATTGCAGAGAAAAAAATTACAGGATGTTTCACAGGTGCTTATGTAATTAATCCATTCAATGGCGTTGAAATTCCTGTTTGGATTTCCGAGTATGTGTTGGCAGGATATGGTACAGGTGCAATTATGGCGGTGCCTTGTGGAGATGATCGTGATTTTAAATTTGCAAAACATTTTAATATACCCATCACCAATATCATTGGAGATGCCTTTAATGGTTTGGAAGCGAATCCCACCAAAGAAGCCATTTTAAGTAACAGTGATTTTTTAAATGGCGTGGTACAAAAATCAGCCATTGCAATTGTGAATGATAAAATTGAAGCATTGGGATTGGGTAATCGAAAAATCAATTATCGTATGCGTGATGCTGCCTTTAGCAGACAACGCTATTGGGGCGAACCATTCCCAATTAAATGGGACAATGGCATTGCTTATCCAATGGATGAGAAAGATTTGCCTTTATTATTACCAAAGGTAGATCATTATGGCCCAGGCCCTGATGGAGAAGGTCCGCTAGCGAATATTCCTTCTTGGAAGGAAGCGCAATTGGAAACCAATACCATGCCTGGATTTGCGGGAAGTAGTTGGTATTTTTTGCGTTATATGGATGCGCATAATGAAAATGAATTTTGTAGCAGAAAAGTGAGTGATTATTGGGGGCAGGTGGATTTATATATTGGTGGTACGGAGCATGCGGTAGGGCATTTACTTTACAGTAGAATGTGGACTAAGGCGTTATATGATTTAGGGCATATTGGTTTTGATGAGCCCTATAAAAAATTATTGAATCAGGGAATGATTCAAGGAAGCTCTCGATTTGTTTATCGCAAAAGAGGAAGTTCCATTTTTATTTCCGCTGGTTTAATTAAAGATTACGAAGTTGATCAATTACATGTGGATGTAAATAAAGTGGACGGTGTTGAATTAGATACAGAAGCATTTAAAAAGTGGAAACCTGATTATGCGAATGCGGAATTTATTTTAGAAGATGGCAAATACATTTGTGGCGTAGAGGTTGAAAAAATGTCTAAGTCAAAATTTAACACAGTTAACCCTGATGATTTAGTAAATAAATATGGTGCGGATACCTTTAGGATGTATGAAATGTTTTTAGGTCCGGTGGAGCAGAGCAAGCCATGGGATACGAAAGGGATTGAGGGCGTACATCGCTTTTTGAAAAAGTTTTGGCGTTTGTTCTTTGACGAAATCAAAGGAAAGATTTGGGTAGATGAGGCAGCCAGTTTGGAAGAATTAAAAGTGTTGCATAAAACCATTAAAAAAATTGAGGAAGACACCGATCGTCATAGCTTTAATACAGCGGTAAGTTCATTTATGATTTGTGTGAATGAATTATATGATTTGGATTGTCATAAAAAATCTGTTTTATCTGACTTGCTTATTTTAATGACGCCTTACGCGCCGCACTTTTGCGAGGAATTGTGGCAGGTGTTAGGCAATGAGGGCTTGGTGATAGATGCTGCTTTTCCAATATTTGATGCGAAATATGTTTTAGAAACAGCGAAGGATTACCCCGTAAGCATCAATGGTAAAATGAGAACCAATATTGCGATTGATTTATCCTGCTCTGAGCAAGAAGTAAATGATATTGTAATGGCGAATGCGGTTGTTCAAAAATGGATGGAAGGGAAACCGGTAAAAAAACTAATTTTCGTGAAGGGTAAAATGATAAATGTTGTAATTTAAATAACGGTGGATGATTGAAATCAGAATGTAGTAATCAAAAATGGTTCAAACGAATTTTAAATAATAATTATGAAAAAACAGTTACTTTTTTTAACTAGTATTTTTTGTGTTTTGTTTTTGCAAGCGCAAATGCGCATGCCACAATCTAATTTACCAAGATTTAATCGTTGGTTGAATAATGATGAATTTGTTATTAATACAAAATTAAAAGCAGGAACACCATCTGCTGATTATGTATATAACATTAATACAAAAGCATACACACCTGCGCCTGCTGCTGTTATGAAGGAAGATGCAACCGTTAGTTTAAAAAACGGGGAAGTGTCGATTAAGGTAAGTGGTGTTGAAACTGTTTTAACATCGGATAAAGGCGACAAGAAAAATCCACAACTTTCACCGGATGGTCAATTTGTGGGTTATACAAAAGATAATAATTTATATACGGTAGCGGTTGCTGATAAAAAAGTAACTGCCATAACTTCTGAAAAAGAAAGGGGCATATTAAATGGTTATGCGAGCTGGGTATATTTTGAAGAAATTTTTGGCCGCCCTTCTCAATACCGTGCATTTTGGTGGAGCCCAGATAGCAAATATATTTCCTTTATGCGTTTTGATGAAAGCAAAGTGCCCATGTTCCCTATCTATAATAGTGAAGGACAGCATGGCTTTGTCGAGGAAACCCGTTATCCAAAAGTGGGTGATCCTAATCCTACTGTAAAAATTGGTTGGGCAACACCAACAGGGGGCAAAATTACTTGGGCTGATTTTAATGACCAAGAAGACCAATATTTTGGATGGCCTATTTGGAACCCCAATAACAAAAGTATGTGGTTGCCATGGATGGATCGTGGACAAAACAACTTAAAAATTTATGAATTAGATATGACTTCTGGTGCTAAGAAAGAAGTGTACAAAGAATATCAAAAAACTTGGATCGATTTAGAGGATAGGGTGAATGGTCGTATAAATTTTATTGCCAACAACGAAGGTTATATTGCGCAGTCGGATGCGTCGGGTTGGAATCAGTTGTATTTGTATAATATGAATGGGCAATTAATCAATCCAATCACGAACGGAAAGTTTACCGTTACAGGAATTAAATTGATTGATGAAAAAACAAGGTCCATTTATTTTACAGCTCGCGGATTAGAAAATTCAGCACGTGGTGATTTTTATGTTGTCAATTTTGATGGAAAAAACTTAAAGCGACTTTCTATTGGTGATTATAATTATGCACAAGTATATTTATCACCGAATACAAAACGATTTGTTTCTGTTTATAGCAATGTAAACACACCAACTACAATTGCATTGGTGGATCGTAAAGAAAAAAATCCAGTAGTGACCGTTTTGGGAACTGCTGTTGACTCTAGTTTTAGGGCTGAAAATTTTGCCAAAACAGAATTGATTAGAATTAAAAGTGCGGATGGCTTATTTGAATTACCAGCGCTTGTTACCTGGCCTAAGAATATGGATCCAAATAAAAAATACCCCTTAATGGTGAGCATTTATGGTGGTCCAAATGCAGGAACAGTGATGGATAGCTGGTCCAATCCAGAAATGAAAGAAAGCTGGGCGAAGGAAGGTATTATACAAGTGGCATTTGATCACCGTGCGAGTGGACATTTTGGAAAGGAAGGCGTGAACTATATGTATCGTAATTTAGGTTATTGGGAAATGCAGGATTACATGACCATGGCGAAGTGGTTTATAGCTAATGGCAGTGCAGACCCTAAAAAAATTGCCATCACTGGATTTAGTTACGGTGGTTACATGAGTTGCTATGCTTTAACTTATGGTGCTGATGTATTTACACATGCAATGGCAGGTGGTAGTGTTACTG
>Ga0214919_10004248_pt1 | contig 21044 bp, 12 predicted proteins | sample LL1503_MetaG_FD_177994 | JGI IMG/M metagenome (GOLD analysis project Ga0214919, IMG submission 177994) | Freshwater microbial communities from Lake Lanier, Atlanta, Georgia, United States - LL-1503 | ecosystem: Environmental > Aquatic > Freshwater > Lake | place: USA: Georgia | collected... | reverse complement strand
CGTGGAGAAGATCGGGCTTACCTCGGCTCCGTAAAAACTTCGCTCGGTATGAACTTCTCGCCCAAAACATTTTGAATAAAAAAAGAGGTCAAAAACCTCTTTTTTTTTAGCGTGGAGAAGATCGGGCTCGAACCGACGACCTCTTGACTGCCAGTCAAGCACTCTAGCCAACTGAGCTACATCCCCATATCAATTATCAAACTCTAGCCTCCGCCTAGGCGGATGAGCTACATCCCCAACTTTATTTTTGAAATCAAATACAAATGTAGTTAAAAGTAGTTGATACTAGGGTTCAATTTCTGTTTTCTTTATTGTAAAATCAGTAACTTTACGGCGCTATGAAAAGCAATACTTTATGTCTTTAGAAATACAATTTATATTTAATCCATCAGAAATTGGAGCCGGAACGCGTGGTGCTTCACTTGGTCCTGCTGCGATTGTTTCTGTTGCAAGAGACCAAAACAGTTCTTTTTTCTCTGATTTCCCACCCATAATTCTTAGCGATTGTAATTATTTACTAGATGTCGATTCACCCTATCGAAAAGCAAAGCGTATTGATGGCATGGTGAAGGTTTTTGGAATGGTGGAAAAAGAAATTCAAACTCAATATTCGTTAAAGAAATTCCCATTTATTATTTCTGGTGATCATGGATCCGCTGGTGGAACAATATCCGGTCTGAAAAAGGCCTATCCTGGTAAAAAAATAGGTGTTTTGTGGATTGATGCACATGCCGATATGCACACTCCTTACACCACTCCCTCTGGAAATTTACATGGAATGCCTTTGGCCACCGCTTTAGGAGTAGATAATTTGGCCTGTAAAGAAAATGAAGTGGATGCTGCAACGGCAACGCAATGGAATTCTCTAAAAAGCACAGCCATTCTTCCGAAAGATTTAGTATTTATTGGGGTGCGTGATACAGAATCTCAAGAGGATTTTTTGATAAAGGAATTGGGGATAAGAAATTATACGGTGGCTGAATTACGGTCAATGGGGATGATTAAATTAATCGATGAACTTAAAGCTAAATTTTCAAGTTGTGATATCGTTTATGTTTCTTTTGACGTCGATTCAATGGATCCTTCCGAAACAAGTCTTGGAACAGGGACACCTGTCCCAAATGGATTAAGCATACAAGAGGCTAATTGTATTTTAACTGAAATGATTCAGTTACCAAATATTGCTGCCTTTGAATTGGTAGAGGTTAATCCTTGTTTGGATGATAAAAAAAATAAAATGGCGGAAGTCGCTTTTGAATTAATACAAAACATGGTGAAAGTCCTTGAAAAAGCAAAAAATGGAAAATAAAATCAAGGAATTATTACTGGTTAATTCGGTCGAGCTCTTCAATACTCAAATTTCGGACACTTCGATTCAATTTCAAGCCACTCGAAAAGATGTAAAAGGTGACCTCACCCTCGTTGTTTTTCCATTCGCTAAATTAATGCAAACATCGCCGCAACTTGCGGGAGAGAAAATTGGAATTTTCATTTCCGAACATTCTCAAGAGCTGGATTCATTCGAAGTAATCAATGGTTTTTTGAATTTGTCTTTTTCTGATTCGTATTGGTTTAATTCGTTTCATTCCATTAATGCGAATTCAACTTTCGGTATGGCTCCGAAAAATAGTCAGCCAATGATTATGGTGGAATATTCTTCGCCAAACACGAATAAACCGCTTCATTTAGGACATTTACGAAATATCTTTTTAGGGTATTCTTTATCTCAAATATTAAAAGCTGCTGGCCATGAGGTGATTAAAACACAAGTGATAAATGATCGCGGCATTCATATTTGTAAAAGTATGTTGGCCTGGGAGAAATTTTCGCCTTTAAATTCAAAAGGGGAGCGAGAAACGCCTGCTAATACTGGATTAAAAGGAGATAAGTTAGTTGGTAAATATTATGTTGAATTTGATAAGCGTTTCAATGCGGAAGCCAATGAGATTATTTCACTTTGGGGAAATGGCGAATTTGATGGCTTCTCAAGTGCTATTGTTGATTCCTACAAGAAATTTCAAGAAGTCTTAATTGGAAAAGATGAGAAGGCGCAGCAAGCCATTCATGATAAAATAAAGGATTTAGCGAAAAACGAAACGACTTTGTTGCGCGAAGCGAAAGATATGTTAGTGAAATGGGAGGCCCGTGATCCTCAAACCTATTTGCTTTGGACGACCATGAATAATTGGGTTTACGCTGGGTTTGAACTCACGTACCAAAAAATGGGGGTTGATTTTGATAAATTGTATTACGAATCAGAAACCTATTTGTTAGGAAAGGATCTTATCGTGGAGGGCTTGCGCTCAGGTGTATTTTTTAAAAAAGAAGATGGATCCGTTTGGATTGATCTTACCGCAGAAGGATTAGATGAAAAAATAGTGTTGCGATCCGATGGAACAGCGGTTTATATTACCCAAGATATTGGCACCGCCATTGATCGTTTTTCTGATTATCCTTCCTTAGATGGCATGGTTTATACCGTTGGAAATGAGCAAGATTATCATTTTAAAGTCCTGTTTTTAATTCTTCATAAATTAGGATACGCTTGGGCGAAAAATTGTTTTCACTTATCCTATGGTATGGTAGATTTACCAAGTGGTAAAATGAAATCCCGAGAAGGCACTGTGGTAGATGCGGATGATTTGATGGAGGAAGTTATTGAGAAAGCGACGGAGATAACCAAAGAAAGAGGTCATTTAGAAGGAATGTCCGAAAATTTACGCGGAGAACTTTACGCTCAGATTGGAATGGGAGGGCTGAAGTATTATTTGCTAAAGGTCGATCCAAAAAAACGCATGTTATTTAATCCTGAAGAGTCGGTTGACCTTACTGGAAATACGGGCCCCTTTATTCAATATGCGCATGCTCGGATTTGTTCCTTGTTAAAGAAAGGAAAACTAGAAAATTTCGAGCTAAAAAATTCATTTCAATTGCAGGCGGAGGAAAAAGAACTAGTTAAATGTTTGGCTTTATATCCAAGTGTTATTAAAGATGCCGCTTCTAATTATTCTCCCGCTTTATTAGCCAACTATTTGTACGAATTAGTAAAACAATTTAGTCATTTTTATCAAACAATTCCAATCTTAATCGAAGTAAATGAAGATGCTAAGGTCGGCCGCTTGTTGCTATGCGCAAATGTTGCCAAGGTTATTAAAAGCGGATTCGCTTTGTTGGGTATTGAAGCCCCTGAAAAAATGTAATCTTATATTAATAGTTTTATATTTTCTTTGTTGTATCTTCGGGAATTAGAATTCAACTATGAAACTTACATTTACACTCTGTTTATTATTCGTTGCATTACAAGTTACTTCTCCCTGTTCTGCCCAGCAAGTTTTTTATGGCAATGAAGCCTCTCAAAAGTATCCATATGCAACTGTATTAAGGTTGAAAGGAGAAAATAGGGTGCCAGATTACATTCAATTTAGTGCTGAATTATCAATAAATGAGGGGCAAATAGTTAGTTTTTTAAGCAAACTATTTAATTTATCTACGGATTATAGTTTCGAATTAGTGAAAGCTGAATCCGATGATAAAGATCAAAAACACCTCTCCTTTCAGCAATATTATAAAGGAAGTCCAGTTGAGTTTGGGATCTATAAAGCACACTTTATTGCCGGTAAATTATCTTCAATTAACGGGGCGTTTTACATGAATATTGATCAAAGTGCTAGTCCTTCAATTGAGGCATCTGTTGCGGTTCAATCTGCTCTTAATGCTGTTAATGCCTCAACTTATAAATGGGACGTTCCCATGGAGGAAGCTTTGTTGAAATATGAAACTCAGAATGCTGATGCAAGCTATTACCCAAAACCAGCTTTAGTTTGGGTGGCAACTCACGGAGATTATTCGCGGGCTGAATTTCAATTGGCCTACAAAATGGATGTATATGCGAGCCAACCTTTAAGCCGTCAAAATATTTATGTTGATGCGCATACTGGGCTGGTGGTTTATTCAACTGATCAAATTCATACAGCGGATAGCTTAGGAAATGCCGTTACTGTGTATTCAGGTAATCGTGCCATGATGGCGGATTATTTCAACAATCAATTTAGACTTCGAGAAACTGGAAGGGGAAATGGCATTCAAACCTATGATCTTAATAACACATCGAATTATGGTGCTGCGGTTGATTTTATCGATGCAGATAATAATTGGAACAACGTAAACGCATCAATGGATCAATATGCTACCGATGCTCATTGGGGCGCAGAAATGACCTATGATTATTTTGATCAAGTACATAATCGGAATAGTATTGATGGTAATGGATTTATGTTGAAGAGTTATGTACATTACAATACAGGATACAATAATGCTTTTTGGGATGGTCAACGAATGACCTATGGTGATGGAAATGGGGTTGTTTTTAATCCATTAACTGATTTAGACATCACAGGGCATGAGATAACCCACGGACTAACCTCCAATTCGGCCGGTTTAGTGTATGCGAACGAATCGGGTGCATTGAATGAGTCCTTTTCAGATATTTTTGGTATTTCGGTTTCGGCATTTGCGAATAATAATACCATCGAATGGTCTATGGGGGAACATGCTACTCCTAATGGTTTAGGGATACGAAGCATGAGTAATCCCAATGCATTTCAAGATCCAGATACGTATTTAGGAACAAATTATTATACAGGAACTCAAGACAATGGGGGAGTACACACGAATTCGGGTGTTCAGAACCATTGGTATTATAGACTCACTGTCGGCGGAACCGGAACAAACGATATTGGGAATGCATTCAACGTTACAGGTTTAGGTATTACGAATGCATCAAAAATAGCCTTTAGAAACTTGACTATTTATTTAACGCCAAATGTTGATCATCAAGACGCTCGATTTTATGCCATTCAATCAGCTATTGATTTATACGGACCGTGTACACCTGAGGTAATTGCTACGACAAATGCATGGCATGCAGTAGGTGTTGGCGCTGTCTTTTCCTATACAGTTACAGCTGGTTTCTCCACTACTTTTCAAACGTATTGCCAATCTCCAGCGCTAGTAACATTCGCAAATGCAAGTACAAATAGTGGTTCTTTCCTATGGAATTTTGGTGATGGTGGAACGTCGACTGCATTGAATCCTACGCATACTTATTTGAATCCGGGAACTTATACCGTAAGTCTAACCGCATCAGGAGGTGCGTGCGGATCCGATACAGAAACCTTAATCAATTACATCGTAGTTGACCCAAACTTACCATGTTCTATTACCATGAATCCAAATGGGGTAAATCAAACACAAACCACTTGTGGCGGTTCATTGTTTGATCCAGGAGGGTTGGCTAATAATTACCAAGATAACATTACTAGTACGATTACCATAGCTCCGGCTGGTGCCTCAACGATTACGCTAAATTTTAGCAGTTTCAACTTGGAATTAGATTACGACTATTTGTATATTTATAATGGAAACTCTGTGAATAGTCCTTTAATTGGTCAGTATACTGGAACAACGTTGCCAAATGGTGGCACCATCACGAGCTTATATGGAGCCGTAACATTAAAATTCTTTAGTGATACCTATGTTAATAATCCTGGTTTTGTGATGACATGGTCGTGTAATTTACCAAGTACTCCACCTCTTGTTGATTTTTATTCAACCACGCAAAATACGTGTGACGGCGTTATCAATTTCGTTGATGTTTCTACGAATGGCCCTATCGCTTGGCAATGGGATTTTGGTGATGGATCCACTTCCAATCTTCAATCTCCAACACATGTTTATACACAAAATGGGATTTTTTCTGTTCAATTAATTGCTAGTAATGCACAAGGTCAAGATACCTTAATTAAACCGAGTTATATCAATGTTTCTAGGCCACTTAGTCCCATCGTAAGCGATTTAGCAATTTGTCAAGCAGATTCAGTAACTATTACGGCCAGTGCTTTTGGAAATGTAATTGGGTATTCGGATGAATTTTCTGCTACACCGTTATGGTTTGGCAACACCTATTCAACGTATTTGACCTTAACAGATACTTTTTGGGTGGAAAATAATGAGCCTCAACCATTGTCATATGTGGGTCCTCTTACCAATGCTATCGGTACAAGTGCCAATCATAATAATGCTTCGACTCAGTACTTAACATTTAATGTTCAACAACCCTTAACGATCATCTCTGCTTGGGTAAGTGCAACTGGAGCAGGCGATCGAACAATCACACTTTGGGATGTGTCAGGGAATCAATTAGACACACGATTTGTTAATATTCCAGCAGGTGCTTCAAGGGTGGCCTTAAATTTTCACGTTCCTCCGGGTAGCGGCTACCGAATGGGAGGTTCACAAATGAATTTAGTTAGAAATAATGGTGGTGTCGTTTATCCATATAGTATACCTGGAATGCTTCAAATTACGGGGTCTTCCGCTGGAGCATCTTATTACTATTATTTTTATGATTGGGAAATTCAAAAAGATGCCTGTATAAGTCCACGTGTTCCAATAATTGCTGCAATGGATTCTGTTGATGCCGTTTTTACTGGCACCACAGTTGGCATGACGTATTCAACCATTAGCAATACTTCTTTTAATGCTACTAATTATGCTTGGGATTTTGGCAACGCTACTTTTTCAACACTGGCGACGCCTACCAATCTATATACAAGTCCTGGTAATTATAATGTCATGTTAGTGGCATCTAATGCCAATTGTTCTGATACGGCTTATTTTACCTCTTTTGCTGATGATGCAGGATTGGATGATTTGACAGGAGGTCCTTTTCAACTGAATGTATCACCGAATCCGTTTAACGAATCTTGTGTACTCGATTTCGAAATAGAAAGTGCACAGAAGCTGCTTATTGAAATAGTGGATATGTCTGGACGCTTAGTGTATTCAAAATCAACTGGGAATTTAGCTACCGGAAAACATTCGATTCAACTGCCCTTAGTTCAATTAGTAACTGGACAATACATGCTAGTTGTTAAGGATTCAAGTGCCTTAAAAAAGCAGGTGTTGAAAATTCAAAAGTTGTAAGAAAAGAAGTGGTGGTTAGTAAAATCTATCCGTATTGGTAAAATTAATCAGTACCCATGAGCAGCTCCTTCTTCAGCTAGATCGGTTAAATTAATCCAACCACTGGTAGTTTTTTCGCCTTCGTAATTGTTATATTCCACGTATCCAAATCCATTTCGCGTTCTCAAAAGATTCGCTATATCGTATCTAACTAAATAAGCTTTTCGTTTGGTTGAAAAATCGGGTGCGTCATGAAAATATGATTTGCTTACAATAACGGTTACACCTGAAACATTTTGGAATTTTTTTTCTAATTTTTCTACTGCTATAAGTCGATCTTTTTCTTTCGTTTCTTCCATGGCTTTTTTTTCAGCATCCATGGCCAGTTTTTCTTCTTCTATACGCTTACGTTCTTCCTCTAATCGTTTCGTTTCTTCCACGTTTGCTTTGTTATCCTCTACTGGTTTTTCGTCATTACACGCAGTTAGTGAATAAATCACAAAAAGTGAAAGTGATAATTTAAAGAGTTGGTTTTTCATAGTTGGTAATTTTTAGGTAAAATAATATTTTTTTCATTAGTAAGTGGACAGTACTTACTTTCCATAAAGGAATCAAGTGCCTTGAAAAAGCAAGTGTTGAAAATTCAAAAGTTGTAAGGATATTAGTTTAATCAATACGTATTGGTAAAATTATTCACCTGGCTGAGTGCCTTCAAGATCTGTTAAACTCATCCAACCACTGGTGGTTTTACCCGAATCGTTATTGTAATATTCTACGTATCCGAATCCATTACGCGTTCTCAAAAGACTCGCTTCATCGTATTTAACTAAATAAGCTTTTCGTTTGGTAGAAAAATCGGGGGCATCATGAAAATATGATTTACTTGCACTAATGTACACATAGGAAACATTTTGAAATATTTTCTCTAACTTTTCTATTGCTATGATGCGATCCTTTTCTTTCGTTTCTTCCATGGCTTTTTTTTCAGCATCCATGGCTAGTTTTTCTTCTTCAATACGCATTCGTTCTTCTTCTAATCGTTTCGTTTCCTCTACGTTTGCTTTGTCAACTTCTGCCGGTTTTTCGTTACTACAAGCAGTTAAGGAATAAATCACAAAAAGTGAAAGTGATAATTTAAAGAGTTGGGTTTTCATAGTTGGTTATTTTTAGCTAAAATAATATTTTTTTTTTAATTGAAAATCACTTCATCACTTAATTCTCGTACCATTTTAAATAGTTCGTCCTTAAATGTTTGTGGATCATACGTCCCTTTTTCAATTAAACGGAGTTTGTGCTCCCATTGACCGGTAAGTTCTGGACTCTTTAAAAGATCACTTTTAATAACATCGATTAATGACATCCCGGTGTCTGTAGCTACGAGATTCTTTTTCTTCTTTTCAATATATTTTCGTTTGAAAAGTGTTTCAATAATGTTGGCACGTGTTGATGGTCTTCCTATACCATTCTCTTTCATTAGCTCACGCATTTCTTCGTCCTCAACAAACTTTCCTGCCGTTTCCATAGCTCGAAGTAAGGTGGCTTCGGTATAATATTTGGGTGGACTTGTTTTTCCTTTATGAATAACTGGTTCATGAGGACCACTTTCTCCCTTGACGAAAATTGGGAGTGTTTTTTCTTCCGCTTCTTTGAGTTCTTTTTTCGACTCTTTAGCTTCCGATTCCTCCGCTTTATCCTCTTTTAAATCTTCATATACTTCTCGCCAACCTAATGAAATGATTTGTTTGCCCGTTGCTTTAAAAATCAAATTATCCACTTTCCCTAGTACCGTTGTATTTGAAACTTTACATTCAGGATAAAAAACAGCAATAAAGCGTCGACAGATTAAGTCATAAATTTTTTGCTCGTCTTGAGAAATACCCGATGGCACAATTCCCGTGGGAATAATGGCATGGTGGTCTGTAATTTTTTTATCGTCAAAAATCGTTTTAGATTTTGGAATCGATTTCTTTAAAACAAGATCTGTAAATCGTTTATAATCTTTTAAATTCCCTAAAATACCAGGTATTTTTGCATGTAAATCTTCCGATAAGTAGGTGGTGTCAACACGTGGGTAAGTCACTAGTTTCTTCTCGTATAAACTTTGAATAAGGTTAAGTGTCTGTTCAGCACCAAAACCAAATCGTTTGTTACCATCCACTTGGAGGGAGGTCAAATCATATAAGCGTGGATTTCCTTCCTTCGCTTCTTTTTGTTCGAAAGAAGTTATTTCAAAGGGTTTATTGAGAAGGTAATCGAGTCCTTTTTGGGCTTTAGCTTCTGATTTTAGTCGTTCAATTTGACATAAAAATTCAGTTTCTCGATACATTGTTTTTAATTCCCAGTATTCTTCGGTGGTAAAGGCATTGATTTCCTTTTGGCGATTCACAATCATTGCCAACGTGGGTGTTTGAACACGCCCAACAGACAGAACTAATTTATTTTTACCGTATTTTTTGGTATAGAGCCTTGTTCCATTAATTCCTAACATCCAATCTCCCACAGCTCGTGAGTTTCCTGCAGCAAATAAATTATCAAAATCCTTGGCATCTTTCAGCTTATTAAAGCCAGCTTTAATTGCTTCTTCCGTTAAGGAAGAAATCCATAATCTTTTAACAGGCACTTTGCATTTTGCTTTAATGAGCACCCATCGCTGAATTAATTCTCCTTCTTGCCCGGCATCCCCACAATTAATGATCTCTTCCGCTTGGGAGACTAATTTTTCAATTATTTTAAATTGCTTTTGAGCTCCCTGATCGTTTTTTAATTTGATGCCAAATTGCGGTGGAATTATCGGTAAATCTTCAAGTTTCCAATATTTCCAATTTGCATTGTAATCTTCAGGATCTTTAAGGGAACATAAATGACCAAAAACCCATGTTACGCAATAGCCATTTCCTTCTAAATAACCGTCGTGTTTGTTTTTAGCACCTAATATCTCCGCTAAGTCTCTCGCTACACTTGGCTTTTCCGCTATACAAAGTTTCATCCTTCCACTATAAATTTAGAAAGGAAAAATAGTGATTCATCGATAGCATCGTAAAAGTTGGAAAAGAGATCATTTGATTTTATCACTAGCATTTTTATATTCAGCCAAGCCTTTTTCTAACCAAGCCTTGAAATCTTCGGTATTTCCATGGTGCTCATAATCTGCTGAACCAATATCTAAATCTTCTCCCTTAGGTCCTAATAAACGATAATACGGTTGTGTGTTGCTTTTAAAACGCGTGGTTTGTAAATAGCTCCATTTGTGACCCACTTGTGTAATCTTCATTGTTTTTCCCGGGGCATATTCAAGTACCTTATGTTCAGAAGCTGGAAGTGTGGTTTTTTCGTCCACATATAAAGATACAATGACCATTTTATCACGTAATATTTCAATGATTCCAGGCTCACCCCAAACCTTTTCCTCCATTTTTCTGCAGTTAACACATGCATGTCCTGTAAAATCTACAAAAAGAGGTTTGTTTACTTCTTTTGCATACGCTTCTGCTTTATCTAAATCGTGGAATACCATGATGTTTTGAGGACCCAAGTGCATGTCTTTATTTTCAGTTTGACCTTGGTTGTTTTGGGCGGATGTAAATCCAAGAGGTGATTCACTATAGGATAAGGGCGGCGGGAATCCACTTATTAATTTTAGTTGAGCTCCCCACATTCCAGGAATCAGGTAAATAACAAAAATAAGGGTCAAGGTGCCAAGCATCGTTCGTCCAACTGATAATTTTTCAATCGGACTATCATGAGGCAAGCGAATGAAACCAAATAAATAAATGGTTAATACTCCAAAAATTCCTATCCAGATTGCTAAGAATAATTCACGTTCTAAGAAATGACCTTGGACCACTAAATCTGCATTCGAAAGGAACTTAAATGCTAAGGCTAATTCTAAAAAGCCTAAGAATACTTTTACAGTATTTAACCATCCGCCTGATTTTGGCAATGTGTTTAGCCAGCCTGGAAAAGCAGCAAATAAAGCAAATGGGAGCGCTAAGGCTAGTGAAAAACCAAACATTCCCACAAATGGCGCTATGCCACCAATGGTTGCTGATTCAACCAATAATGTCCCTACAATTGGGCCTGTGCAAGAGAAGGAAACCAATGCAAGCGCCAATGCCATGAAGAAAATACCTAAATAACCTCCTTTATCAGATGCTTTATCCGCTTTATTTTGCCAAGAACTTGGTAACATTATTTCAAATGCACCTAGGAATGAAACAGCAAAAATTACTAATAATAGAAAGAATATGATATTAAAATAAACGTTGGTGGACAAGGCATTTAAAGCGGAAGGCCCAAAAATGGTGGTGACAATCGTTCCTAAAATGACATAAATAGCAATGATGGAAACGCCATATAGAATCGCATTTCGTATTCCAGCAGCCCTTGACTTACTGTTTTTAGTGAAGTAACTTACAGTCATTGGAATCATTGGAAAAACACACGGTGTGAGCAAGGCAGCAAAACCGCTTAAAAAGGAAATGACAAATATTAGAAGCATTGATTTTTTAGACTCTTTTTTGGTGTTTTTAACACTTGTATTGTCAATTTTCGCTCCTTGATCAGGCATGATTGAATTGGTATCATTACTTACTGTAGTGATGCTATCAGCCGGAGTGACTATGGCGGATCCTTTTACTTTTAAAGAAATAGGATATTCATGAGGCATTAAACATTTTCCTGCTTCATCGCAAACTTGGAATGAAAAAACACCTGTTAAGTTAAAATCAGTAACTGAATTGATTAAAATTTTCCTTTTCATTACCAGCGTACCCTTGTGATGGCTTTGCATATCGCCAAGATCTTCGTCTATGTATTGATTTGGCTTAGGCTCTATTAATTCTTTTATTGCAAAGTTAGCCTGCGGGTTTAATTTTATATCTGTTTGAATAGCATATGAATTCTTTGGTAATTTAAAGGAATTAATATGCCAACCTGGTATAATTGTGATTTTTGCTACAACAAATGCTTCATTTTCTTTTTGTTCTATGGAGAACTTCACTTTTACAACATCTTCATGATTTATGTTTTGCGAAAAAAACATACTTACATTCAGACATAATAGCAATACACCAAGTATTTTCTTCATAGTTGTTTAGTTGATTGTTATTGTAAATGGTACTTCAATAGGAGGCATACAGCGCGTGTCATCACACACCATGTATTCAATTTTTCCAGTTATTTGTTTGATATTTTTGCATTTAATTTTTTGAGAGGATAAGTAGCTATCCTCAAAAAGGTACACCTTGGATTCAAAGTTAAGATCAAAGATTTCATGAGGAACAAGGTCTTCGGAATAATTTCCAACCAGTTTTACACCCTTAATTTTATCGATATGCACTGTTGTGGGAATAGGTCCCGCGTTGAGTGGTGTTTTTTGAGAATAAAGATGCCATCCTTTATCGATGGTACCTTTTATTATTATTTTCTGACTCGATTTATCATATGAAAAATTCCATGTCACATGATTTTGAGCATGAATTTGATTAATCCCAAGATAAAATAGGCAATTGAGTATCAGAAAGTATTTCAACATTAATCAAAATTAAATTAAAATTTCAATAATTCGATTAATTGGAATCCAAATTCCTCCTTTAAGACAAATGAATTTTGTTCCGGCAGCCCAAATTGTGGTATCAACGCGTTTTACGCCTTCATCATCTTGGAAAATAATAGAAACTTTGGAATGATGCGCATTGCCAAGTATGGTGGCATCTTCTATTTTTTTTTGCAAATCATTTTGCTGAATTATTTCACATTGATTGTTAAACTTACAATTAACAATACTCTCCTTCTCAACTAGAAAAACTTCTTGTACCATAATGTCATAGATTTGAATGAAAATTATTGTTTAATTTCTATAAATCAAAACATTGTTCATAACTAAATTTTATTGTTCATTTAGTTTTATCATCATCCTACCAGATTAACCTTGGATCTGCCGTACTGCTTTGATTACCAACGTGATTGTTTTCAAGTAAGTAGCTACCTGTAATGGCAATCATTGCGGCATTGTCGGTACAATATTCAAATTTTGGGACAAAAATTTTAGTGTTCGAAAGCATTCCCCATTCTTGTAATCGATGGCGTAAGTATGAATTTGCTGAAACACCTCCTGCAATAGCAACTTGGGTAATTGCGTATGTTGAACAGGCTTTTTTTATTTTGTGTAATAATATCTCTACTAAGGAATGTTGGATGGATGCACACAAATCAGCTAAATTATCTTCAATAAAGTTCGGATTAATCACTTTTTGATCTCTTAAAAAATAAAGGATAGATGTTTTTACTCCACTAAAACTAAAATTTAATTCGGCAATTTGTGGTTTAGCGAAGGTGAATTTTAAGGGATCTCCTTTTTTGGCATATTGGTCAATTAATGGCCCGCCAGGATAAGGTAATCCTAACATCTTCGCTGCTTTGTCAAATGCTTCCCCTACAGCGTCATCGATTGTTTGGCCAATGACGTTCATTTGAATGGGTGATTCAACATTGACAAGCTGAGTATGTCCTCCCGAAACGGTTAAACAAAGAAATGGAAATGTGGGAATATCGATAAGGTCGTCTTCAATAAAATGCGCCATAATATGGGCTTTCATGTGATGGACTGGAATCAATGGTTTGTTGATGGATAAGGCCAATGCTTTTGCGAAGGATGTTCCAACCACCAAGGATCCCATCAAGCCTGGACCTTGCGTAAACGCAATGGCATCAATGTCTGCTATTGTTATTCCCGCTTGCTCAATGGCTTGTTGCACAACAGGAATTATACTTTCTTGGTGGCAACGACTGGCAAGTTCCGGAACAACGCCACCGTATTTCTCATGAATACTTTGACCTGCAATGACATTTGATAAAATACGATTCCCTTTTAATATAGCTGCTGAAGTATCATCACATGAAGATTCTATACCCAAAACTATAGTGTCTTTCGCTTTCAATTGCTTAAATTTGTATTAGAATGGTAAAAATACTCAAAATAATAGGGCGATTGGTTGGTATTCCGCTAGAATGGCTATTGATAGTTCTTATTATTTTTCTGTTTGCAATTCGTACCTCCAGCTTTCAAACGTATCTAGCTCAAAAGGTGGCGGCCTATTTCTCCGATGAATTACATACCAAGGTGAGTCTTGATAAAGTGGATATTGTATTCTTTGATCAGCTTTATTTAGATAAGATTTTAATTTTAGACTTGCAGAAGGATACGCTTTTATCACTAAATACAATTGGTGTTAAATTTAAGAATCTCAGAATTTTTGGTAATAAAATTAAGATTAAGGATGTTGAATTAGTTGATGGAACCGTGAAGGTTTCAAAATCAGCTAAAACGAAAAAGTTTAATTTCCAATTCCTTGTAGATTATTTCCAAAGCGATAAACCTTCGAGTCCTTCAGACCCATTTGATTTGGCCATACAAAAAGTGAGTGTTAAGAATCTAGCCATTCATTACCATGATTTAAACAAAAAGCGTACACCAAAAACCTTCAATGAAAATCATTTAGATTTGACGAATTTGAATTTTGTTCTTCAGGACATTAAGAATAATAAAGACGGATTAATTCTGTCAATCAATAATTTACGGTGCAAAGAATCTTGTGGTCTTCATCTCAAAAATCTCTCTGGCAACTTGTCGGTGAAAGAGAATTCAATTGATTTGTCTAAGGTCTATATTGCCTTAAATGATTCAAAGTTGGCCGCTTCAATTATTGGAATAGATTGGAAGAATGATGCCGATTTAGAGGATTTTACTGATAAAGTTTTGTGGAAAATAAAACTCGATCCAAGTAGTATATTGCTAAGTGATATCGCCTATTTTGTCCCCGAAATGGTTGGAATGAAAAATCGCATTGGTCTTCAAGGCGATGCTTCCAATACCTTGTCTCATTTATTTTTGAAAGGAATTAAATTAAATTACGCCAAAAACACACGGATTTATGCCGATCTTGAATTACCCGATTTCAGTGATTTATCCGCATACGATTTTCACGAAAAAATAATTACTGCCACGCTAGATATGAATGAAATAAATAAATTCATGCTGCCTGATCCAATGGGTAATCTTAATTTGGGTAAGGAACTTAGCCAATTAGGTATTGTTCGTTTGGCAAATGTGAAAATGGCTGCTAAACACGGTGATTTTACGCTAGAAAGCACAACGATAAACACAACGATTGGTGATGCTGCCATTCTTCAATCAATACAATTAGTTAACGGAATCAATTTTGAAATTATTCCTCTAGATAAGGATAAGCCATCGATTTCATTACGAAAATTTGACCTTGGTGAAATGTTGTTGTTGGATGAAATAGGAATTATTGACGGAGATGTGGGATTTTCTAATTTCTCACTTAAAGAAAAAGGAGTGGAAGTGCTGGGAATAGCAGCCGCTTTTAATCAATTGGATGTCTTGAATTATTCATATATGAATGTTGACGTTTCTGCTGCAAAGGTTTCAGAAGATGTATTCGAAGGAAAGATCAAGATTGATGATAAAAATTTAAGCTTAGATTATTCGGGGAAAATTGGATTTGGAAAGAAGGCATTTTATGATTTGTCTCTTAAAGTTGACAAAGCTAATCTAGATTTATTAGGTTTCTCAACAGTTTCTCAATCTGAAATAATGGGGGATTTTACTATTAATATTTCAGGCGACAAGCTGAGTAATTTGAGCGGTGAAATTTCCTGTAATGAACTTTTTTATAAAGAGAAAGCGCAACAGCTAACTATTCCTACTTGTTACCTGTCTATCAAGCGAGCTGAAAAAGCTGATGTTTTGAAGTTAACAAGTTCCTTAGCCAATTTGGAAATTGTAGGAAAAATTAATCCGGAGACGGTTGTTGATGATTTTGTTTATGAATTAGCAAAAGCGGTTCCGTCTTTAGGTGTGAATTTGCAAAATAAACACCTTGACAAGGCTAATGTTTTTTCCTATTCCATTATCACCAAAAAACTGGACGATTTATTATCCATTTTTGTACCTGGTTTGTCAATCGCTGAAGGAACAACCATCAAGGGTGATTTTAATTCTGAAAAAGAAAATTTGAATTTAGACTTGTTATCGGCCAATGTTACCTTTGACAACCTAGTATTCGATGGTATAAATATCTCTCAAACACTTTCATCTAACGGCCTACTAGCCAATTATAAAGTCGCTACATTTATTTTTGATGACTCCATTCAATTCCATCAAGTTAATTTTAATAGCGAAGGGAATAAGGGCATTTTGAATTCAAGTTTAATTTGGGATCCTAATTCTAATAATTATTCCAATATAGCTTGGCAAACAAAGGTTGACGCTTCTAATGATTTAACGTTTAACTTAACACCTTCTTTCTTCTCAATTAATGATGTCCAATGGGAAATTCTAAATGAATCAACAATAAAATTGTCAAAGTCGGATTTGGATTTTGAGAATTTACAAATTCAGCGAATTGATCAAAGCATCACAATTGATGGAACATTGTCAGACAGGGAAAGTGAAAGTTTATTAATAGATTTCAAACAAATTGACTTGGCGGAGATTAGTAAATTACTAAACTTGGATATTGAATTAGCGGGTTTATTTACAGGAAATGCTACCATGGCAAACTCGATCAATGGCTATCAATATACTGCGATCGCTGGGATTTCGCAATTGAAAATTAATAATGAAGAGGTGGGTGATATTAATTTTAACACCAATTTTGATTCAAAAAGTGAGAGTTTACAATTGAATGGTAATTTAAATTATAAAAGTCTTCCTACACTAGAATTTGTTGGCGCTTATTTCATGAAACGCGAAAGAGATAATTTGGAAATGGAACTTAAATTTAATAATACTGATTTGGGTTTTGTAAATGGCTTTATGGATCCGGATGTTATTAAAGGAATTGGGGGTAAATTATCAGGGAATCTCGCCGTTAAAGGAAGTGTGAGTGCCCCTGAATTATCTGGGGAACTTAACCTGCAAAACACTACGGCAAAAATTGAATTGTTAGGCGTTCGCTATACCTTAAATGGGAAAGTAGTTATTCTAAAAGATGAAATTCACTTGGATAATATTCCTGTAAAAGACGAAGATGGGAATGTTGCTTCCTTAGTGGGCCAAATTTATCATACCAATTTTGACAAATGGAATTATGATTTAAACTTTGATTTCGAAGGTGATGCCCAAGCTAAAAACAATAAATTTAATACCGATAATGCTAAGTCAAATCGCTTTTTACTTTTGAACACAAAGTATAAGGAAGGTGATTATTATTATGGGAAGGCCTATGGAAAAGGATACGCTAACATCGCTGGATATGGTAATAAAATGGATGTTGATGTTTTAGTTGAAACAACAGTTGGCTCTCAAATAAATTTCCCAATGTATGGTGTTTCCGATATTGATGAGGAAAATCAATTGGTTCATTTTGTTTCTAAAAACGATCCATTTGCTGAACTGATTAAAGATAAAATAGATTTTACTGGCGTGGATTTGAACATGAAATTTAAATTATCTCCAGATACAAAACTGAAAATCATTTTTAATGAACAATTAGGCGACGAAATTAGTGCTTTTGGTAACGGAGATATTATACTAAAGCTAGATGCTTTCAATAATATTAATATGGAAGGTACCTACACCATTCAAAAAGGAAGTAAATATAATTTTGCTATGGGGCCTTTAAAACAAACTTTTGATATCCAACAAGGTTCTAAAATTACGTGGACGGGGGATATTGAAAAGGCCAATATTGATTTAATTACTTCTTTTACTATTAAAAAGGTGAACCTCCTCGATTTAAGTCCTGAACTAGTCGATAAATCCTTGGCAAATCAAGATGTAAATTGTCTTTTAAAATTAAGTGAGAATTTGGTAGAACCCAAGATTAAATTTGAAATTCAGTCACCTAATGCCTCAGAGACGGGCAAGTCTTTGATCTCTAGGGTAAATGCTGAAAATGATGAGCTAAATCGACAGTTCTTCTCCTTACTTTTAGTGAAAAAATTCCAGCCAATTAAGGGTGCTGTTACTGCAAGTAGCTCGGCTGCATTAGATTTGGTTGAATCACAAATAAATGGTTTGTTGGGCCAACTATCTAAGGAATATAAGGTAAATGTCGATATCGGAGCATCGAATGCCATGGCTTCTGTTCAAAAGAACTTCTTAAATGATCGATTGGTAATAACTGGAAGTTTTGGTGTTGAAAATAATGCCACTTCAGGTCAAGCTACCAGCGGTTTTGTTGGGGATGTAAGTGTCGATTATTTGGTTAATCAAAAAGGAACCTTGCGTGTTAATGCTTTCAATAAATCAAATTCTAATACGGTTGATGAAAGCTCTGGCCCTTTTACACAAGGAGCGGGGCTTTCGTATCATGAGGAGTTTAATAATATGGGAGATTTTGAATTGTATCAATCATTTATGGATGTCTTCCGACCAAAAGATAAAAAGTACTTTAAAAATAGAAGGAAGAAAAAACACACGAGATTACCACCGCTGGTAATTGATAATGGTAATAGCCCAGTCATTAAAAAAGATGAATAACATGAAGAAAGTACTAGTAGCAAACAGGGGAGAAATTGCCAGAAGGGTAATTCGCACCTTACGAAAAATGAATATTAGTAGCGTTGCAATTTATAGTGATGCGGATATAAATGCGCCTCATGTTCTAGAAGCGGATGAAGCTGTATATGTGGGTAAAAGTCCTTCCGCGGAAAGCTATTTACAGCAAGATGTTATTCTTACTTATTGCAAGGAATTAGGCGTAGATGGAATTCATCCTGGTTATGGTTTTTTATCTGAAAATGCCTCTTTTGCTAGAAAGGTTAAAAATGCAGGAATTAAATTAATCGGTCCTTCTCATGAATCAATGGAGATGATGGGGGATAAATTGAGTGCTAAGCAAGCGGTTAAGTCATATAATGTTCCACTGGTGCCAGGTGTTGATGAAGCTATTTCTGATATCGAAGCAGCAAAGAAAATTGCGGAGCAAATTGGGTACCCCATTTTAATTAAAGCCTCAGCTGGTGGAGGAGGAAAGGGGATGCGCTTGGTTGATAATACGGCTGAATTCGAAAGCCAAATGAAATTAGCGCAAAGTGAGGCAAGATCATCTTTTGGGGATGATACTGTTTTTATTGAAAAGTTTGTCGATAAGCCTCGCCATATTGAAATTCAAGTTTTTGCAGATCAGTTTGGGAATGCGGTTTATTTATTTGAAAGGGAATGTTCTATTCAAAGGCGTCACCAAAAAGTGGTGGAGGAAGCACCCAGTGTTATCCTCACGGAAGCACTTCGCAAGGAAATGGGGGAAGCAGCTGTGGCTGTATGTAAGGCGTGTAATTATGAAGGAGCCGGAACAGTGGAGTTTTTGTTGGATGGAAAGCTTAATTTCTATTTTTTAGAAATGAATACGCGTTTGCAAGTGGAACATCCGATTACGGAAGAAATTACGGGCTTGGATTTAGTGGAATGGCAGATTAGGGTGGCTAGCGGCGAAAAATTACCCAAAGAGCAGCATGAAATTGTATGCAATGGCCACGCTATTGAAATTCGAGTTTATGCTGAAGATTCATTGAATGGTTTTACTCCGGATATTGGAACTTTAGAACGATACCGTATTCCTACGGGAAGAAGTGTAAGGGTGGATGATGCCTTTGTGGAAGGAATGGAAATTCCAATATATTACGATCCAATGATTGCAAAATTGGTGGTTTGGGGAAAAACACGGAAAGATGCCATTGCACGTTGCATTGAAGCGATCGATGATTATCAAATTTCTGGGGTAAAAACGACCTTGGATTTTGGGAAGTTTGTGCTTAAACATCCTGCTTTTATTTCTGGGGATTTCGATACGAATTTTGTAAAAACCTATTTCTCAGACCCATCGGTCATAAATCAAGCAATGCTTGAAGAAAAAGTCGCTCTTTCTAATGCTATTGAAAAAATATGGGAGGATATACGGAACTTTAAAGAACAGGAATATGCTTCTAAAGAAATCTCAAGTTCTTGGAAAAATAAGTTGCAATCTTAAAAATATTTCATCCCCGCATTTAAATTTATCTTACTTTTACTCCGAAAAAAATAACCAATGAATTTACACGAGTACCAAGGAAAAGCCATCCTAAAAAGTTACGGTGTTGCCGTACAAGAAGGAATAGTTGTTGACAAAGTTGAGGACGCTCTTGCTGCAGCAAATGAGTTAACAGCACTGACAGGTACTACCTGGTTTGTGATTAAAGCACAAATCCACGCCGGAGGCCGAGGAAAAGGGACCGTGGAGGAAACGGGTTCTCATGGCGTAACCTTAGCAAAAGGAATTGATCAAGTGGAAGAAAAGGTTCGTGGGATTTTGGGCGGTCATTTGACAACGGCTCAAACTAACGGGAAAGGAAAAAAAGTAAACAAAGTGCTTATTGCACAAGATGTATATTATCCAGGTGAAGCGGAAATCGAAGAGTTTTACATGTCGGTTTTATTGGATAGGGAAATTTGCAAAAATGTTATTGTTTATTCTACGGAAGGTGGAATGGACATTGAACACGTAGCGGAACATACTCCAGAAAAAATTCATAGAGAAATCATTGATCCTCGTGTGGGAATACAAGGATTTCAAGCGAGAAAAATAGCCTTTAATTTGGGCTTGTCAGGCGAAGCATTTAAGCAAATGGTTAAGTTTATTCCAACCTTGTATAAAGCATATGAAGGAATTGATGCGGCCATGTTTGAAATAAATCCGCTTTTCAAAACTTCAGACAATAAAATTATTGCTGTTGATGCAAAAGTAACCTTGGATGGAAACGGTTTATTTCGTCATCCTGATTATGAAGCAATGCGTGATAAATCGGAAGAGGATCCTACAGAAGTAGAAGCTGATGAGGTAGGGTTGAATTTTGTAAAATTAGATGGTAATGTAGGATGTATGGTAAATGGTGCAGGATTAGCGATGGCAACCATGGACATTATCAAACTTTCAGGCGGAAATCCTGCTAATTTCTTAGATGTTGGAGGTACTGCTAATGCAGAACGTGTTGAAAAAGCATTTCATATTATATTAAAAGACCCAAATGTTAAGGCGATATTGATAAATATTTTTGGTGGTATTGTTCGTTGTGAT
>Ga0214919_10004246_pt1 | contig 21053 bp, 23 predicted proteins | sample LL1503_MetaG_FD_177994 | JGI IMG/M metagenome (GOLD analysis project Ga0214919, IMG submission 177994) | Freshwater microbial communities from Lake Lanier, Atlanta, Georgia, United States - LL-1503 | ecosystem: Environmental > Aquatic > Freshwater > Lake | place: USA: Georgia | collected... | reverse complement strand
TATCCACTAATTAAATATATTGTGATTGGCGTTATACTCGTTACAACATTTGTAATGGCACACGAGATACATCAAAATTTAAAACAAAAAATAACAACTAAAAATAAAAATGATGAATAAAGAAATAAAAAACGAAAGTAAACAAATCAATATGAAAGATTATCGAATTTCAAATGCAGTTAAAATAGGATCTACTACTATTTTATTAATGATTTTTTCAATGCTAATTATTAAGATTTGCAAGTGTATGTTAAAAGATTTAGAGGGAATGGGGTTTTAGTAAATGAAGCCTCAGCTAAGCTAAAAGATTTTTTAAGGTGATTCTAATTGTCCTAATTTGTGGGCAAATGATTTTGTAATATATAAGGTCTTTAATAAATGGAAGTTTAAAAAGGAATTAGAAAAGTAAAATTTTAGTATTTTTTTAAATAAAAAAAAACAGTCATAACGATTGTAATTGTTATGACTGTTTTTGCGTTTTATCATTAAGCGTTTAATAGATTATAGATAAAAAAATTGTTTATTGATTTTTATTTAAACTTATCGGGGTTTCTTAAGGATTTTTATATTCAAATAGTTAACTCTGACTCCTGATTTTCGCGACGTTAAAAAGCCCGAACAGCACGTAAATATCTTAAATCATCCTTCCAAGTTGGCATTTCGTCACCATCGTAGAATCTCTTAATAAGTGCTTCTGAAGACTTGTTATAATAATTGTCGTTGCGATACTCTTTTGAACTCCAATAGTAGTCGTTGACAAAACCACCAATTTTGTTCTTGTTTTTATACAATAAATTAATTTCAGATTTAGTTGGTATTCGCCAACCTTCTCCTAATTTTTGGCATACTTCCCTTGCAACATCCCATTTCATTGCCTTAGGAAAATCATATTGTGCAACCTCAATCCGACCTATTCTAATAGGTTCTCCTATTATATTATCTTCTGAAGATGTATTTGATTGAGTTTTTGATACAATATAAATTAAGACAGCAATAGAAAGTATTAATGCAGATAAGCCAATCATAAACTTAAAGAAATTCTCTTTTAGAAATGTTTTCATTTTAAATAAGTTTTTAGTTGAGTTTAAAGATAATAAAAAGGAATAGTTGCGACTTTTATTAGACTTATTAAATTTAAAGAAAAATTGATAAATTAACTAAGGTGCTGCTTCGAGGTGTTAAAAAGACCGAACAGCCCGAACGGAACAGGAGTTGTATTTAGGAGTATGCCCTTGCTGACCAGCGTTACTAATGGCAAAGGTTTGCCTACACGCAGCAAAAAAGTCTTGCTCCGTTGAACTCCAATAGCCTTTGGATTGGCTGGGATAGGAATATGAAATGAAATTTTCAATGGCATCTCTGTTTATATACAACTGGTTTAACTCATCTTTGCTTGGTAAATACCAATCGCTGTAGCCACCTAATACTAAATCTCCACAGAGACGTGCTGCTATACCTGCTGTGCTACAGCTATTCATTATATCAATGGTGTTTTGACAGCCAGTACCAATAATTGAGCCATCTGCACCAGAAATCACTGTGCTTGGACATCCCCACGGTGCTTGTCCTTGGTCGCTAGGTGCTGCTATCAAGCCGTGTTTACCAGAAGCATCAATATAGAAGATTATTCCCCCTTGGTAGCTTTGACCAATAGTCAGTTTGTTCTTCTTGCAAGACACTAATAAAATAACTATCAGTAAGGCATTTAAAATTAAAGTTCTGTTTGCTTTCATAAAGTTTCAATTTAATATTAAAGATATAAAAATCGAATAAAACAACTGTTTTTGAAGTATGTACCTAATTATTTGTCATAGCATTATAAAAAGTAGAATATACTTACTGCAGTACAATCTTTCTTATAGTAACAATATTATTTTGTGGATTTATTAATTTCAAGAAATAAACTCCATTACCCGACCAACCATTTAAATCTACATAAAATTGCTGTTGGTTAACTAAACTTGAAAATACCTGTTGCCCAAGACTATTCTCTATTTTTAAAGTATAGTTTGACATCAATGCAAAGTTTCCATTATCAATAGTAATATGGTCATTTGCAGGATTTGGATATACTTGTATGGTATTCGTGTTATTAGGAGCAGGTAAACCAAGTGAAGTATTAATAAATAAAGTATCTGTTACTGAAACCAAAAGAGTATCATAAGTAGTAATGTTTGTAGTTATGGTATCGTAGATAGTAACATTTGTTGTAATGGTGTCATAGACTGTTACAGTATCTATTTGTAAACAATTTAAGCTTGATGGAAATGTTAGTTGAGAGTTTGCCCAGATTGGTGCATTAAAAGTGTTTTGGTAATACCAACCATGTATAACAATATCATAACCTGATGCAAGAGTATAGTCAAAATAACCATATTTGTATCCTATTGCTCCATTTGCAGGGTTAGTCAAAGCCAATCTAAATCCTTGTTTGTGATTTCCAAAACCTACATTAAAAGGATTAGTACCATACATAAAAACATTGCTCTCTGAAGTTGTCCAATAATCTAAAGCATTAATAGTATCATTTGTACAATCTATGGTATTATTAGAACCATTAGTATTTTTTAATTTGTTAAGTGTTCCATTAACTTTAATGAAATAGCCATAATATGTACCTCCATTAAAATAGGTAGTTATAAAAAAATCACCTATACCATCAGAATTAACATCAATGGCAGGGTAATATGTAGGGGTGGATGTAGCAGGATAAGCAGCATCAAAATAATTAACATAAGTAACCTGCGAAAACAAATTATTTACAAGAGATAGGGCAAGAATAAGTAGTAGATTCTTCATAGTTTAGTTTTAAGTTAAGTGCTAAAGGTATTTGTAAGTATTCAGTATAAAGTAAACTTTTTTTAGTGTTTCCAAGCATCGTTTCCTTTATTATATTTTATGTAAAACTTATCTGGTGAAACATTCTTGAGATAATAAGTCGGCAACCTACTTTCCTGACCGCAATACTCATCATATTTTATATTAATCATTTCACTTTCTGGAAGATTAGATATTTCAGTCACATAAAATTCATTTTCAAACTTAATAAGACTGTCAGTCTGACCTAATGTGTAAGCTATTCTATTACTGAAAACCAGGGGACTTTCTGTTTTTAAAAAGGTTTTTGTTTTTATTTTATTTCTAGATGGGTATTTAAATAAACTGCAATCACTGAAAAGTTTTTCATTTATATTATATTCTGAAATAATCTTGGAAGTTTTTGATGGAATACAACAAATTTTTTCTTCATTGAATGATACTGAAAAACCCGAAGATGACATTAATTCTACAGTATTTGTTGCTGTTATAGTATTTGTCTGAAGTAAATCTAAGTAATTGATTCCAGTTACTGATTTAGATGCTGTTCTTCCGCGTGAGGCCAAAGTTCCAGAACGAGTCGAATTAGTAAATACTCTGTTTCTGTAATAATTGTAGGACACACCGTTCAGAATAAAAAAACTTTCTTCCAAATTCAAATAAATGTTTTTGTCTTTCTTGTTAAAAAATTGAAAACCGATATTTCCACCTTCGTTCCATAAATTGTATGAAACTTTACAGTTTTCATCTTCATATACTAAAAGGTTTTCTTTTAGAACCAATTTGTCAGAAGTTGCTGTTTTATATACTTGGAAATAAGATGACTTCATACAAGATGTAAACAAAACTAAAATTAATGCAATCAAAAGGATTTTTTGTATTTTCATTTTTTTAAAGTAATTAGGTGAAACATTATTAAATAATTTTTTTTATTCTTTTTTTATAATTATCGGAGTTAATTTACTCTTTAATTCATCAAACTCTACCTGCGACATCATGCCCAAATCAACCAAGTCTTTTGCCTCTTTGAGCTTGATAATTGCCTGTTCTCTTGTCATAGCTGCGTTTGGATTTATGACTTCTTTTGTTTCAATTGCCATTTCTAAATCAGCAATTGTTCTATTTCTAGCTAAGGCTGAAGCTGTTGGATTTTGGACAAATAAATATATTTGTAATGGTGACTTTTTAGTCAATTTTGTGTGTTGCACTTTAATTGCTGTTACTATTACTTTTTCTCCAGTATATCCATCTGCTAATTGTATTGGAGGGCCTAATAATATAGCTTTTGCGATTGTATATTCTCCGAACCACAATCGGGAAAATAGCTTGTTAGTATTTAGTGGAGTTCCAAATTTTAACTCTGAACCTAACTTAATTTCAGAGCCATCTTTTAAGGTGTAAATAGATAAAGTATCTCCGTTAGAAAAATTAGATGCTACATTAATATCTTGTGTTTGATCATATGTTAATGTTTGCCCATGACACACATTTGCAAACAAAAGAAGAGTTAAACATAAATTTTTCATATCCATCGTTTTTATTTTTATCAAAAGTCTTTTTTTCGTTTGACAATTCAAGTCAAAATGAAATTTAATTGAAAATAGTTTGACAGTTCAGGTCAAAAGTTTGTTCTTTTGCTTATAAATACTATTATTTGTAGAAAATTTAAAGAATGTTGAATCAACATAAAATACTTCGTGTTCTACAATTTATTTCCTTCTTGGAACAAGAACCTTCTAAAACAGTTGTTCAGTTGGCCTCTTTGCTCGATACAACCGATAGAACAGTTTACAGATACTTAGATCTTGTAAAAGAATGTGGTTTTGATTTACAACGAGATAAGATTAACCGCTTTTTTATTGTCAATGATCGTTCGAATGGTGTACGCTTTTCGCCTGAAGAAGCGGATTATTTGAAACAATTGGTTTTGACCAACGGAAAAAAGAGCAAGTTGAAAGACGCTGTATTAAGTAAAATTTATCTTTCTTCTGATGCTGCCATTGTAGCTGGTCATTTAATAAATGTCAAGAATGGTAAAATTGTGGAAAGACTTTCACTGGCAATTGCCAACAAGGAGCAAGTTATTTTAAAAAAATACCAATCGATCAATTCTGAAACCATTTCCGATAGAGTCGTTGAACCTTTTGGCTTTACGGACAATTATTGTACGGTGATGGCATTCGAACCTGCATCGCTCAGGAACAAAACGTACAACATTGATAGGATAGCCGCCATTGAATTTAACAATCAAAATTGCATCTTTGAAAGTGACTACGAACAACAAATTCCAGATGCCTTTGGCTTTTCTTTTTCGGGTGTAAAACATCCTGTTCATTTAGAACTTCCTCTAAAACAGTATTTACTTCTCAAAAACGATTTTCCAATGACTGCCCCACACTTTAAATTCAATGCTAAAAAAGATTTGTATGAACTCAATATTGAAGTCAATGATTTGACTCCCGTTGAAAGGTTTTTGAGGGGGGTGGATGTTTAATGCAAACTGGTTTAAATGGATTATTTTAGTAAATTAAAAAGATCATCTATGAAAGCTTATATAAAAATAGATAAATGATATAGGTTGCAGGAAATAGTTATTAGCTTTGGTAAATCAAGTATAAATAATAACTTAGAGGCATTGCTTAACGAGGATGAGTATATTTCTCTATGGCTATATGACAAAGTAATAGAAGCGGTTGACAATGACCCTTTGGCTGCTAAAGGAATAAAAAAGCATTAAACAAAATAAAGAATTAATTTAGATGCAAATCATTCATAAAATAGACAACTTTTTATTCGCCATTTTCCCTGAACTAATGGGTGGAGGTAATGATTTAATTAACATTACTTTAGAAAATTATTATACTTTCGGTCCTTACAAGCCAAAAGTAAACATTGATAATGGTTGGGTAACAATAGAAATTGACACCCCAGCCATCATCTCACAGGAAGCAGACTACAAAAAAACTGTAGCTCTTTGCGAAAAAGGGAAATATACAGAGGCAAAACCAATCCTCAAAAAACTTATTGAAATAAATCCAACAAATTCGGAATACCACCGAATTATGGGACAAATACTTTCAGAGGAAGGAGACCAAGAAGAAGCAATCAATTGCTTAATTGATGCATTACGTTGGGACTCAACGAATGGATGGGCATTGCTTATGATGGGTAACATTTTTGCTAAGTTCAAAGATGATGTTCCAACTGCAATGAAATATTATGACCAAGCACTAATTGCTAATCCAAAGGATTATATCACAATAAACAACATTGGTGCAAACCTTATGCAACAAGGTAATTTGGAAGAAGCTAAAAAGTATTTTTATGAAGCATTAAAGATAAACGACCAATATGCAAACACTCATTTTGCATTAGGAATGATTGCTGAAAAGGAAGTAGACTTGCAGTCTGCTTTTTACAGCACAATTCAAGCAATTAAACTGAATAAAAGTAAGGATGAGTTATATCAAAACTCTGTAAGACAAGCTTTCGAGATTTCTAAAAAAATAATTACTACTGATACTGGCAAAAAAATATTCAGGGAATACAGACATAAACTTGAATTTGATGGTGATAGAAAAATTGACATAATTCAAGATGAAGAAATCCCAACGGCAGCAAAATTTGAGTTTGCAGAAAACTATGACCGAGAAACTCACATTGTAAAATACAAACCAAGTTATCCAGCAATTGAACACTTAATAATGCATGAGTTGGTGCATTTAGATTTCGTTATCGAAGCAAGAAAAAACAAGTTGAATCAATTGTTTATTTCTAATAACGATCAAAAAAAAGCATTCATAAACTCAATTGAAATCACCTTGAAGAAACTTCAAAAGCTAGGTTTAAACGAAACAACAATTGCAAATTATTGTGATGATTTATTTCAAGGTTTAAATCTACAAACTTTTAATGCTCCGGTCGATTTGTTTATTGAGAATTATCTTTTTAATGAATATTCTGAACTAAGACCTTTTCAGTTTATTTCTTTACATAACAATATTTTAGAGGGGTTGAAAGCTGTAACGGATAAAAATAGTGTTGAATTATCCCCAAAAGAAGTGCTTTCACAAAGTAAGATTTATAACTTGGTTGGAGCATTTCAGTTTAAAGAATTATTCGGGATTGATTTAATTAAAGAGTTTAAAGCAACAACTTTAGAATTAAAAAAAGCCACTGACTTTTATGATGAGTTTTTGCAATATAAAGATGATAAAGAACCTGCTGAAGAATATGAATTAGTCTTGAATTGGGCTGAAGACCTAAAACTTGACCAAAATTTTGAACTTGTTAATGAATATGAGTATAGAACCAAAAGGACAGATATTGACTACCTGCTTTCTTCAATTGAAAAAGACCCTTATGATTTAGAGTCCAAAGACCCTTACAAACAAAGGGAAATAGACAAGTTTAAAAAGTCTCAGGAGCAAATAGGAATAAACATGGCTGTAACCATGTTTATGGTTGATGCCTTGCAATTTTTTGAAGGTAAACCAAAAGAGGAAATTAAAAAGATTGCTTTTGAAATTGCGATGCAAGGAACACAAGGCTATAGACCAGACAAAGATAATTATCGAATTAACGCTGTAAGAAACAAGACTTTTTCTGGCTACCATATTTTAGCTTATTACTACGTGAGTTGGTCATTGGCAATTCCCGAAATGGTCTCACAATTAAATCTGCCTTATGAAGATGAATATAAAATGGCATTAACAATGCACAAACCAAAATAACTATGCTTAGAGACTACTTTCCCAATACACCTGAAGGAGCTTATATTTATGAAGGGTTTCTTATTGATGAAACATTGTTTTGTAAAACATTTCCTTGTGAAGATTCTATAATTTCAATGCTCATACCCATTAATGAATTTCTAGATAAAAATGGGTATGCAACAATTTTACCCGATGAAATAGAGAATGAGGGTTACGTTTACGATGAATATCCTGTGTCATTGTCGCCTCATGGTTATCAAGAAGAGTTTGTCTTACATATTACACGAGAACCTTTTTCAAAACCTCAGACAAAGTTTTTAATAAATGAACTCAAGAAATTTAGAGATGAAAGAGATTGGGGTCAATTTCATAATCCTAAAGATTTAGCCATTGCATTAAGCATTGAAGCAAATGAGTTGCTGGAACAATTCCTTTGGAAAAATGCAGATGAAGCCAATATTGAAAAGATCAAAGAGGAGCTTGCTGATGTTTTCGCTTATTCACTTTTATTGGCTGATAAATTGGATATTGATGTTGAAGAAATTGTTTTGAATAAAATTAAATTGAATTCTGAAAAATATCCAATTGACAAGGCAAAAGGAAATTCTACAAAATACAGTGAATTATGACTGAACAAATAATGATATATAAAGTAAAAAGTACCGCGTCCTCAAATGCGAAAGAACTTTTTAGTAATGATTCCAAATATTTTTTTTGGAATGTGACAAAGCTTAAAAATCTAATAATTAGTTATTTTGTATTCGTTGTTAATAGAACATCAAAATGGGTATTATTTGCTCAATTAAATAAGATAGATACACAGGCGATAGCTTCGCAACCAAAAGAGCCTGATATTTTTCCCAACGCACAACTTTCCGAATTAGATAAATGACATTGGAGTTTTAACTATTTGAAAAGAGAAGAGAAAACACATAGGAGAATTGAATTATAAAATAAATTACTAATGGATTATATAAACATAAACTCATTTATTCTTGGAACTATTTTTTTTGCCTTATTGTATCTTTCAAACGTTGTATACTACTTTCTTTGTATATACAATAAAATTAAGATTAATGAATTTACAGTTTTTTTTAACCCCTGGTTTTCATTTCATAAAGAAAATATAGGTGGAATAAAGTTCTCTCTGGGGTGGCTACCTTTAGGATGCTATGTTAAAATACTTGGAATGAAAGTTGATGATGAAGAAAAAAAGAAATTTAGTGATTCTGAACTACCGTTTACATTTTTTACCAAACCGAAATATTTTAGAACGCTGTTTTCCCTAATACCTTGGCTAATATTTGTAGTTGCATTTTTTTTATCATTAATCTTTTATACAAATGTCAATGGTTTTGGTAATGGTTTAAAGAACATTATAGAATTTATTATTCTAGCTTTTAAAACGATGTTTGAAAATGAAAGTATGAGAGATGCCTTTGTCGATTTAACCAAAGAAATCACTACTGATAAAAATATTATATTATTTGACTTTTTGCTTCTGACATTTTATATGGTAATTATTATACCAATTAGTTTGCTTTTGGAATGGTTTAACGATGAGAATACAAAATCTAAAATCAGAAAAGTATTAGGTCATATACTGACAATTGGCGGTTTTTGGATAATTTTTTGGAAAATTCCAAAATTTGTATTTTCATTTTTTGAATTTGATCAAAGCATAATTTTTATTTTAAGTTTCATTATAGGATTGTTTTCGATTGGTTTGGTTTGTTATTTTGTAACATTGTTTTTAGTTAAGACATTTTTTTATAAACTACATGTGATGAAAGAGCAAGACAAAACTTCACATAACAATTTAAGCTAAAGTCATTAAGAGCAATAGTAGAAAAAATGGAGCTTACAGAATAACTTTTGACAGAATTACAAAGAAGACTCAAAATTGGGAATCGTAGAGGTGTTCATTTAAATGCAATACCGGCTAATTCAAGATATAAGTCTACTTTATAGTTATGATTTACATACAATTATTTTACTTTTAGTTTTGGCTTGTGCAATTTGTTTAGCTTTGAAGGTTTGCATTATAAGTTTTCTTCTTGTTTAGTTTGCCACCATTGTCTTACCTTGATAATTTTAGGTTCACCAATATTTATTAGACCTTTTCCTGATTCTAATTTATTAATCTCTGTTTCAAGTTTATATTTACTGCTTGGTGTACCAACAAAATTACTTATTGCTTTATAGTCTTTGTTTTGAATATTTAAGCATATCGGAAGTTTTACTTGAGATGCAAAATCAAAGTCATTTGTTTTATAATCTTCAACTCCTTGAGATAACATTACTATTATTACGCCCTTGGATCTTAAAAGTCTTAAAAGCTCTTCTAGTGCTTTTCTTGCATTTTTGTTTTTTAAATAAATATGTGCTTCGTCTATCACAATTACATATCGAAGTGGAAAAATATTATCGATTGGTTCACAATCATTTGTGGAACTAAAATAAGTATTGAAATATCTTAATAGCAAAAACACTACTAGTTGTCTCAATGTGTCTGAAAGGGCAGAAGGCAGATTTAGATATAAGCTTTTGTGTAAAATGTTTGGATTGTTTTCATCACAATTAAAAATGTGTGTTGTTAAATCTTGAATACCTGCAAAAAGTGTATCTGGTTTTCGTTTGTTTTCTGAATAATATTCCTCAAGTACTTTAAATAATTGATTAACTGTAGGATATGAGCCTTTTTGACTAACAAATAATTCTGCAATTAAATTAGTCAATATATTTTTTTGGGCAACTCCAACACTTGGAACAAAAGTTGCAATTGTATCAACAAAAGATTTAATGCTAAACGGTTGTTGTCTCTCGTCTAAACTAATTGATAGAAAAGGGTTAAATTTCACCCCAATATCATTTACGATATCAACAAACTCACATTGTGTTGCATTAAGAAAAGGTTTTAATTGCTTAGGGTCACCTTCTCCTTTGTAATCAAAAAATATAAACTTTAACTCATTATTTGTATTTTTAGAAATTTGATAGAGAATATCTTTTATCAATTGAGTTTTACCAGATCCCGCCATTCCTGCAATAGCCATATTTCTATTGTCAAACTCATTTAGGTCATTTATTCTAATCTCAATTGTTTCTCCGCTTTCAGTTTCACCCAATTTAAATGAGAGTAAGGAAGTGATTTCTTTCATTGAATTGATTTGAACATTTCCACTATTTATTTTAACTGAATTAGACCTTAACATCAGTCCTTTTTTAATAGGTTTCAATAAAAATGAAATATGGTCGCCTTTTGTAATATCTCCTTTTTCCAATTCATTAATCCAAATATCCAAACCATCTTTTAAATGCAATTTGTAAAGCTTGATAAAATCATTTTCAGAAAGTTCCTTCGTGTAATGTTGATCGAACATAGTTTTGTACAAAACATAATTATCCGTATCATTCACTAAATGACCAAAGATATTGCTTGTAGGAGTGTATTCACGTCCATTTTGAGGTAAACTATTTTCGTTTTCGTGAAAAAATTTGCCTTTGTTAAGACTTAAAGCAAGGGCAATTCTACCAGTTATTGTATCTCTTTTGAAATTATAGATATTGGTAATTCTATCTAAAAGCTCTGTGCTCTCGTTGTCAATTTTGAATCTAATCATTACTTATTGTGTTAAAATATCCGCTTTTTATACTTGTGTTTACTCCGTCATTGAAAAGTAAATATGATTTTGAAATGTTGCCTGAAATATCTTTAAACCTTTTTGGAGTAATCTCACTGTTTGTAGAGAATAAAATTACTTGTTCAGAAAGTGCCGGATAATATTTTTTAGTAATGCTATCCCTATGTTCCTCATCAAGTCTTCCTAATGGCGTATCAATGAAAATTGGAAGATTATTAACTGATTCTTTTAAAATAGCTTTTATTAAACAGGAGATATAAATTTGCTTTTCACCAGATGATAGACTTTCTTTTCTAATTTCATTAACATCTTGGTCAAAAAGAGTGATTTTCATTCCTTGCCCAGAAGCAAGAATAGTGACCTTTACATTTTCAATAAATTTAGTTTGATTAAGCTCGCTATTCAATTTGTGCATAAGGATTTTCAGTTCAGAAAGAATTGTTTCTTCCAAGCTATCTTTATGCTTATTCTTTTGTTCATCAAGAAACTGATTTAAAACATCAATATATTGATTACTTTTTTGAATCTTCAATTTATTTTGGTCATTTATGTCTACTCTCTTTACTAGGGTATATATTTGTTGTTTGAGTCTTACTATATCACTTCTCAGCTTTATGATTTGTTGATTATTTTCACCAATTCGCCTATTTTTTTCTGTAATATTATATTCTGCTGTTTCTTTATTAGACGAATACTCAAGAATTAGTTCGTCTTCAAGATCTGCATCTACCTTACTAAGAGTTTTATTTAAATCTGAAAGTTTTACTTTTATCTCATTAAATTCTTCAATTGTAGATTCAAATAAATCTTTGGATTGTGTATTAACCAAGTTGATTGCATCTGCTATTAGCTTCTTTTCAGAATTATTGAGGTCATGTTCAAATTCAAGCTCTGAGTATTCACTATTTTCTTTAAATAGCTGCGATCCTAAAGTTTGTGCTTTTTCGTAATAAAACATTTTGTCCTTTAAGGACATTGTTGAATTGTCAGGCTCAGGAGGTTTATTAAAAAGAAGTTCAATAAAGTTTTCAATTTTCTCTGAGTTTTCTTTTGATGAGTTTTGTAAAAATTCGTTTTTTTCTTGAATTTCCAAATGTTCTTTTACTTCTTCAAGTTTCCCTGTGAGTATGGCAATTGGGATGATTTCACTTAATTCATTAAAACGTTCATTAAGTTCTACTTCTTTAGCCTTTAATTTATCAATCTCTATTATAATAGTGTTTCTATCAAATGTAGAATTACCTTGTTTGCTATGTTGAGAAATTAGATTATCAAATTCTCTAATTTTTTTCTTTAAATCATCAATTTCTTTATATCTATCAGCACTTTCTTCTTCAAGATTATTTATTTGATCCTCTGAAATTTCAATCGCTTTTTCATTATTTATAATTTGTTCATGAAGGTTTTTTGATGCTCCTTCTTTTCTCAAATTAGCGATATAAAACTCAATGTCCTCAATTAAAGTCTCATATGTATCTAAACCAAGAATCTTTCCAAGTGCATCATTAATAAAACTACCTTCATCTTTTATTGATAAATTTGCTATTTCTGCGATCTTTTCAGCATCAAAAAAAACAAATTTTGCTGCGTCAATTGGAATTATGTAGTCATTGATAAAATTGATTTTATCACTTTCATCATCAAATACTTCAAGATTCGAACTCACATCTACAATTGAAAGAGTTTCATTCATTGAAGAAATATCAAAAGTTCTTTTTATAAGAATAGAATCAGTATTTGAATGAAGTGTTCTTAACACTGGTAATTCAATATCTGATATTTTAATGCTTACGGAGAACTTGGTTTTATTTTCTTTTTTCGCTGTCCAATTAATTGATTGTTGCATAAAAAAAGAATAGTTTTTTTCCTTTTGAATCTCTTTTTTGAAATTCTCGTCTATCTGTGAAATTTTATCTCCAAATAAGCACCAAACGATTGAAAGCAAAAAGTTTGTTTTACCATAACCATTTCGACCACCAATAATTATGATATTTTTTTCATCATTTGTTTCAAGGTCAACATTTACAGAGTTGTAATATTGCCTGAAATTATTTATTTCAATGTTGGAAAATTTCATTTTGTTGCTTTTTCAATTACGTCATTAATTTTTTGCTGATGATAGTTATTTTTTTTCAGTAACTTCTTTGTTCTAACAGATTCTAAGAGCGACTTTAAAGAATTATGATCAACACCCTTTTCCGTTGATATTTCATTTAGTCTTTGCTCTTGTAATACTTTATTTTCTTTTATTTTCATACTTTTGATTTTTAATTATTTTACCTATCTCTATTAAGGAATTTTTCTCAAATTTAGCTTAAACTCCTTGTTCAAATAATTTTCTTTGTTTGTAAAAAATTTGATGCATATTTTCTTCACCGGTTTTATTTGCTGAAGGCAATCTTTTATTCAAGTATCATTATATCGTTCTTCCCAGCTTTTTGATTCTATTTATTTAATTTGATTGAGTTCTGCAAAGGAGCAATCATATTTTTTTGAGTTAAGACCGATTAAAGTATTTTTAAAGAAAATAAATGTCCTAGTTTCATCAGCTTTGAGATTATATAGAATACTTTTTTCATTTGTGTTTGGACGGTAGTTTAATACATACTGAGCAATAATTGAAATATGTTTTGGTTCAACTTGGGTTTCTAAATATTTGGAAACAATATTTCTTATGGTTCCTCCTTTAATTCCTTCTTTTTCGATTTCCCACTTTTTTAAACCGTATGTACTGCTTCTCCCAAAATGAATTATTTCTGGAGTTCGGCCTAAAGTACCTCTTAATGCGTTTTGACTTTTTGTGATTTCAGGATTCTCTTTTTCAATTAGTTTATATATATCGTCGATCTTAGATGGTACTCCTAATTTTTCAAGTGCTTCTATTGCAAAATCCGAAACTTTTTTAAAGGTATTTCTTTTGAATACGATATTATCATAAAGATCAATTATCATTTTGAATTCTTGGTTTATTATTTTTTCAGCTACTGGGAAAATTTGTAAAACAAAGGAATAATCTTCAACACTTGCAAAATTATTTAAATAACTACTAAAATTAAAGCTATAAGTTTCTTCATTTCGATCGTTAAATCGATCTTCAATATCATCTGCAAAGGCATTAAAATTAAATACATCACTTATGTTTTTATTTATAATATAAAAATTAGACCAATTATGGCGGTTTCTAGCATTAAAGTGCTTTTTGAGTAAAACATCTTCAATTTCTCCAATAAGATCATATTTATCTGAAATATAAGCGTAGATTAGAAATGTGTTAAATTGAGTAGAAAAATTAGTTTCATTATCTGCATTGATTTGTTTATTTAAATCGTTATCAATGAAGATCAATTGTTGATTTTGGTCAATGCCATATTTTTTAGATAAATCGTCTTCAATATTTCTTGTAAATTGTAGGTTTAAAAGTAAATTATCTATAATTTTTTTTGTTTTTTGCCTAACTCTTTCTCTTGAAATATTTATTTCATCTGCTATTTCCACAAATGTAAGTTCAGGTTGATCATCATAAATTTTAAAGGCTTGTTGAAAAATAATATTTTGACTCTTGTTTAAGATTACATTTTGTTTAATTAAAAAATCTGCCATTTTAAAAATTGATTGTGATTGAAGTACTTCTAAAGGTATGTCTGATATAGAATATGTTTTTTCAATAAAAAACCTATTTTTTACACTTATTAGATCTATTTCATTTTCAAAACTGGTTACTTTTTTAATGAACTCTTTTATTAAATAAATTAATTTATTTATTTCAATATTTGATTTTTTTCCAATATTCTCAATTTTATTTGCATTAAAAGTATTATTGAATAAAATCTGTTCCCATATGTTTTCATTATTTAAATTTCCATTCAGTAATGTTTTTAATGCGTTTTTAGACCTATTTGAAATGTTGTCAATATTGATTTGTATAAAATTATTAATTGTATTTCTTTGACTTTTTGTTAAAACTAATGAGATTTCACTTGTTTTAAAATTTAAATTTTCAAAAAACATATATTTTAAGCATAAATCAATTAATTCTTTATTTGATTTAGCACCACAATTTCTAAGTTTATTGAAAGTTTTGTTTTGCTTGTAATATTTTAAAATGGATGATAAGTCATGTAATCCATTATTATTACATACGTTGAATGAACGAGGACTAATGTCTTCAGAATTATATATTTCATCAATTGATATATAATTTATATTGTTAATATTCCCATACGGGATATATTTTAAGCACAATTCAATTAATTCTTTATTTGATTTAGCACCACAATTCCTAAGTTTATTAAAAGTTTTGTTTTCTTGGTAATATTTCAAAATGGACGATAAGTCTTTTAAATTATTATAAATACAAACGTTTAATAAACGTGCACTAAAATCTTCATAAACAAATATTTCTTCGATTGTCATTTAATCTTTGATAGTTATTTATTAATATTTTTTCATTTGTAAAATATAGGCTCTTTTAAGTACAAATGAACGTGCTTTTATGAGTTAAATTTTATTCTATGCTTTTTTTTAAAGAACATTTCTTCAATTTTGTCGGCAATCTTAATTACCAATTCTGGACTAAACTCCTTAAGATCTTTTTTACTTGAAATGTAACCTGCTAAATATTCGGCTGATCTTGTTTCAAGACCAAGTTTTTTACAGATTAAAAAACTGATTGTTTCTGCTTCCAATTCTTCACCTGTTTGAGAAAGTTTCCGATTTATTAATTTCATTTCTTTGCCTTGCCCTTCCTTTGCACTAAGCCGGAGTAATGGATGACCAGTATGACCTAAAAATAAATGACCAAGTTCGTGAATAAGAACTGCTATATTTTGTTCGTAACTCATCCCTTCTTTTAAGGCAATTTCTAAATATCCTTTAAAAATGGTGATTATGTAACCTGCATTGAAATACGAAAGTGGTCTAAACGATATTTTTATCCCCCAACTTCTTGCGATTGCTAAGGCATCATCTAATATCTTAGGATTTATTCTTCCGCTTACTTTAAATGGTTCTGAACCTAAAAAGTTATCTAAAAATTCCTTCGGTGTTTCTTTACCATCTGTTTGTAAAACATCATACACGAGCATTACAGGTGAAAAAGGCTGAAGAATTACATAGGGTCTTGCATCTTCTATTACATGACGATTGAATTTTTTTTCCCAAAAGTTAGTGCCACCGTAAAAAGTAACAGTCCTATCTTGAAGATAAACCAACATGTTATTAAAGCGGGAATAATGATTAAACCGTGAAATAAATTCAATAAAATTTATGAACTCTTTACTCCCCTGATATTTAATACTACGGTTGAATAGTTCATCAATTGAGAGCTTATCTTGATTAAAGAGTGATAGTTGAGTCATTACAAATTAATCTTTTTTTATTTTGATATTTTTAAATATTCTCCTAAAGGCATTTTTTTAAGGACTAATTTCAATACATAATCTGAATTGCTATTTTAGCTAAATTAAAACTTTTTAAGGAGCTTTATTCGTTTTTGTAGCTTTAATCGTAAAGAAATAGATAATTTAATCCAAATATAGATTTGTAATCCGAGTTTGTTGCCAGAAACATTCACGGTGGTTAAGTTGTCTCAGCTTTTAAGAAATGAAAACTTGAATGGACGTAGTGCAATTTCTCGCCACCGATTAGCTCCCCAATCTTTATCGTTTGTTAGAAATATACCTGGCTCTCCTGCTCCTGACAACTTATAAAGGAAGGCAAAGTCAGACTTTCAACTCTTCTAATAATTCTATTATTAGCTGTTTATATTTTTCAACTATTTGAAAATTGTCTTTTTCCCAAGGATAATTTGGATATTCGTAGTGAATTACTTGTCGCAGATAATCTTTTAATTTGTGACCTAGTTGACTAGAAATTAAGGATAAAAAATATCCTGCTTGACTTTCATCAGGCGCAGCTCCTAATTTTACAAATTCCTTTCTCATTTGGCCTCTTGTAAGAATATCTTTTTTAAGTAATGCAGGTAAAAAATAGTCCCTTATTCGCTGAGAAGAAACTAAGTTTTTTGATAAATAATCTTTTAAACTTTGCCTTAGAACATCTTCGTCATAAATTCCAGGTTCATTAGACATTTCAATAATAAATTTCTTTTTATTAGATTTTTCACGTTCAACCTCTTCTGGAATAATAACTGTCTTAGATAAAAGTTCATCACCACCTTTTGTCATAACATAATTAAGTACAATCGCGTTTATTCCAAGATTATAATTAGTTGATAACCATTCAATCATTCTTCCCAATGGCTCTTCTACAGAAAAGCCAACAAGTAATAATCGTTGAACTTGATTAATCGAAATATCTTCTATTTGTTTTTGCGGAAATTTCTCGGAAAGATAATCAAGTAGTGTTTGATTTGTAAATTTAAAACAGACTTCACCTAATTTTTCAATATCCCAAGAGGAAACATCCGAAGCGTAATCTAAAACTTGAGCTAAAACCTCCCGAGCTAACTTTTCACGTTTTAACTCTATAATAACTGTGTTTCCGTTGTTGTCAATCCCTAAAAAGTCCAATGGTCCAGACTTAGTTTGAACTTGTTGACCAATTATTGCAATATCATTTCCTAAAATTTCACTATTACTTTTAATCCATTCTTCTAGGTCTTCTTTTTCTCTTCTTCCATGATTGGATAAAGTTGAATTGACTAGTGATAATTTACCTTCAATAATCTGCCATGTCTTAATTTCTGTTGCCATATTTGATTTTTTATTATTTCCCTTTAAATCTAGAATGTGTTAAAGTTTGGTGGGGTATTTTTTATCTTTAAATATACTAAATTTTTCTACAAAACATCAAATGTTTTTTTTTCTTTTGATTCTTTTTTGTTCTGATTTGTATGTGTATTTCATTGGATATTCTAATTCTCGATAATTAAGCATCTCCAGATTCTCCCTCAAAAAGTCCGATAATTCACACCTTTGGCCGACAAGCAAAAACCTAGTGTAGATAGTTCATTACTGGGTTTTTTATGGGTTTTTCCTTGGTATTTTTTTTTTAAGATTATATTATATTCTTATGTTTCAATTTTGTTGTTACCCTCAATTTAATTGTAGACTGTAGTCCGTTGTATAGTTGTCTACATAATGCAAACTTTGTAAAATGGATATAAAGAAAAAATTTGGGGAAAAAGTTAAGTTTCTACGATTAGAAAGAGGTTGGTCTCAAGAAAAATTAGCACTAACCGCAGACATAGATAGAACCTACGTTCCAGGTATTGAAGTTGGTAGGAGAAATGTATCAATTGTTGTAATTGAAAAATTAGCGAAAGCACTGAATGTTGATTTAACTGAAATACTAAATTTTAATAATTAGTTTATGAATATTACAGAAGCAAAAAATTGTATAAAAATTGGACATATTATTGTTGGTGAATCAGAATATAGTGGCGATTCTTACGTTTTTCACAAAAGAGCATTGGTATTAGTTTTTGATGAGAATTTTCCTCATGAATTAAAAAAAAAACATTTGTCTTTGATATATTTATTTACTATTAATGGTACTATTTTCAAGATTGGACAATCGTCAGGAAAGACTGGTATTTCTGGATGTATGAGTTTTTACCTTAAGTCAGGTCAAGACGATCCTGGAATTAATAGATTTTCAATAAATATATTTATAAGAGAAGAATTAAGCAAAGGAAATGTCGTTGAAGTATATATGACATTTATGGATTTGATTACAGTTGAAGTACCAGGATTAACTAAAAATGGAATAGTAGATGTACCAATAAGTGCTAAGGGTATGGAAGATTTATTTATGAAACAATACTATTCAAAAGAAAAAAAATATCCGAAGTGGAATTATCAAGAAAACGGGGAACCTCTCCCTTCAAAAGTTGCTGAAGCTTTCGGTGAATACAAAATCAAGCGGGCACGTGATCGTTCGTAGGCATATTACTTTTGCTAAATGGGGCTAATTCCATCTAATTCATAAATTCTCTTCATAATTAAACTAGCAACATTAATATCCCAACCATTACCAGCTCTTTTACATAGCTGCGAATAAGACAAATCTCCAAAGTTAATTTCGCCATTATCAAAACCCATAAGTCTAAAATGTTCAAATTCTGTTAATTTTCTAACTATGTATTTCCCGTTTTTTGGCACTTCAACAACCCTCAAAGTATTATGATGTGGCTCTGTTAATGTTATTGAGATGCCATCAGTTCGTACTTTTTTATTATAGATGTCTAAACACGATGCTTCTTTAACATTAAAGTCAACTTTGTGTTTATTCATTAAGTGGTCAATTTGCTTTTCAGATAAATAATGATGATTAGCAACATCTTTGTCTAAAAAATCTTTGAAGAAACCTTTTAATTTTTGTGGTTGAGGAGATAGTTTCCAGCCAAATGGTATTTTATTTTTTGTGGCCAATATCCATACCCTTTCTCTATTTTGAGGTATGCCGAAATCTTTAGAATTTAAAACCTCAAATTCTACATTATATCCAATACGTTTTAATTCACTGATTATTTTTTTAAATGTTTCCTTATGTTGCTTAAATGTTATGCTTTTTACATTTTCTAATAAAATATTTTTCGGTTGTTTGTATTCACATATTCTAATTATATCATTAAACAAAGTCCCTCTTGTATCTAATTCCCCTAAATTTTTACCTGCCATTGAAAATGGTTGGCAAGGAAAACCACCAGTAAACAAATCAAAGTCAGGAAGATTTTTTTCATTTATTTTAGTTATATCGCCAAAATTATCAGTATTCAAATGATTTAATTTATAAATCATATTCGCAAATTCGTCAATTTCAGAAAATCCTACGCTTTCATGTGGAATTTTTGCTTTTTTAAGCGCAAAATGTGCCCCTCCATATCCTGCAAAAGCGTCAAACAAACGTATTTTTTTCATTTTTTATTTTTTAAGTATTCGATTTTTTGCTCTGCAATTTTTAAAATTTCCATATTAGCATCAGCTTCAATTATTTTGTATGCCAATTGATCGCTTAAATTTTCCATTAATAATGTATATTCATCTAATTTATAAAATTCAGCAATTAGTTTAATTTGTTCTTTAGTTGGTTGTCTTTCATTTCGTTCAATTTTCCCTAATAACGATGTGTCAATAGCCACACTTTCTCCCACCTCTCGCAAAGAAAGTTTTAATTTTTCTCGCAACGAACGAATGTGCTCACCAATGGAAAACATTGATTTATTAGAATTTATTGAAAATGATTATTTTCCCAAAAATAAATAAAAACAATTAATAAGGACAAGTTTTGTCCTTAAAAGTTTTTAACAATTTGAAGCTTATTAATTTTAAGGAATAAATACAATAGCTATGCCCCTCTAAGATACTCCTTAAAATACTCAGTCAACCCTTCATCACACGCATACACATACGTCCCTCGTATTCCCCGCAGCATCATGGTCTTGTAGATATTCAAAATATATGCTTTCAAAGTTGCAGGATCTTCAATGCCTTGTTTTCCTTTCTTGTCAAAATACTGAGAAGCATTAATTTCAATTTGTTTAGTATTTTGGTTGTAGGTGATTTCTTTTCCGAAGATAATTCCTGTGTAATTCAAATCGTAGCCTTGTGTTGTATGAATACATCCTACTTCATTAAAAGCATTGGGAGAATTGATCCAATCTTCGTTTGTGGTATTCCATTTTAAATTCAAGCCTTCAATGGTAATGTCAGGAACATCGTTTTTCGAAGATTTCCATTCCCAGGAATAGCCGGAAAGTAAACGACACAAGCCAAATTCATCTTCCTTCTTCTTTAAATCGGCATAGAGATCTGTTAATGAATCATAGATAACAAACTCATAGTGCTCACTTTCGAATTTCTTGTATCCTTTTTCCAATCGGCAATGCAAAAGCTTATCAATGTAATGGATGTAA
>Ga0214919_10004245_pt1 | contig 21056 bp, 22 predicted proteins | sample LL1503_MetaG_FD_177994 | JGI IMG/M metagenome (GOLD analysis project Ga0214919, IMG submission 177994) | Freshwater microbial communities from Lake Lanier, Atlanta, Georgia, United States - LL-1503 | ecosystem: Environmental > Aquatic > Freshwater > Lake | place: USA: Georgia | collected... | reverse complement strand
CTAATTTTTATTGTTTTCTCACTACGTTCGCCCCAATAAAAATTGTTTTCTCGCCTCTGGCTCGCCCCAATTTTTTAATTATTTTTCACTTCGCTTCAAATAATTAAAAAAATTGTTTTCTCACTACGTTCGCCCCAATTTTTATTTAAACTACATAATAGTTTAAATAAAAATTGATATAAATATATCCTATTATAAATATATATAAATTCATATATAAAAATGACTACAACAATTGATGATGATATTATTAGGCGAAAGCCTCTTCTACCAGGTATATCATCAAGATCTACATCCCCATTTACTGCTAGGATGTATAGAAGTTTAACAAGTCACAAAGATGAAATGAAAGATCTTAGGCGACTCGCATGTACTTGTATTACAAAAATGCATTTACATAAAGCCGCTGTTGGAACCGAAGATGGTTCTGAATTAAATATCCTCAGATACGGTGAAAATACAATTAGAAATAATATTCCAGAACACGCGGAAATTAATGCCCTAAAAAAACTACCAACCAATGAAGGAAAGAAATTAATACCAATCAGTTTATTTGTATTAAAGACTACACTTAAGGGTACCATTGGAAATTCTAAACCATGTGCTAGATGTGTAATAATTATGAATGAATTTCCATCAAGTATTGGTTATAAATTAATTAATATTTATTTTACAGTTTCAGATGATCATATTGAAAAGATGAAATTGTCAGAGTTAATGAATGAATTAATAGGCGATGATCATTCAAAGGTACATCTTAGTAAATATTCGGATGTTAATAAATATAATATTCAGAAACGATTACGGAAGTGGAGGGTGGGTGGTAAAAGATTATAAACTATTTTAAGTTTGTAAACCATTTTAAGATTGTAAACTATTTAAAGTTTGTAAACCATTTTAAGATTGTAAACCATTTTAAGATCTATTTTTTAGTTAGTATAATCCAAACTATTATACCACCCAAACAAAAGCCTGATATATGTCCAATCATAAATCCTTTATTCCATTGATAATCGCCATAATCCCCAACAATCTTCCCGATTGGTTTTGTTCGATCAATACTTATTATATATGGATTCATATGTATATAATAATTAATAATTAATGTTTATATTTACTCTCCCTTAATAGTATTCAACATATGATTAATATTAATTAATTCCGATGAACCATTAATAATTTTATCATAACTCCTACACATTTCCATAAATATTTTTGCTTTATCCTTATCACTAATATCTTCACTAGTAAGTAACTCTTTTTTCAAACTAAAATATAATTCATCAAAAGAATAACCTTCATTAATAAGATGATTTGTGTATTCAATAGTATCTAATTTTTCATTATATATTATTTCATCTATATTAATATTAACATTGTTATCAAAATATTCAAGATATATTTTGTTATCCTTCTTATTATTCCTATTTAAAAATATTAATTTTTGTAAATTATTAATTGATTTTCTTAAATCATCTTTTATAATAAGAGAAATATTCTTTTCATCAATTACAATATTTTCTTTTTTTAAAATGTTTTTTAATATAGCTTCAATTTCTGAAATTTTCATCATTTTAAATTTAAAAACAGCACATCTTGATAACAATGGTGTAATTAATTTATTTATGTAATTACATATTAGAATAAATCTCGTATTAGATGAATATTTTTCAATAATACGTCGCAAAGCAAATTGTGAATCGTTGGTCATAGCATCAGACTCATCCAATATTATTGTCTTAAATTCAGTATTAACTGCTTGTTGAGAAAATGTCTTTATTTTTTCTCGTACTACCCGAATACCTCGCTCATCTGATGCATTTAATTCAAGTACATTGTCATTATAAGTATCCTTATATAATTGTTTACACATAGCAATTGCTGTTGATGTTTTGCCAGTACCAGCATTACCATAAAGTACCATATGTGGAATATTTCGATGTTTTACCATATCAATGAATATATTTTTAATATCATCTTGGTTTTTTATATCCTCTAATTTGGAAGGTCGATATTTTTCAATTAATGGTATTTCACGATTCATTTATATTATATATGGGTAATTATTTATATTGGTTTGGGAAATCAATTTTTTAAAATATGAGTGTTAGCGAATAGTTTAAAAAATTAGTGTGAGCAAAGCGAGAGCTCAATTTTATTTTTATGAGAGTAACGAATAAAAAATTGATATATCATCATCCTATTAATAACCTCATTATACATTATATATCTATAAAGAATGTCGTCTTTTAAATTACTTTCATTAAATATGGTCTCTAGTTCTAAAATTAACTGTTATAACGAAAATTGCGGAATTTGTAAAGATGATAATAATAATAATTGTATAGATTGTACTGCTACTGGTAGTACTTCTTGTAATAGTATTATTGGTGAGTGTGGACATGCCTATCACGAGCATTGTTTGAATGGATGGTTAAAAACTAAGAAAGTTTGTCCTTTAGATAATAAAGTGTGGCAAGTTAAGATTAAAAAGTAAGATCCGCTCACATCAATTAAAAATTGATTTCTTAATTTATTACCACTAAATAACACATATAATATACAAAATGCTATCAGCAATTGATTATTGTCTTCCATCCGCAAAACTATCATATGAAGATCAGTTTAATTCAAAATTTGAATTAGCAATAAAGACCTTTGGAGATGCTACTGTAGAGAAGCATCATTCAATTCCGACCCAATATAGAAACAAACTAAGATTTACGATTGGTTACAATGAAGATTATTCAAGAATTGTTATAGGTTATAATAATCCTAAAGTAAAACCATCCATTATTCAATCTGCCAGAGATCAATTACATCTCAGTAAGAAAATGAACATCTTAATTGAATTATTTGAAACATATCTAAATGAAAAACTATCTCATTTTCCTTATGATAAAAAAATATTGGAATCCACATTTATTAATTTGTTTGGTAATATTAATTTTCGTACATCCTTTAATATTGATGAAACAATGGTTATAATATTATTAGATCGTGTAAGTAATCGTGAAATAGTTAATGATTTAATTGAAATATATAAGAATGCCTTCCTTACTTTTAAGTCTCTAATTAGTTCATTTTATATTATTAATGACGTCAAAATCTTCTTTGGAAAACCATATATTCACGAAAAATTATTAGATCTTAATTCTTCAGAATCATTCATTTTTAGAATAAGTGATTCATCTTTTTTTCAAACGAATACTTATATGACTAATATCATGTATTCTCGAATTAAATATTTAATGATGAAATATTCATCAGACAGCGATATATTATTTGATTTGTGTTGTGGAACTGGTACTATTGGTATTTATTGTTCATCATTATGTAAGAAAGTTATTGGAATAGATATATGTGAATCATCTATTGAAGATGCCAAATTAAATGTAAAATTAAATAATATTCATAATTGTGAATTTATTTGTGATAAAATAGAAAATGTTTTTCATACTCAATTAGATATTTATAAACCACTTAATAAATTTATTATAATTGATCCACCACGCAGTGGACTTCACGGTGATATGCCAAAATTAATAAATAACAGTGGTTGTAATTATGTAATATACATATCATGTAATCAAGAAACTATGATGCGAGATATAAAATTGATGAGTAACTATAAAATTATTGATAAGGACATGTATGATATGTATCCATTTACGAATCACTATGAAGTCTCATGTGTATTGGAACGGTACATCGTAGAGGTTGTTCCATTAATTAAACCATTTAGTCACATTAAAAAAGTGTTTCGAGAGGAATTCTTTCCAATTCTAAGAGATGAAATTACTTGGATTCAAGATTATTTTACAGTTTTTAATAGTGGTGTCGAAACGAAGGTCAGAGAAAGACGATTAACCAGTCTTCAGAGTATGTATGATACAATTATTGAATACAGTGGAAAAAAAATGGATCCAAAACCGTTTACAAAGACAGTTCAATATGTAAAAGATACGATTGAAAGTATATTCAATCTTAAATTTGATTCATGTTTAATTAATTATTATGTAAATCAGGATGATTATATGCGATTTCATAAAGATGATGTGGGAGTAACAAAAAGTTCAAATATTATTACAGTATCTTTTGGTGAAACAAGAATATTTCAAGTTAGATTAAGAAAAGACAAGGAACTTAAGTATACATATGAATTAGAAAATGGAGATGTTTTTTATATGTTTAATGACTGTCAGGAATTTTTTGATCATTCGCTAATACCAATAACTAATAAAGCAGTTGTTTTGAATGGAAGAATTAGTTTAACTTTTAGAGTATTGAGTAGTGATGCTTAGTAATTATTTTATTTACATTCATGTTTTTAAATAAAATTGAGCTCTCGCTACGCTCACACCAATTTTATTTAAAACATTCATTTCATTCATGTTTTTAAATAAAATTGATTTCTCAATAATCTAATATAAATATAAATATATAAACTATCTATAAAATGGTGAAAAATACAAAGGGAGGATCTTCTCATAAGAAATTAGCTCGTAAAAAAGAAACTGATAATGAGGTAATGCATGTTAATTTAAATCTTAATTTTAAAACAGAAAACATTATTGTTTTAGTGGAGAAAAACTTGGGTAATTGTTTTTCAGCAAAATTATTACATTATGCCGGTGCAGTTGATAATTTTAAAACTGAATTAAAAGTTTTACATCAAAGAGGTCGAAGAGGCAAATCTAATTTTGATCACGCTGCTTCTAGAGTCGCATTGGTATCATTAATTAATGGTATTCGACTAGATAATAATTGTATTGGAGTGGTAGAAGAATTTTTAGGAAGTGGTCATTTACTTGCTTATCTTAATAATAATTTAATTGACAAAGTGGTATACGATAAAATAAATGCTAATTTTTCTGCTACTGATAATTCAAAAGTAGAAAAAGACTTAGGATATGAATTCGATAGAGGAAATAATGATGAAGAAGAAGCAGATAAAAATGGACTAGTTAATATGTATCAAAATGTTATTAATATGCCCAATGCTACAAATGTAAATGATACTAATAAGACAAATGATGATATAGAATTTGATTTCATTTAATTTATAAGTGTGTATAGATTTTATAAAAATATTATAAATTATAAATATGAATAATTATATAGTAGTTGGAATTATTATTACAATAATTTGCATATTTATAATGAATAGTGATTTAGTTAAAATGGTTATGCCAAATGGTAAAATATTTCGAAGTAAAAGTAGAATGAATAAAAAATCAAGAAATGAAAAATTTGATGAATCAGATGATTCTGAGATAGATTATAATATAGATACTGAATCAAAAAAATCATCTAAATCATGTGACGAAACTGAGATATCATTTGATGATTCGAGTGATAAATCAAAAATATATAATAATAAGAATATGAATAAAAAGTTTTTAACTAATATTAAAAAAATGATGTTAAAAATGAAGACAGATAAGAATAAACGTTTAGATAAGCGACCAAAGAATGATATTCAACAGATGCATAAATTGGCAGAAGAATTAAATAGAAAAAAAAATAATGTAAGAAATGATCAATCTAATAAAACAATTGATAATACAAATTATGATTTAACTGATACTATTAGTGGAATTATTGTGAATGAATTGAATAAAATGTAAGGCCGTGGTTGGTTAGTGGTGATTGGTTTGCCGTTGGTTGGCGGTTGGTTGGTGGTTGGTTGGTTGGCCGTGGTTGGTTGGCCGTTGGTTGGTAGTATACAAACTTTAAAATTTTAAACTTTAAAATTTGAGAGTTTAGATAATTTTTATATTTTATTCTAATATAATATAAAAAAATGTTTGAAGATTTTGAACTCTATGCCTGGGTCTACATAGTTTTAAAAGTTATAGTAATTATTGGAGCTCTAAATTGGGGATTAATAGCGATTAATCCCCAATACGATTTTTTTGAATTAGTTTCATCAAATTCACACAATCCAGATTTAGTTAAAAAAATAATATTTGCTGTTATTAGTTTATCTGCTGTATATATTTTATTACAAAGAAAAACATATTTACCATTTTTAGATATTTCAATTGCTCCAATTAGTCGATTTCTAAATGAATCAAAACAAAAAGATTTTGAATTAGAATTGGTGATTGATGCAAAAGGAGGAGAAAAAGTATTGTATTGGGCTGCTGATAAAAAATCAAATGAAGACACTCCAGATACAACAACGCCAAATGAAGCATATAATGACTATGATAACAGTGGAATAAGTATAGTAGATAAAGAAGGGAAAGCAAAATTGTATGTAAAATGTCCAAAGAAATACTTTGTAATGTATAATAAGATATTACCTCAACATTTACATTACAGAGTAATTACTAAGGGTATATTAGGACCAATTAAGACAATTAATTTATCTTGTTAATATATATGAAAAATTTTTATGAAGAAATAAATAGTGAATTTTTGAATAAAATAGATTTAAATTCAGATGAATATTCAGATTCACCTCTTGTTAATATATCTGCTTTAAAATTACCAAAAGATATGAAACAAGTATATGAAATAATAGATAAATCATCATACAAATATTTAAATGAAAAAGAAATAAATATATTAAAAAAATTTAATAAATCAATTAAAGAATTTAATGATAGTTCAAATTTAGACTACATAAAGAAAAATCTCTTTAAAATATTTGATCAATCGAATGAAGAAATTTTAGCATTTTGCTTAAGAAATCAAATTAGTGGTTTTTTTAGTATTGATTTATTTTTAAATAATAAAAAACAATATTTACATATAGTACAAGGTATAAATAATATTGGAAATATGGATATGTTAAAAGATACTACTTTTTTAAAACTTTATAAGGATACAATTAAAAAAGTCTTCAATATATTAGATTATGATATTAAAGAAGAGCAAATTGATGATATTATTCAATATGAAATTGATTTAAATAAAAATAAACTTTCTAATAGTGAAAAACGTAATATTTCTGAAATATTCAATAAATATAAATTGGATGATATCAAATTTAAAAATTTTGATTTTACTAAATTAATTAATTCATTAGTTGAAAAACAAACCGAAATATACATTGATTGTAAGATGCCAAATAAATATTATAATTTACTTGATAGAAGTTTAATAGAACCAAATTTTAAATACTATTTAATATGGTGTTTATTAATATCATCTAGTTCTATTTTACTTGGTTCCTTATATGATACTCTATTTGAATTAATAAAAAAATTAAAAGGAGTTAAAAAACAGCCAAAATCAAAGAAAAAAATTTATAATTTAAATAATCGATTTTTAGGACATCTTATTAGTAAAGAATATTTTATAAATATTGATCCAACTACTAAACCAAATATTAAACAATATATAGCATACGCTAAAGATTCATTTCGGGAACGTCTAAAGAATAATACATGGATGGATAATATTACTAAAAAAGCTGCTTTAGCAAAATTAAATAATATGGAAGAAGATGTATATGATTCTACTTTAATTGATTATAATGGTTTGCCAGATCTAACAAATATATATTTTGAAAATATTATGATTATTACAAAATTTTTATTTGAAAATAAAATGAAAGAATTAAATGACAAAAAAGATACATTTGGAGGAAACATTTACAATATTAATGCTTATTATGTATCTGATTATAATAAATTAATATTACCTTATGGTATATTAAGAGAACCTTATTATTATAATGAAAGTTTAAAGACAGATCATTCGAAAATAAATTGGGGAAAAATAGCATACAATTTTGGGGCAATTGGTAGTGTAATTGGTCATGAAATTATTCATGGATTTGATGATCAAGGTAGAAAGTTTGATAAAGATGGTAATTTAAATAATTGGTGGGATAAAAAATCAGAAGAAGAATATAATAAATTAACCGAAAAACTTGGTGAATTATATGAAGAACAAGGTATTAATCCTTCCTTAACAATGGGTGAAAACATAGCTGATATTGGCGGTGTTCGGATTGCATTAACAGCATTAATATTATTTTTAAAAAATAATGGTAAAGAATTAGAAGATAATTTATTAAAATATTTTGTAAAGGGGTGGGCAATGATATGGAGATCTAAGATTAGAAAAGAAGAACGTAAAAATAGATTATTAAATGATCCACATTCACCATCAGAATTTAGAGTAAATAATGCTCTAAATAATTTAAAAGAATTAAATCCAGACAAAAAAGATATAATAGAAATATGGTGATTAGGCAAATGGGGAGAAAGAATAATCTAGTACACAGATATCTTGATTTGTTTGGCAAAAGTGATAGCGATTTATTGATGAACCAATAAAATATGCTAACAATAGTGATATAGCAAAACCACCTACAATTATAGTTTTTAAATGTTCTTCTTTACGTTTTGGATATTTATTGTAAGAATCATCGACTATATACATTGAATATAGAGTTAGTGTAATTATTAAACCAATCAACATTATTACAATACCAATAAAAGGCCCAGATGTACTATTATATTTTTCAGTGTCTCCAAATAGAGATAAAAAACTTGCGAACATATATATATAGAATATAAAAAGAATATAGAAAAATAATATTATATTCAATATGAGTAAAATAATCTTATATTCTGTAGACGAAATATTAAAATATAAAAGTGTCAATATTCTTACAGAGGATTTATCTAATATATTTGATACTATAAATAATTCATTTTTACAATCAACTCAGTATATTGAAAATCGTAAAAAGATTAATTATAATCAACTGAATAGTAATAAATGGAAGAAAATAAATAGTAATATTAATACTAAATTATTAAGTTTACTAAATAATATTACAAATGAAACATTTTCAAATGTTTTAGAAAAAATACTCAATAGTCAGATATCACATTATTCACAAATAGATAAATTATCTCTTGATATCTTTAATAAAATTTTGATTGACGTGGAGAATAACAAACTTTATTGTTCAATCATAAAACAGATTGTTGATTCTGGTTTATGGTATTTTAAAGATGAACCAAATAATGTACAAGAATTTGTAAATTTTAGAATATATTTTGTTGAAAAACTAAATTTAGAATATACTCGAGTACTGGAATCATTAAATTCATTGGCTGAATTATTGAGTACAGATGAAGATAAATATTATAATATCAAAATCAGATTTAATGCTATGATTAATACAATTATTAATTTACATAAATTGAATATATTATCAGATAGTGTAATGAATTCAGTTGTTGATTCTTTAATGGAAAAATATTCAAGTGGCGTTATAGATGTAATCGAATATTTATGTAATATCAATAGTATACATAACTACGAGGATGTTGAAATATTTCTAAGGAAACAATTAGAGAATCCTGATTTACCAATGCGTTATAAATTTCTAATTCAAGATTTGAATAAGAAAGTAGAGCCTAAAAAAGAGACTATTAATGTGATGGAAGAATATAAGAAATTCTTGACTGATTCAAATTTGGATTCATTAAAAAAACATGTTGGAGGAAAAATAAATTATTTGGAATTAATTGGGTATGTATTTGAGAAATTTGCTTCAATTACAGTAAATGAATTAGATAAATATTTGAATTTGGTTAAAAAAATAAAAGAACGAATGGATAAGAGTGAGTATGCTAAATTTTTGGAGGAAAATTTGGATGAATTGATTATTGAGTTTCCGTTATTGGAGAAGTATCGGGATAAATTTTAACCTAATTAACTGTTTACCTATTTAACTGTTTACCCTTTTTAACTGTTTACCCCTTTTAGTGATTAAACATATGTTGTCTTCTATTTGATTTACTACTATTAGATTTACTACTGTAGATTTACTACGATATGATTTACCACTTAAATAGTAAACTGGTTAAATCGGTTAAATAGGTTGAGATAATTGCTCATACTTATACTCAATATTAAACTTTATAGAATTCTTAAATTTATTCATATCATGAATTACCGCTTTTTCAAGGTCATCTAAATTTTCAAAATATTTAGAGAATCCAAAATCGAACAATACATAGTTATTAGTTTCTTCATCAAAACCAATATTATCAATGCTGACATCGCCATGGGTCCAATTATGTTCTTTCAAATAATTCAAAGCATTATTAATATCAAAAGTTAGACTAAATAGATTATTACCGATATAGTTTTTATAATTGTTGGTATCTTCGACTTTTGAAATAGCTACATAAATACCAAAATCATTAATTGGGAATGCTTCGATAATTTTTTCGAGATTATCACATTTATTATTTAAGAGTATTGAATACAATTCATCGTGTTTTATGTATCTGAAAAAATTAAGATTAAATATTTTAATAGCGATGGTTTGGAAGATATATATTACTGAACTATCATTTTTGAATAATCTCATTGATTCGGGTTTATTATTATATTTATTTAAAAAATCATTAATTAGATCATTAATTTTTTTAAATACAGCCATTTTAAAACTAGGTGGATCGACGGTATTGTATATTATACGGTATAAAGTTTCAATCGGCAATGTATTTTCATCATATACGTCGTCAACTAGTACTTTTGATTTCAAGAATATTTCGAAAGGATTGACTGGACTAAAATTTATGTATAGGGTACCAGTTTGTTGCATATATAATATAATTTGGATTTGGTTAAATACGTAATATAATCAATTTTTATTGAATCATAAAAAAATTGAGACTTGTCTGCGATTCATCCTAATTTTTTTATAATGAATCATAAAAAAAATTGAGACTTGTCTGCGACTCATCCTAATTTTTTTATAATGAATCATAAAAAAAATTGAGACTTGTCTGCGACTCATCCTAATTTTTTTATAATGAATCATAAAAAAATTGAAATTGTTTTTAATAGACTGTCCTAATATATAAATTTCGATGAGTAATTCTAGCTTATCGCCCCCTTATCCAGGGAAATTTATTGGTCCTAAAGAACCAAAATCTTATTATGATCTATCCAAAGTAATTGGCTATGATGCCACAAATTCGTTTTATTATTCTGTAACCTCAACAGGTATAGATTATAAATCGCTAGTAGTCAATCGGGGTCGCACCTGGGATTTCTTTAATTCACCTGAGGAATATCGTGAGTATGCTGATGCATATTTTCGCAAGAAGGCCGCTGCTGAAGAAGAAGAAAGAAGGGCCAAAGTCTCCGAGTCTGAAGCTATTTTTGCCGAGGTAGCAGCTCACAACGCCGTGGTTTTTAGCACCTTTGGTGAGGCTGCGACCCCATCAACGTTTCGACTTACAGCAAAAGGTGATCCTTTCCGCACGAATCCCTCTCCTCTCCGGGATCCATTTAATTGGAAAATCTTGCGCATGTTGATGGTAACCGCAAATACACCATCTGATGCTCTTGCTTACGCGAGGGAATTGGTTTCGGAAGGCGGGAGACTGTTTGATTGTGCGGAGTCACGCCATTTATGGATTGATCCAAGGTATGTTCTGGTGGAACATATTGGATCATCCAAAACGGAGGGACGAGGATTTCTTTGCGCAGATACTAAATCATTCTCAGAATAACATTATTTAATAACATTTACTTGTAAATATTATTAAATTATAAAGTAATAGATTCTATTCCTTTATCGTTTACTAGAATAAAATTCTTAATTTTATGAATATCAATATTATAAAGTTTATGACTTTCTCTTAATATCATGTTTCTATTTTCCTTTAATTTTTGTTCTACGAATTTAGCATATCTTAAAATAATACTAATAATTTGATTCTTTTTTTTAGATAGTAAATATTTAATAATTATTTTTTGATTTATATCTGGATTCATTAATCGAAGTTGTAAATATATTAATGAATAGGTAACACATAGTCCATCATATGCATCGGCTTTTGATTGAAGACCAATTTTAGGTGAAATCTTAGTTGGTGATATATATGAAAAATTATTTAAATTTAATTCAGCTAGCAACTTTTTAGAAAATTTTTTATCAATTCTTTTATTAACATTCTTACCGTTAAAAAAGGATTCACCATATGGCTCAAATCTTTCTATCGTATTTTTATAATTATCAATAATTAACATATTTGAATGTCCAAAATTATACATATCTTCCATAATGGTTAGAATAATATAAACAAACCTTTTTGATTTACAAGCTTCTATTTCATTAGTTATTTGTTCATCAATGAGAAGAAAATCATAAGTATTATTATAATTTATAGCATTTCGAATAACTGATGAATTATGTCTAGTTAAGAAACTTGGCATACAAACTATTTTATGATATCCTAATTCATCAATTAATATTCGTATATAATTATTAATATTTTCAAAACTATAAAAACTATAATTAATTGTGCCTGGATCAGCATATGGTCCATCACTTAATGTATCCGCAAAATAATCATTTATACTAATAAAAGTATTCTCTTTTTTCTTAGATGTCTGTCCTTTGGTTGACCTTGATAAGGAACTAGAAAATTTTGAAAGTTTATTAAGTAAATTTATTTTACTATTTTTATATTCCTCATAGGTATTCATATAGTAATAATATAATTTTAAAATAATTGAATTATATAATTATTACTTAAATAAATATTCATACATTAATCTAATGAATAAAGACGATTTACCTTGGATAGAAAAATATCGTCCGCATAAGATATCCGATATTTTATTCGATGAAATTCTCAGAGATAAGTTCAATAATATTATTAAAACCAAGTTATATCCTAATTTGATATTAGCAGGAAGTCCAGGAGTAGGTAAAACCAGTACATTATTAGCTTTTGCTAGACAAGTAACTGGTAAATATTATAATGATGCTGTTCTAGAATTAAATGCCTCCGACAATCGTGGATTAGACATCGTTGATAAAATGATTATTCATTTTTGTAAAAAAATAGTTACCGATAAAAGTGGGAATCCCTTAAAGAAGTTTATTATATTTGATGAAGCGGATAATATAACACCTAAAGCTCAATATGTTATTAGTGATTTAATTGATCAATATAATAATACAACAATATTTACTTTTACATGTAATGATTCAGCTCAAATAATTGAATCAATCCAAAGCAAATCGTTAATTGTTAAGTTTAATAGAGTTAATGAAAAGAATATGGAATTAAGATTGAAAGAAATCTGTAAAATAGAAAAAATATCAATTGAGGATAGTATAATTAACGAGATTATTTCAAACTCCGAAGGTGATATGCGATCATGTTTAATTAATTTAGAAGTTATAAACAAAGGTTTGAGTGAGTCAAATAAAAAGAATTTTCGAACCTTAATGACTAATAAAATCGAAAAGAATTTATTAGACAAATTGTTAATTGCTATAATGGAAGGAGAATTTTATGATTGTGTTAAAAATTATAAATTAATAAAAAATAATGGTTATTCAAATATTGATATAATTTTTAATATGATAAATCATGTTAAAATTGTAGATATAGAAGAACCAATACGAATAAAATTATTGGCTAGATTAAGTAAGACGTTCGTTATTTTGAATGATAAGAGTGAATCTGATGTTCAGATATATGGGTTGTTTAGTTATACATTTTAAAGTTGGTATACATTTTAAAGTTAGTATACTAGTTAAAGTTGGTTAACCATTGGATGGTTAATCGCTAGTTGGTTATCGCTAGTTGGTTAACCGCTTGATGGTTAATCGCTGGTTGGTTAATCGCTGGATGGTTATCGCTGGATGGTTAATCGCTGGATGGTTAATCGCTAGTTGGTTAATCGCTGGATGGTTAATTGATGGATGGTTAATCGCTGGATGGTTAATCGCTGGATGGTTAATCGCTTGATGGTTAACCGCTTGATGGTTATCGTTAGATGGTTAATCGCTTGATGGTATTAAATTATTGGGTATACAAACTTTAACTTAAACTTTAACTATCTTTAATCTTAAAACTCTCTTCATCCACACAAACCAACACATTATTCTTAACCAAACAAACTTCATTCTTATTATTAATAGAAATTTCTAAAGGATTTTTCTTTTTATCAAATGTTTTAATAGGTATATTACTTGATAATCTATAATTAATATTATCATCAGTTAATTTATCAACCGCAGTACTAATATCTTTTTTTAATCCTTTTAACATAGGTTTAATGTTAGGTATCTCAAACTTTTCTAAAATTGGTTCATATTTTTGAAAGAGATTTATTTTGCTATAATAACCGTCTATAGTATAAGACATATACTATAGATAAATAAATTAAATTGTACTTATTTTCTTTTTTCTTCCCCTCTTTTCTATTTTTGGTTCTAATAGTTTAAATGCGTCGGCGGCTTCTTGATCGGATGGAATGATAGCTTTAACCTCTTTAACTGGTTTACTTATTGGTGGTATACCAGCTTGAACTTCAATTTCTGGTTTAACGATTGGTGGTATACCAACTTGAACATCTTTAACCGGTTTACTTATTGGTGGTATACTCGATTGAACATTAATTTCGGGTTTGCTAACTATTGGTGGTATACCAGTTTTAACTTTAATTTCTGGTTTGCTAACTATTGGTGGTATACCAACTTTAACTTTATCAACTATTGGTGGTATACCAACTTTAACTTTAACAGGTTTCTCTTCATCCGAATCAATAAACCCCTGATTCATCTTACTAATCTCTTTCTTCTTTTCCTCCTTACTATAATCATACTCCCATGTCTTCTCAACAACATTTTCCTTAACATCAAAATAAGTAATTTCATAATTTCGACTAGTATAAACTCTTTTTCGTGGCATACTTTGAAAAATAGTAGACGGTATTTGATCTACAATATCTATTATTAAAGGTTGATTCTCGTAATCCTCTGGTTTCTTCCTTAAGATTCTGCCAACTGTTTGAACAATACTAGACTTTGGTGTACACATAATCATAGTATCTAATGCTTGGATATCCAAACCTTCACTTACCATTTCATAAGTTGCCAAAATTAAATCTTTAGATTCGGATATTTTAAGATCTTTTTCTTTCATTCCTCCAACATAGAAACCAATATCTCCTTCAAAAGTTGCCTTAAACATTTCATTTAATTTCTCTAATTGTAGCTTTCTGCCTGATAATATTAGAATTTTTCTAGATGGATCCTTTTCTTTAAGATTATAAACTAGATCATAAATATAAGTATTCCTTTTATCAATTTCACTTAGATTAGTAACCACAATTGGTTGAATTGATTTACCATTTTTACCAATTATATCTCTAAATTTACGATCCTTTACATTATAATTATATATTTCAACCTTCACTTTATGCTTTAATTGGGCTTCCTCTTTATACAACATCTCTCCGAGAAACCAATAAAATACTTTTTCAGTCTTATCAGATCTATTTGGAGTTGCCGATAATCCGAGTGTATAAGGTGTATTAATTTTTAGAAGGGCTTGGGAAAAAACTCGTGAAGACAAATGATGACATTCATCATATATGACAAAATCAAATTTAGAAAAAATATCTACTTCATAGTCTTTCATGGCGATAGACTGTAACATACCAACAACAAAATCTTTATCAATATCAATCTTATTTTGTTGAATTTTTCCAATTGTACAATCTGTATATTGTTTTATTCTTTCAATCCATTGATTCATTAAGAATTCTTTATGGACTACAATTAGTGTTCTTCCTTTTAAGATTGTTGCTAAATATATACCTAAAACTGTCTTGCCCCTACCAGTAGGCACCGATAATAATCCTCCGGCATCCTTCTTTATTTTAGGTAGAACAATATTAACAATATCTTTTTGATAGTCGCGTAATTCACCTTTAAATTTTAAATCTAATGGATTTGTAGGCTTAACTGTATTTATAACTTTTGTAAATTTTTTCAAGCCATAAAATTTAGGAATATATAGTTTATCGGTAGTTTCGGCAAAAATATCAAATGGTTCATTTTTTTCAATTGCAAAATCAGACGTTATTTTTGGTAGAATATTTAATTCTTTTTTTATAAGATTTATAACCTCAGTGCTAATTGATTTTTTTAAAATATAAGATCCAGTGGTGCTAATATTTAATGCCATTATTAATTATATATAATATTTTAGTTTTATGTATTATATATATCAATTTTTTATAATTTATTATATTAATAATAATATAAATGGAAAGAGTAGAAAATTTTGTAGGCGGAGCATCAATGAATATAGACACAACAATTAATGATATTTTAGATAATAAATATTTTTTTATCATTATAATCGTTTTAATCTTATTATATGGAAGTCTTAATGAATCACGTTTAACAACCGATATCTTAAGATTATTTGACGCACCATTAAGTCGTGTATTTATAATTGGTTTTATATATTATGTTGCTACTAAAAATGTACCATTAGCAATTTTAATGTTAACAGCAACTGTAGTTACAATGAACACTCATAATAAACATCGATCAAATGTTATTTTAGTTTCAATGTATAAAAATGGACTAATCTCTAAACATTCTCCAAAGACAAAACACGTAAGTAAAAAATCTAAGAATAATTCATTAAATCAAGCATTAACCAAATTAGTAAATGGACTCAATCAAGTTTTAGAAAGAGGATTAGCAGTAATGCCAAAACCATTAACTGATCTTGCTGTAAAAACTGGAAAATTATCAAAATCAATGGGATTATCAACACCTAAAGTAGTCAAACAAATTAAAAATTTTAATACTGGTAAATCTTCACCTAAAGCATCACCTAAACCATCAAATAATAGTCCATCAAGTTCACCTAAATCAGTTAGTTCATCAAAATCAACAAGTTCTGGTAAATCAGATAATTTATTATCAAACAGTATATTAAGTAAATTATTAAAAGATCGAAGAATAAATGCTGGTCAAGAAAATAGACTAAGTAAATTAAAATCTAATTCAGTATTAGATTTAATAAAACCAGAAGATGTAATGGATTTATATGTAAATGAGAAAATATCTGATAAATTATTAAATAAATTATTAGAAAAAGTAACACCTAAAACACAAATTATTTTTCCTAAGAGAAAATAAACACATGTAAGAGATGGTTAAAAAGGTTAAAGATGGTAAAAAAGGTTAAAGGTTAAAGGAGTTAATAGTTTTAGGTTTTTATTTTATATATATTATTATATAAATGCCAAAAAAGACAAATGATATTTCACCAAATGATTCATATTCCAGTGAGTTCAAAAGTGATTGCCATGGATATACGGCAATTCCAGATACATTGGCAAGAAGAGATAGAATAATTGCGATTGGAGATGTACACGGAGATTTACATTTAACAATAAAAAATTTATTAATTTCTAAAGTTATTGATAAAACAAATAAAGGGAAAAATACTTTACAAATCACATATGAAGATAAAACAATTGAATATTATAAATGGATTGGTAATGATACTGTTGTAGTACAAGTAGGTGATCAAGTAGATCGATGTAGACCAGTCGGAGAAGGAACTGTTTGTGTAATTGATGAAGATGCTACAGTAGATGATGAACATAGTGATGTAAAAATATTAGATTTATTTACAGAATTAAATAAACTTGCTAGAAAAAAAAATGGAATGGTTATAAGTTTATTAGGTAATCACGAAATAATGAATTATCAAGGAAATGTTAATTATGTATCATATAAAGGTGTACATAATAGCGATTTTGAAGGTAAAGATCAAAAAAAAGAATTTAGAAAGGAAGGAAAAACTTTTGATGATGGTATTGAAGGAAGAAGATATGCTTTTAAAGAAAAAATTAATGAAAGATTAGCATGTACTCGTCAATCAGCGGTAATAGTAGGTAGTTTTATATTTGTTCATGGTGGCATAGTACCTGAATTAGCTAAAAAATACAAAGTGAATGAAATTAATAATTTAATAAGAAAGTGGTTATTAAAAAAGATAACTGATAAGGATAGTGATATAGATTATTTATTAAATACACCAAGAGAGTCACCATTTTGGGCTCGTTTATTTGGACATTTACCATCAGGTTTACCATTATCTGATAAAAATTGTAATCCTTTAAAAGATACACTAAATATATGGGAAGGAACCAAAGGATTAGTTATTGGTCATACACCTCAGCTTAAAAAGGGTATTAATAGTACATGTGGAGATAAAATATGGAGAGTTGATATTGGAGCATCGAAGGCATTTGATGTGTTTGGAAAAAATAATAATCGAAAGCCATCTGTATTAGAAATATTAAATGACGGTGATCAATTTAATATCCTTAAGGAATAATTATCTTTTTATAAAAATTTTATATATAAAATTTTCATAAATTTACATGAATTTTGAGGGATTTTCTTTGAATGCTTTCTTAGCAGCATCTACAGCGGCCATGAAATCATCAGGGTGATCTTTTTTACCATGTTCTAAAGCTCTTTTAGCGGCTTTGGCAACAGTGCCGACACTTTTGTCTGAGCTATGTTCACGAACTAATTTATTTAATTCTTGATATTTAGCCATTTTAGGATTTAAACCTCTTGACATACGTCTTTTAGAACTTTTTTTAGCAGTACGTCTTTTACCGCCACTCATGCCACCACTCATACCACCAGAAGCACCACCTTTAGATGATTTACGAGCACGACGTCTTTTACCGCCACTCATACCACCAGAAGCACCACCTTTACGGGAACCTTTCTTGGATCCTTTCTTGGAGGCACGACGTCTGCGGCCACCACTTAAGCCACCAGAAGCACCGCCTTTCTTGGATGATCTGCGAGCACGACGTCTTTTACCGCCACTCATGCCACCACTCATACCACCAGAAGCACCGCCTTTACGGGAGCCTTTCTTGGATCCTTTCTTGGAGGCACGACGTCTGCGGCCACCACTTAAGCCACCAGAAGCACCACCTTTTTTAGATGCTCTGCGAGAGCGACGTCTCTTACCGCCACTCATACCGCCACTCATGCCACCAGAAGCACCACCTTTACGGGAACCTTTCTTGGATCCTTTCTTGGAGGCACGACGTCTGCGGCCACCACTCAAGCCACCAGAAGCACCACCTTTTTTAGATGCTCTGCGAGAGCGACGTCTCTTACCGCCACTCATGCCCCCACTTAAGCCACCAGAAGCACCACCTTTACGGGAACCTTTCTTGGATCCCTTCTTGGAGGCACGACGTCTACGACCACCACTTAAGCCACCAGAAGCACCACCTTTTTTAGATGCTCTGCGAGAGCGACGTCTCTTACCGCCACTCATGCCACCAGAAGCACCACCTTTACGGGAACCTTTTTTGGATCCTTTCTTGGAGGCACGACGTCTGCGGCCACCACTTAAGCCACCAGAAGCACCGCCTTTTTTAGATGCTCTGCGAGAGCGACGTCTCTTACCGCCACTCATGCCCCCACTTAAGCCACCAGAAGCACCGCCTTTACGGGAACCTTTCTTGGATGATTTACGAGAGCGGCGTCTTTTACCGCCACTCATGCCTCCACTTAAGCCACCAGAAGCACCACCTTTACGGGAACCTTTCTTGGATCCCTTCTTGGAGGCACGACGTCTCTTGCCACCACTTAAACCACCTGAAGCACCACCCTTACGATAGCTCTTAGATGATTTGCGACGTTTGCCACCAAAAATTTCGGCAATTTTACTGTCAATTTCGCTACTTTGCATTTTATATATAATATAATATATATAAAATAAAAAACTATAATAATATTTAAACTTATATTATTATTTATTATTTTTAATTAAGTATTTGTAATTTATTCTAATATATACTATTTTTAGCTATTTATAACTTATTTTTTTACAAGTTTTTTACTTGCTTTTCTTTTACTAGTTCTCTTAGAAACCTTCTTAGTAGTTCTACGTTTTTTACCATCACTTAATATTTTAGCACCTTTCTTTGATGTTTTCTTAGAAACCTTTTTGGATAATTTCTTGGATAATTTCTTAGATATTTTCTTAGTAGTTCTCCCACTTAAAGTTGCTCCGCCTATCTTGGATGTTTTTTTAGTAGTTCTTCTTTTTTTTCCACCACTTAAGGTTGCTCCACCTTTTTTGGATATTTTCTTGGAATTCTTTTTACTAGTTCTATTTAAAGTTGCTTTACCACCTTTCTTGGAATTCTTTTTACTAGTTCTATTTAAAGTTGCTTTACCACCTTTCTTGGAATTCTTTTTACTAGTTCTATTTAAAGTTGCTTTACCACCTTTCTTAGATGTTTTCTTAGTAGTTCTTCTTTTAGAACGAGCCTTACTTTTACCACCAAATGTATCATCCGCAGCAGCTTCAAAAAATTCTTCTTCGTCCGCATAATCTCGTATATAAATTTTAGCAGGTTTAGGTTTCGGATTTCTTCTTTCTTCTTCTCTTTCTTTTAATTCTTTAGTAGCATTTCTTATTTTACTTTTTGGAGATGGCTTAAAAAAATTTGCTAAAACTTTATTATTTTTGCTTGTATAAGATGGAGAGGGAACTGCGGATGAATTTGAAGATGAGGAATTTGAAGATGATGAATTTGAAGATGCGGAATTTCTTTCTCTCATTGCTTCTTCGTATATTGCTCTTCTTCTAGCCTCCTCTTCAGGATCGCGATAATTTTCATTAACAATTACAGAGTTTGTCCAATTTTGATGACTAAATGCCTCTTCAGTTCCTCTTCTTGGTATTCCTTTTCTATGGTCTACTTTTCTTTCCCTACGGTTAGAATCAGGACCTTCACCATCTTCATCCTCAGCTACATATTTTGGTCCACGTGTTCGTACAGAATATGAACCATTACCATCACCGCTGTCGTCACTTTCAGCTTCCCGCTCTGCTCGTTGGCTTTCTCTTTCTGCTTCATCTGCTGCTTTTTCTATTGCCCGCTCTGTTTTTTGATATATTTGCTCAAGTTTTCTCTCTTCTTCATCTTGTTTAGTTGTACGGCGTTTCTTTGACTGACCGTTATTTTTGTTTTTCTTTTTTTTACCACCACTTAACTCAATTGGTTGTTTAACTTTCATAGTTATATTATATTAGAATATAAATTAAAATACTCTAATATAAATTTTTTATAAACGTACTAGATTCTACTTTTTTCGAGATGTTTTCTTAGTAACCTTCTTAGTAGTTTTACGTTTTCTACCACCAATCTTTGTAGTTTTTTTACTACTACCTAAACGT
>Ga0214919_10004243_pt1 | contig 21060 bp, 17 predicted proteins | sample LL1503_MetaG_FD_177994 | JGI IMG/M metagenome (GOLD analysis project Ga0214919, IMG submission 177994) | Freshwater microbial communities from Lake Lanier, Atlanta, Georgia, United States - LL-1503 | ecosystem: Environmental > Aquatic > Freshwater > Lake | place: USA: Georgia | collected... | reverse complement strand
CGCTCGTTGCGCGAATACTGGCTCATGCCGTTGGTGACGACGCGCCCGACTTCGGAGGTGGCTGCGACCACGGTGCCGCCGGGGCACATGCAAAAACTGTAAACCGAACGGCCGTTGGATGCATGGTGCACCAGTTTGTACTCGGCTGCGCCCAGCGCCTTGTTCCCGGCGTGACGGCCCCATCGCGCGCGATCGATCAAGCCCTGCGGGTGTTCGATCCGAAAGCCGATCGAAAAGGGCTTTGCCACCATGCGCACGCCGCGCGCGTGCAGCATCACGAAGCTGTCGCGTGCGCTGTGGCCCAGCGCCATCACCACCCGCTGCGCCGGCAACTCGTAGCGCGTTCCCGTCCCAAGGTCGTGCACGGCGAGCGCGCATACACGCCGCACCCGGCCCTCGGCAGCGCCGGGGTTGTGGTCGAGCATCAGATCGGTCACGCGCTGCTCAAAGCGGATCTCGCCGCCCAGCGCGGTAATCTGCGCACGCAGGTTCTCCACCACCTTCACCAGTTTGAACGTGCCGATGTGCGGATGCGCGTCGACCAAGATGTTCTCCGGTGCGCCTGCGCGGACGAACTCCTGCATCACCTTGCGCCCCAGGTGGCGCGGGTCCTTGATCTGGCTCCACAGCTTGCCGTCGGAAAAGGTGCCTGCCCCGCCCTCGCCGAACTGCACGTTGGACTCTGGGTGCAGGATCCCCTTGCGCCACAGGTCCCAGGTGTCTTTGGTGCGCTGGCGTACGCTGCTGCCGCGCTCGAGCACGATCGGCCGCAAGCCCATCTGCGCAAGCATCAGGGCGGCAAAAATGCCGCATGGGCCGAAGCCCACCACCACCGGCCGGTCGGCGGCGAGCGCGCTCCAGTGGGCGGGCGCGCGGCACGGTGGCGCGTAATCCATGTCGGGCGTCGCCGACACCTGCGGCGCGCCCGCCAGCCGCTGGAGAACCGCCTGCTCGAGTTCGACGCTGGGCAACGCCACGTCGACGATATACACCACCAGCAACTCGGCCTTGCGCGCGTCGACGCTGCGCTTGAAGACCTGCATGCGCAAGGTCGACCCGGCTGGCAGCGCCAGTCGCTGCAGCACCAGTGCTTCCAACTCGGCTGCACTATGCTCCAGCGGCAGTTTGAGCTCGGTCAGGCGGATCATCGTGCTCAGGCGCAGGGCGGCAGAGATTGGCGGGGCACCGCGCGAAGCGCCGCTTTGAGACGATCAGGTGGGCAGGAAGCCTTCAATCGACAGGTAACGCTCGCCGGTATCGTAATTGAAGCCGAGCACGGTCGCGCCTGCGGGCAGGTCCGGCAGCTTCTGGGCGATCGCTGCCAGCGTGGCCCCGGAGGATATGCCCACCAGCATGCCCTCTTCGCGGGCGCAGCGTCGCGCCATCTCGCGGGCGGCTTCCGCATCCACCTGGATCACGCCGTCAAGCAGGTCGGTATGCAAATTGATCGGAACGAATCCCGCGCCGATCCCCTGGATCGGGTGCGGCGCCGGCGCGCCGCCGGAGATAACCGGCGAGGCTGCGGGCTCGACCGCGTAGACCTTGAGCTGCGGCCATCGGGCTTTCAGCACCCGGGCGCATCCGCTCAGATGCCCACCGGTGCCGACGCCGGTGATCAGCGCGTCGATTCCCTGCGGAAAGTCGGCCAGTATCTCGGCAGCCGTGGTGCGCACATGGGCCTGCACATTGGCCGGGTTTTCGAACTGCTGCGGCATCCAGGCGCCAGGCGTTGCCGCCACCAACTCCATCGCACGCGCAATCGAGCCCTTCATACCCTTTTCACGCGGCGTTAGCTCGAAGCGCGCACCGTAAGCCAGCATCAGCCGCCGGCGCTCGATCGACATGCTGTCGGGCATCACCAAGATCAGTGGGTAGCCCTTGACTGCGGCGACCATGGCCAACCCGACGCCGGTATTGCCCGAGGTCGGCTCGATGATCGTCGCGCCGGGCTTGAGCGCGCCGCTGGATTCGGCAGCCTCCACCATGGACAGCGCGATGCGGTCCTTGATCGACCCGCCGGGATTGCTGCGCTCGGATTTGATCCAAACCGCAGAGTCGCTGCCGAACAGGCGGTTGATGCGGATATGCGGCGTGTTGCCAATGGTCTGCAGGATGGTGTCGGCTTTCATGGCGAATGCTCCTCGTATGGGTTAGCGTCGATTGTCTCAGGAGTGGATAATCCCGGGTGTGAAGCCCGCCAGACTGCCGCTGGTGCAAGCCGAAAGGTCGGTGCGTGAGCGCCGGGTGGAAACACCGCATTGGAGGAACGTCCGGACTGCACAGGGCAGCGTAGCAGCTAACGGCTGTCCGCTGAAACCCGGTTGCGCGAGCAGTCGGCATAAGGCGAGGATCAGAGCAACAGAGACGAGTCGCCGAGCAGGGCAACCTGTTCGGCGGGTGAAACGGGCAATCTCTACGCGCAGCAATACCAAATAGGCACACGCGGGACGCAGCAGTTCGCTGCCGCGTCCTACCCGGGGCCCCCGGGATGTGTGCGGGTAGGTAGCACCGAGCCGCTGGGCGACCAGCGGCCCAGATGAATGGCAGTCACGCTAGGGGCAACCCCGGCGCACAGAATCCGGCTTATCGGTGGGCTTCACACTTCTACCGCCAGCGACCCGATGCGCTGCACATGCGCCAGTAAGGACCTCTTGGCCATCGGCCACATGGACTGGGGCACGTCATCGTAGGCGTGCACCAGCCAATCGTCGAGCGTTCCCTCGGGGTGACGCTGCATGACCTGGACGATCTTCGCCTCGCGCCGCAGGCGGTGCGCCTTGAGCTGCGCGATCGCCGCCGGCGCCTGGCCGAGCACATGACCGTGCGCGGGAAGAATGAAGTCGATCTGGTATTGGGCGCAGGCGGCGCTGAGCCGATCCAGCGAATCCAGGTAGGCGCTCATGTCGCCGTCGGGCGGGTTGACGACGGTCGTGCTGCCATTGAGAACATGGTCGCCGCTAAACAGCAGCCCGTCCTCGACCAGGACCAGGCACAGGTGGTTCGCGGCGTGTCCCGGGGTGTGGATCACCTCCAGTGTGTGGGTGCTTCCGCTGCCATCGCCCGCAGCAGACAGCGACAGCCGCTGACGGTCGGCGAGTTCCCGATCCGGCGTGAAAACGCTGTTGGCGGCCGCCGTCGGCGCGCTGGCCAGCCCCACAATGGGCGGCGGCTTGGCGCACAGCGCCTGCAGCGGCCGCGCGCCGGGCGAATGATCGGGATGCGAATGGGTGCAGACGATCATGCGGATGTCGCCGCCTGCTGCGCGCCACAGCCGCTGCAGGTGCGCGCTGTCGTCCGGGCCGGGGTCGATGGCGATGAATCCGGTGTCGGTGTCGCCGACCAGGTAGCTGTTGGTGCCCGGGCCGGTCATCGCGCCGGGGTTGGGCGCCGTCAATCGCATCAGGTTTTTCAGCAGCGCCACCGGCCGCTCGCTCTGCCAGGCGAGTTCGTGCACGATCTGGCCGTCAGGCGACACGAGTTCCAGTTCACCATAGGGATGCTCGTGCTCCATGTAGCGCGCCTCCTTCCCCGACAGCAGTCCGGCGCGCGGGCAGCTGGTCCACAGCGGCTGCCCGGCGGCGGCGCAGGCCTGCAGGACTGCGTCGGCGCTGGCGTAGGCGGCTAGGCGCTGCAGCGTGCGGATGGTCGGAAAAATGATGAGGAAGGCGCCCTGCGCATGGCGCTGCAGCGCGTCCTGCGGCCGCACCCAGACCGGCTCAAACTGTTCGGCACCGTCGGCCACCGGCTGCTGGCCCGCGGGCATACGGGCAACCAGGAAGGGAACGTCGAAGCGCCGCGGCAAATCCCGGTCGGTGGTCCAGTGCGCGAGCACGAAGACCTCGTCGGCGGCCAGCAGCAGACCACGCGCCGCGCACTGCGCTGCCAAAGGCGCCTTGCGGTCGATGGCGGCGATGTCCTGGTGCGTGGCATGCGCTTGATCCGCTGTGCGTGCCAATAGGACGCCGAGTTCCTCGAAACTTTCGCGTATTGCAGCAATGGCCTGCGTCAGGTGCAGGTCGCTCTGGCCTTCGCGCCGCCGCGCCTGCGAGTGGCTCGCGGCGTCGTCGGCATCGACTCCGCCGCCCGGAAAGACATAGGCGCCCGCAGCGAAGCTGGCACTCATTGAGCGCCGGGTCATCAACACTTCCACACCGGCCGCGCCGTCGCGCAGCAGCAGCACGGTGGCGGCAGACCGCGTGGGCGTGGGTTCACGCTGCGCGTGCAAAAGTTGGTTGGTTCTTGCCATGGCCCTATTTTGCCGTGAAACCCGGTGGCCCCTGCGCCGACCGCTTGGCGTAAACCCCAAGACGCAAGCGCCCGCGCGAGCCTTATGCTTAGGCTCCCATCGTCAGGGTCTTGAGGAACGTAGCATGAGACTAAAAATTCGCACATTCACCCCACTGCTCGCCCTTTCGGCGGCGCTCCTGATGGCGGTGCCCCAGTCCGCGATGGCGCAGGCCTGGCCGACCAAGCAACCCATCAAGCTGGTGGCGGTCTTCCCGCCGGGAGGATCGGTCGACCAGGTGGCGCGCTTGCTGGCACAGCCGCTTTCGCAGCAGATCGGCCAAAGCATCATCGTCGAAAACAAGGGCGGCGCCTCCGGTTCGATCGGAGCCGCGGCAGTCGCGGCGGCACCCTCCGACGGCTACACCTTCGCCGTGGTGTTTGACACGCACGGCGTAAACCCAAGCCTGATACCGAATATGCCCTTTGACTCGCGCAAGGACCTGGCGCCGGTGGTGATCATTGGAACAGCGCCGATGGTGCTGGCCACCACCACCGGGTCCGAGTTCAAGACCTTCGCCGACGTGGTCGCTGCCGCAAGAACCAAAAAGGGCGCTAGCTACGGCAGCATCGGTTCTGGCAGCCTGGGCCATCTAGCGATGGCGCTGCTGGGCAAGGGGGCTGGCCTGGAGTTCCAGCACATACCCTACAAGGGCGGCGGCCCGCTCATGAACGATGCGCTCGCCGGCCATGTTCCGCTGGCGATCGGCTCGGTATTCCTGGTCAAACCCCACATCGACAGCAAACGCATGCGTCCGCTGGTGGTGACGACTTCCAAGCGCTCGCCCGATCTGCCCGAAGTTCCCACACTTGCCGAAAGCGGCTTTCCGGGATTCGATGCGCCGGCTTGGTGGGCCGTGCTGGCGCCGGCGAAGACGCCGCCCGACATACTCAGGCGCATGAACGAGGAGATCAATAAGGTGATGCGCATGCCCGATACCGCCAAGCGACTGGACGCGCAGGGAATCGACGTCGTGGGTGGAACACCGGAGGCAGCGCGCGTCTTCATCGAGCGGCAGATGGACACTTGGTCCAAGGTGGTCAAGGACAACAACATCCAGGCCGATTGAGGGCGTCGGCCCGTCCGCTGTCGCGTCACCCTGCTTCAGGCGTTATCTGCAGCGCCACCAGCATGCGTGCGACCATGTTGTAGGTGGCAATGGCGCTGGTGATCTCTACGATTTGGGTTGTGTCGAAATGCGTGCGCAGCGCCGCAAACACGGTATCGCTGACTTGCACGTCGAGCGTCATCTGGGCTGCGTACTGAACGACAATTCTTTCCACTTCACCCAGCGCAGCCCCGGTCGGAACAGCACGCGGGTCGGTATCGACGAAAACGCGCAACGCATCGAGTTCGGCCTGGCTTCCGCCGGCAGCCAGAAAGTCTGGGGCGTGGTGGTGGTACTCATAGTCCGCTCCTGTCAGCAGCGCCACCGTGCAGATGCCAAGCTCGCGCAGTTTGCGGCTGGTCGGCAGGCCGGTACGCACCGCCTTGAGGTAAACGTTCCAGCCGCGCGCGAGCGGCTCGCTCCACAGCAAAGCCTTGTCGAGGTTAATCAGCGCGCCGCCGCGCCGCGCCTGGATCGCCGCGACCAGTTCGGGCGGCTGCGGCTTTTGTTCGGGGGTCCAATCGGGTATGCGCATGGGCTTCTGTTGCAGAGTGAAAAACAGTGAAGGATAAGCGGATAATTCCGCCATGCGAATCCGTTTCACCAAGATGCAGGGCGCGGGCAACGATTTTGTCGTTCTCGATGAGACGCGTGCGCCGCTGCAGCTGAGCGAAGCGCAGTACCGGTTTCTCGCCGATCGCCATCGCGGCGTGGGCGCCGACCAAATCCTGTCGGTGCGCGCAGCCCGCAGTGCGCAGGTCGATTTCGAATACGTGATTCACAACGCCGACGGCCGGGAGGTCGAGCACTGCGGCAATGGCGCGCGCTGCTTTCTGAGTTTTGTCCGAGCGAATCAGTTAACCCCCAAAGACCGGGTTCGGGTCCAGACGATGAACCGGGTCATCGAGTTATACAGCCAGACCGATGGACGGGTCACGGTCGACATGGGGGAGCCGGCGTTCGAGCCGCAGCAGGTGCCGTTCGAACCTGCACAGCGCAGACCCCGGCGGATCGGGTCATGGCAGCTGTGGCCGCTGGATCTGTCGGGGCAGTCCGATACTACCGAGGTCGCGGTGCTGTCAATGGGCAACCCGCACGCAGTGTGCATGGTCGACGATCTGGAGCGCATCCCGGTAGCGATTGCAGGACCACTGATCGAAGGCCACCCTTGTTTCCCGAAGCGTGTCAACGCAGGCTTCATGCAGCTCATCAACCGGACGCAGATTGCGCTGCGGGTCTACGAGCGCGGCGCCGGCGAAACGCTAAGCTGCGGCACCGGGGCCTGCGCCGCCGTCGTCGCCGGCATACGGCTGGGTCTGCTCGACGCGCAGGTCGACGTGGCAACCCGTGGCGGACGCCTGAGCATTTCCTGGGCAGGCGAAGGCAGTCCGGTCATGATGACCGGTCCGGCGACCCATGTGTTTGAAGGCGAGATAGAACTACCCGAGCAGCTATGACCAACCAATTCACCAACCCAATTACCGAAGACGACATTGCCAATTTTCTGGTCAACACGCCCGACTTCTTTGAGCGCCACGCCGAGTTACTGGCGTCGGTCCACCTGAGCAGTCCGCACAGCAAGCGCGCCGTCAGCCTGCAGGAGCGGCAGGCTGAGATGCTGCGCGAGAAGATTAAGTTGCTCGAGCACCGCCTGATGGACATGATCCGCAATGGAACCGAAAATGCGCTGCTCGCCGACCGCCTGCTGCGCTGGGCGGGCTCCTTGTTTTTGGCCAAGGATGCGGCAGCCATGCCAGCCCGGATCGCCGCAGAGATACAGGACCAGTTCGCCATGCCACAGGTTGCGATCAAAGTCTGGGGCGTGGCGCCACCGTTTCTGGCGGCCGGGTTTGCGCAGGATGTCAGCGACGACGCCAAGCTCTTCGCCGCGTCGCTGAGCGAGCCTTTTTGCGGCCTCAACACCGGCTTCGAGGCCGCATCGTGGCTGGAAGACCCGCGCGCTGCGGCTTCAATCGCCCTGCTGCCCCTGCGTCCCGCTTCCGAGGTCGGGCTGACCGCCCCAGCATTTGGACTGCTGGTGCTGTCCTCGCCCGACCCGCAACGATTCAACAGCGGGATGGGCACCGAATTCCTGCAGCAGATCAGCGCGCTCGCGAGCGCCGCGCTGGGACTGCTGCGCTGAACATCGCCGCGCGGGCAGCATGCAGTCTGACCAGTGCCCGGTGGAAGCCGTAGCAGCAGCCGATGCACTGTGCGATCGGTACCTGACGCACGCGCGGGTACAAAAGCGGCTCGCACAGCGCACGCTGGAGTTATACGCGCTGGACCTTCACCGGCTCGCGGCGCTGGCCGACGCCGCAGGCATCGGTCTGCTGGCCGTCGAGGCCACGCATATTAGACGCTGGATCGCGCAGATGCACTCCCAGGGGCGCAGCGCGCGCGGGATCGCGCTGATCCTGTCGGGCTGGCGCGGCTTTTATGCCTGGCTGGGTCGTGAAGCCCTGGTCGGCGCAAACCCGACTCAGGGCATCCGCGCGCCCAAGGCGGCAAAGCCGCTGCCCAAGGCGCTGGCGGTCGATGAGGCGGTCCGGCTGGCGGATTTTCACAACCCGGCGACTTCTGCCTGGCTGGAAGCGCGCGACGCAGCTATTGTCGAATTGCTCTACGGTTCCGGCCTTCGCGTAGCCGAGCTGACCGGCCTGGACACGGTCGCCAGCCCGGGCGCGCGGGGCTGGGTCGACCTGCAGGAAGGCGAGGCGCATGTACTGGGCAAGGGGTCCAAGCGCCGAACGGTGCCCGTTGGCCGCAAGGCCATGGTTGCGCTGCAACGCTGGCTGGCGATGCGCGGGCAGGCCGCTCAAGACGCGCAAGCTGCCCTCTTCATCGGCCGCCGCGGAACCAGACTGAGCGCGCAATCGGTCTGGCAGCGCCTGCAGGCGCGCAGCCTGCAGGCCGGTCTGGCAGCGGCGGTCCACCCCCACATGCTGCGCCACTCCTTTGCCAGCCATTTGCTGCAGTCAAGCAGCGACCTGCGCGCCGTGCAGGAACTGCTAGGCCACGCCAACATCAGCACAACGCAGGTCTACACCCGGCTTGATTTCCAGCACCTGGCCAAGGCCTACGACGCGGCGCACCCGCGCGCCCGGATCAAAGGCACGACGCAAACCTGACGGGCGGATCCGCACCGGGCTTGCGGCGCAAGGCCGACAATCGCGGCCATGAAGACCCTGAAACTGCGCCCCGGCAAGGATCGCTCGCTGCGGCGCCGCCACCCCTGGATATTCGAGTCGGCGATCGCACGCGGCAGCGCCGACGCGGGAGAAACGGTGCGCGTCGAGTCCGACAGCGGAGAGTTCCTGGCCTGGGCGGCCTTCAGCCCGGCGTCGAAAATCCGCGCCCGTGCCTGGAGCTTCGTCGAAGCGCAGCGCATCGACGCCGCATTCTTCGCGGATGCCGTCGCGCGGGCCGTTGGGGCAAGGGCGCGCCTCGACATCGCCAGCGACGCAATGCGCCTGGTGCACGGCGAGTCGGACGGCCTTCCCGGCCTGGTGGTCGATCGCTACGGCGATACGCTGGTCGCACAATTCCTGTCGGCCGGTGCGCAGCGCTGGAAAGATGTGCTGGCCGACGTACTGCTGGCGAAAACCGGCCTGGGCAAACTATACGAGCGCTCCGACACCAGCAGCCGGGCTCTGGAGGGGATGCCAGAAACCGCTGGCTGGCTGCGCTCGTCGGGCCCAACCGATCTGGTCTTGCACGAGCACGGCTGGGAGTTGGGGATCGACATTGCCCACGGCCACAAGACCGGTTTCTATCTGGACCAGCGCGACAACCGCCGACGATTTGCCGACTACACCCGCAGGCTCGGCTTTGGGCAGGTGCTGAACTGCTACTGCTACAGCGGCGGCTTCAGCGTAGCCGCGTTGTCGGCGGGCGCCGGGCATGTGACCTCCATCGACTCGTCGAGCGGAGCAATCGCAATGGCCAGCGACAACGTCGCACGCAATGGCTTTCACGCCGATAGCGCAAGCTTTATGGACGCAGACGTCAATGCCAGCCTGCGACTGTTTCACGCCGAGGGGCGCAGCTTTGACGCCATCGTTCTGGATCCGCCCAAGTTTGCGCCGAGCATTGCGCACGCCGAACGGGCTGCGCGCGCCTACAAGGACATCAACCGACTGGCGCTGAAACTATTGAATCCGGGTGGCATCCTGTTCACCTTCTCCTGCTCAGGCGGGATCGGCGTCGAACTGTTCCACAAAATCGTCGCGTCGGCCGGAATCGACGCTGCCGTCGACGCCTTCATCTGCGAACGCATGGGGGGCGCCCCCGACCATTCGATGACGGTCCAGTTCCCCGAAGGCGAATATTTGAAAGGGCTGGTGCTGATGCGTAAATGAAGACTCCCGGATTGGCCGCTAAACTTGACGCTAGCGCATTTCTAGTGGCCGTTCAGTCCACCGCCGGCAAGCCGGCGCACTTTAGCGATTGGCAATAAACCGATGAGCCTCATACCTGCCACCATCCTGACCGGCTTTCTCGGTTCTGGAAAGACAACCCTGCTAAAACGTGTTTTGGCCGAAGCGCACGGACAGAAGATCGCCGTGATCGAGAATGAATTCGGCGAAGAGAACATCGACAGCGAGATTCTGGTATCGGACACGACCGAACAGATCATCCAGATGAGCAATGGCTGCATCTGCTGCTCGATTCGTGAAGACCTGCGAACCACCTTGCAGGACCTCGCGGCCAAGAAGCGCCGCGGAGAACTCGACTTCGACCGGGTGGTGATCGAGACGACCGGCGTCGCCGACCCGGGGCCAGTGGCCCAGACATTTTTCATGGACGACGAGATCGCCGAAAGCTATTTGCTCGACTCCATCCTCACACTCGTCGACGCCAAGCATGCCGCCGGCCAGCTTGATGACCGCCAGGAAGCGCGCCGACAGATCGGCTTTGCGGATCAGATTTTTGTCAGCAAGGCCGACCTGGTCAGTGCGCCGGAGCTTGAAGCGCTGATGCATCGAATCCGGCACATGAACCCGCGCGCACCGCAGCGTGCCGTCCATTTCGGCGAAGTCGCGCTGTCCGAGGTATTCGACCTGCGCGGATTCAACCTCAACACCAAATTGGAGATTGACCCTGATTTTCTAAAGGAAGACGACCACGACCACGACCACGACCACGACCACGACCACGACCATGACCATGACCATGACCATGACCACGATGCGCATTGTGACCATCCGTCTCATGCCCATGCAGACGGCCATCATCACCGCCATGACGACGATGTCAAAAGCTTCGTCTTCCGGTCCGAGCGCGCCTTTGACCCGGCCAAACTGGAAGACTTCTTAGGGGCGATCGTCAACATCTACGGTCCGCGCATGCTGCGCTACAAAGGCGTTCTGCATATGCAGGGTACCGAGCGCAAGGTTATTTTTCAGGGCGTTCACCAGTTGATGGGGAGCGATCTCGGGCCGCAGTGGCAGGAGCAAGAGCAGCGGATGAGCAAGATGGTGTTTATCGGGATCGACCTGCCCAGGGACATCTTCCTGCAGGGAATGGAGCAGTGTCTGGTGTAACCCCCTGAGCGGCGCAGACGCTTAGAGGGTCAATTTGGCACGGCGATGGCCCCCTGATTTCAGAGGCCATGGTTTTTCGTCCGAATTAGCCTGTACACTCGCCCGCCGAGGAGCCCCGGCAGCCATGGGTCAGGGAATTCCCAAACTGCCATGCGCGGGGCCTGCACATCCGGCGCATCGCTGCGGTTCGCAGTTCGCATGGCGCTAGGAATGCGCAGTACAAGCCTGCTAGGAGACAAGAAGTGAAAGTCAAGACCGCTAAAGCCCCGCAGCCTGTCAAGAGCAGCGGCAAGTCGAGCAAGCCTGCGCCCAAGGCTTCCGCCGCGAAGACGGTCGCCGCCAAAGCACCGCCCGCCAAGGCCTTGCTGGCGGCCAAGGATCGAAAATCAGTGGCGAAGCCGGTGAGCAAGCCGCCTGCCAAGGCAGCGGCCAAGCCGGCACCCAAACCCGCCAGCGCCAAGACCGTGGCCAAACCGGCAGCGAAACCCGCTAACGTCAAAGCCGAGGTAGCCAAGCCGCTTGCCAAGCCCCTGGTGGCGGCACCGCCGCCTGCCGCTGTGCCCCCTGCGATGACCCAGCGACCGGGAAGGCCTTCTTCGCGACTTGCTTCGCTGACCGTTCCCTCTATGGCGCAGTCGGTGGCATCAACCGCAGCCAAGGCCAGTTTCTCGCAGCTATCGTCGGCGCCGGCCATCGTTCCTCCCTTGCCTTCGGCTGTCGTCAGGGACCCGAAACTTGTCAACAACTGGAAGTCCAAGCGGGCCGAGGACCTCAGCGACGCCGAACTGCTGGCCATGCCCGACTCGGAGTACATGAACGACAAACAGATGACTGCCTTTCGCCTGAAATTGAGCGTGTTGAAAAAGGACATACTCAACAGCGCCGGCGAGACCACCGAGCATCTGCGCGAAGACACGGTGGTGGTTCCGGACCCGGCCGACCGTGCAACGATCGAGGAAGAGCACGCGCTGGAACTGCGAACGCGTGACCGGGAGCGCAAACTGCTCAAGAAAATCGAGCAATCCATCAACCGCATCGACTCGGGCGACTACGGCTACTGCGACGAAACCGGAGAGCCTATCGGCGTAGGACGGTTGCTGGCCCGACCGACCGCGACACTGTCGCTGGAAGCCCAGCAGCGGCGAGAACTGAAGCAGAAGATGTTCGGCGACTAGCAGTCCTTGGCGCAGGCCAAGGCGGGTCAAGGATCGATGTCTTCCGACGACAACAGCCAGGGTCTGCCGGCCGAGGTGGCGAAACAGGGACGCAGTCCGGGGGAAATCGGAGCCCCGGCTGCTGGAGCCGATCCCGCATACAGCGGACGCGCGCTGCAAGAAATGATCGCGCGAAAGAGGCGCAACGATTCCATCCGCAACCGCGAATTTGACCAGTTGCGCAGGCTGAAAAGCCGAAGCGCTGGCACAGCAGACCCGACAGCCCGCCCTTCGCACTTCTCCACCAGCATATCGGCGAGCACCGAAGGACGCGCCATGACGCTCAGCAAGATCGACGCGATCGAGGCGCAGATGTCTGACCAGTGGTGGCAAGGGGAGGCCACCCGCCCCGCAGCGGCGCAAAGCTCGGCCCAGGGCGAGGCCTTTGCGCAGGTGCCAGAGAGTCCGGACTATCCGGCAACCCAACCCGATTGGCTGGCGGCGGACAGAGCACACGCCGACAGCCTCGGCTTCTTGCCCACCGCGCTCATGGCCTCGCTGGAACTGCGGTCTGCGGCCGGAAAAGCGCAGTCATTGCCGCCCGCTGAGCGACCCGCAGGCGACGCTGCGGGCTTCAGCGTGCATTGGGACGATGTCATCAGCAGCCCCGAACTGGAGGAGGCGGCGATCCGCTTTGCCAACGGGGACAGCAGCGGCGCCGAAGCAGGCCTGCTCGATGCGATAAGGCGAGCTCAGGCTCGGCCCGACCAAATCAGGAACTGGGCCTGGGCACTGTTCGACTTGTACCGCGCGACCGGCCGAAAATCCGGATTTGACCACCTGGCAGATGAATGCCTGAGGCGTTTCGGCTGGCCCACTCCGAACTGGGCGCCGATCCCTCCAGCGGCGGATCACGCCGCGGCCGAGGCAATCGATCCACTGGCGCAATCGGTCCCGAGCGCAGAGCTGGTCTGGCGCAGCCCGGCGCATTTCGATGTGGCGTCGCTGGGCGAACTGCGCCGGACGCTCGCCAACGCGCCGCAGCCGTGGAAGCTGGACTGGAGCGCGATGCACAGCCTCGATCCTGCGGCTGTACAAGGCTTGGCGACACAATTTGGCGACTGGTGCGAGACAGCGGCACAACTGTGCTTCGCCGCGGCGGACCGGCTCCAGCATGTTCTACGCGTGTATACGACTGCGGCTGGCGGGTCGGCGGGTACAGCGGCGTGGCAGCTGCGCATGGACGCGCTGCGCCTGATGGGCTTGCGCGACACGTTCGAACTTGTCGCGCTGGAATACTGTGTCAACTTCGAAGTGGCACCCCCTGCATGGCACCCCGCCCGATGCCACTTCACGCAGGAAGCGCCGCCGGCGGTCGACGCACCAGCCCCGGTAAACGCCAGTCCCCCGGCCCAGCGCGGCGCCGCCGAACTGGTAGAAGCGCCGCCCGAAGCGGGCGCGCCCCGTCCCGCCGGGCAGGCAGAATTATGGGGTGCCCTATTGGGCGAGGCCACCGAAGCGATGGCCAGGCTGGACAATGCCCGCATGGGCAACGATCGCCTGGTGATTTCCTGCGCCAAACTGGTCCGGGTCGATTTCCCGGCAGCAGGAGACATACTGCAATGGGTTGGGCAGCGCCACGCCGAAGGATGCCAGCTGCAGTTTCGCGACCTGCATCGCCTGATCGCCGCTTTCTTCCACCTGATCGGTATTGACGAGCAATCGAGCGTGCTGGCGCGAAGCGACTGACCCGATAACGCCACCCGGACCGGCCAGCCACCTTGCAATTGTCTTATTTGCCCTGAGTTGAAGCCACTATGGAATTTTTTCACGGAACCACCATCATCAGCGTACGGCGCAAGACGGCCACAGGCAGTGAAGTGGCTATCGGAGGCGATGGGCAGGTCACGCTGGGCAACATCATCGTCAAAGGAACGGCGCGCAAGGTCCGCAAGCTCTACCACGGCAAAGTGCTGGCCGGTTTTGCCGGAGCGACCGCGGATGCATTCACGCTGTTTGAACGCTTCGAAGCCAAACTGGAGAAACACCAGGGTCAGCTTGCGCGCGCCGCCATCGAGTTGACCAAGGACTGGCGCACCGACCGTGTTCTGCGGCGACTCGAAGCGATGCTGGCAGTCGCCGACAAGGACGCATCGCTGATCATCACCGGCAACGGCGATGTACTCGAACCCGAAAACGGCATCGTGACCATCGGCTCAGGCGGCTCCTACGCGCAGGCCGCGGCCATGGCGCTGCTCGAGAACACCGAGTTATCGGCACAGGACATCGTTCGAAAGTCACTCGAAATTGCCGGCGAGCTCTGCATCTATACCAATATGAGCCACAGCATTGAGACACTGCCATGAAGACTTCGGCAACCCGACACCATAGGGGCCTCCCATGAGCATGTCGTCCCTGACCCCGCAACAAATTGTGCGTGAGCTTGACAAGCACATCGTCGGACAGCAGCAGGCCAAACGCGCCGTTGCCATCGCGCTGCGCAACCGCTGGCGTCGCCAGCAGGTTGAGCCCGGACTGCGAACAGAAATAACACCCAAGAACATACTGATGATCGGCCCCACGGGTGTGGGAAAGACAGAGATCGCTCGCCGCCTGGCGCGCTTGGCGGGAGCGCCCTTCATCAAGGTAGAGGCTACCAAGTTCACCGAAGTAGGCTATGTGGGTAAGGACGTGGACACCATCATCCGCGACCTGGCCGATATCGCCGTAAAGCAGGCCCGTGAAGCTGCCAAGATGCTGGTGCAGGCTCGTGCGCAGGACGCCGCAGAGGAACGCATTCTCGACATACTGCTGCCGCCGGCGCGTGGCGATGCAGGCTCGGCGCGGCTGGCGGAGTCGGCCGAAAGCGCGACCCGCCAGACTTTTCGAAAGAAGCTGCGCGAAGGCCAATTGGCCGAGCGCGAGATAGAAATGGAAGTGGCGCAGGCTGCTGCGCAGCTTGAAGTCGTAGGGCCCGCCGGAATGGAGGAAATGACCGAGCAGCTGCGCGGACTCTTCGGTCAAATGGGATCGCAAAAGCGACAGACGCGCAAATTGCGTATCGACGAGGCGCTGAAACTCGCCGTCGATGCAGAGGCCGCGAAGCTGGTCAATGAAGACGAGATCCGGATTCAGGCGATCCATGCGGCCGAGCAGAACGGCATCGTCTTCATCGATGAAATCGACAAGGTCACTTCGCACGCGGAGGGCAATGGCGGGCAGGTGTCGCGCCAGGGCGTGCAGCGCGATCTGCTGCCGCTGGTCGAAGGTACAACGGTGTCGACCAAGTACGGGATGGTCCGCACCGACCATGTGCTGTTCATCGCTTCCGGGGCCTTTCACCTGAGCAAGCCCAGTGACTTGATACCCGAGTTGCAGGGTCGCTTTCCGATCCGGGTCGAGTTGCAGTCGCTGTCCGTGCAGGACTTCGAGTCGATCCTGACCCAGACCCACGCCTCGCTGGTCAAGCAATACCAGGCGCTGCTGGCCACCGAGGGCGTCACCGTCACCTTTTTGCCCGAAGGCGTCAGCCGGCTTGCCGAGATTGCCTTCGGCGTTAACGAGCGCACCGAGAACATCGGCGCGCGGCGTCTGGCCACGGTGATGGAAAGGCTGCTCGACGAAGTGAGCTTCGACGCCGCCAAACTGCAGGGGCAGACGGTGGTGGTCGATGCGGCGTACGTCGACGGTCGACTGGCAGAATTGAGCCAAGACGAAGACCTGTCCCGTTTTATTCTTTAAGACAGTCCGGGCCGGCGCCCGCCAGTTTTAATCCATCACCTGCATAAATCATTCTAAGTCCTTGCTCTATAAGGACTTTTGATCTGATTTTTACTTCGGACTTGAATCTAAGTCCTTGATTTCATTGAAAAAATAGTTGCGCGCGTCGTTGCGCAATCGGCTTTTGCTGATACAGTGCAAAAAAGTGCAAATAGGTGGTGAATAGTGTGATTTCTTGACTATTTTCCCTTCTGGTTCAACAAGCGAGGATGGTCTGTCGTGTTTCAAGGGGCTTCGTCACTCAGTCTGGATGCCAAAGGCCGTCTTTCGGTGCCAACACGCCACCGGGATCTGCTGGGCAGCGGCGATGGCGGACAGTTGACGATCACGCGGCACCCGCACGGTTGCCTGATGATTTTTCCACGCGCGCAGTGGGAGAAATTTCGCGAGCGCGTTGCCAGCCTGCCGATGTCAGCCCAGTGGTGGAAGCGCGTCTTCCTGGGCAACGCGATGGATGTGGAGATGGACGGTACCGGCCGGGTGCTGGTTTCGCCCGAACTGCGCGAGGCAGCCAACATCACGCGCGACACCATCCTGCTCGGAATGGGCAACCACTTTGAACTTTGGGACAAGGCGATTTACGACAACCTGGCAGCCAAGGCTATGCAGGGTGATATGCCCGATGTGTTCAAGGATTTTTCTTTTTGAAAGCAGCCTGTGCGCAATGGGCTGACCCACACCAGCGTCTTACTGAACGAGGCGGTAGACGCACTGCTGGCCGGATCCGACGCTGCCGCGGCGCACGCGCCCAGAACCTTCGTCGACGGCACCTATGGGCGCGGCGGGCACGCGCGGCTGATTTTGTCCAGGCTGCGGGCGCAGGACCGCTTGATCGCCTTCGACAAGGATCCGGATGCGGTCGCCAGCGCAGCACAGATCGCCGACCCCCGCTTCTGCATCCGCCATCAAGGCTTCGACCATTTGCCCGAACTCGGCAGTGCCGTGGCCAGCGGGATTTTGCTCGACCTGGGGATCAGTTCGCCCCAGATCGACGATCCGCAGCGCGGGTTCAGCTTCCGCTTCGAGGGACCGCTGGACATGCGCATGGACACCACCCGCGGGCAGAGCGTCGCGCAGTGGCTGGCCGACGCGCCGGTCGAGCAGATTGCGCAGGTGGTGCGTGACTATGGCGAGGAACGGTTTGCTGGCGCAATTGCAAAGGCGATTGTTGCTCGCCGACAGGAACGCGGGCCCATTGCAAGCACCACCGAACTGGCCCGGCTCGTGGCGGATACGGTCAAGACCCGCGAGGCCGGCCAGAACCCTGCGACGCGCACGTTTCAGGCTTTTCGGATTTTCATCAACGCCGAGCTTGAAGCGCTGCAAAGCGCTTTAGCCGCCAGCATCGATGTACTGCAACCCGAGGGACTGCTGGTCGTGATCAGCTTTCATTCACTCGAAGACCGGATTGTCAAGCAATTCATCGCCGGGCACGCGAGCGAGCAGTACGACCGGCGCGCGCCATTTGCGCCGCCCAAAAATCTGCGCCTGCGCGATAGGGGACGCGTCAAGCCGTCGGCTGACGAGGTCAGGGCCAACCCGCGCGCGCGCAGCGCGATCATGCGCATCGCGCAGCGGACCGCGCTGTGACGCGGCTTAATCTGACGCTGCTGCTGGCCCTGCTGGTCAGCGCGCTTTATCTGGTCAACATCCAGTACGAGTCGCGCCGGCTTTTCACCGATCTGGACAAGGCGATTTCGGACGCCCACAAGCTCGATCTGGAGGCCGAGCGGCTGCAACTCGAACAGCGCGCGCAGGCGGCTCCATTGCGGGTGGAAAGGCTTGCCAAGGACCAGCTCCAGATGCGCCCTGCAACGCCCGCCATCACCCACTACACAACCTACTCAGAGCCGTCTGCATCGCCGGCGCAGCGCAACACAGCGGGACGCACGCCATGAGTCGCTGCACGCATCCCACAACCTTTGACGCGGCCCGATCCAGGTCGTCTACCCAGTGATTCGCAGCGTTCCCTACACGTCGAGCCCGCTGCTAGCCAGCCGAACCCCGGTCTGGCGCAGCAAGCTGGTCGTCGCGGTGGTGGCCATCAGTTTCATCGGCCTGGCCGCACGCGCGGTCCACATCCAAATCATCGAGAACGCCTTTTACCAGCGCCAGGGCGAGGTCCGCTTTGGCCGCACCCTGGCGCTGCCGGCCAACCGCGGGCGCATCATCGACCGCAACGGACTGATTCTGGCCTCGAGCATTCCCGCTCCCAGCATCTGGGCCATTCCTGAGGATGTACCGCGCGACGACGCGCAACTGACCCAACTCGCGCACCTGCTGGAGATGCCGCTAGCCGATCTCAAGCGCAAGCTTGAAGACGAAGACAAAACCTTTGTCTGGCTCAAACGCCAGGTGGACGAGACGGTGGCGCAGCAGATCAGCGCGCTGGCATTGGGTGGCATCCACCAGCGCAAGGAATACAAGCGCCAATACCCCGAAGGCGAGGCGGCAGCCCATGTGGTGGGCTTCACCAATGTGGAAGACGTCGGGCAAGAAGGCATCGAACTCAGCTTCGACAAGGACCTGGCGGGACGCGCCGGTTCGCGCCGCGTGATCAAGAACCGCCTTGGCCAGGTGGTTGAATCGGTCGGCGAGCAAATCTCCCCCCTCGACGGACGTGACCTGCAGTTGAGCATCGACAGCAAAGTGCAGTTCTTCGCTTACCAAAAGTTGCGCGACGCGGTCTTAAAAAACAAGGCAAAGGCGGGCAGCGTCGTCGTACTTGACGCGGTCACCGGCGAAATTCTGGCACTCGCCAACTACCCGAGTTACGTGCCCGACAAGCGGCGCAACCTGTCCGGCGAGCAGTTGCGCAACCGCGCGATGACCGACACCTTTGAGCCCGGATCGACGATGAAACCGATCACGATTGCGATGGCGCTGGAGGCCGGCCGCGTGAAGCCGCAAACCCTGGTAGAGACAAGTCCGGGGCGCTTCAACATCGGCGGGTTCACGATCAGCGATACGCACAACAACGGCACCCTGAGCGTCGAGGGCGTGATCCAGAAATCCAGCAATATCGGTGCGCTGAAAATCGCCCAGAAGATGAGTCCGCAGGAAATGTGGAACACCTATACGGCGCTGGGCTATGGCCAAAAACCCCAGGTTCAATTCCCGGGTGCCGTCACCGGCAGGCTGCGTCCGTGGAAGAACTGGCGGCCGGTCGAGCAAGCAACGATGGCCTACGGCTACGGCCTGTCGGCTTCGCTGTTCCAGATGGCCCAGTCTTATACCTCGTTTGCGCACGACGGCCAGATCATCCCGGTCACGATGCTCAAAAGCGATCAACCGGCTGTAGGAGTCCGGGTTTTCTCGAGCGAGACTGCCGCTTCCGTACGCAAGATGCTGCAGATGGCCGCGGCACCCGGCGGCACCGGGCCACTCGCGCAGACGCTGGGCTATTCCGTGGGCGGCAAGTCCGGAACGGCACACAAGCAAGTCGGCAAAGGATACGCGAGCAACAAATACCGGTCCTGGTTCACCGGAATGGCGCCGATCGATAGGCCCCGTGTGGTGGTCTGCGTGATGATCGACGAACCCAGCAACGGACAGCACTACGGGGGCGCAGTGGCGGCACCGGTGTTCAGCGAAGTCGTGCAGCAAAGCCTGCGCATCCTCGGCGTGGCACCTGACATGGCGGTTAAGCCGCAAATCGTCGCCGCGGTGGAGGAGAGCTTCTGATGCGCGCGTTGCAGACACCCTTGGAAGCTGCAGGCTGGCTGCGTGGCTTGGTGCGCGGGACGCTGTGCAGCGACAGCCGCAAACTGCGCCACGGCGACGGCTTCATCGCCTGGCCCGGTGCGACGAGCGATGCACGCGCGCACGTACGCGCGGCGCTGGCCCAGGGCGCTGCGGCCTGCCTGGTCGAAGGCGCCGGCGTGAAAGAATTTGCCTTCGACTCCGAACGCGTCGCTTCGTACACCGGACTCAAGGCTGCCAGCGCACTGGTGGCCTGCGACTTCTTCGGGCAGCCGTCGCAAGAACTGGCTGTACTGGCCGTCACCGGGACCAACGGCAAGACATCTACCGTATGGTGGCTGGCGCAGGCGCTGTCGAACACCGCGATGGAGCCGGCGCTGCGCTGCGCGATGGTCGGAACGCTGGGCATCGGGCTGACGCCTTCGGCACACGGGCACGGCGATGATCCTGCCTCGCTGCAGCATCTCCTGTCCACCGGGCTGACAACGCCCGACCCGGTGCTGCTGCAGGCCAGCCTGCGCGGCTTTGTCGACTCGGGCATGCAGGCCTGCGCCCTAGAGGCATCATCGATCGGACTCGACGAGCACCGGCTCGATGGAACCCGGATTCGCACCGCCATCTTCACCAACTTCACGCAAGACCACCTCGACTACCACGGCAACATGGCCGCCTACTGGCGCGCGAAGCAGCAGCTGTTTCAATGGCCAGGGCTGGGCGCCGCCGTCGTCAACATCGACGACCCGGCGGCGCAACAGGTGCTGCAGGCCCTCGAAGGCAGTCAAGCCGATATCTGGACCGTTTCGTGCCGCTCGCCAGCGCGCCTGCGCGCAAGCCAGATATCCCAGTCGGGCGGCCTGGCATTTTGCGTCACCGAGGGCCAGGAGCAGCACCGCTTGCAGACCCCGCTGGTCGGTCTATTCAATGTATCCAACCTGCTCGGCGTCCTGGCCGCCATGCGCACGCTAGGCGTTGCGCTGGCCGACGCCGTCGCCGCCTGCAGGGACCTGCTTCCGGTGCCGGGACGTATGCAATGCGTCAGCGAAGCCGGCAAGCCGATGGCGGTGGTCGACTACGCCCATACGCCCGACGCACTGGCGCAAGCGCTGGAGGCGCTGCGAGCGCTCAGCGCCGCCCGCGCGGGGCGTCTGTGGTGCGTATTCGGCTGCGGCGGCGACCGCGATCCTTCCAAGCGTGCGCTGATGGGCGCGGCAGCCGCACGCGGCGCGGACCGGATCGTTCTGACCAGCGACAATCCGCGCGGCGAGGACCCGCTAGCGATCATCGACCAGATAGCCATCGGCTTGGCCGACCACCCTGAGGTGATGCGCGAGCCCGACCGCGGTCAGGCCATCGACCGCACGCTGGCGCTGGCCGACGTCCGCGATGTGGTGCTGGTGGCCGGCAAAGGCCACGAGGCCTATCAGGAAACGGCAGGAACGCGCCGGCCATTTTCCGACCTCCAACGCGTACGCTGCGCGCTCGCCA
>Ga0214919_10004242_pt1 | contig 21064 bp, 18 predicted proteins | sample LL1503_MetaG_FD_177994 | JGI IMG/M metagenome (GOLD analysis project Ga0214919, IMG submission 177994) | Freshwater microbial communities from Lake Lanier, Atlanta, Georgia, United States - LL-1503 | ecosystem: Environmental > Aquatic > Freshwater > Lake | place: USA: Georgia | collected... | reverse complement strand
ATGTAATTTTTTTAAAATAATTTAAAAACGTATTAATTTTTTTTTAAATGAGGTTATAATAAACACTAATTAAAAGAGTTTATTATAAACACGTCTATTATATATTTTTAATTTATCTATGTAATTATAAATGCATCATTCTGTAGATTTTAAATTATCAGCAATTAAATTATATCTTACACCTTTGCACATTTAAAACGCCGATTTTTTAAATAATTACTACTTAAAGAAATATTAATATATAATATTAGCAATGAATAGTAAGAGGTCTATAACGATTTGTTCATTAAAGGTTTGAATTATTACGATGACAATCGGTTAAGCTATATGCAAAATAATTCTTTTTTACCTTATAAAACTTCATATCCGTTTCAAGACGGATACTAACCAAATTTTTACATTTTTGTTTATTTTTATCGTTGTTAAGTCAGCGTTTTAAATGTGCAAAGGTGTAAAATGAATAGTATACGCAAAGTAGCAGAATTATTAGATTGTAGTAAATCTTCTTTACAACGATGGATAGAAAAATATTTTGAAATTAAATCAGTTGATAGAAAAAAAAATAAACCTAGAACAAGTATAATTACAAAAGAAATATTATTATTTATAAAAAATTTGATAAAAATAAATCCAACAATAACGCTATCAAAAATTAGAAAAAAAGTTTATAAAGAACACCATATAATAATATCAATATCTTATTTATTTTATATAATTAAATATAAATTAAACATAACACATAAACAAATAAGACAAAAATATTATCCTGAAAAAAAATTAGCAACAATAAAAAGCGATAAAAAAGAATTTTATAAAAAAATATTAGAAATAGGTAAAAAAAATATAATATCAATTGATGAAACTAGTTTTTATTTGAATATGAGTAAAAGTTTAGGAAGATGTGAAAAAGGAAAAAAATGCTATATAACAGTTCATAAATATCCATTTGTTAAATTTAATTTTATATGCGCAATTAAATATGGTAAAGTAATTGGTTATAAATTATATAAAAAAGAAAACAAAGGAATAGATGCAATAAATTTTAATAATTTTTATAATGAATTTATAAAAGATGTATATAATAATCATTTGGTTATTTTAGATAATGCTGTATTTCACAAATCTAAAATAGTTGTTGAAAATATAAACGCAAATAATAAAATAATTTATAGTATACTTTATAATCCATCATGTAATCCAATAGAAAATTTCTTTAGTCAATTAAAAAATTATGTAAAGAATAAAAGTCCAGATAATTTTGATGAATTAAAAAATACAATAGATAAAGTAATTAAAAAAAAATAGAAAAAGAACATCTCAAAAACTATTTTAATTATTTATTTATACAATCAACTGATTATATAAATAAAAATTAGATGCATAACAAACTGTCCCATTTTTCAGTGAAAAAGGTGTAATGAGGTTTAATATTTATAGAGATGGAAAATCTTCTAAATTTAATATATCTAATTTAACATTAATATCATTAGATTTAACAAAATTAAATGGTTGATTTCTAGGATTAAATGATCTTTTAATAATATATTCATTTTGTATTCCAAGTTGAATTTTTTTATCCCCTACTCTTTTTGACATAAATTTTTTTGGTTTTCGTGCAATTATATCTTGTTCTACTTTTTTATTAAATTCATTTAATGACAAAACTTGTTTTTTATTTTGTTTGGGTTGTTTTATAGTTTTTTTATTATTTTTATTATTTTTATTATTATTATTAATAGTTTTTTCTTCTTCAAAACTATGTTTAGCGTGTTCAAATATAATTCGTCTTGTTTCATCATCAATTTCATATTCTTCAGTATCTTCACCATCTTCACCATCATAAAATTCTTCACCAATTTCAAAATCATTATTAATTTGTTCATCGTCTGAAAAATAATTATCATTTACTTTATTTTTAGTGTCCATTATATTATACATTTCTTATTTATAATAATATTTAAATTCATTTTTTTATACGCTTTTTGATATACTTTTAACTATTAACTATTATTTTATCTGTAAAAAGACCAATAAAATTTATAAAGTAAATAGAAATAAAAAATAATCTAAAAAAATATTAAAAAAATTTCTATATATAAGTATATGAGTAATACTGTCACGTTTCGTCATGAAAATAAAAAATCGTTTAAATTAAAAGGTGTTAAACACCTTGTTAAAGAATCACTAATTGATGGTGAAAAAGGTCTATCTTTTGTTTTTACTAAAAAAGAAGGTGATTCATTCCGTCGTATTTTTGTTAAAGAAGTATCAAAAGATAAATTTGAACTTAAAGAAAAAATCGATGATAAAGAAACTTCAAAAGAAATTGATATGTCAGAACTTAAAAAAATGTTAAAAGATAAAGATCTTGAATTTGTTAAAAATTTTATGGATAAAGAAAGAGGTTCGTACAAAGGTAAAACTGTTGGACAATCTGGTGGTGTTAAAAAATCATCTAAGAAAGCTTCTAAAAAATCATCTAAGAAATCATCCAAAAAAGCTTCTAATAAATCTTCTAAGAAATCTTCTAAGAAATCTTCTAAGAAATCTTCAATGAAAGGTGGAGCTAAGAAATCTTCTAAGAAATCATCTAAGAAATCATCTAAGAAATCATCTAAGAAATCATCTAAGAAATCATCTAAGAAATCATCTAAGAAATCTTTAATGAAAGGTGGTGCTAAAAAAGCTTCCAAAAAAGCTTCCAAAAAAGCTTCTAAGAAATCATCTAAGAAATCTTCTAAGAAATCATCTAAGAAATCATCTAAGAAATCATCTAAGAAATCTTTAATGAAAGGTGGTGCTAAAAAAGCTTCCAAAAAAGCTTCTAAGAAATCATCTAAGAAATCATCTAAGAAATCATCTAAGAAATCATCTAAGAAATCTTTAATGAAAGGTGGAGCTAAAAAAGCTTCTAAAAAATCGTCTAAAAAATCGTCTAAAAAGGCAATTAAAAAAACTTCTAAATCTGTTGTTAAAAAGACTTTAAAAAAATCTTTAATGAAAATGAAAGGTGGTGGTGATCCTGATGATGATGCTGCTGCTGGTACTGGTACTGCTGCTGGTACTGGTACTGCTGCTGGTACTGGTACTGGTACTGCTGCTGGTACTAGTACTGCTGCTGGTACTGACGATGATGAGAATGATAATAAATAAACAGTTCAAATACTTTTTATTTTTTGTAAATACATAATTATTAATATTTTGATTAATCTAATAAGTTAAATCAAAATAATTATATAATTTTTAATCAATATTCACTAATAACAAAAACATATATTAAATTTGTTATCTTTATCTAATAATTAAATTAATATTTTAATAAAATTTCCTGATATATGTGGAATATATACAACAGAATCTATATACTGGATACATCTTGACCAAGGCAATATTTGTTGGATATCCATATTTATTAAATTGAATTCCAATGTTTGTTGTTTAATAATATTTTTAAATTCACATATTGAAAAATCATTTTTATTAGATAAGCTTTTATATTTAAAAATATGATCACGGTATTTATCATTTGAAATAATATGTGATTCACAGTTTGATTTAAGAAAAAACCATAATATAAAAAGATCATCATTTAAATTATATGGTGTTTTATAGTATTCTGTATTTGTTCTTAAAAATATATCAACTATTTTATTTTTTTTTAAATGTTTTTGATGAATAATAATTAATGGTTCACCAATAGTTTTTTTTGTTTTAATTATAATATTTTCTAAATCTATTAAACTATTATTTGTAATAATTCCATTTCTACCAAATAAAATATTACCAGCATCAATAATAACATTAAAATCTTTTTTAAGATTTGTATAAAACTTGTTGATATTATTTTTTATAATAATAGAAAATTCTAATTCTATTTTTTCTAATATAGATAATATAAGATTTTGTTTAATATTTATTTTATTAAGTAAGTATGGATGTGGTTTTACTAATGAATTTATATTATAATTACTTTCAATAAATAATTTATCCAAATAATATAATAGTTTAATAAGTTTATTTTCCAAAATAAATTCAATATCTTTTAACTGTAAAATGCCTTCTAGTAATACATTTTGTTTAAATAATAATACTGCATGTTCATAATTATTATTATAATAATAACAAATTAAATTTAAATAGTCTCTTTTCATTAATTTAAAATTATCTAGTTCAGCAATTATTATCAGTAATTTGTTAATCATATCATTATCTAATATTTTAATATGATATAATAAGATATTAGATATTAATCCGTTATTTTTTGTTTTAATTAATAATTCAATACTATAATGTTTAATAATATGATCAACAAAATCACAATTATCCAAGTAATTATATAATAAATATGATATGTTATTAATTCCATGTTTATCTAATTTATACATTGTAACATCTATTTTTTCCATTAATAATTATTAATAATTATAATTATAATTAATAATTATTAATAATTCAATTTTTATAAATGAATATTTGTTTTTCTATTTTTAATCTAAAATTAAAGTATTAACATTACTTAATGTATGTAAATTTTTAATATTATTACAACAACGTAAATTTAAAATATGTACATTTCCTAATGCATTAATATTTGTAATTTTATTACAATAACTTAAATTTAGAGTATGTACATTTCCTAATGCACTTACATTTGTAATATTACTACATCCACTCAAGTTTAAAGAATAAACATTACCTAATGCACTTACATCAGTAATATTAGTACAATTTGATAAATCTAAAATATGTACATTGCCTAAAGCACTTACATCGGTAATACTATCACAATAACTTAAATATAATTCATAAACATTACCTAAATTACTAACATCTGTAATTTTGTTACAAAAATTTAAATGTAAAATATGTACGTTACCTAATCTACTAACATCAGTAATTTTATTACAACCATATAAATCTAATGAATATACATTACCTAATGTACTTACATTTGTTATATTATGACAACAAGTAAATTTTGAAGTATGCACATTACCTAATTCTACTACATCGGTAATATTATTACAAAACTTTAAATATAAATTTTTAGTATTTCCTAGTGCACTTACATTAGTAATATTATCACAAAAACTTAAATCTAATGTATTTACATTTGTTAAAGCACTTACATCTGTAATATTTTTACAACTTCTTAAATTTAAATCATGGACATTTCCTAAAGCAGTAACATCTGTAATATTATTACAATAACTTAAATTTAAATTATGGACATTTCCTAAAGCACTAACATTAGTAAGATTATCACAAAAACTTAAATTTAATGTATGCACATTTTTTAATGAACTAACATCAGTAATATTATCACATTTACTTAAATTTAATTTATGAATGTTTTTTAATGAACTAACATCTGTAATATTATTACAACCACATAAATTTAATTCATAAACATTTCTAAATAGACTAAAATCAGTAATTTTATCACAACTTTGTAAATCTAAATACGATGTATTTCCAAATAGACTTACAATAGAAATATTTTTACATCCAAATAATTTTAAATTATTTACATTTCTTAATGCACTAATATCTATAATTTTATCACAAAAACATAAATTTAATGTATTCACTTTTCCTAATGCACTAACATCTATAATTTTATCGCAACATCTCAAATCTAAAGAGTAAACATTACCTAATGCACTAACATCTGTAATATTATTACAAAAACGTAAATCTAATTTATGAACATTACCCAATGCACTTACACCAGTAATATTATTACAGTAACTTAAATCTAAATCATAAACATTTCCTAAAGCACTAACATCAGTAATTTGTCTACAACCACATAAATTTAATTTATAAATGTTTCTAAACATACTAACATCTGTAATTTTATAATTATAACTTAACTTTAAATAATGGAGATTAGTTAATGCACTAACATTTATAACATTATTAGATCTATTTAAATTTAAACTATGAATATTAGATAATGGACTAACATCTATAATTTGATTACAGTTACTTAAATTTAAAGAACGTATATTAGTTAATGTGGTAATATCTGTGATATCATTACAAAATTTTAAATTTATGTATAACTGTTTATTTGGATTAAATATTTTATTTAAAATCGTATTTCTAAATAAAATATTATTATTATATAGTAATGAATATTTTTTATTTAATTTGTAATTAATGTATTTTTTAAATGTTGATAAATCTAAACATGTATCACATAAATTTCTTAAATCTGTATATTCATTAATAACCATAAGTAAATCTGAATTTGAAAATATATTTGTCATTATTAATATAAATTATATTTTATATAATTAAATAAATCAATTTTTATAGAATTATAAAAAATTAATAGATTATGAGTACCATAATCTAACTCTGTGATTAGGAGGTAAATATAATTTGTCAGTTTCTTTTATATGAAAATTTTTATAAAATTCATCAAAATTTCTAATAGATCCATTAACTCTAAATTTTGGTGGTGAATGTACATCAATTATTAAACGATTTATTATATCTTCTTTTCTTCCTTTTGTCTTCCATGCATTAGCGAAATTAATAAAAAACATTTGTTCATCAGAATATGATTGTGTATCATTATAATTAATAAATACTTTATATTTTTTAGTATATTTATTATTTTTATATTTTTTATATTTTATAAAAGCGTTATAACTTAATGCTAGTCCACCAATATCAGCAATATTTTCACCAAGAGTTAATGATCCATTAACACGGTGACTACTGAAAGGTATTGATTGATACGTTTCATCAATTTCATAATTATTATATTGTTGTTCAACCATATTTGTTTTTTCTTTATATTTTTTTAAATCATTATTACTCCACCAATTAATTAAATCACCATATGCATCAAATTTAGAACCTTCATCGTCAAAACCATGAGTAATTTCATGACCAACTATTACACCAAAACCAGCAAAATTAGATGCAATAGTTTGATCAACTGAAAAAAATGGTTTTTGTAAAATACCTGCAGGAAAAACAATTTCATTCATATCAGGTGAATAATATGCATTAACAGTTTGTGGATTCATACGCCATTTATCTCTATCAACAGGTTTATATAATGATTCAATTTCATATTTATTATAAAATGTATGAATATTAATTATATTTTGTATTAATGTATTATTATCTTGTATATCAAGATCGTCGTAATTTTTAGTTATATATTCTGGATATCCAATTTTAATTTTCATTAATTTTAGCTTTAATAGAGCTTTTTCTTTTGTTTGAGATTCCATCCAATCATTGTTAGTTAAATATTGCTTTAATTCATCTTTAATAAAATTAACAATATTTAATGCTAACATTTTAGATTTATAACTAAAATGCTTATTTATATAGTATTTTCCAATTAATTCACCAACAATAATATTTAATTTTTCTATTGTTCTTATTTCAATAGGTTTCATTTTATTAGTTCCTTTCAAAATACAAGAATAAAAATTAAAATAACATTGTTCAATATTTTCTGATAAATAAGAATTAAATTCTAATATAATACGAAATAACATATAATCTTTCCAGATTGCAAAGTCTGTTGTACCAAATAATTTATTTAATTCACTCATATAATTAGGATTTCTAATATTTATTATATCAACATTATTTATATTAAAACAATATTCTAAATTTGGATTAATATTAATAAATTCAGTATATGATGATATATTATTATTTATTTCAGGATCTCTTTTTTGTAATTTATCATATGTATATTCTGCGAGTTTTTTCTCCAAATCAAAAATATTATCAGAATTTAATTTTATATCAAATAATGACCCATATTCACTAATAAATTTTTTATAGTTATTTCTTATTTCTTTTTTTGAATCTATAAAATAAAAATCACGATCAGGTAACCCTAAACCACCAGATTTTAAATGTAAAATATTTTGTTTTGTACTTTTATCTGTTAATTCATTAATATCTTTATTAGTGTATATTCTAGGTGATACTGAAAAATTAATTGGTAAATTAATACCAAACTGCATATTATAATTAGCAACTAATTTAAATAATGTTTTAGTATCTTTACATTTTATTACATTTTGTATAATATCTTTTATATTTCCACATTTTAATGATTTTGTACGTTTATTTATATCATTTAATTGATTATATAATGTTTTTATTTTTAAAAAATTTTTATCTGAATTATATTCATTATTTTCTTCAAATAGTTGTTTAAGTTTTTCATTCGTTTCTTTTTCAAGTATTTGAAATGCACCCCATCTTTGATAATCATCTGGTATAATTTCAGTTTGTAACCATTCATTATTAACATAATTATAAAAATCATCACCATAAGTAGAATTTGTAGAGTTTGTAGAATTTGTAGTGTTTGTAGAATTTGTAGAATTTATAAAATTAATAAAATTAGTAAAAATATTTGTCATTAATTTAATATATATATTAAATATTTAATTATAACAAAATAATTAATATATCATGTATAATGTTCAAAATCATAATTATTAAGTGTATCCAGTTTAAGCGGTTGATTAGATAATATAATAACATATGTATTTTGAATTGTTTTATTTTTATATAATTCAAAATTATGGTCAACATAAGTGAACTTTTCTTTTGGAATCATACGAGACCCAATATAATATTTACTTTCTCTAATTTTATTAACTATACAAAAATCACCATAATCAATATTTTGTTTATTTAATTCATTATTATAATGTTTTTTCATAAATGATCTTCCAATAGTATCCCATATTGGAATAGTAATAATAAAAGTAAGAGATTCAGATGTTTTATCTAAAAATCCAAATATTTTTTCAACACCAATCTCGATAATATCTTTTTGATACGGTGGATTAAAACCAAATGTTCCTTTAATTGGTGTAATATTAAAAAAACTTCCAACTGATCCAAAATATTTTTCTAGATCATAATAAATAGAACAATATCTTGGAAAAGTACTATTTATTGCTGATGCAAAACATTCAAAATTTAAATTATAATCTTGTGTCATTAAATTCATAATATTTGGTAAAACAGCTAATTGATGATTATTTGAACCTAATAATTGGTATCTAAAAACAATTGCCCATAAATATTCGTCTATTTTATTTTTTGGACCGGTAAAAACATTAACTAATTTATTATAAATATTAACTGGTAATAATATATTATTTAATATATTTATTAATCGTTTATCTTTTATTGTAAATAATATATTTAAATCAAGTTTATAAAACGTTGTTTCATTTGATAACATTTTATTTTTTTTTATATTAATTAAAGTTTTTTTAATTTTATAATTTGTTTTATTTTGTTGATAAATTTGTGATTTAGAATAATTATTTAATAATTCTAATTTATTTTTATAATTATTTTTAAGATTTGTTAAAACCTTTGATATTTTTTCATTTACATTAGTAATATTTTTATCATATTTACAAAAATCTTTTAAGGTGTCTTCTAATAGTAAAGTATTAGTATAATTAGTAGGAAAAAAATAATCATTAGAAAAATCATAAGAAATATATAATGAAAACATCCAACTGGAAAACAAATTAGTTATTGTTCTTGAATATGATTTTTTAATAGAGAAAATATGTGTACCAAATATTTTTACACAATCATTTATAAATAATTTAATTAAACAAGAATAAAGTTTACCTTTATACAGTTCAATTAATGGTTCTAATAATTTGTTTGATGTTTGTGATGTATGAAATTTTAAATGCATATTTGTATTTATATCTAATTCTATAATTGATGACATTATTAAAATAAATAATAAGTCATTTTTTAAATACTTATTTATTGAAAAAGTATATGATAATTAAAGTAAATAGTAAATGATAAGTAAATGATAAGTAATGTAAATAGTAAATGATAGTTAAAGTAAATGATATGTAAATAGTAAATGATAAGTAATGTAAATGTAAATTAAAGTAAATAGTAAACGATAGTAAATAGTAAACGTTAATTAAAGTAAATGATAAGTAATGTAAAGTAAACGATAAGTAATGTAAAGTAAACGATAAGTAATGTCTAATCTGAAGTGTTGTAAGCTGTTCGTTCTTTGCGTTTTTGAACATAGATACAACAACAGTTAGAATCACGTCTGGGTGAGAAATTAATCCATGCACTTGGAATTAGTGCATCAGCTCGTTCTCTTACCTTTCGTTGAAAGTATCGATTTTCCAAGTATTGAAACCTGGAAAATACAAACTTTTCACCTTCAACTTCAACACATACATCGTCGGATGTACACCACAGAGTATATTTACGACGATAATCCATTGTAAATTCAATCTCTGTGTTGATCTCATCTTTCTTCTCTTTCAAAAGATCAACACATTCTGCAACAACAATATTCTGTGCATCATCAAGTGCTTTCCTCCTTCTTCCACGATAAGCATAATCTTCAGCTGACTTATTCTTATTGGTATGTTTTGAGACATATTTTTTTGGTGGATCACTCGACAAAGTGTCGGTAGGTGTTGTAGGTGTTGTAGGTGTTGTAGGTCTAGTTGTCTGAGCATTTTTGTGAAAAGGCTTTTGATAAGGCTTTTTAGTATATTTCTTTTTAGTATATACTGTAAATCCGTCAGAACTAGATTCATTCATAGTTAGCTTTTCAGGTGAAACTGATTCAATTAACTTTGACAAGTCATTGTTCAGCTTGTTTGCTTTTTCTAGTGCTTCAGCAGCGTCTTTAACTTGTTGGCGTAATTGCCAAATATTTAAAACGGGTGCTTCAGCATCAGATGACACCTCAATAACAGGTGTAACTGTGTTTGCTTCATCAGACTTTTTAGAGTCAATGTTGCTGGTATGAGTATTATTATTTTGTAATTCAGTAGTTGAAGACATTACTATTTATTATTAGATGGCTTTTAAACTATTAATATTTCAATTTTTATTTAATAATCTATTATATAATTAATTAATCGGAATTATAATAAAGTAATTATAAAGTAATTTCATATAATGCTATATAATGCTATATAATGCTATATAATGCTATATAATGCTATATAATGCTATATAATGCTATATAATGCTATAAAATAAAAGATATCTCAACAGGTTATAAATAAATTAAATTAACCCTTAATATGAATTAAACTAGGTTCAATACCTGTATTACAGATAAATTCTTTAAGATAAACAGCATGTTCACCTTGAAGGTGCATTACACGTTGTTCAATAGTATCATTACCATCAACAATCATATTTTTAATAGATCCGTTACACCCAATACTTTTTTTAATAGTTTTAAGATGAGATTTAATTTCATTATCTGAAATTGACCAGCCAGAAACATATGTATTTGATTTACGACCCATTTTTTGGACCCAAATATAAAGTATAGTTGGTTCAGTGTTTTGATCAACAATTTGATCGGTATCATTATTATCATTAAAATCTTCAAATGGATTCATTAAAATATAGTTGTAAATAATTATTATAATTTAAAAAAATCAATTTTTTTTTATTTTATAATATAATATGGATAAAAATATAGCAGATTTTAACAATATAAATGATTATTTGCCATTATTTAACGGTGTTTTAATTACAGAATTATTTGTAATTTTATTATCAAATACAAATGTATTTAAATCAAAAATTTTACAAAAATGGTATTCTGACTTTAATTTAACTGCAGTTATAGCTGATGTATTAATTATATTAATTGTATTAATTATTACAAGAGCAATTTATTATAAAGTATTTGATAAATTTTCAATATTACAATTTATTATTTTAGCTGTTGTAATACAAATTATTCATGATATTTTATTTTATGGTTTATTTAAAAATGTGCCAAGAGGTGTAAATAAAATGTTTGATACATTTAAAGATTATGCAGACGATGTATCTTATAAAGCAATTTTAGCTGATAGTGGAATGGTGATAATGTCATGTTTAATTGCTTCATATCTTGTAAATAAAAATACAAATACTAATATTATTGTATTAGTTTCATTTTTATATTTATTACCATATTTACTAAATAACTAAATAAATAAAGTTTATTAAATATTTTTGTTCATTTTATCAAAATCATTTTTAAATGTTAAAATAGTGTTTTTTGTCTGTACTTTTAATTTATATAGTTTTTCTTTATTTTTAATTAAAATTGTTGATAAATTATTATCAATTCTTTTTGATACTTTAATAATATCAATTTTATTAAGTAAATTATTATTTGCATATAATACTTCTCTAATTTTAATCATTTTTTTAATACGGTCAACACCATAAATAATAACAATTAAATTTAATCCTTCATTTAATCTATGAACATAATCAATATACGACCCGTGAGGAAGTTTAATATCATTTGGTAGATTATTTACACTAAGACATTTAGATTTTACTTCAAACTTATTATTGCAGTTTGAACATATAATATCTAGCGACGGGGTATGATTACCAATTACTTTTAATTTTCGAACATGACATTCTGGACATTCTAAATTGTCAGCAATATAATATTCCATTAAATTTCCCACTTTCTTTCGTAAGATTGGTGCCATTTTATTTTCAATTGGACATGTTCTACATGTATGATTACCATTACAAAAGAAACATTTCATATGATTAATATATTGTGTTTGTTTTTGTTTTTGTAATGGTGATTTTCTATTATTAGAAATAGTATTTATTCGTGTTGCTTTATTGCTATAAAACATTATAAATATATATTAATTACATAACACTAAATAAATTTCAATTTTTTTATATATCTACTATATTTGTAGGCTTATTAAATGAAAAAGAAATTTTGTATATATTATTGCGATACCGGTTTTTGCGGTGGCTTCATTTTTGTTTCTGGTTTCAAAATATATGGCATTTGTGATTTATTAAGATTAATATTAAAAAATTTATTGAATTGTTTTGATTTAATATAATAAGACATTATATATTTATAATAAATAAATAAAAAATAATTATATTTCAATTTTTTAGTTTAACGCACCTTATATTATTATATTAAAAAATCTTAATATTATTATAATAATGTTAACTTTTCTAAATATTTTTTTAAATATAGTATTTAATTTTTTTAGTAATCCTATATATTTATCTATATTTATATTATTGTCTACAATAAGTATAAATTTTGTTACTAAATATACATATTCATATGATACTAAATCAAATAATTTAATCATTGATTACTATGATAATGATACTGATGTTGATGATTATGATACTGATGTTGATGATTATAATTCTGATGATATAGATCTTGATGATTCTGATGTTGATTCTGATGTTGATTCTGATGTTGATTTTGATGTTGATTCTGAATTTGATTCTGATGTTGATTCTGAATTTGATGATTCTGTTAATAATAAAGAAACAAATGATAAACAAGTTAATGATAAAGAAACAAATGATAAACAAGTTAATGATAAAGAAACAAATGATAAACAAGTTAATGATAAAGAATCAGATGATTTTAATGATTTAGAAATAATAGAAGCAATTGATTATTCAAAAGAAATAGATCTTAGAAGTAGCAACCCTGTAAAGTAATAAAAAATTGATATATATATATATTGAATTGATAAAACTATAAATTTATAATGTCCACCAATCTTAAACTAGTACCACTTTCTATTCTTCCATTTATTAATAAAGATAAATGGGAAAATGCACAAGTATATGATATTAAAGAACAAAAAGGTATGACTGATTACATTGATTTTATTAAATCAACAGATTTTCCAGAAAATTGCAATTTAATGTATGGAAATGATTGTTATAGAAGATTTTTTCTATCACATCATTATACAGATAATAATAATAATTATGTAATGACAATGTTTCAAAGATATACTGATGATCCTGATTTTTATGTAAATGGCGGTAATTCATTAGCTAGATGTCATGTTCAAACATCAAATTTCTCATCTAAATATAAAAAAATTAATAAATATCATCAACATTTTTTTGATTTGATTAATAATCAAAGCATTGATATTACTGATGATAATAACAAAACATTTAAGTATATGTCTGTATAATAAGAACTCGTTCTTATGTATATGTTTCTGAAAGAAACTATAATTTATTTATTAATTTAATACTAAAAAATTGATATTTATATATATTAAAAATAATTACAATATTAATAATAAATTATGTTTAACACAAAGCTTAAAATTGATCAGATTGTTAGAATGATTGAAAACCCGCTTACTATTAATGAAATGCATAAAATGATTAATGATATTAAAAGTATCAAAAATAACAAAGAAAAAATTTCATATCTAAAAGATTATTATTATTTATTTTGTCCATCATCATATACAAACAATAATCATGTATTTATGCATGCAATGTATAATGCTATGGAAGTAATGCATGAAAAACCTACAGTATCTAAAGATGCACTGTTAGAAATGTTAGAAAAACGTAATATTAACAATAATTTTAATATTAATGATATTAAAGAAATATTTAATGATTTTTAACCTTTTTTTATAGTAATTTATTTATATACATTTAATGTGCTTATTTTAGTTTATACTCTTGAAGATTTCACCATTTAATGTTTGTAAATTATCTAATGAATTATTAAATGAACTTAAATCTATTAATAATTATACTTTATTCACTTGAAAAAAAAAAACTGAACTATTAGAGATAAAACTTATGATATTAAAATTTTAAACATCAAATCATACTAATATGTTTTTATAATTTTATTTAACAGTTTGGATCATTATAATAATCCTACATTTGTAGGAATAATATATATTGTATTATATGATATCATTGCAAACATTTTTAAAAAAATACTCTAGTATTTCAAATGCTTTTATTACTGACTTTTTTTCACTATATACTACAGAAACTACAGATAATGATCTTATTATAAATTTTGATAAATTAGTAATTTGGTTAAATATGAGAAAAGATAATCTTAAAAAAACTTTAATATCAACCTATATTAAAAATATTGATTATAAAATTAGAAAAATAAAATCTACTACAGCCGGAAAACCAAAAGAGGAAATTATGATAACAGCTGATTGCTGTAAAAGATTATGTATGTTATCTAAAACTAAAAAAGCGGAAGAAGTTAGAACATATTTTATTGAAGTAGAAAAATTAATGAATAAATACAAAAATTATATAATAGATGCTCTTAATAAAAAAGTTGGAATTTTGGAAAATAATCAAAAACCAATACCAAATAATAAAAGTGGTGTTATTTATGTTCTAAAAACAGATCATAATATAATTGATTTATATAAATTAGGAAAAACAAAAAAATTTAAAGAAAGAATAAGAACCCATAATTCATCACATATTGATAATGTAGATATAGTTCATATATATGAAACAGATTATATTGATGAAGTTGAAAAATGTTTAAAAAATGTATTATCAACAAAACAATATAGAAAAAGAAAAGATTTTTATCAAATAGATTTAGATGTATTAAAAGAATTAATACATAGTTGTGATAAAATGAGTTTGAAAGTTAGAAAAAGTAATAAAAATATTAAACAGGACGGTGGATATTTTATTATGTTGGAAACTAACAACTAATATGTAATTAAATAGTTTTATTAATTAAAATTGAATTTTAAATAAATTCAATTTTAATCATCAATTACTAATAAAAATGATGTTAAAACAACAAACAAATAAATCAACAACTATTATTGACTTTTATCAGTGTGATAATAATGCATCTCAATTGAATAATTCATTATTTGGACATGATAACGTATTTGTGATTGTAATTGCAATTATGATTGTGATTGTAATACATAAATTACTAATAACAATTATGTCAAAACAAAAAGTTAAAATAGCACCTGATAAAGCAGAAACATTTTTTGATGCTGTCGAAGAAGCTAATAAAATATATGATCATATAGAAGCCAAACATACATCTAAAGAAAATGTAGAACAACAAACAAATAAAAGATTAAAATTGATTGTTAAAAGATTAGAGTCGGTTATTACAAAAGATAATTTTCCTGAATTTAAATCTCTTTGTTTGGATTTTAATGGGGCATATACATGTGTGAATGGAATCCCTCACAAAAAAGTAAATATACATGTACCTACTAAATATTTTATTGGGGCAACACCTATTCAACCTAGAAATTTTTTTGTAGATCGTAGTATCAAATTCTCTCTAGATGGTTTTATATTTAATATACCATCTATGCATTGTGAAAATGGAGGTATGTGTGATTTTATACCTCGTGAAAATATAAATACAACAGGAAAGAATGTAGTATGCGATGCGTTACAATGGTATGATACTTTTTTTTCTAATTTTTATGATAGAATTACAATATCTTATTGTTTAAAAGATAATATCTTTAATATACCTGTTAAACGATTTATAAATATAAGAAAGAAATTTGATGAATTATTTTTAAAATATATAAAACAAGTTTATAATGAAAATGTATTAAAAATACTAAAAAGAAATGTTATTGATCAATATATAAATACGGTTTTAAGTAGGTCTATGTATGGTGCTCATCAATATGTGCACGACCCATCAACATTTTGTATAAAATTGTTTAGAGCAGTAGGAGAACGTGATGAATCAAGATATTTTAATGATTTTATTATACAAAATCTAACAATTGACTTTTTTGCAGAATCAGATTAATATACGTGAACTAGATAAAATAAACTAAATTTATAGATGATTTTTTGCATTATTGATAAAAAATTAATTTAATATAACCTATTTTTTATATATATCAAGAGTTCGTGCACTTGGATCGACATATTCTTTTATAACATTCCCATTAGAATCCCATTTTGGTTGCCAATGACCAGGAATAATATCAAGGCGGTGTTCACCAAAATGTTTTACAAATATTTTCTTATAATAATATTCTTCTTTTGTACTAGAATTATATGTATTATTATTTGCAAATTCTTCATCACTTATTAATGTTTCAATATGATCTTGTATAATTTGATACCATGATTTGGTTTTATCTCCACTTATACCATCTGAAAATGCTTCTTTTCGTCTCCATAATACTGTTGGTTCTATAATATCTAAACTTTCAAAACTTTTTCTTAATAACCATTTCTCACAATTCTTATAAGTTGGCATTCTCCATTCTGATGGTGCTGTCCAATATGCTTTAATAAATTCGGGATCCGCTAATGGAATTCTTGCTTCACATGATGCAGCAGATACACATCTATCACATCGTCTACCATCATACATATGAATATTATCTACATATTCTTTAGCACCATCATGTAGTGCTTGTGATGATGGTGCATAATAGTTATATAAATATCCTGATGTAACTTCATCACTAGCTTCACCTGTAATGATTACTTTTGCATTAGTATTATCACCGATAAATTTAGATACTAAATACTGAGGAACAGATGCTCTAATTGATGTTACACAATAGGATTCAATTATTTTAATAACTGTTTCTATACTCGCTAATGCTTCATCCATTGTCGCCATAACTTCTATATGATTGGATTTAATATAGTTAGCTGCTAATCTAGCATATTTAATATCAGTTGATTCTGTATCTTGAGAACAAACATAACCTGATAGATTAACTGTAAGAATAGAACTATTAATATTTATTTTTTGATTTAGATTAACTGTTGAATTACTAACAAGCCCGCAACAATACGTATTTATTGGTTTATTTAATAGTTTTGCAGATATTGATGCCGTTAAACTACTATCAAGACCACCTGATAATAAAAATGCAATTGGTTGATCTGCAGTTAATCTACGTTTAACAGAATTAATAACTGATTCACGTATATTTGTAAGAATTTGTTGTTCTAAATTTATTAAATCTTTATTAACCGGTATTATATCATAAATAGTTCTAAAATTATGTTTAAAAGTATCAAACTTATCAGAACAATAAAAATAATTTTGATTAATATATCCTGGTTTAAATTCACTAACTGTATCAGTAAAACTATGCATTCCTTTAATTTCAGAACTAAACATAATTGATTGTTTATTAATTCCTATGTAAAGTGGGCGTATTCCAATCATATCTCGTCCACTAATAATTTCTTTTAAATTTTTTAAATTGTCGAATTCAAATAATAAAAATGCAAATTCACCTTTTATATTATTTTTAAATAATTCAACAAAATCAGTTATATTATTTTTTCCTATTTTATTATATTTTACATAACGTAAATATAGCTGAGGTATAGTCATACAATCTGAATTATTATCAATAGGTAATTTATGTTCAGAAATTAATTCTTTAAAATTATAAATTTCTCCATTACATACAAATATTATTGTACGATCTTGTGAATCTTCTAAAATATATGGCTGATTTGCATGAAATGCAGGATCCATAATCGCAAGTCTATGAAACCCAATAGTTAAGTTTTTAATAATTTGAAAACTTGACATATCCGGTCCTCTTGGTTTAAGATTCATAAAATCATCATATAACTTTTTATAGTCACTAGTATTTTTGATTAATTCAATAAAAGCCCAAATTCCACACATTAATAATTATTGTTTTATATTAAATTATATTAATTTCAAATTTTTAGAACTATATTACACCTTTTTCACTGAAAAATGGGACACTTAACAGTAAAAAAAAATATAATTGCACCCATAAGGGCTTAATGACATTTGACACTATTATTTATATTAATAATAGGGTTGTCATTTTTTATCTTTTCAGGAAACTTATAGGAAATGAAATTTCCGTATACGCCTTTTAGGCTATAATCTCTCCTAAATTTTTCTGGTCGTGTTTTATTCACTAAATATGTATTTACTATTTTTATCATATTATTTACAGCATTTTCATCACGATTAATACAACCCATTCTTTTACTTTCCGTTTGATACGTTAGAATTGAATGTATTTTTCGTTCAACACCTTTTTTATCTGGTAAATACATATTTTCACATCTTTCTTCTGTTTTATAATTTAAACAAGATGTTCTAAATTCATCTAAATTATAGATAGTTAAATATTCATTTAATTTCCTTTTTAATCCTAAATTTGGAGTGGATATATATTTTATTCTTGATGGAGTAGTTTTTAATTTGTCTGACCAATCACCGTGAATTAAAATAACATCTTTACCAAATTTATCCTTAATATTTCTTGCTAAATCTGTTTCTGCTTTCTTACGATTTATATAAGCATACCATTTATATTTTCTAAATATATCCTCTTTATATTTTTGTAACAATACTATGTTCAATTCATTCTTATTTTTTATGAATTTTTTAAATTCGTCTAAAATACAACTTTTTGAATTAAAATCACTTAATTTATTTTCTATAGGTGTTATTTCTTTTATATCTTTATAATTTTTGATTAATCTTTGATATTTTAATCTTTTAGTTTTATTCATATGCATTCTATTAGTATATTTATAAGTTATACCATCTTTGTTTTTCATATACATCAATGTTCGTTTTCCCGGATCGCAAACTACCCAATTACCCTTTTTAAAATCGTTATATTGTGTTTCGTTTAATTCTTCTAAATATGGAAATTCAATATATTTAGTTAATTTATTTTTATTTTCAGTATTTTTTTGTTTTTTTAACTTTATTTTTTCTTCTTTTGATAATTTTTTATATGCTTCTTTTTCCTTATCTTTTAATATTTTTTTTTCTAATTTTATTTTAACTTGTTCATCCTTTTTCTTTTTTATTAAATCTTCTTTATACTTTTCTTTTTGTTCTTGATTCATATTTTTAGTCATCTCTTTCATTTGCCCCTTCTTATTTTTCATATTTTGTTTTTTATCTTTTTCTTTTTGAATAAAATCATTATGAATTAATTGGATTGATACTGAAAAACAATCTGTTGATATTCTATAATCAAATGAGTATTCTTTTTGTTTAAAAACAGGGTTCTTCAAATTAAAATATTTATTCCATAATTCTTGTTTTTTATTTTCAATATCAGTTAAATATGTATTTTTATCTTCTTCTATAAATAATTCAATTAAACTTTTACTATCTATTGGAATAAATTTTAAAATAATATTATTTCTCAACGGAAAGAATTGAAATGATTTCGTTCCTATTTTTTCAATTTCTAAACACATATAAATCATACCTTTAATATAATTTTGGGGATTATTTTGAATGTCAAATTCATAAGATGTATTAAATTCTTTTGGAAATATATTATTTTTATGTTTATTTATCCATTCGTGATATTTATTATTTGAATTTAATGTATTATTTAATAAATCTTGTTTAATTTCATATAAATCTTTATTTAATTCTTTTCTTAATTTTGTTTTAGTTCCTTTTTCACATTTTTCTAACAATTCATTATTTTGTTTTTTATATGATGAATTTACGAATCTGTTGACATATTTTATAAAATGTAATTTAATATTATTTTCAATGTTAGTAAGCATATCAATAGACATATAACCTAATATTTGAGATAGATTAACACCATCTAATTTATTTTCATAATTAAGTTTTTTATATTCATCGTCATATAATTTTTTAAACTCATTATATAAATTTAAATTAGTTCCTTTTGGTTTAGGTCCTTGACTATCTTTTAATAATGACTTGAAAGCCATTTTAATAGTATCATCAGTAATTAGTGGTATATTTTCTTTATTGTGATATTTATTTAAAATCCATAATCTTAAAAATTGATATGTGTGAATAACAATTTGATGAGTTCTATAACAGGCATCAAATAATTTAGTTTGGTTTAATTCATTTTTAGAAATAGATTTTAAAGAACATTTAATTGTTCTATATTTATCAGGAGGTTTTTTGCCATTCATATTATATATAATTATATAACATAATTTTAAATAGTTTTAAACGCATAAAATAATTAACAAAATTTTTTATAAAATAATTCAATATATTCATTAATTTCTAATTTAAAATCGTAGTTTCCAGTTTTATTGATAATAAATTTATTTAATAGTTCATTATCAAATATATATGATTTTATGTTTTTTTTATTTAATAATTTTGATTTAATATATCGATGAACACCGTCAAATATGTTTCCCTTAATATCCATAATAATTGGATACTTTAAAT
>Ga0214919_10004241_pt1 | contig 21064 bp, 20 predicted proteins | sample LL1503_MetaG_FD_177994 | JGI IMG/M metagenome (GOLD analysis project Ga0214919, IMG submission 177994) | Freshwater microbial communities from Lake Lanier, Atlanta, Georgia, United States - LL-1503 | ecosystem: Environmental > Aquatic > Freshwater > Lake | place: USA: Georgia | collected... | reverse complement strand
TTAGATGGTGGTGGTGAAGTTCCGTCCTATGTAAATGAAAATATAGAAAAATACGGTTTGGGAACTAAAAGGAGTTTAGAAGAATTTTATGAGTTTGCGGGAATAAATATAAAGGAGAAAAAATTTCATAAGAATTTTTGCCAAACAGTCGAAAATTATGAAGGACCACCTCCTAAAAATTCATCTGTATCTGATACAAAAAGCATTATAACCAAAATTATTATAGTCATCGCTTTCTTAGTTGGTTGTTTAGTTTTATATAAAATGTTTTTTAAAAAATCCGGTTTGGACAATAAAAGAGTGAAATTTCAATTCAATAGAATGTAATAGTTGTTAAAATATTATAGGTAGAATACCTATAATATTTTTATTTGTTTTTCTTATGTTTATATTTTTATTTATTTTTGTTTATTTTACAATTTATTAAAGAGTCGCATAAGCGGATAGAATATCTTTAATAGCGAATGTATATTCTTGCTTCAATTCTTTGTAATAGTTAAGTTCTGGGAAATTTTCACCGTGAGAGATTCTAACCCTTTCACGCTCGTAAAATCGGAGGAAATCTTTGAATTTCATGTGTAAATTCTGTATCATTTCGATTAAAAGATTTCTTAAACTTACGCTTTCAACCATATTTATTATTTCTTCATTAATTAGTTTTTCCGAATCATCATGAGCAGCGTATTCAATCTGCGTAAAAATTTCTTCTATCGTATCGTCAATAGTTTCGAGATTCATTTTAAATGTTTGTATATTTTTTACATGATTTACAAATTCGCAAAATCATTTTTTTCTATGATTTTTACATCTAAAACAATCTTATCGATAAATATAAATAAATCTAGAATGGAAGATATTATATGGTGTGCCAGTTTTGATATAGGAAAAAAAAATTTTAGTTTTTACATAGAAGAGATGAATATAAATAGTTTTTCAAATCTATCGTCGATAAATAGATTATTGCGGTATAATGTAGATGGAAGCCCAACGGTTGAAATGTCAGAATTATTAAATCGTGTTTTTCTTAACGGTAAAAAAATACTTTTAAAAAATTCTGATATAACGAACAACTGTGAAAAGGGGAAATATTTAGACCCTGAATTATTTCATAATATGACGGACCTTTTAGATTCTTATAAGGAATATTGGGATAGATGCAGTATTATCGTTATCGAACAACAAATGTCATTCGGTAAAAAAAATAATACGATGGCGTTAAAATTAGGACAACACTGTTATTCTTATTTTCAGTTCAATTATGGAAGATTTAAGGAAATAGTGGAATATCCATCTTATTATAAAACTCAAATTTTAGGAGCTAAAAAAGAAATGAAGAAATTAAAAAATGGAAAAATAACTTATAAGGCGGTAGAAAAAAATATTAGAAAAAAATGGAGTGTTGAAAAAGCGTTAGAGATATTACACTTACGGGGTGATAATGAAACAATCGATTTTGTTGTTAAGCAGAAGAAAAAGGATGATATCTGTGATGTTATCACACAATTACAAAGTTATAAATTTTTAAAATTTATAGAAAAAATAAATTAAAGGGTGATTGAAAAATAAATAACTAATAATGGATTCATCAAATAATAATATTACTGTGAACCCTATTAATTTTTCAGAATTTTCAGAATATTTTCAAAAAATTATATTACCGACAGGTACTTATTTTTTACCCGATCGTAATATCAACAACATAGTTTATATTTTTGTATATATATCATTTCGTTTAGAAAGTTAAATATTATTATAATTTAAAACATCAAAGTTTTATAATAAGTAAAATATTATAAAACTAAAATGGGTATTAAGCATTTTTTTACTTGGTTTAAAACTAATTTTTCAAACCATTTCATTCGTTTGATTAGGAATGAAAAATTAAACGAGGTTGTTATAGATAATTTAATGTTGGATATGAACGGAATATTTCATAATTCTGCTCAAAAAATATACGAATATGGAAATTTTAAACGACCCGTAAGATTACTTAATAAAAAATTTTCAAATAATCGTCTCAAAAAACAATTAAAAGTTTTCGAAGATGTGTGTAGGAATATTGAATATATTTTTCTAATCGTTAACCCTGCTAAGAAGTTGATTCTATGTGTTGATGGGCCCGCTCCTCAAAGTAAACAGAATCAGCAGAGACAGCGAAGATTTAGAAGTGTGACAGAAAAAAGCGATAATGAGATATCCGATTTTGATTCAAACTGTATAACTCCTGGTACTAAATTTATGGATTATTTAGGTAAATATATTGATTGGTATATTAAGAAAAAAATATCAGAAGATGAAAGATGGCGAAATATAGAAGTTGTTTTTTCAAACGAAAAAGTAGCAGGTGAAGGAGAACATAAAATAATTAATTTTATAAGGAAATATGGAATACAAGAAGAAAGTTATTGTATCTATGGGATGGACGCTGATTTAATTATGTTAAGTATGGGAACACATTTTCCCAATTTTTATATTCTAAGAGACGATCCATACGATAGAACAATTGAGCACTATTGTATTAAAATAGAACCTATAAAAGATGAACTGTCGGAAATGATGCGTTGGGAATGTGATTCTCAAACTTTTGATAAAAAAATAGCTATTAACGATTTTATATTTATGTGTTTTATGGTTGGGAACGATTTTTTACCAAATATTCCATCAATAGAAATTATAGAAAACGGTATAGAGATAATGTTGAACGTGTATAAAGCGGTAGGAAGTTCAGAAGGACATCTAACAGAAATTGTAGATGGAAATGTTCTATTGAGACGGTCTCAATTATCTGCTTTTTTAGGTAGAATTGCTTTATACGAAAAGGAAATATTAGAAAATAAATTAACTAAAAAACGTTTATATTTTAAAGATGAGCTATTAGAAAATTGTTCTATCGAAGAATCGCAAGGAAAATATTTATTGGATATAGAAGCGTATAGATTTGGATATATGGAAGGTCATTTTCCATCAAATGAAAATGTAGAATCTATCTGTCATAAATATATAGAAGGATTGCAATGGGTTTTAAGTTATTACACTAAAGGGGTCCCTAATTGGAAATGGAAATTCGAATATCATTACGCACCCCCGGCGAATATTTTATCAGAAAATACACGTTCTTTTACTTTTCCAGAATACAGGGCTACTTCACCTTCTACTCCGTTTCAACAACTTATTTCTGTACTACCTCCTAAAAGTAGTAATTTAATTCCACAACCGTTAAATTTTCTATTAACAGATGAGAGTTCGCCCATCAAACAATTCTGCCCCGATACATTTCGAGTAGATTTAGCCGGTAAAAGGCGGGAATGGGAAGGTATCGTGATTTTACCGATTATTGATTGTGCTGTTTTAGAAGAGTGTTATTCTCAAAGAGTTAAAAATGTTGATAGTAATGAATTAAAAAGAAATATATTCGGGCAATCTTTCATATATAAATATAATGAAAATAAAAATACCATTTTTAATTCTTATTATGGAAATATTGAAAATTATAAAGTAGATATTAAAATTATAGAAATTTAAATTTGTGTATAGATAAAATATATTCTAAATAGAATATATTTTATAAAACGGGAAAATTAAACATGTAAGAAATTTTTGTTTTCTTAACATTTGGAAATTCTTCTTTTTCTAAATTTTCTACTGTAAAAAATTTGGGTTTAATCAACACATCTATTTCCGAATTTTCTTTTGTGTGAATTATAGAATCGGGATTGTTATCAGACTCGTCTATAAGTGTTTCTATAAAATCTTCACCATAAACAGTTTTATCACTTAGAAAAATAATTTTTGTTTCACTCTCACCTTCATTATTCAATATAGATAGATTAGGTTTTTCTTTATAATCTTTTTTAATGTTATTAAAAATACCGACTTTTTTATAATTTTCAGGAAGTTCGTACGGTTCAGATGATTTACTATAAACATTAACGATTATTTTATTGACTCTTATACTTTGGTCTAAAAGAGAATTCAAAACCGGTTTAATCTTACCAATCCTATCAGGTGTCGTATTTAAACTTACTATTATCGATTTTTTTGATTTATAAGGTTTAACGTCTGAATATTTTTCAATATACCGAGAAATTTCTTCACGTCGCAACTTATAATATCTAAATAAATCAAAATATTGGATGATTATAACAATAGTTGATAGTATCGTTATAATTATTGTTATAATGATTATATTTTTCATTTTATTATATATTAAATTTTCTAATAATATTTATTTTTTACGTTTATTTTTATTTTGTTTCGACACAAAATATATTAATATTAGAAAACCCAGTGCTATCAAAATATAATACCATATATTATCTTTCGATATAAAAGTCGCGTCTGAAGAAGTACTTACCACTCTATTATCAGGCATCCCTGAAAGTTTTAACGCGTCTGAAATACTCATCCCATAAGATTTTTTATAAAAAGTATCGGAATCTTGTTCGCTAACAGGGTACATTTTTTCTAAATATAGAACATCTGTCGGTGATAGTGAAAAATTTTGCCGAGTTCCGACATTATTTTTTGTTAAAGAAGCCGGAAAAAAATATAACATAATAGAAAATGGATCGTAATCAGAACCATTAATTTCATCAATAGAATATTTATCGATTATGTTTGATTTGATAGTTGCTTTATCCCATCCTTGAGTTGTTTTAGCCCAAGTGTAAATCCTATTTTCATCCCATTGAATAGTATTACCATACGGGTTTTGATGTTCGTGAATCATTCCTAAAGCGTGACAAAATTCGTGAATTGTTGTCCCCACATCGAACCAGCCTAAATTCATAGTTGCTTCATTTTTAGGTGCATCACTACAATCTGTCCCAACTAAAGACCAAGCACCACCGGAAGGATCGAAGCTAATCCTTATATTAGATTTGTCAATATTATCAGTAAAAGAAAGTTTTACACTCACAATAGGATCTATTCTTTCGGAAACTATTTTTTTAATAGCTTCCTTAATATCCATATTATTAACAGTTTCTTGTAAAGGGTCTAATTTATGAGTATTATCAACAGTTTCATTCATCAATTCCATACTTGTTCGATTTATTTTGTTTGCATCTTCCATAAAATAAATATATAACGTCGTGTTTTTGGGCCATAATTTTTTAGCAAAAAAAGCAGCTTTTAGAATTTTTCTATCTGATTCTGAGTGATCAGTTGAATGAATATTATTAAATTCTAGTTGATGGGCTGCCGGTATTTTTTGTATGCATGCGCGGATATCAATATTGTCGGTCATTTATTAATATAATATAAATAAAAAATATTATAATAATAAAAACAATGTCTTCAGGAGGATTAAGTTATTCAGGATTAATTAATTATGGTAAATCAACACTTCCATCTGTAGATAGTTGGGGTACAAATATGCATATTATTAAAGATCCTTTAAAGTCTATTACGACTAGAAGAAAGGATAGAGTAGGACAAACCAATAGTATTACAGATATGATTGATGAAGGTGGTAGTAGAATTAATGAAGCTATTTCTCATTATGCGCGAGGCGTTAATCCATGTGTCAGCGTTTCATATTCAAATAATTCAAATAATGGTGGTCAATTTTCACAGGGAATTGTTCCTATATCGGGTGGGAATAAACAAGCTTTTCTTCCTTACAGAGTTGCCAGGGATGGCGCTTTCAGACCTCCTATTTTAAGACAGGAAAACAGACTTCCTCTTTCACGATTACCTAGGGGTAATACGAATGCATACACTCAGCCCGGACAAACTGATTATTCGAAAAGGCCTCGAGAAGCAGGTACAGCTGAAAATACAAAAGAAGTTAAAAATAATATGTTAAAAACATCTGTTACACCTACAGCTACGTACAATATGCAAAATCAAATTACTGAACCGTACGAAGTTAAATATATTATACAACCAGCTCTAAAAGTTTCAGCCGTTACTAATGTTAGAGGAATGGATATTACAGAGCAAAATGTGCTAGAGCCTAGTAGAAATCATATTGTTCAAAATATGGCACATTCATCAGTCATGAGTAATACTAGAGGTGATGGAAATGTTAGTTATATTCATGATGATATACAATTAGAAAGAAATATACCTGCGTATTCTTCAAATACAAATACAAGCGAAAATATTTATAAAGCGGTTGATCATAATGATATAGAACTATCTAGAAATGTACCTTCGTATGCTTCTAATACGAACGTAAGTGATAAAAATATTTATAAATACATCGAACCCGAACATATTAGAAAGTTAGATAGAAACACACCTTTAACATATATGGCGGTTAATCCGGGAAATTATCAGGCTGATGTGTCGAGTAATTTATCACGTGAATATAATCTTGCACCAAAAATTAATGCCGGTGGATATCATATTCCATCTTCTATGCCAATGACTAATAGAATGCAAAATGTAAGAGAAGACAATTACGAAACCGATAAATCGCGAATGTTACAGACAATTGCGCTTCAACATGATGGTAGATACGTATATTAAACAAATAAAATATAATAAATTATTTATTATTTAATTATAATTAAATAATAAATAAAATGGTAAGAACTGATTTACAAATTTATAATGATATCATCAAAAATATTTTAGACCTACATTATAAATACAAGTGTCGAGTAGAAAATAGAATACCCGGTAAAGATTTAAAAAATAGCATAGAAAAATTTAATAATGGTGTAGCGCTTAGAAGCGCTTTTTGCGCTTTCAACGGTTTAATATTGAGTTCTTCAACATCTCAACATATGAATGAGCACGTTATAAAAATTATCACAGATAAAATTAATGGATGGGTTAAAAAATTTGACAACATGAACTTTAATTCAGCAAATGGATATATTTATTTTGCGGTAGTTTTACAAAATATAAAAGTTGTGATTAAAATACCGAAAAATTTTAATAATTATCACGACTCGATATTAGAATATTTTGTATGTGTTTCATGCTTGAATAATTTAAGATATTTTATACCCAACTTTATGGGAGGTCTTGGAATTTTTTTGTGTTCTCCTTCAAAAAATTCAAGTATGTTATGTAATTATAATGCCGTTGTTAAAAACACTCCTTATTGTATTTATGAAAAAGTAGAAGGGAAAACATTTGAATATCATGTTCAAAAAGTTGATACCGATTTTTCCGATTTTTTAGAAGTTTTTATTCAGGTTTTAATTGCTCTAGAAGTTGCCCAGCGAGAGTATAGTTTTACACATTACGATTTACATGGAGAGAATGTAATTGTTAAAGAGATTGATAATACTGATGGTTCGCTTTCATATAAAGTACCCCTTGATAATTATATATATGAAATAACTCCTAAAAAATCTATTGCTGTTATTATAGATTACGGATTGTCTTCTTATAAATACGACGGTAAAATATACGGACAACCTACAAGTTATAAATCTATTAATAATTTTGGAATTATGAATTCTGGATACGATATGTATAGATTATTAATTTATATTTACGATGTAAGTGAGCGTATTCATAGAAAAAATGTAAGAGATAATCCTGGAAATCCACCAGCTAACCAATACGAGAAAATGCGCGAACTATTCAGGTTTTATACAAACAAAGATATTTACGATGTTTATAATAAAACAGATGGATATATTGATGCATCGTATGAATATTGTAAGCGTGTTATAAAAAGTGATACAGGAACTTTCACACCTCTATCTTTTTTAAATTGGATATTAGAAGATAACGATTTTAAAGATATAGCTCGTTTATATGTTAGTAAAAATCCTTACAGAAATGTATATACACCTCTTAATAGTCAAACCTTAAAAGTGCAAGAAGATTCTAAAATTTACCTTACTAAAGCTGAAGACATAACCGATAGAATTTTATCATTAAATTCATGTTTTGGTAAAAACGATTATAGCTATCTATTTTTAACTTATAATATTTATTTAGCTGAAAAATATAATTTATCAGTAACAATAATTAACGATATGAAATATAGAATAAATAGATTCAAAAATCTATTTTTGGAAATAGATGCTACTATGTTAAGAAAATATGTAAATATAACTATTCCTCACTCATCTGATGCAGATGTTATAGCAACTTTAAACGGTTTTATTACAAATTCTAAACTTGTACAATCGCATCGCATTGTTTTAAGACAATCTTCTCAAGTGTTTTCTATATATTTAAATTTTGTTAAAAAACTTAACCCATATCTGAAATGTTTATACCTGATAAGAGAATTGAGAAGTGAGTTATCAAATGTAAATTTTTATAACGAATGGGAAACCGAATTTTTATCGTCCAGAATTTACAATCTATACGCTAATAATTTAGATATAATAAATCGTGCTGTAAGATGGTTAAATTGTGTAGAAGATTTTTTAATAGTAATCTAATTTTTTTATATTCATAATAAAATATTAAAAATGAAATTTAAATATTTTATTATGAATATAAAACCAATAAATCAATGGAAGAATCGTTTAATACTTTAAATTCGGTACCACAACCGGCTAATATTAATGTTCGATTATTTCCACATCAATTAGCAAGTATTTATAATATGGAACAGATAGAAAAGACAAAAGAGGTAAAAATTACAGATACTCACACACTATACACTCAAATAGGTTTTAATGCAGACCCTGTCGGATATGGAAAAACCCTATCTATGATAGGATTAATAGCAAGAGATAAAATGGAATGGGATACTGATAAAATACACGAAAGTAAAAATTATTCAACTGGTTTCGGTGGAAAAATAACTGAATGTAAAATAATAAAATATTACAGAATACCAGCAACTCTTGTTCTCGTTTCACAATCTATAATTGGACAATGGGAACAAGAATTAAGGAAGACGTCTTTAATTGTTACATCTGTTAAAACTAAAAGAACTATTGGAAGCTGTGATCCTTTTGAAAACGATGTAATTTTAATAACTCCGACAATGTACAATCTATTTATACGAGAACATAAAGATTATTTTTGGAAACGTTTTATTTTTGACGAACCCGCTTATATAAAAATTCCTTCTATGAAAGATATTAAGGCGGGATTTTATTGGTTTGTATGCGCAAATCCATATATAATCTATTTTTCGCATCGAAATTGTAAAAATAGTTTTATGAAAACTATGTTTTCTGATATTAATAATAGATATGATATCGATGAGTTTTTAGATAATTTGATTATTAAAAATCCATTAGAATTCGTACAACAATCTTTTATAATGCCCGAAACTATATTTTTAGAACATCTATGTTATCAACCTATTTTTAATATCGTTAAAAATTTTGTATGTGATAATATCAGAAGAATGGTAGAAGCTGGAAATATCGAAGAGGCAATAACAAGTTTAGGGGGGAAAAAAACAGACGATATTATATCTCTAGTTCAGAAAAAGAAACAGGATGAATTATTAGAAATAGAATCAAAAATCAGAATTTATGTAATAAGAAATGATCAAGTTAAAATAAATAAATGGGTTATCCGAAAAAATACTATAGAAGAAGAGCTTAATATTATAAAAAATAAATTCGAAGATCGTTTAAATAATATATGCAATATATGTATGGAAACGCTTAATCAACCTATTTTAGAACCTAATTGCCAAAATCTATTTTGTGGTTCTTGTTTATTAACATGGTTGAGTAGAGTTCAAAAATGCCCACTCTGTAGAAATACTATTAATTCTTCCGACTTGGTTTATATTAAAAATCCAGGGGAAGAAGAGAATAAATCAGATGAAAGAGCAGCTGGAAGTTTAGAAAGAAAAATGACAAAAATAGAAAAAGTGATAGATATAATACGAGATAAACCAAATGGTAAATTTATAATATTTTCAGATTACGAAAGAATATTTTCACCTATCTGTGAAGCTCTTGTAGATAATAATATAACTTTTATAGATATAAAAGGTACTTCTACCTCTAGGCAGAATAGTTTAGACAATTTTAAGAACGGTAATATCACTGTTTTATTTCTTAATTCCAGTATTAACGCCGCTGGTATAAATTTACAAGAAGCAACAGACATTATTCTATATCATATAATGTCAGAAACAACAATAAATCAAATAATTGGTAGAGCTAATAGAATAGGTAGGAAATCATCTCTAACTGTTCATACATTAAACATTATTTAAATCACTGTTTAATAAACAGTGATTTAAGTGTTATTATTAAAATATTTTATAAAATATTTTAATAAAACGTTATTTTTACTGCATAAATATTATTGCAAATAATGGAAACATGTAAATTAATAAAAATAATAATACAATTGCCGCTATTATTATTAATATATACTTCAGTGTCTTATTATTACCTTCTGATTTTACAGCAGAATCTTCTTGTTTTAAAGCTTTCAAATTAGCATTTTTAACAGTTGATACGAGTGGTTTAAGACTGTTAATATAATTTTGCTTATTTTTTACAGCGATATCTAGTTTATTACGAGCAATTTGTAAATCTTCATTTGCTTTATTTAAGATATCTTGATTTTTATTAAATATTTCTAAAAAAATTTTAGTATCGTAAGAATTTTTAAAACTGTTCTTATTTACAGTTTTAGAGTTTTCCACAGCAGATGTTAAAGTATTAGATGTATTTTCCACAAGAGAAGTAGCATTTTTAACTTCGTCAGAATAATTATTTAATTTAATTTTAACGTCTGATATGTTGGTTAAAATAACTTGTTTATTTTTGGCTATCTGAGATGCAACTGAACCTACTTTATTTAAATCATCTAATGATAGCGTAGCTTTATCGCTAGCATTATTTACAATTAGTTGCGCGTCCGATAATTCTTTCTTACGTTTTTCAAGAATAGATATTTTTAAATTTGCGTCATCAACCAATTGATTCGCATTAGAAATTTTGACAGTATCTGGCGTGGTATTAGTTGTTAAATCTTGATTGTTTTGATTAGAATTCAATATATCTGCCTTGGTTTTATTTGCGGTATTTATTGCAATATCAGCGTCTTGTTGAGCGCTTTTATACGCGTCTGACGCTGAAACTAATAAAACTTTTGAATTTTCAACTTCTAAAGAAGCACTGTCATAAATTTTTTTTGCTTTTTCAACAGAAATTTCGTAATTTGCGGATTCTGCAGATATTTGATCATATTTAGATGTTAGAGTTAAAATTTCTTCCTGTATTTTTTTAAAATTATTTTTTGATATTTCTAAATTAATAGCGGCGTCATTTGCATCCTTAGTAGCTTTCGCAAGTGTTTCTTGGGTAGAGTTAATTAAAACAGAATCGTTATCTGAAATACTCTTAAGGCGTGAATACTCAGCTGCAATAATATCAAAGTCGCTCTTAATTTTTTTTTGAACTTCAACAACATTATTTAAATTTTCAGTTGAAGTTTTAATAATTTCATCCAACTGTTCCTGTTGTTTTTTCTCTTCGTCTAAATCAAAATCAACCACTGTTATTTTTCCGAGATGAAATGGTACATGTTCAATAAAACGTGTTTTTAAAATAATAAGAATATATGAAGCATCTTTTAAATATTTATCATCACCCGAGAAAACTTCTTTCGCTTCATTTAAAATTATCCCCTGATATAACTGTTCACCGTCATAATCAGTTTTGGTATCGGAAACTTTACATTGCATTCTAAATTTATTACGTTCAAAATGATCAATAAAATCTTTGTCTCTTTTAATATATACAACTGGGTAAATAGTCGACTTATCTTTAGAAAGATAAGTATCCCAACGAACAATAGCAAATTCTGTCATTTATATTAAAAGAATCAAAAAATAAAATCTTTAAATTTAAAGATTTTATTTTTTGATTATAAATATAGTAATGTCTATCAAAAGTGATATAAATGAATTGAATCAAATAAATTTAGAAATTAAAACACTTACCGATAGAGTTAAAAATTTAAAAATTTTATCAAAAGAAGTAGAAAAGAGAATAATTAATTATCTCAATGAAAAAAATCAGCCAGGTATTAAATATAATGGGAGCACTGTAATAGTAGAGAGTAAATCGAGAGTTATTAGAAAAGGTGAGAATGCAAAAAAACAGGACGCTATTAGAGTTCTTAGAAATAACGGTGTTTCAGACCCTGAACATATTTTAAGCGAACTTGCAGAAGCACAAAAAGGAAATAAAATCGGCTTACAAAAAATTAAAATCAATAAAATAAAATAATTTTGAAATTTATAGTTTTTATTTATAAATATAAATAAAAATAAATGACAACAACATCCAATTTTCAAAATAAACCGGATTATTATTTATCAAAAGAAGAATGTGAAAATTCACAGCGAGAATATTATCAAAGTAATCCGAGATATAAAAATTTTAATCAGAGTATTTTTCATGCTGGAGATGAAGAACAGTTTCAGACGTATAGATATCAACTGAATGGAAGCGAATATTGCACACCTGAAATTGATTTAGAAAATAATAAATTTTCTAATCTGACTTTTGATTTATGGGAAAAAAATCAAAATATAACTTCTGAAGCGGTAATAAACACTTTTAGATACATTTTTAATAAATTTAAAAAAGGTATTTTTGTTAAGATAGTAGATAATAAATTAAAAGTTTTTTTACCATTTTCTAAAGCGAATTTTATAAATGAGTGGAGTAATAAAATTAAAGTTAGAAATGGAAATATACTCGATTTTGTTAAACATATATCTGATTTAGAAAAACGAAAATTTAATCCGAAAAGAGTGAACAGTTTTACGAATACATGGTTCGCAAATAATTGTTTAGTTCGGTACGAATATCCGTTATCGGAGGGAGAGAATAATGTGACAGGTATTAAAAATATGTTAGAAGAATTGTGTGATAATAGAAGAATTCCAGATATCGAATTTTTTGTAAATCGTCGAGATTTTCCGTTGATTACGAGAAATGGAACAGAAGCTTATTTTCATCTATGGGGTAGTAGAAATCAACCGTTAGTTTCTCACTCTTACGAAAAATACGTTCCTATTTTATCTATGAGTGGGAATGAGAATTTTGGAGATTTTCTCATACCGACACATGAAGATTGGACGAGAGTTCAAAGCTTTGAAGGTAAATGGTTTTCAGGTTCGTGTCGTTCATATAATGAAGAATTTTCAATACCTTGGGAAGATAAAGTACCGACTGCTGTTTTTAGAGGTGCTACTACTGGGTGTGGTGTTAATATAGATACGAATATGAGATTAAAAATATCTAAACTTTCAGCCGATCAGAATTTGAATAGTGGTAATCATCTTGATGCCGGTATTACGAAATGGAACTTAAGACCGAGAAAACATGTCGATAGTCAATTTTTACAGACGATAGAAAAAAATGAGCTACCGTTCGGTTTAGTTGAAAAATTAACACCTCTCGAACAATCGAGATATAAATATATTATTAATATTGAAGGGCATGTTAGCGCTTTCCGTTTATCTTTCGATTTAAGTATGGGTTCTGTAATATTATTAGTTAAATCTGAATGGAAAATATGGTTCTCTGATATTTTAAAACCGTACGTTCATTACGTACCTGTAAAAGGCGATTTATCCGATATATTTACTCAAATAGATTGGTGTAGAGCTCACGATGAAGAATGCGAACAAATAGCTATGAACGGTAAAGAATTTTATAACAATTATCTTTTGAAAGATGGTATATTCGATTTTATGCAAAAAAGTTTAGTAGAATTAAAAAAATCTACGAGTATTTATTTTTATAATTCTATTTCTAACTTAGATTTACAAATATCAGAAGAAAAATCTTTTATAACCGAATATAAATACCCCGAGAACACAAAAACGGTAGCAGATATAACTACCATACCAAGAATAGGTCGTTCTTACGGTCTATTGAAAGGTTTAGAATATTTAGTTAATATGATTAATCATCAACGAGGTGGTGCCTTTGAAACCGTAGCTGTTAAAAAAGGTGATGTCTTCACAAATAAATTGGGGATTATTGAAAAATACGAGTTGATGAATTTCTTATTCGCTATTAAGAAAACGAGCGATACCCAAAAATCGAGAGAACATATTCATGAAACTTATATCGGATTAAAAGTTATTAATAATTTAATCAAAAAACTTCCAAATTTTTCTTACGTTTTCGGATTTTATAAACAGAATGAAACATATAATGTTATAACAGAATTTATTCAAGGTCAAACATTATATGAATATTTAAGAAGTTCGAGTTTCAATCTTAGAGATTATTTTTTAATAATCTTACAGATATCTCTCGCTATTCAAGTCGCTCAAAATGAATATTGTTTTGTTCATTACGATTTAACTCCTTGGAACATCGTTTTACAACATACAAAAAATTTAGTAGCTTTTGATTATCCTATATCACATGATAATATTTTAAGAATGAAAACCAATATCATTCCTATTATAATAGATTATGGAAAATCTCACGCGATAGTAGATGGAATACATCACGGTTTTATAAATCCTTACTCTTTTAGTAAAGTTCAAGATATATTAACTCTAATAATAACATCTGTAAATGAGATTATGGAAACACAACAGGTACAACGAGAAGATGTACCTTTAATTTATAGATTCTGCGATTTCATTTCCGGAACGAATTACAGACGTGAAAAATTTAAAAATATTAATGAATTAAAAATATTCTTAAGACAAGCTAAAAAATATACCGAACTGATTTCATCGAATAAATACGAGTTGGAAGAAAAAAGCCCGTTAGATTTGGTGAATCATATTTTATCTATAACAGATTTATCATCTCAGTGTTATAAAGTAGATAATTATATTTCTCAAATGGATAAAGGGAATGCGAGACAGATTTTTGAATATATTATTTCTAGAACGGATGAAGAGCGATTACAATCTTTTATTTCGGTATTCTCACGATTAAAACATTCAACCATACCGCAACCAAATAATAAATTTATGGTCTATCTATCAGCGCAATTATTTGAAACATCTCTCTTATCTATCAAATCGGTAATGGATAATTTTTTAACGACTAAAAAAATAGATGGTAAATATTATAACAGTGTATATCAGAACACTGTTAATTTTTTGGATAGTATATACAGTGTAAAAATTTCAACCATGGAAAATAGAAGATTGGAATATGAAATAAACGGGGATTATAATAATTTAATTAATCCTGAATATAATGAATTTAATTTAGATAATCCAACTAAAATATTAGAAATTTTAGAACAAAATTCTTCTAATAGCGATAGCGATTTAACAGATTATAAATCGATCGTTCAAAGTGTGTTATTAAATACCGGTCGGTATAAATTAACTGACACCGACAGAATATTTTATCTTGAAAATTTTAGAAAATTATTATCTATAAATTCTCCAATAATGAAAAATAATATATCGAATATAAAAACTTTAAAAAATATTGTTTCATCGTTATACGCAAAAAACATAAATAATATTTTAGAAAAAGAAGTAAATAATTGTGATGAATTAGAAAATTATTTAGAAAAATCTAAATTAATTTTAAAACTTGCTAAATAAAAATATATTTTTTTTATAATATTTTATAATATTTTTTTTATCTTTATTGAATAATAAATAATGATTGAATCAAAACATATGTATATTATGTTTATCGTAGCTGTTATTGTTATCGTAATTATTTTAGCAATTAGAAAAAAAAGTGAAGGTTTTGTAGATGGTTTATCTTATAAAGTAGAAAAAGAACAAGCTGCATCGCAAAATGCAGCTAACGAAGGAAGTTTTTATACTGTTCCTGGAACTTTTCAGGCTAGTTTAAGCCCTAGATTCTCTAATACTGGTTACCCTCCATTATTAAATTATCAAATGCCTGCATACGAACATCAAGCTTCACCAAGCGATCCTTTATTCCAAAGCAGGAACCCTTATTTATCTGAAAATTATCAACCGTCTGCGACGCCGAAAAATTTATATCCGGTAAATGCTCTTTCGTACGGTGAAAGTTTCGAAGACAGTAATAATAGTGGTGATGACGCAGTTCAAAATAATAGTGGTGATGGGTCAGTTCAAGACGGGGATAATACCATTACATACGACAGATTAATTTACGCTATCAAGAAAAATAGAAATCTGGCGGCCGGCGACCCTATTAGAGGTGATCTTCCAATTATCCCAGATACGGGTTCTTGGTTTAGACCATCTGTCACTCCTCATCTTGATTTGAAACAAGGCGCTATGACTATTATGGGTGGTCAGGGAAATGAAACTGCTCATGCTCTAAGTCGCCTGGTTTCCGATAGTACTGCAGGGGCAATGCAAACTAGCGCATTTTCAGGTGGGATGGCGTCTAATCGTCTGCAAAGTTCTACAAGTAATAGAGGTCATGATTTACAAGTTACGGCATTTCCTTAAAGATTTGAAATTATATTTTAAGAAATTAAAATATAATTTAATAATAAATGGTTGAAAAAAACGATATAACCGGTAAAATTTTAAACATAACATCGAATCGATATGTTAATAGTAATGGAAAAATCGGTAAAAATATAATAAAAAACTGTAATGTTGAACAAACTTATTCAAATAAAAATAATGTATATTATAATAATCAAAAAACAGAATCGCTAACGGTGAATTTACGATTCTTCCATAACTATTTTGTTAAAAAACAATTGATTACTAATTTAACCGTTCCTGGAAATACTCTTATTGATTACGCATGTGGTAAAGGGGGTGATTTAAATAAATGGATCGATGGAAAATATTCTTTTATTTTGGGGATTGATATTTTTAAAGATAATATAGAAAATAAAAATGATGGAGCAAAAGTTAGATATGTTGGATATATTAAAAAATTTAAAAAATTTCCTAAAGTTGTTTTTTTACATGGTGATTCTTCACTAAATATTAGAAACGGTAAAATATTTGATGATAAGAAATCGTTATTAATATCGGACGCTATATTCGGTAATTTAGATTCGGTTGATTTAAATTATCAGGATAGGCATTCTGTCAATGGTTTGATAGGGAGAGCGACTAACGGATTTGATATTTCATCTTGTCAATTCGCTATACATTATTTTTTTAAAAATCTAAAAACTATATCAGGGTTTCTTCAAAATGTAGCAGATTGCACTAAATTAGGTGGTTATTTTATAGGCACAACTTACGATGGAAAAACAATTTTTAACAAACTTAAAAATATTGAAAAAAATGAAAATCTTACAATCTGTGTAGAAAATAAAAAAATATGGAGTGTTCAAAAAAAATACAATTATACCGAATTTAGTTCCGATGAAAGCTCGTTAGGTTATACTATAAATGTATATCAGGAAACAATTAATACATATAATGAAGAGTATCTCGTTAATTTTAGGTTCTTAGTTAAACTTATGAAAGTCTACGGTTTCGAATTGTTGTCTAAAAAAGAAGCATTATCTCACGGTTTTCCATCTGGTAGCGGAATGTTCAAAGAATTATACGAAATAAATGAAGGTCGTAATAATCTACGGATGAACGAATACGAAAAAAGTATATCGTTTTTGAATCGATATTTTATTTTCAAAAAAGTAAAAAATCTTTAAAATATTTTTGGAACTATAAATCCGATACCTCCATAATTTCCTATATCCCACGGCATATCTCCGATTGACATTATAGTATTCAAGCCTCTATTTTTAACATTAAATCTACATTTTTCTTTGTAATCATAAGGATTTATAGCGTGTGGTTTCATAAAATAAAAAGATTCTATGTTATGAATCCCATAATATTTTAATTGTAAAAGGGTCTCTTTCACATTATGTTCGTCTGAAGGTCTACAAGTTACTATAACAATACTAAATCCCATTGAAATACAATAGCTGTAGATATCAAATACTGGCTGTATCAAATTACCAGAAGTATCAATCAATGTATTATCTATATCAAAAATACAACACGGATTTACCGGAATCTCTTTAATATTTTTTAGTTTATTTAAAACGAATTTTGAAAAAATTTTCAAATCATAAGTTTGCATTTTATTAATATAAATTTATAATATTATAAATTTATATTCGAAACCCAATAGAACGTAATTCCCGAAGCAAATAGTTTTCTATGTCTTCCGTTTTTACAATGTAAGGAACTTCTACAAGATAAATATTATTATCTTTACACATTGTTCTTTTAATCAAATCTCTATATTTTTGATTTAGAAAAGCTTCTTTATTTTTATGGAAATATGGAACATGTTTATAATGTTGAACACCGTTATATTCAACTGCTAAACGTAATTCAGGATTATAACAATCTAATTCTAAATTAAAATTTCCACCTGTTACAGGATTTCGTAAAAAATCAGGTCTATCTTTATTAAAAGGTTTTCTAAGATAGTTTCTAAAACTCTTCTACATTCTTCTTCTCCTTTACTACTTGTATTTCTTTTAGGTTTAAAAACTTTTATCTCGTTATTATCGCTTGAATAATAAGGGAAGTGGTAATTTTTAGACCAAGTCCCTTTTTCACCTTTTATTTTTCTATATATACCTAAAAATAATATTACAATTATACAAGCAATTAATATAATTTCAAAACTATATTTATCCCACATATCTATAATATAAGTGATCGTTTTCATTTTATATTTTACAATTTATTATTTAAAATTAATTAACGCGATACAAAAATGTATCTGAAGATAAATAAGATAATTCTTTATCTTCAGAGATAAACACTTTTCCGGAATAACGCTCAATCGCTATAACATTCGTTAAAATATTTTGGGTTATTGCTCCAATAAAAATAATATTTCCTTTAACAACAAGAATTTTTTGAAAATCGTTATAAGGAATCTCATTTATTTTTACCAATTCGAATTCAAAGTTAGTTTTAAGACTTTCAATTTCGTTTGGTAATAAATCAGTTAATTCATATTTAGATATTTGGTTTCCTGACCCTAAATACCATATATGTGGCAAACTTGGTATTTTATAAATAATACAACAACAAATGTCTTTATTTTGTAAAAATTTATTATACATACATAATGAACATAAGTAATGTTCGCATGGTAATATCAGTTTTTGTTTATTCGATTCAACTCTACAAATTATACAGACCATTTTATAGTTATTACTTATTATTTTTTAAATTGTTAATGACTTTAAAAAATAATATATATATATATATATATAATATAAAACTTATAATACATGCAAATGATTCATCTTATTACATACGGCGATGAGAGATTTACTCAATCGAAAGCTAGAATTTATAATGACGTAATTAGTTCAGGTTGGTTTGATAGCGTGGCGATATACGGACCTGAAGATTTAGATACGGAATTTAAGGAACGATTTCAAAATATTTTACAACTTCCTAGAGGTGGCGGGTATTGGATTTGGAAACCATATATTATTAATAAACATTTATCTAGAATGAACAATAATGATATATTGATATATTTAGATTCTGGTTGTACTATTAATCTACAAGGAAGAAATAGATTTAACGAGTATATTGAAATGTTAAATAACAGCGATGATGGTATTATTTCTTTTAAAACGAATTATCTTGAAAAAACATGGACTACTAAAGAAATATTTAATTATTTTAATATACCCGAAAATAGTGATATAGTAAATACTGGGCAAATTATTGGCGGTGTTAAGATTTTAAAAAAAAATGCGAATAGTATTAATATAATAAATTTATGGTTAAAAGCATTATATGATAATCCATTATTATTTACGGATTATTATAATAATAATCAATGCCCTGAATATATAGAAAATAGACATGACCAAAGTATATGCAGTATCATATGTAAATTACATAAAACAATTGTATTAAAAGATGAGACTTATTTTGATAATGGATTTTATAACAATGAAAGTTTTAGTTATCCATTTTGGGCGACTAGATTACGCGTATAATAAAAAACACAGTAGATTTTGTAATAAATTTTATAAACATCTTTATCAAATAGTAAATAATAATGGAACATGTGAAAGAAATAAAAAGAAATAATAAAAAAATCTACATTAAAAATAATTTTCAAAATCCGCCTATCAATATATTAAATTTTGAAAAACTAGGAAATTTTATTAAAAGTTATAAAAAACAGGATACTATTGAATCAATAATAGAAAAAGAAATGAACGAATATTATAAAATTTAATTACTTATTCAAAGTAAATAAATAAAGGGTTTGATTTATATCACCGACTATTTCATCTCGTAAATTTTTTAAATCTGTATCAGTATCATCGTTTAAATAATAAGGTAAATCATCTAATAACCAATTTTTAAACCCTTCCAATAATTCACGTATAGTAGAGTCGGTTTGGTGTACTAGAGTAATAGGTTCTGACGCCGAAATAGATAATTTAACACCTCTACTTCCTTGCATAATTTCAATAAAACTATCCATTTTATCATTTATATCAGAACCCAATGAATCACTAGCTTTGTGTCTAGCGTAAGATGCAGTCTGCCAGTGATATATTTTTAATTGATCTCTAAATCCCATAAAAATCAGAGCAATTTCTCCTATTTGTTCAGAGACTCCGGTATTCATTTATTATTTAATAAAATATATTATTTAATTAATTTTATTAAATAATATATTTTTAAAATATAAATAAATGCCAAATTGTTTACCTTCTCAGATCGTAAACCCTGAAACTAATCGGTGTGTTTTAAAAACCGGTGCTATCGGAAAAAAAATTCTTGGAAAAACGAATTGTTTGCCTTCTCAGATTGTAAATCCAAAAACTAATAGGTGTGTTTCAAGAGATGGCGCTATCGGAAAAAAAATTCTTGGAAAAACGAATTGTTTGCCTTCTCAGATTGTAAATCCAAAAACTAATAGGTGTGTTTCAAGAGATGGCGCTATCGGAAAAAAAATTCCTAGAAAAGATAAAAGCGCATCGCCTGTAAGGCCCCGTAAAAGCGCATCGCCTGTAAGGCCCCGTAAAAGCGCGAAAGGTAAAAAACAAACAAAAGTATACAACTTCGTACAGGATAATACATACCCAAAATGGAGGAAAACGCTAAGAAGCGCGTCACCTGCTCGGTCCGGTAAAAGCGCGAAAGGTAAAAAACAAACAAAAGTATACAACTTCGTACAGGATAATACATACCCAAAATGGAGGAAAACGCTAAGAAGCGCGTCACCTG
>Ga0214919_10004240_pt1 | contig 21066 bp, 15 predicted proteins | sample LL1503_MetaG_FD_177994 | JGI IMG/M metagenome (GOLD analysis project Ga0214919, IMG submission 177994) | Freshwater microbial communities from Lake Lanier, Atlanta, Georgia, United States - LL-1503 | ecosystem: Environmental > Aquatic > Freshwater > Lake | place: USA: Georgia | collected... | reverse complement strand
ATTTACAGAATAATAAAAAAATGAATTCCATTTGTATATGTTTATACGTGGTGGCTTCAATTACCTATAGTTAAACGTCAAGATATTAAACCATTTTTTAAGCAAATTCACTATGAAAAAGTTGATTGTTGGTACATGTTTGATTACATGATGTATAATTATTTTTTGATTTTAAATAGAGGATTTAAAATAATAAATATTACACCATTTACTGGAATAGAAGGTTGATCTGACGAATTTAGTTTTGATGATTTTTCAAAATTTGAAAAATTAAAAAATTTAGGATTTGAATTTATTTGGGTTAATAAAAAACTTTATCAAGAACATGAAAATTATTTTAAAGGAGAAAATACACTAATGATTTATCATACTGATCGGTTTAATTAAATATAAATTTATAAATAAAAATGTGCAAAATTTTTTTATGCATGTCTGTAATTCCTTCTAGAGTTTTGGACCCGCTCTTTTGGGATAATTTAAATCATTTAAAGAATCAAGAGGAAAAATTTGAAACTTTGTTTATTTCGATTCCAAAAAGTTATAACCGATTTCCTAATGAATTTGTTGATTATAATTTATTTGAAAAATATGATTGGATAACGTTAATTACATTAGATAAAGATTATGGTCCTGCTTCCAAGTTTATAGGTCCATTACTTGAAAAGGATTTTTTAAGAGATGGTATTTTAATCATAATAGATGATGATAGAAAATACAGCAGTAAAATGGTTGGGTTGTATAAAAATTTTTTTGAAACTCATAAAGATATAAATGTAGCAACCGGAAACCGTGAATTATATTTTAATACATTCATGTATCAATGTATGGAACCTAAATTTTTAGATATTAGAGAATGCAAATCAAAATATGTTTCTGGATTTATGAGCTTTGCTTTACATTGTCGGTTTGACTGGTCAAAATTAATGGATTATACATTTCTTGTTTTGGAAAAATTTCCTGTAGCTTTTTTTCATGATGAAGGAATTTTACTTAACTATTTTCGATGTTTTGATATAAAAGTCTATAATATTAATTTTAAAATGATTGAATTTGTCGATAAAGAAATGATCAATGCATTATGTGAATCTAATTTACATTTGAGAATACCTTTTGAATGGGACTGTTTGAAATGGACTGTAGATTATTATAAAATTAAACAACCTTTTATTTCTAACTGTAAATTGCGAAAAAAAATTTTATTAGGATCTTAAAATAATTTTTATTTATATTTATAATAAAAAATGGTAGACCTAAAAAATATCTATAAGCACCTTAATCAAACATTGCACGCTGAAGATGATTATATAGTAAAATATTGTAAATCTAGTAATTGTATTATTGTAAAAAAAAATGAGGACCGTGTAAAAATCATTTTTGATGATGAAGGAAATCCTGAAATTTCTTATAATCCTGAAAATGAGAATTTGGCAGAACATGTAAATGAAATTTTAAACAATATTTTACAGGAATTACGAGACAACGACGACGACGACCAACAACAACAAGTTCAACAGCAACAACAACAACAACAACAACAACAACAACAACAACAACAACAACAGCAACAACAACAACAGCAACAACAACAACAAGGCAAACTAGATGAACTAGAAAAATTACTAAAAAATTATAAAATGAAAAAAAAATCAATTACATTGACTAAAAAGCCTTGTAAATCTAAAAAGCTAAAATTTGACAAGGAGGAAAAATTGATTGAACAATTAAGCACTTTAGTTAATAATGAAAATAAATTTTTAAGTCAAATTAATCCGGCAACAAGCTCCACTGAGATACAAGCATTGATGAAATCTATTGCTATTAGTCACAAAAAATATAAAGAAAAATATGATAGTTATTCAAACTTATTACAACGCACCAATTGGGCATCCTCTAAACTTTCTACAATCTTGAAAGATTTTGAGGGAATTGGTAAAAAGTACACCTCCTTGTATAAATTTCTTAATAAACAAGCATTACAACAGCAACACTCTGAGAATTTTATTGCACTGAAAAACAAATTAAATGAATTGGAGAAAGAAATACCAGAAAACTTTGGTCAAAAAATTAAAAAAGTAAGTGAAAAACTAGCTTCTGAAACAATTACTCAAGATGAGCTGGAAAATTTAGTAGAATACTTTCAAAAGCAACAACAAAGATCTCAAATAATATTGAGCCTTAAAGATCAATTTGAACAATTGACAAGCTTGATTAAAAATTCAAGTCAAGAATTAAACCCAAGTCAAAGTGTGGAACTTTTACATGAAATTGAAAAGTATATTCCATTATTTGCAATGCATATTAGTAACATGCAATCTATAAGAAAAATTTTACAACAAACAGAATCCCAACAACATTTAAAATTAAAAGCATTGGAACAAATTCAATCAAAATTAACTCAATTAAGAGTCAAATCTAATTGGCAAGGTAAAAGTATGCCAAATCATATGGTGGAATTAATTGCAGCTTTTAATGAAAAACTTTTAAAAAAAGATAGTTGTTCTTTTTCAAACGTTACCAAAAAATTACAACAGGATGTTAAGCGTAGAGGAGAATTGGAGTCCTTACTTGGTTCATTAAGTGAATTGGTAAAACAAGTAGACTGGGATTCAATGGATGAGAAAAAAAGCAAAATATATAGTCAATACCAAAATGCAAAAGATTATATTAACAGATTTGATATCTATGAATCACAGAAAATGCGTCTTAAAAATTTTATAGAAACAGAATTGGAAAAATTAATTACAAAAATTAAAACTTCTATATATTATGGATATTATGAAGCATTTAATAAAGGTAATAGAGATCCAAAGTTTCTCGAAAATTTTAATAAAGTTATATTAAATGACGAAATAGAAATTTCCAAAGGAATAAATAAATTTACGTCTTTTATGGACAGACAATTACCTCTAAGCTTTCAAATCAATCACTACATTGCACAACTACAGGCTCACTTGCATGAACTATCTATCACTAAATCATTTTTAGAAAAACTCTCTAGTTCTAAACCTTCAATTAGTCACTTGGTGAAAGCACACCAAGCAACTAGAAACATTCGTAAATTAGAAAGAACTGGTGAAGCTAAAAAAGATTGGAGATATTATTTAAAACATCCAACTCAATTGTTTTCTTTTACCAAAAAAAAAAATAAAGATCAATCAATTCCTGGAGGAGGAGATAATTATAAAAAATTAATGGCTCAAAAACTCAAAAGACAAATGGAGTTAAAACTTGGAAAAGGAACAACAACAAGAGAGCCATTATCACCAACGCCTTTTAATACAAATCCTTTTTCTTCATTTCCTACAAATTCCTTTCCTCCAACCTATACTCCTCCTTCAACACCTACTCGACCTGTTTTCCCCGATTCATTTCCAAATCCATCAGTAGGACCTTCAACAGTAGGACCTCCAACAGTAAGACCACAAAGTAATCCATTTCAACCAAATTCACTAGTAACTCCTCCACCAAATCCAACAGTAGGACCTCCAACAGTAAGACAAGAATCTAATCCAACAGTAACTCCTCCAACAGTAAGACCACCATCTAATTCAACAGTAACTCCTCCATCTAAGCCACCAGTCACAACTCAACCAAATTCAACAGTAGGACCTCCATCAGTAAGACCTAAAATACCAGTCACAACTCAACCAAATTCAACAGTAGGACCTCCATCAGTAAGACCTCAATCTAAACCAGTCACAACTCAACCAAATTCAACAGTAACTCCTCCATCTAAACCACCAGTAAGAATTCAATCTAAAACCGTTACTACCACAATAGTCCCACAAAAACTACAACAGCAACAACAACAACAGCAACAACAGCAACAACAGCAACAACAACAACAGCAACAACAACAACAAAAAGACATTACCCAAACTGAAAAACCACCAACAATTAGTGAAATGAGAGTTATCATTCAACAATTAAATAAATTAGGAAAAAGTTCTTGTGAATCCAAGTTGACTGAAAAAGATTTAAAATATTTGTTAACAAGCAATAAGACTGAATATAAATGTTGTAATAAAAGAAGCCAACTTTGTAAACTAGTGGATGATAATTTTTTTCCTAAAAAACAAAATCAACCTAATCCTTCTTATATTAAAACCGATCCAAGTTTATTTTCAGTTTCTCAGCTAGATAAAAAAATAAAAGCATTACCACCTCAAAGACCAGGATATTATCCAAAAGAAGATTATTATGAATATCAAGTAGCAAGAATGTTGAATGACATTAAAACGGCCCCATTTGATGCTAGTAAAAATTATTTTGGTATTCAAACCGATCCTAAAATTAAAAAAAGTTTAACTAAAGATGCGATTGCTTATGCTCTTGTTAATGATTATCCTTTAGATAATTATAAAAGCCTTTTAGAATCAAGAGATTATCCATTTCAAGAATCTCAAAAAGAACAAATTATTAAAACTGTTATTCCACAGAAAAAACAAGCCGTTAAAACTATTTTATACAAAAATCAAGAACAAATAAAAAAGCTTATTAAATAAATTGTCCTGGTTTTACAAATTTTTAATCTTTTAAAAATTTTAATTACCTTGTCCAAAATTAACTCGTAGTTTCGATTGCAAAAGTTGATTTTTTTTGATTAACAAAAAATTTAGAAAAATTGACAATTTTTTAATAAATTGTCTAGATAGAAAAACTTTAGTTTGATGACAGCTGTCAATCCAATGGAAAAATGTGCAATGTATATAACTAAAATACGATCTAATGGATTTTTAAATTATTTCTTAATCCAATTTACAATGCCATTTAATTTATGTGAAATTACAAAACCAGAAGAAAATCATCTCTGGGATAATGATGGCACAAACTTTAAGATTGTAAAAGGTTTACATTGGTCTACAATTTCCAATTCTCTTATTGCAGATGAAAACCTTGAAAATGTTGCTCTTAAAGATCAAATAGAAGAAATGACATTTTTGACTTTTTTTTGTCAAAATTATGCCATTCCACTTAATTTTAAAAATGTTCAAAAATATATTCAAATTACGAGAGATGAATTTAAAAATGCGTGGTTTATTGATAAGAATCGGCAAATAATTTATTTTAAATTTCGTCAAATGTGTGGTGAAGGTTCTGTAAAAAGAACTTATTTTGGTTGGAATATTACAGAAAATACTCCTGTAGCAGTATATCAAATTAATCTTATACAGCACCAAAAGGAATTAAAAAGATGTTTAAATGAAAAACGTATCGCAGAAATTAAGAAAAGTCCATATTTATTAACTATTCATTATTCTGTATGCCATCGTGATACTAAAAAAGCATTTATGATTGCAGATTTTTGTCAACACAATGTAAAACAAATGATTCAAGATTCTTATCCTTGGAGTATTGATGATTTGAAAATTTTTAGTAGGCACATTTTAATGGGTTTAAAAGTTTTACATGATATGGGAATCATTCATCGTGATGTTAAACCTTCCAATATTATATTTGATGATCAAGAAAATATTTATAAATTAATTGATTTTGGAGTGGCTACCAAATATTCCTCCAATGCGAATTTAAACAAAATTGAAACCATCAACCAATGTGATGGAGAAGGTCTTTCTTTAGTAGGAACCCCAGGTTATATATCTCCAGAAATGTATGATTGTATGTATTCTCTTAACAAAATGAATTATAGTGCCAATGTGGATGTTTTTTCTTTTGGAATCACGTTATTAGAAATGTATTTAAAAGAACGGGCTTTTTCTAAAGATTTTTTAAACTTACCTCAGGCAGTAAAAAAAGATTTATCAGAGAGAGAATCCAATTTTAATACTATTTTAAATCATGATAATATTTTTTTACAAGAGTCATTTCAAAAAGTTTGTGAACTCATCAAATCAAAAAAATTAGAGTCTTTAAAAAGCGAAATTCAAGAAAAAATTGACATTATAAATCAGTGGAATTCATGTGAAATCTCAGAAAAAGAAATGTTTGTATCTGAATTAATCGATAAAAATAAGAGTATTTCTTATTACTGTAAAAAAATTCCCGAGCTATTAAAAGATTTGGATGAAAATACATCAGAAGAATATGAATTTATAACCAAAATGAAAACACTACAGTATTTTAGTTCAAAGTGGGAACAATTTAGTAAACAAAATATAGAAGATATGTTGGAAAATATTCAAATGTATCCTCTTCTTTTTCTAACATCTTCCTATGAATTTCCATTGTGTATTTATGAAATCGAAAATGATATATTTCAAGACTTTCTCATGAAATGTTTAGATAAAAATCCTATTCATCGTTATTCCATTGATCAATTATTACAGCACGAATGGTTAAATTCTTGATTTTTTATTTTGTCAAAATAAAAATGAATCGACTCAAGAAAAACCACTTTCCTTTAAAAAAAGCATATGATATAGAGGTAAAGGAATCTCCGTTTGGAGGATATGGAGTATTTGCAAAAGAAGATATTCCCGCAGATACAGTTTTAGAAACATGTCCTACCATTTTACTTGATGCACCGTTAGATTACACTGGTCAAAGTATAATTAATAACTATGTTTTTTCAACAATGGACTCTGAAGAGAAAACATTAGTTGCATTTGGAGATTGTTCATTATATAATCATCAACCGTATGATAAAAGTAATTCCGAATTTAATACCATTTACGATGAAAATTTAAAACGATACCTAGTTCAAATGAAAACAATAAAACCAATTAAAAAAGATGAAGAAATAACTCATGATTATGGCGATGACTATTGGAAAGAAAATACAAATGTTACACAAAAATAATTCATAAATGTAAATGTGGTGTAGTAGGTTGAAATCTGTTTTTTACCATTTGCAACAAAAATACCAATTTCCAAAAAATAATTTTATTAATTTGCTTTTAAAGAATGAAATTTATTTGTATCATGTTTTTGGACCATGTTCCTGCGTTATTTCCTGTAAATTTCAAAAATACATTAGTGATTTTGAAAAGCTAAATAAAATAAAAAAAAATTAATCTACCTCGGCTTTTGAGGAAACCAAAATCTAGACTTGTATTCTTGTTCTTGAATTTCTTGAATTAATTTCCTAATCATTTCAGATACGCGTAGTAAAGGTTCAAATTCATCAATTAATGTCATTTTTTTTAAAATTTGAGATTAAATTATCCTTTCAATTTTTATTTTTTTGTAAAATAACTCCATTATCCATTATAAAATGATCTTGGAATAAAGAATAAATACTTGCATCATGAGATACACAAATAATGGTCATTTGCGATTTTAATGATACAATAATATCAATAATAATTTTTTTAGTAAGGGGATCAACATTGGCAGTCGGTTCGTCCAATATTAAAATTTTGGGTTTTCTAAACCAACATCGTAAAAGTAAGACTATTTGTTTTTGGCCTCCGGAAAGTGTTGTTGCATCCTTGGTATCTATAAATTTTATTAGGGATGAATAAATACTTAATTTTTGTAATTCTTTTAATTGTTCCTCATAAGAAAATGGCAACCCATAAAATATGTTTTCAAACACATTTCTTTTGAATAAAGTAATATGTTGATGCATCATGGTGATCGCTCCACGTAGGTATTCAATATCAATTTCTTTAATATCAACACCATCAAAAGAAACGGATCCTTGTGTAGGATGAAAATAACCACATATCAATTTGATGAGAGTACTTTTTCCAGCTCCTATTTCTCCAGTAATTAATATGTTTGACTTGAATGGAATAGAGATATTAATATTTTGTAAAATGACTTTGCCTTCTTGAGAATAAGAAACATTATCAATTTCAAGTAGATAATTTTTAAAAAAATCTTTTCTGGTTCCATTATGGATTAAAGCTTTTTGAATTGTAGTTCCAAAATCTTTATCATTCATGAGAGGACCAAATTCAACTACAGTCTCTGTGCATCGACGAATAAGATTGGTAAAGCTGCGAAGCATAAGTAATACTGAAGTTACGAGCATGACTAGTTTGAAACTATCTAATTTTTTATTCAACATTAAATAAGATGCGTAAAAAACAATACCAAACATAAAAACAGATAGACAAATAACAAAAACTAATTTCATGACACTTAATTGTTCCAATTCTTTTCTAAAGGAAGATTGTAATTTATATTCTTGATCAAATAATCGTTCCTTTTCATAATCAAAAGTGCTGTTGAGAACAATATTTTCATTATTTTTTAATACATCTTCAAATTCATTCATAATTATATTTTCCATATAATAACGTTTAAAACTATTCTTACTTAATTTTTGATAAAATATGGCATAAGCAATGGCAAAAAGGATAAAAAATACAATACTTATTACACCTATACGCCAGTTAATATAAAACATATATCCAACAAAAAATATGATTGCAAAAGAAAAAGGTATTATAAATGTCACCATATTCATATAGTTCATAAACATGTAATGAGGAACTTTTAGCAATTTTGTAATCATTTCTCCATTCTCTATAGCATTTACACCTATTTGTTTATTAGTGGTTAATTCATAAATTTTTTTTCTTACAAAAGTATGCATAGATGGAACAATTTGCGCATCAAGATATTCTGAGAAATAATACAAAATTATAATAACCAAAAAGAGGATAAAAAAAAGTGTCAAATATAACCAAAATTTACTAATACTATTTTGCTTAATGTGAATAAAAATCATACCAGACAACCAAGATAAAAAAATTATTTCAATAGGATATATAGAAATGGTTAAAATGGAGTTTCCTAGCACTAATGGTTTATTTTTTTTATAATATTCATTAAAGAAATCTTGATACATTTTATTAAATAAATTTTAATTTATAGTTGTTTTGAAAATCAATTTTAAATAAAAAATATTTTTAATAAAATGCAGAGATCTAGATATAATTATTTACTCGCTAAAGATGACCGATCTAGTGATCAACAAGAACAGTTTTTAGAATTGAAACAAAAATTTTTAGACCATCAACAACAAGATTCATTACTTTCATTGTTAGACCAAGACCAAAAATTCCAACAAGACCAACAATTTATTCAAATCCAACAGCAAAAAAAAAAAGAAAGAACATTCACCTTGGATTGTCTTGCAGAAACAAAAACTATCACCATTCCAACCTTTGAATTAGATTCTATTGCAGATATTAAATTTAGAATTATTTTGGCTAGTGGAACTTTCTCCAGCTTTATTTTTTTCAAGGAAAACTTTTTAAAGTTGGATAAATTTTTGAATCTCTATCAATTATTTTTAGAAATTAAACAAGTGAAAGCACCTATAAGAAGACCTACAATGGGTAAAAAATTGGTTCCAAAGGTTCCTGTTGTAGCAGGCGCAGTCGAAGGGGCTATCCCTGTTGTTTCTCCTCTTATTGCAATGTATCAATGTGCTAAAAGTTACGGAGTAAAAATATTCTTGTTTTTAAAGTTGTATATAACGTTTAGAATGTTGGAAAAGTTTCCATTCCTAATGAAACGTACTGTAGATATAACTGAAAATCAAAAAAGAGTTTTGGATCAATTACAAATTCTTTTACAAACTGAAATTGATAATATTCCTGATTTGAGTATATTTGGCGACTCTGTAATTGATGATGAAAATAGAAAACGTGTTGATAAAAAGTATATGAAACAAATATGGACAAAAGAGTGGTTAACAACAGAAATTAAGAATTTCATTAATAAAAAAGCCACTCTTGTAAAATCTACAGAGTCTTGGACTACGTTAGCCATGAGTTATGAAACATTAACCGTTATTCCAATTTATGATGAAAAAATAGTAGGAAAAGTCGAATCTTTTAAAACTACAACCGAGGATACAACAGGAATACTGTTTGATAAATTAATTTTAAATGCTGATTATCCCATTGCAAAGTATAAACAATTTTACAAAATATACCTTGTTGATCAAGGTTTTACAAGCACTCAAAATGAAGAAATCGCTATTGATAATTTGGAATGCCTTCGTATTTTGGATAAAGATGGAAGATTATGTTTTTATATTGAAAATAAGCCTAAAGGAATCCAAATTCAATGTGTTTTGGAAAATGAATCCATTATTTCTTCTAGAGAGATGTTGATTGATTTTTTAAAAATTGAAAAGCAAAGAATACAAGCTCCTATTTCAATGGGAATTGTAGCCGAATTTACAATGAATTTAAAAATACATCCATTTGACTCTTCCATATTTTCCAATCTTTGTATGAATCATCCTCTGTTTTTCAAATTTTTCAAGGTGAATGATACCGATAAAATTTCCAGAGGCAAAAGTGTATTTTTGTATTTCCATGATTATGGTAAAAGACATGAAAAAGCCAACGAAGAAATTCACGTAGGAGGATGGAATAAAATTATATCAAGGTTTGGAGATTTGACGGCGATTTTATCTCCGGTTACAAAAAAAGACAAGTTCACTATTTATATAAAAGTAATTCGATCTGCTACTTTGGAAATGGTTCGTATTTTTCAACGAGTTTTAGGAAAATTAGTTTATTTATATGAAAAAGTATTCAATGACCAAGTAATAATATTTAAAAAACTTTATCCATCATTCAAGCCATTTATTACTCCTATAGAAAAAGATCCATCTTTATCTGGCGTAAAAAGTCTTTCCTCTAAAATATTTCATGGAGGATTCAGTCGATCTTGTCAATTTCCCAAAGCTCCAATAGTTCTCAGTGAAAACACTGCAATTACAAAAACTATTGATAAAAAATTACTATTTCCTCCTGTAGAATTTCGCGATTTTAAACCCACTTGGTATGGATGTCCTCACCCAGAATTTCCTTATCCTGGTTTAATTACGGTGAATAAAAAAGGACATCCTTTTGGTTATGCTCCTTGTTGTTATACAAAAAGTTATGTAGAGGATAATATTGAAAAAAGTAAAAATATAGAATTTTTTATACAACATGGATATTTTGAATATTTTGATAAACCAATAATTTTTAAAACTGAAAAAAAAGCAACTCCCTTGAATACTATTTATCGTATTGCCAATTTTATAGGTCAAGAGGGTCCACTACCTGAAAAATTAGAACAATTTATGAATTTATTAGAACCCAGTTTGAAATTTACAAGAGTTGGTACTAATCGATGGAAATATGATTCTTTAGTTGGGTGTTTAGAATACAGATATTCAAAAATTTCCAAGAAAGATTCCATGAGATCACCTCGAGAATTGCGAGAAAAGATTCTACAATCAACTTTGGAAGTAGGAATGCAACAAAATTTTGATATTGGAGTCGAAGGTATTATACAAATTTTACAAGATCCAAATATAGGAATAGAAGCAACTCGATTTATACGTATATTAGAGGAGTTTTATAATATAAATATATTTGTTTTTACTCAACATATTGACGATAAAGAAAGAAAAACAGATATATTGAGACCAAAAAATTACAAGGAATACTATTACACATTTTGGAGTCTCATCAAAAAAAGACCTATTGTCTTTTTGATTGAATATCCAGAAATTTTTAAATATGAATTGATTATTTCTAGAGAAGGGTTTGCTGATGTTGAATATGATTTAGACTGTTATCCAGAATATAAAAAACTTTTGTTACACACATTTGGCTCTTTTTCCGGTCAAATGCCAGTTGTAATTCCAGATGATTTTAAATTTAAAAATTTAATTTCGCATCAAATATTTGATTGTTATGGAAAAACAAGAATTTTTATTTTAGAGGACCGATTTCCAGTTTTGATTCAAAAACCAGTAGCCCCTTTTAATAAACCTAGTTATCTTGGTGAATTACCTATGCCAAAATACTCTAAAGTTAAAGAATATTTGGATTCTAAAGGAGTTGTGATTAAGGAAATTTTTAATTATCGTCAAAATATAGTCTTGGTAGTAGATGATTTTGCCTTGTTATTTTTCTTATGTAGTTCTCGTGGTCAACAAGATTTATTGAGTGGACAAAATATATCATCATTGACAAAAAGTAAAGATACAGACATTTTGGAAATTGTAGATTTGTTAAAAAACAATGGAAAAAATTTAATCATGACAAAAAACAATATTCGATTGGTTAATGCCATTAAAGATTTTTGTTTATTTTATTTTTCCATATTTATGAAAGATTTATTACCAAAAATTACTCTATTTAATATTGGAACTAGTATCACTCAATTCTTTGAAAATATGGTGCAATTTGTTCCAATGTCAGAGTTACCTTATAATACTATTGAACAAATTCACCCTCGTTTATCATTAAATCCAAATATTTATAAAGATGGAAAATTATTGCTACCAAGTAACTTGGAAAGAAAATTGTTCTACTTTCTTCAATGGTTTTCAGTAACCAAAACAAATTTATTTTTAGATTATAAAGATATTACAGAAATTCCTTCATACTTTTCCTATGTATCGGACTTTAACTATCAACCTGAACATATTATTCAAACTACTTTACTTTCTTTCCATAATTTTTCTTCTCAACGTTTTTCTAAAATTCCATTGACAAACTTGATAAAACCTCTAAATCAGTTATTTTTTTATTATAATCCTAGCGAAACGTTTGAAAATAAACCTTATTTAGCATACATTACAACAGATTTTAAATTTGGTTGTAGAATCTCAACCTATTTTAATACAACTCATTCCATCAATGTTCCTGAAAACTTTGTTACGGTTTCAGCATTTTATGAACGCAAAGGAAATTCAAAAAGTTGGAATAAAAAAGGTTCAGGAGACGCTAAATTTTATGTTTATCATGGAAAAAATGTTTATATATTTTTACTTAATTTTAAACAATAATTCTTTTATTTGAGGACTTTTATATAGTTTTACAGGATGTAAGGTCAAATAATTTTCATCCATAAAATATTTCTTTAAAGTTTGTTCATCAAATGGTATTTCTTGTTTTTCAATTGGAATCCATTTGAATTTAAAATTTGAATATTCTAATCGGTTTGGCTGAATATTAAATATAATTGTTGGAATGGCTATTTCTAACCATACTTGATGTTTAGAAAATAAATGAAACAATTCAAATAAATAAGGCGTCAAATATTTTTTTGGCAAATAAAAAAAATCAGCAATTTGCTTTGCATATTTTGTAATATTGAATTTCTTGTATTCTAAATCTTTTTCTAGACTGTGTATGGCATCCCAACCATTTGGGGTAAACCACCAAGTCCATTTATCATTTTTAAAATGACAAAGATTATATAAATTTTCCCATGGATAAATTATATTTTCAATATTAAAATCCTTTAATAAATGAATGTTTAATATGTTATCATCTGATGTATAAAAAAGTCCGGAAGCTTCGTTTATTAATTCCTTATAATTAGAATAAAAATGTACAAATATTTTTTGAGTGGTAGCACCCCCTTTGCCATAATCAATATAATGAACATTATATTTTTTAATTTCGCTATCGTTAAAGTCAATGTATTGAGCATTTAAATTTTCATGATGAGATGAACAATAAAATACAAGATTTTTAAAAAATGGTTGATAATATTGTTGATAAAAAGGTATATTAACAAGACAATTTGCATAATTAAAAGAAACAATAAGAATTACATTTCTAAAATTCATGTTTATAATTAGTAGATTCATTTTTTTTCTTCCAAAACGGTTTTAAAAATATGAAACTGTGCTTCGCAATCTAATTGATTATATTTTTCTAAAGACACTTTATCCCTTTCTAGACGAGTTTTGAAATAATTCATTGCAAACTCTATACTTTCTAAACCATCTTGACAATTTAAGTCGGAATAAGAAAATGGAATTTTACCATGGTCCGAAAAAGCCTTGACAATGGATTTAAGCTTATAATTCGTGGCTCCATAAACAGATATTCCTTGAGTCATTAGCTCACATAAATCTTCCCAAGTATCTGCTGATTTACATTGTAGAGTTAAATCGTGAATGTGACAACGTTTTTGCCATTTTGTTTTGTCAGCGTACCAATACCAGATAGTCGTATCGTGTAATTCCGTAATAAAGTCATAAAATTCATTGATTAAATCTTTCTCTGATTCTGTTGTCAAGTCTTTGGCCCAAAAAACTTTGTATCCAGTTTCTGGAATGTAAACGCCAATCATATAAAGAAGGTCATTCATATTGGACAAGTATTCAAAATCAATAAAAATACAATTACTTTTTATTTCCATTGGAAAAGCATCATCCAAAATAAGCCATTGAAAATCGGGCGACGATGGATCTTGTCGATTTGTTTGTAAAATTCTATTCAAAATTCTTTGTTTTTCTAAACTATTCCATCGAGAATCAAAAGTTGCCAATAGTTGAGGCGTAAAACGAGAATCTCTCCAGCTAGAAATACCTTGTTCAATCATCTTTTGCCGATGAATATCACTACACCACCATAAAGATGTAATTTCTCCCCATTCAAAGGCATACTTTTTTTTAATTGATTGTAAAAGACTATCTTGAATTTTCATATTAGGAAAATACTTTGGATTCGAAATATCTTGTAAATCTATTGTATCTCCAATCTTTTTAGCTTTTCGAATATCACGAACCATACTTTGAATAGCATCAATATCTTGCTGAGTAATTTCAAGAATTTTATATGAAGACTTGTCCACCAATACAAGTTTTTGTGTTTCCACAAACACACCATACATTTTTCCAAAATAATAAAGCTGAGCAAGTGCCTTGGTTTTATGGTAATGATCAATCTTGTTTACATCTTTACAATAATACAAAACTACATAATCTTTCTCAGAAACAAGAGAAGAAATATTTAAAAAATCATTATTCCAAAGGTCACGATGATATAAAGCATCAATAGTTCCCTCAACATGAGATTGCTTATTGAAAAAGCAATACTTGTGAATATACAGACAAAACTTGTCAAAAAAAGGTTTTAGGTCAACTCCGTAATAATGCCAACCCATATAAGGTCGTAAAGATGCATTGGTAACTACACTATTCACTTTTTGTAAAAAAAAAGAGGATAATTCACGAGATTTTTGAGAAAGATTGTAAATAACTTTTTGTTTATTTTCCTGAAAATGTTCATCATTTTTATGTTTCGTCTCCATGATACAAGAAAATAAATCATGATGAATGGCTGAATAAATATCTGAACAAGAAACTATAATAGGTTCATCATAATTGGGTAAAGATAAAAGATCTGATGATTTTTGTGAACGAGTAACTACCATTTTAAAGTTTAGAATTGATTTATCAATTTAAATCAATTTTCAATTTTTTACTTTTTACTCTAAGATGCATAATAATAAGAACCAAGTTGATCAACTAAACTTTTAGGTTTACTTTTTTGCTTGGAAGAGACTTTTGGTTTAACTAAATTTGCAGGGTCTTTAAAATATTTTTGAATAATTTTCTGTGCATTTTTATCCGCTTTTTTCCAATCCTCAAATGTTTTTAATTCATTATAGTTTGGATAAAAAATTTTAGTTGTTCCACGAAAAACTCCACATAAAAACTTTTGATTTTTTTTTGAACCAATAATTTTTAAATCTCTTTTTTCAGGATGAATAACTAGATTTTCAGGTTTAAGATCTGGAGGTAATACAAATTTAGATTTAATTAAATTTACAATTTCTCCTCTTTTTTCAGGATATAATTCTAAATAATGATCTATTGTTATATAATTATCTAGGTCTTTATTTTTTATACAACTAGTGCCATAATCTATAATTTTTATTTCTCTAGTTTCTGGATGCACCATAATATTTTTTGGTTTTAAATCTCGATGAGAAATACCTTTTTTATGTAATTTATCTATTTCTGTATCCACTTTTTTGATTATTTCATCAACTAAATTTGGATTTAATTCTAAATATTTATCCAACGTTATAAATCCTTCTAGGTATTGCATAATTAATTGATTTTTTTCGGTTAAACCAATTCGTTTCAATGAATTAGGAACTTTTTGATTTATTTGTTGTAATAAATCAGCTTGGTAAATAATTTGACTTGGATCTACTAATGGTTGTTTCAATGCATACTTTTGTCCTTTGGCATTTTCAACTAACCAAACTTTACCAAACCCTCCCGAAGCTATTTCTATTAATTTTTCATAATCACTCGATTTGATTCGGTTTTCTACAATAAGATTTATTAAATACGCCAAGGATCCTCTATCACTATTAAAAAGTAGTCTTAATGCTCTAATAAATTCAATAATACATGGTTTTTTTCTATCAGAGAGAGGTTGAATTTTTTTAGCTAGTAAAAAAGGTATAAAAAATCTTGTATAAAAATCTTCAGAGTTACCCACCCAAAAATCACTAAAATTGTTTAAAACAGATCTTAAAAATTCTATATATATAGTATTATTTCTAGATAGACCGGAAAAAAAACCTTTAGTTTTCACACATTCAAAAAGTTTTGTTTTTTTGTCTTGGAGTGCATCCATTTTATAAATAAATTTTTTTTATTTAATTGTGTAGCTTATTAATATGATTTAATTGCATATTTTATCGGTTTTTATCCATTCTTGAAATGTTTTTATTTAATTTTTTAATTTACTGGAGCAAGTAATGCATTATAAACGTTATTTACAAAACTATGCGTGTTCTCTACTGGGTATCCTCCTGAAAGAAGACTACAATGATACAAAATATAAAGATCATTCTTGGCTTTAGAATCGTCGGTAGTGTAGACTGATTGAATACGGTTTACAAAGGGGTGATTAAGATTCAATTCCAAAATTTTCTTTCCTTTCATAAACTGCATGGATTTATTATCTCCTAGAGGCTGTGCAGACATAATCTTTTCCATATTACCTGTCCACCCCCACTTGGTTGAAAGAACGCAAGCAGGTTCATCCGTCTCCAATTGTAGACGAGTCGAAATCTTGACATTCTCGATATTGCTGTCATTAAGAGTTGTTTTAACCCATTCAAGGAATGCTTTTTGTTCCTCCTTTTCTTCTTCGGTTGTTTCTGTTGCCCAAGGAGTGGTATGATCCTTTAGGATATTGACAAGCTCAAAGTCCTTGTACTTGCTCGTGCGTTGAAGCATAAACTCATCAATCGGTTCGTCAAAATAAAGAACAGTATAACCCTTGGAAACATAAAGTTTAGTGAAAACATTATTTGGTGATTCTGTTCCCGTTACATAGTAAATTGACTTTTGCTCCTCCTTAAGACAATCTTCTACATAGTGTTCAAGAGTAATAAGATCAGTATTTTTACTATTTTTAACCTTGAGAAAAGACAATAGAGACTCGTCTCCTTCATGAATACCAAGCTTAATATTACGATGGAAACACTCGTAAAACTGAGTATACATGTTTTCATTGGCAAACAAATCATTCAACATGTTCATCACCTGTTTCTTGAGCTGGGACTTGAGAGCCTTGACAATCTTATTTTGCTGAAGCATCTCACGAGATACATTTAGAGGAAGATCCGCACTATCAATGACTCCAGTTACAAAATTCATCCAATCGGGAAGCATTTCCTTATCCAACTCGTTAAGAACCAAAACTTTCTTTACATAAAGTTTAATGTTACGTTTCTCACGGTTACGATCACCTAGCATATCAAATGGAACCTTGGAAGGGATAAAAAGAATTCCTCTAAACTCGTATGCTCCCTCTGTCTGGAAATGACGCCAATACAAAGGCTTTTCCCAATCCTTGGAAAGAGTCTTGTAAAGAGTGTGGTATTGTTCCTCTGTCGTATCGGCAGCCTTGTTATACCAAATGGGAGACTCGGTATTCATTTTTTCCCACTCTTGAACTTTTTCGGTTTTTGGTTCAGGAGCCTTGGTTTCCTGCTCATTTTCATTTTCAGGATCAACCTCTTCAACGACGACTTCATCCTTGGTTTCATCTTCCTCAACGATTTCTTCAGTGTCCGTTGTTTCTTGTTTGATCTCTACCGTCTTTTCAATAAATAGAGAAATGGGATGAAGAATAAAAGAACTGTATTGATTAATAATACGGCGAATGGTAGACTCTTGAAGATAATCATCACAATCCTCCTTAAGATGAAGGACAATACGAGTTCCGTTACTAGGAAACTCGTCGGTAAGCTTTTCAATCGTGTAGAATTGATTCGCATCAGAAGACCACTTAAATAGATCTCCACCATTCTTACGAGTATAAACATCGACTTGGTCCGCTACCAAAAAGGCAGAATAAAATCCAACACCAAACTGACCAATTTGATCCGACTTTTCGGCTAGTGATTTGACAAACTCTTTAGTTCCTGACGTAGCAATGGTAGAAAGATGCGAAACAAGATCATTTTCATCCATTCCTACTCCATCATCCTCAAGAACAAGACACTTTTCAATGGAAAGAGGATTGACACGAATTCCATATTCTTTTCCAACAATACCATTTTGTAGATCAAAGTGACGTTGCTTATCAATAGCATCACTGCTATTACTGATGAGTTCCCTGAGGAAAACATCACGATTACTATAGAAAGAATTAATAATCATATTCATAAGTTCAGAAATGTTGGCTTCAAAAGACTTCTTTTCAACAGACATTGTTTTTTAAAAAATTTGTTAAAATTTTTTAGGGCATCAATTTTTGTTTCAATTAAAATTATTTTCAAGACTCTCAAACAAAGCTTGTAAAAATACAAAAAACTAAATTTTTATTATTGTCTATTTATAAATGTGTCGTCTTTTATTATATTTAGGAAAAGAATTAGACAAAAGCGTTTTGGATAATTTTTTAAAGCAAGCCACCCATCCTAAAAACACTCCTGGATTTGATAATATTTTAGATACTGATTTTCATTTGGATGGATGTGGTTTCACATGGTTTAATAATGAAAATAAATGGTCTTTAATAAAATATTCAAGTATTCCTACGTCTATACCGTATATTGAAAATTATAATGGTATTTTTATTGGTCACCTTAGAAATTAAGGAGATTCTTTAGCCAAAGCTTCAATTGAAAATTCTCATCCATTTCAATTCAAAGATCACATATTTTGTCATAATGGTAAAATTTTTGATTTCTGTAAAGAAAATTTATTACCTCATATTGATAGTTTTTTAGTCAATAAAATTGAAGGACAAACGGATTCGGAAATAATATTTTACTTGTTACTTTCTTTTTTTCAAGAAACAAATTGTATGAAAAAGGCTTTATTACAATTTCATGACTTGCTACATTCTCTAGAAATTTTTTATATAGGAAATTTTATTTGGTGTAATAGTGCAGATATATTAATATCTAGAATATCCAATCATCCAGAAAAAAAACCATGTTCTTTATATTATTCTAATAATTACAAGTTGTTTAGCTCTGAACCGCTTTGTGATGACTTTGTAATATTTCCAGAACAAGAAATTTTTATTATAAAAAATGATTTTGTTCCAAAATTAAAAATCAAAAAACTAAATGTCTAAATTTAATATTGAAACCTCTTCTTGGGAGGAAATAAAAAAATATTACAATGAAACATTAAATCTAGATAAAAGCACTTATAAATCAAGTAATGATGAACCTACTCCTATTGATTGTATAAGTGAAATGATTAGTAAAATTCCTACTAATTTTTGGAGTCAAAACGATTTATCCATTTTAGATCCTTGTTGTGGCAATGGTAATTTTGGTATCCCTATTTTATACGAGTTGTTAAAATATCACAGCAAACAAACGATTTTAGAACAAATATTAGAATTTAATGATATAAATGAAAGTAGATTAGAAAATGTAAGAAACGTATTTTGTAATCAAAAGTACAATTTACAAATTAGCAATCATGATTTTATTACTCTTGAAACTACAAAACAATACAACTTAATTGTAGCTAATCCTCCTTATGCATTAATGCTTGAAAATGGTAAAAGAGCTTCTAAAAATCATAATTTGATCAAGACTTTCATTGAAAAAGCCTTGAAACTATTAAAACCAAATGGTTTTTTACTATTTATAACTCCTGACAATTGGATGTCTTTTGCCGATAGAAATACATTAATTGAAACACTAACACAACTACAAATTGTTCATTTAGATATTCATAGTGCCAAAAAGTATTTTAAAAAAATTGGTTCAAGTTTTACATGGTATTTAATTCAAAATTGCCCATTTTATAAAAATATAAATGTTTCAGGTATATGGAAAAAAAATCAATACTTTGGTTCCGTTGTTTCACAGCAACGTAAATATATTCCTCTATTGTATAATCAAACTGTCCAAAATATTTTATCCAAAACGATTGACAATGTAAATCTTGAAAAATTTGTAATAAAAACAAGTAGCGATTTACATAAATATACTAAAAAAGAATTTATTAATAATGAAAAAAATGACATGTATCAATACAAATTAATCCATACTCCAAGTCAAACTGTATTTGCTTCTCGACCCCATAAATTTCAAGATGGATATAAAGTATTTATTTCAACTACAGATAAATATAGTGTGTTTATTGACAATTGCGGTATGACTCAATCTATTGTATTTATTTTATGTTCATCTTTAGAGGAAGCCAACAAGTATTTAGAAATACTACAACATCCGTTATATTTATTTATAAATAATATTTGTCGTTGGGGTAATTTTAATAATATTCGTATATTACAAAATTTTCCCAAGCCTGGTATTGAATATACAGGAAATCATCAAGAAATTTACAATCATTTTAATATAACCAATGAGGAGATAAATTATATTTGTGAAAATATTTAAAGGTCAAGAACAACTGTTTCCATACCTTGTTTAAAGGATGGTTTACCAAGAAAAGGGCATCCCATACAACGAAAAGCATCTCCTTTGTAACAATTACCACAGGAGCTTGACTTTGGTTCTATTTCTAATTTCCCACAAGTGCAATTCTTACAGCGTTTTTTCTCAACCTTGGAAATTTTTGGTCTAGGTCTAGGTATAGGTATAGGTATAGTAGGTGTATCTAACAATGTCTCTTGGTCAATTAATTCCTCGTCTATATCCATCTTAAGTTTCCACGTCTTTAGAGAAGCGGTTTCTCCAATTTGCCAACGAGGTCGTTTTGCCACGATGGAGTCTTTTAATTCCTCAATCTCCACAAAACCAGTCATTAGAAGCTCGCTTTTTATAGATGTAAAATTGTGAACTAAAATAAAAAGTTGTCCGTCGGGTTGTAAAGAATCATAAATCATTTTTAAAACATTTTCTGTACTATTTTCTTTGGCTAGTAATACT
>Ga0214919_10004239_pt1 | contig 21067 bp, 19 predicted proteins | sample LL1503_MetaG_FD_177994 | JGI IMG/M metagenome (GOLD analysis project Ga0214919, IMG submission 177994) | Freshwater microbial communities from Lake Lanier, Atlanta, Georgia, United States - LL-1503 | ecosystem: Environmental > Aquatic > Freshwater > Lake | place: USA: Georgia | collected... | reverse complement strand
GCGAGCGCAGGAAGCCCGGCAGATGCCCGGCCTGCTTGGCCATCTCCTGAATCACCTGAACACCGGACGACCCAAGGCCTATCACTGCGACCCGCTTGTTGGAGAAGTCCAGCTTTGCAGGGCCAAATCCGTGTGGATCGCGTGGCCACAGCGCCGTGTGATGGGTCTCGCCCTTGAAGGTGTGAATGCCGGGCACATTGGGCAATTGCGGTGCGGACAATGGGCCCAACGCCGAAAACACGAACCGTGCGGTGAGCGGCGCGACGCCTGCCTGCTGAAACTCCAGTGTCCACAGATTGGAAGCGTCGTCGAACACCGCCCGCTGGACCCTGGCATTGAACAGGTAGTCCTTGCGGATGTCCATGATCTCGGCCGCGCGATATATATAGCGCAGCACCTCGGGCTGGCCGGCGAAGCGCTCGGACCAGTTGAACTCCTGCATGAGTTGCTCATTCCAGAAGTAGCCGTAGACCTCGCTCTCCGAATCGATGCGCGCGCCCGGATAGCGGTTGTGGTGCCAGACACCACCAATGTTGTCCGAGGCCTCAACGCCCATCACACGGTAGCCCATTTCGCGCAGCCGGTAAGTCTGGTACATGCCCGACAGTCCTGCCCCGATCACCACAGCATCGAAGTCCGCTTCGTTCGTCATCTTGCTATCCCTTTCGTTGACTGGGCTGCACGCCATGCGCACAACGGTCGTGTTGGCTGAGGCCCTGCAGCATGCCCTTTATGCCTGCATTCCATGTCCTTGGAGCGGACCGCGCACCCCGGCTGACTCTGCCAATTGGCCTTCTTCACCCACGACCACATTCAATTGCACGGCGGTTACCCGGCCGGTGGCGGCAAGCTTGCCATCCTCCCCGGTCACCTCGACCGTGACGTTGCAAATCCTGCTGCCCATCTTGACCAGTCGGGCCACGGCTACCAGGTTGCCATGCGCCGGTCGGAGGTAGTCAACCACCAGACTGGCCGTTGAGACACGCTTGTTCAGCAGTCCGATCAGCAGGTAGCAACCGGTTGCGTCAATCAAACTGGCGACCACGCCGCCGTGCAGGTGCTTGATCTTTGGAGTCCCGACGATCTCGGCGCGGAATGGCAACATGACCGTCAGTGTGGACTCGCCCAGCGACTTGATCTTCAGACCCATCCAACGGTCGAACTCGCAGGTTTCGATGGCCGCTTGCAGTTGCGCGTGCGTCAGGCTCATCGAGGGCACCTTGTTGAAACGGGGCTAGGCGTCTGGTCGAAACGGTTGGAAAAAGCGACTTGCAAAGTCGAATACTCACCCCGCAAAGTGCCCCCTGCCAAAAAACAAACAATTGTTTATGAAGGGAATGTAGCATGCTTCGTATCTGCCGGGTTCCGGTTTGATTCTCCTTCAGAGGCTTTCAAGCGCCGCGTCCTCTTGCGCTTGGCGGGCCCGGCGTTCCTGTGACGATGCCGCTTGTTCCCTATCAGGTCCTGCAGTCGATCGAAGTGTCCTCTGAAACCGGACTGCGACTGGTTCGACTGACAGAACATGGATGGCCTGGACGATCAAAGACCCATGTAGGTTTCTTTGATCAGGGGATCGTTGATCAGGTCGTTGGCCTGTCCCTGATGGACGATCGCTCCATGGTCGAGGACATAGGCCCGGTCCGCGATCTCCAGCGCGATGCCCACATTCTGCTCGACGAGAACCACGGTCAGCCCTTCCTTGCGGACTAGTGCCTTGATCGCATCGAAGACCGCGTAGGTAATCAGAGGGGACAGGCCCACCGAGGGTTCATCGAGCATCAGGAGCGTCGGGCTTGACATCATGGCCCGGGCGATGGCACACATCTGGCGTTCACCTCCCGAGAGGTGGCCCGCAAACTGCTTGCGTCGCTCCTTCAACACCGGAAATACTTCAAACACTTCCCCCATCCGCTGATTACGCCTCGCACGGACTGCCTTTGGATAGGCGCCGAGTTGCAGGTTCTCCTGAACCGACATGAATGGAAAGAGGCGGCCTCCCTCGGCGACCAGGGCCAGATGGTGGTGAGGTCGTTGGTAGGCGGGCATCCGTGTGATGTTCTCGCCGCAAAACCAGACCTCGCCGGCCGTCGGCCGGACTAGCCCGGCCAATGCAGACAGCAGGGTGGTCTTGCCCGCACCATTGGCTCCGACGATGCTGATGATTTCAGCCTGCTGCGCATGAAGGCTGACGCCATGCAGCACGCTGATATCCCCGTAGCCGGCATCGAGCGACCGAACGTCCAGAAGCGTCGTCATGTTTTGCTCTTCCCTACATACGCATCGATCACGTCGGCATTGCCCAGGACCTCGTCAGCAGTCCCCTGTGCAAGAATCACCCCGCGGTTAAGAACAAGCACGCGTTGTGAGAACGTGCGAACCACCTTGAGGTTGTGCTCGATTACGATGATCGTGTGACCTGCCTGGCTCAGCGCCAACACCAGATCAACAATGCCATTGACCTCCGACTGGTTGAGGCCGGCCATCACTTCATCAAGCAGCAAGACTCGCGGTTGCATCGCCAAGGCGCGGGCGACCTCCAGTCGGCGCCGCTCTCCCAAGGTCAGGTGGCCCGCACGAATATTGTCACGGCGACCAAGTCCCACCTTTTCAAGGGCCAGGTAAGCCACCTCTGCGGCGACAGAGATTGACTTGGAGCGCAAGAACGCACCGATCATCGCGTTTTCCAAGGCAGTCAGCGATGTCAGTGTCTGTGATATCTGAAAGGTTCGGCCAAAGCCAAGCTGGGCGCGGTCGTTTGGCGGCAGAGCGCCGATATCTGCGCCCTCGAAAACCACTTTACCCGCGCTTGGAATCAACTGGCCGGTCAGGATATTGAAGAGCGTGGTCTTCCCCGCACCATTGGGCCCAATCAGGCTGATCAGGCTCCCTTGCTTCACATCGAAGGACACATCGTTGACCGCGACCAGGCCGCCGAATCGCTTGGTCACGCCCTGCACGGAGAGTTGCACCTCGCTCACAGCTTCCTCCGCATCAGGAATGTCCAGGTCGACTTGATCGCGCCGTGGATCCCTTGCTTGAGAAACAGGGAGAACAAAATCAGAATGATGCCCAGGACCAAGAGATTTCCACCAGGTAACTTGCCCCCTATGAATGCGCGCAACCACAGGTCCAGCGGCACGATCAACAATGCTCCGAGCAAGGGGCCGTAGATCGTTCCAATTCCCCCAATCAATGCGATCAACGCGATCTTGACGCCGATGTCAAAGAGCGAGAGCAGGCTGGCCGGGTCGACCACGCGAACATACATCACGAATATCACGCCCCCCATGCCGGTGAGTGCGGCGCTGATAGCCATGCCGGCGAGTTTGGTGCGGATCACGCTGATACCCGACGCCAGCGCTGCGCTTTCGTTGTCTCGGACGGCCTGGAGGTAATAGCCCAGTCGGCTGCGTGTGATGACCGCCATCACGATAAGCGAAAAGGCACAGTAGCCCAGCATCAGGACTGCGTACGACCATCGCTGGCGAAAAATCATGTTTTCCAGGCCAGCCTTGAACGGAACTGACAAGCCGCGCGCCCCACCCGTGATCGAGGTGAAGTGCATCGCCAGGGCGAGCGCCACCTCGGTAAAGGCCATGGTTGCGATGGCGAAGAACGGGCCCTTCAACCTGAACACCGGCCAGGAAATCAGGCATGCGATGGCGGCACTCAGCACGGCCGCGGGAAGCAGTGCAATCCAGGGCGAGATCTGAAAATGCAGGAAAAGGTTGGCCGCTGTATAAGCCCCTACAGCGAAGAAGACGCTGTGCGCCATGGAGAACTGACCCCCGAGGCCTCCCACGATGTTCCAGGAGACGGCCAGCCCGGCGAACAACAAGGCGACGGCCAACATGTTGACGCCAAAGGGGTCGTCGGCGAGCAGGAAAATGAACAGGCCAAGAACCGCCACGACTGCAGCCAGGCCGGGGGCCTCACTCTTGAACGTGCGAACGCGCTTCCATGGGGGAATGTTCTTGTCTTTGTTCACCGGGTCGTTTCCCTGCGAGTTTGGATCAGTGTTGCTCACGAAGGCCGACCTCCTCGGCGCCTGCGTGACCGAGAAGCCCGGACGGCTTCACGAGCAGCACTACTATGAACACGGAGAACAGAATGGCGTTTTTCAGAACCGGATCGACATAGTACCCGCCGATCGCCTCTGTCAAGCCCACAACGAAGCCTCCGATGAATGCACCCAGAACGCTTCCCAGTCCACCCAGGACAACGACCGCAAAAGCAGCCATGATGAAGTTCCCGCCGATCTGCGGCGACATCGTGAAGATCGGTGTCAGCAGCACCCCGGCCAGTCCGGCCAGTCCGGTTCCAATAGCAAAACTCCACATGAAGGTGCGCTCCACGTTGATGCCCATGAGCTGGGCACCTTTGCGATCCTGGGCCACGGCGCGGATCGCCTGGCCGAAGGTGGTTCGTGTCAGGAAGACTCCGAGCACCAGTGCGACCACCGCCGCTGCGATCAGGACAATCAGGCGGGAAAGGGAAATCTGGATGGACCCCAAGCCATAGGTGATATTCGACAGCGGCGTGTTGACGCTGTAAGTCAGGCCGCCGGTGATGCCAAGCACGGCATTTTGCAGAACCAACAGGAGACCAAAGCTCGCGAAAACCTGCATCATCGATTCGTTCTGCAAGGGACGCATGATGAACCAGTAGACAGCCATTCCGAGCAGTCCCAAAACAGGGACCACAAGAAACAATGCGACATAGGGATCGATACCCAAGAACGAATAACAAGCGTAGGCCCCGTACATGCCAAGCATGACGAACTCGCCCTGTGCGAAATTGATGATCCGGATCACTCCGAAGATCAGATTGAGTCCGACGCTCACCAACGCATAGATGCCGCCGAGCAGCAGTCCGAGCGTGAGGATGTTGGAGAATTGTTCCATCGGGACAAGCCTTGGCTATGGCCGGCGGTGCAGCACCGCCGGCTCAGATCTACCGGAACGCGGACGACGGCTTACTTGCGCCCGAGGGGGCGGAGTTCCGTGCCGCTGAGCATGGCCTCGGACGGATACACAACCACGACCTTGCCGTCCTGCCATTGCGACAGGATCGGCATGGCCCGGGTGTTCTGCCCGTTGTCGTCGAGTTTCATGCCATAACCCGTCTCATAAGTGCCAACGGGAACATCCAGCTTCTTCGCCGCGGCAACGACGTCCTTGTAGGCCGTGGATCCGCCCGCTGCGTCGATCGCCCTGGCCAGCATCAGCATGCCAACATAGCCGTTGGTGCCGGATGTGGCGACTGGGGGAACCTTGAACTTCGCCTCGTAAGCCTTTGCCAAGTCCATCGCGCCAGGTCCGAACTTGGGATTGACCTGCGCGCGCGGGTAGGACGACACAATGATGCCATTCAGGTAGTCGGCACCAAGGGCACTCAGTGTCTCATTCGTGTCACCGACTCCCACGAGGATGATCGCGCTGGGCTTGAAGGTCTGCTCTCGGGCCGTACGAAGCAGCAGATTCGTGTCCACCACATAACCGGCAGTGACATAGACATCAGGGGCGAACTTCTTGGCGCGCAGCACGGAGTCCGTGAGATCGATGGCCTTGAGGCTGTGGCCCGAGGTCATCACGGTCGCTCCTGCCTTCTCGAAGAGTTTCCTTTGCTCCTCGGCGATCGACGTGCCGTAATTGGAGTCTTCGTGCTCGACCCAGACCTTCAGGTCTTTAGGCGCCTTGCCGATTTTCTTGACCAGGACATCGAGCGTGCCCTGCACTGCTACCTGGGCAAAATGATCCGAACTGGGGCCCGAGCGAACAAAGTTGGGCAGTCCCCGCTCTGTGAGGTTTTTTGCAAGAGAGTTTGTCTCCCAATACAGCACGTTGTAGTTCAGCGCGGCTTCGCTGGCAGCGATGGATATGAACGACGCGATGGTTCCGGCAACCACGTCCACCTTGTCGCGGCCCACGAGCTTTTCAACCGCAGCGATGGCTTCCTGCGCGTTGGTGGCGTCGCCGCGGATCACCTGAATCTTGCGTCCGCGAATGCCGCCTTTGGCATTGATCTGGTCGGCGGCAAGCTCATAGTTTCTGGCCAGGTCATCACCGAGGATGGCCATGCCACCGGCGTTGGGCGTGACCACGCCAATCTTGATGGGATTGCCTTGCGCCATTACTGCCGCGGAAACCCCACCCATGATGGCCAGCGCAGCGGTGTAGCGGATGATGTGCTTGCCGAGCAGCGAGGCCGATCGCGGCACGGATCCGAGCCAGCCTTCGCGTGGCGTGCTGAAGGTTGCCCTTTGAATAGCAGTGGGGAGTTTCATGGGAGTCTCCGTAGTTTGTGCATTGACCGAACCGGCAAGGCAAGTTGTTCCTGCGCCTGCCCAGCTTCATTGTGATCGAAAGTCCCCGATAAAACAACTGTTTGTTATTATCGGCTGCAGACGGGCAGGCATGGCGCCTGCCCTATCACCTTGAAGTGTGAGTAATTGGCATGTCAATCAAGCTTGGAATGTTCGCTATGCCGATCCATCGGCCGGAGCGGCCCTATCCGGACGTCCTGCGCGAAGATCAGGAGGCGGTGGTGCTGGCGGATCAACTGGGGTACTCCGAGTTCTTTGTGGGCGAGCACCACACCTCACAGCTTGAACGCATCACCTCACCCCTGATGTTCCTGGCAAGCATTGCGAACCAGACGAAGAACATTCGACTTGGAACAGGCGTCCTGAACCTGCCCTTGATGCATCCAGTGGCGGTGGCGTCCAACGTGGCGCAATTTGACAACCTTTGCGGGGGTCGGCTGATCATGGGTATCGGCTCGGGCAGCCTGTATACCGACATCGAGGCCTTCGACCTGACCAAGCCGGATGTGCGTGGGCGGATGATGATGGAGTCGCTGGCGCACGTGCACGCCCTTTGGTCCAAGGAGCCGCCGTTTGAACTTCCGGGGGAGTTCTGGAACATCAAGCTCAAGGACAGCCTGTGGCCCGAGTTCAAGGTCGGGTGGGCGCCACGCCCGCTTCAACAACCGTTTCCTCCAGTGGCCATTGCCGTGATTACGCCCAATTCATACGGATGCCGTACAGCCGGGCGACGCGGATGGATTGCGATGTCGGGCAATTTCATCCACAAGCGCTACCTTCGTGAGCACTGGGAAACTTATGCCGCAGGCTGCGAGGAGGTGGGCCGGCGGCCGGATCCTGCGAACTGGAGGGTCGGACGGTGTTGCTTGGTGACCGAGTCGGAGGCGCAGGCCGAAGACTATCTCGCGGACCCGGAGTCGGCGCTGAACTATTACTATAAGTTTTTCCGTTTCAATTTTTCCAAGGGGCGAGGTGCGCTGCACATGGTCAAGCCTGATCCTGCGATGAGTGATGACGACACGACCGTTGAGAAGATTACGCGCTCGCAAGTGATTTGCGGAACCCCTGATCGCGTTCTGGACCAACTTATTGCATTGCGCGAAGAAGTTGGGCACTTCGGCACGTTATTGGCAACCAGCCACGATTGGGACCAACCCCAACTGTGGAAGGACTCGATGCGACTGCTGGCGCACGACGTGATGCCACGGTTCAATCGGGCGATTGCATCGAACACCTGACCGACTGGCGCAAGCTATGTGGGGCGCGTCGGCCTGACGCAGGATAAGGAGCTATATTGTGACCAGCCATCGACTTTCATTTGCAAACCTCCGTCCATTTCAGGTCGATGTTCCGCAAGCGGAACTAGCGGCAATGACTGCGCGGATCCAAGCGACACGTTGGGCGCCTGACTTCGGGAACGAGGACGGCGGTTACGGCGTGCAGCAAAGCTGGTTGCAGGATCTGACCGCTTATTGGGCTGACGGGTTCGACTGGCGCGCCCAGGAACGCCAGATTAATCAGCTTGCGCAATTCATGGTCGAGATTGATGGCATCCCGATTCATTTCGTCCATGTGAAAGGCAAGGGTCCGTCGCCCAAGCCGATCATCCTCTCGCATGGCTGGCCGTGGACGTTCTGGGACTGGCGCAAGGTGATCGGCCCGCTCACGGATCCAGTGGCACATGGCGGGAAGGCGGAGGATGCCTTCGATGTGATCGTCCCCTCGTTGCCAGGTTTCGGATTCTCTGTGCCCCTTCAGTCGACCCAAGTCGGAGCCCGCAGAATTGCCGATTTGTGGCATGTCCTGATGACCGATGTCCTAGGATACAGACGCTACGCGGCTGGCGGTGGCGATTGGGGCTCCACCATCACTGGTGAGTTGGGGCATGGTTATCCTGAGCAGGTGATCGGGGTCTGGCTCACCCTGCCGAATGTGCCCGGGGTCGCGTTGTGGCAGATCAGCGAGAAGGACTTTGCGCCCGAAGAGAAGTGGATGTGGGAGCGCGCCTTGGTGGCCAGGCCGGTCATCATGAGCCACTCGACGGTACACCGCAACGAACCACAGACGATTGCGTACGCCTTGGTGGATTCGCCTGTCGGCATGGCGGCCTGGATCCTTGGCCGTCGACGGGATTGGGGTGACCACGACGGGAACATCTTCAAATTGTTCGACCGTGACTTTCTTTGCACGACTGCCTCCATCTACTGGCTCAACCGGTCCATCGCGACCTCCATGCGGATTTACCACGACCACTACGTGGGCGGTACTCCTCCGGCGCCCCGACACAATCGCCCCAAGGCCATCGAGGTGCCAACCGCCTTCTCGGTTTTCCCCAAGGAGCTGTTGTTGATGCCGCGCGCGATCGCCGAGCGTGCCACCAATCTGCATCGATGGACGATCCAGCCAAAGGGCGGTCACTATCCGCCGTCGGAGCAGCCTGATTTGGTTGTTACTGATCTGAGGGAGTTTTTCCGGCCGCTCCAGTAGACACAGCGGCGCAACTAGAGTTCAGCATGTCGCGGCCCGCAAGCTCCGGCCACAAGGAGCCATCAGGTTCATGTCGTCAAGAAATTCGCGCTTGCGCGTGCGCTTAGGGGCCAACTCGAATCCGCTGAGGCGAAGACTTTGTTGCTTCACACCTGTTTAAGGTCTGAGCGGGTCAACCGGCTGACTTACGCAGACCTTCCCTAACGGTTGTCATGAGTTACGAAAATATCAATAAAACGCGATATGTCGGTTTGCGTCCAGCGTTTCTCTTGCGGACTTTGGCATCCAGACGCTCAAGGATGGCGCGAAATGTCTCCCAGTCAATGCTCGCATTGAGCCACCCCAACGGGTAGCCCGCTTTACTCAAGCTGGCGTAGCGGTTCTCAAGGTGAGAGACGCTTGTTTGCATGCGACGTCGGTCTGTTTTTGGGTCGACTTCTATAACATTTCAGGGTGGCTTAACGAGGACAGAAATTGAGGGGAATTTATAGAAGCGCCCTTGAGGAAAAGTTGGCGTATGGCCCCCCGAGTTCGACAGTTGCGGACGTAAGCGACTGATTTCATGGGTCTGGAAGTTAAAACGTGCCCCTACAGGAGGCTGATCTGCTCGGTTTTAGCTGGTGTCTTGACCTGCAGTGCCTTCAGCACCGCACTGTGTTCAGCCGTCATCGATGACACGCCCGATAGTGGCGCTGCGCCGTTGATAGAGACGCGATGGTGCTGAATTTTCTTCAACTCTTGCAGTGCGCGTTCAGGTGTGATTCCGATTTTGGCAGCGCGCAGTCGCATCCGCATGACACGGTGCAGAATTAGTGCCACGAAGCAAATCGACGTGTGGGCGCGGATAGGCTCAGGCAGGCGGTGATAGACCGGGCCGATCCCCAGTTCGGACTTCAGCACCTTGGAGCCGCGCTCCATGTCGGCCAGTGATTTGTAGCGCTCGATGACCTGCTCTGGTTTTATGTCGACCACATTGGTCACGACAAGGCGCTTGCCGTCCATCAACTCGGCCAGTTGCAGCGCGTCTTCATCGATGGCGTAGCTACAGAACTCGGCCTTCATGTCGACCTTGAGGATCTTGCCCAGCCTAGCTTCGCACACGGCATGGTAAAAGCGCGCCTCGGCGCCGCTGTCCGACAGTTTGCGCCCCTTCTCCCCTTCTTCTTGGTGCCTTGTTCCTGATCGTCGAGCTTTCCGGCCCAGCCCTTGGCCTGGCTCTCCAACTCCGTCATCTGGGTTTGACGAATCTGGCCCTGCTCCCGCGCGGTGGCCGGGTTGTGCGCGACGACCAGGCGCAGCCCATTCCAGGCAAGCTCCCGGGTGATCTCGTCGCTCGCAGCAGCGCAGTGCGTTTGTAAGGGCTTGAGCAGTTCGGTGAACTCGGTGTACCGACGACCTGGCATAGCGATGATGAATTCCAGTGGCATTGCCTGACTCGGCGCCTGCCCCTTGGCCGGGTGTAGGCGAATTGCCTGCAACGCTTCCAGGTTATCCAGGCTCAGCAGGCCCCGGTCAGCCACCAGAATCAGTCGGCCCAAATTCGGGAACCGCTCCAAGACTTTTTTGAGGATGGGCCGCAGCGTCTTGGTCTCTGCCGTGTTGCCTTCAAACACTTCGTGAAAGATCGGCAACCCATCACTGGTCTGCACGACGCCGAGCATGAACTGGCGTGCGATCAACCCTTGCTTGGACATCCCGAATTTACGCAGGTCACCCGGCACGGTGGCAAGACCTTCAGCGCGGATGGTGGTCATGTCGTAGAAGGCCATCGACAGATCTTGGTCCACCAGCGGACGCAGCAAGCCGGCGATGACGCCGTCTACGGTACCCTGGTTGTCCATCAGCGCGTCCATGCTGGGCAGCAACTGCTGATGGGTCGGCGCCTTGATTTCCATGTCGGGCAAGGCGACGGTCTCGAGTCAGCGCAGCACGCCCAGCTTGGAGTCCGGATCACAGAGTCGGTTGAGCACCATGATGCGGATAAGCGCCTCGACGTCGATGGTGTGGCGGGTGCGACGAAAGACGCGGCGCAGATCGGAGAATCCCAGATTCTTCCAAAGCTCAGTCAGTGTTCACACGTTGCCCAAGGCGCGTGCCGTCTCGAACGCGACGCAAGGCTGCGCAGTCACAGGCGACGTGGCAATGGGGCCAATGGGACCAATGGACAGCGCGCGACCGGCCACCTTGAGCAACCCATCGATGACCGAATCGAGCTCGCCGGTGAGTTGATCGAGCTGTCCCAGTGTGGCGACGGTGCGCTTCTTGACGCGTCCGTCCTCGTCGCGAAAGGACTCGACAAGCTGGGCGTAGCGGCGGGGTCCCGAGGCGGTGATCCTGACAAACATGCCACCATAAGAAATCTTAAAATCACCACCTAAACCGTCGATTTCATTGGGCACTCCTGCCAATTTTTTCGAAAGAGGGCCCCAAAGTGTCGAACTCGGGGCCCCCTACAAAATTCCATAACTTCAAGACCAGATATTTCACGTGGAAAATAAAAAGCCAAAGGGTCTGTTGTGCTTGAGTCTGTTATGCTTTCCGTAACCCTTGCGTAGTTGGCTATCGAATTTGCAGATACCCTCTACTGATTAAATCACTATCAGGTCGTGGCTGGTGTATTCCCATATGGCACCCACCAACGGCATTGCAAACAGATCGAGCGACAAGAATGGATTTTGCCTTTTCAGATGAAGAAAACGAACTGAGAGCATCGATACAGACATTCATTCGGGAACACCTGACCGACGAGATCAGGCGTGACCTCCAGGAAACAGTCGTGGGCCAAGGCTACTCAGAAGCCAGCCTCAAGTTCCTAGGAATGATCCGAGACAACGGCTGGTCAGCCGTTAGCTGGCCGACAAGATACGGCGGGCAGGGGAGAAGCCGCATCGCCCAATTTATCGTGGAAGAGGAATTTCATCGCGCGGCCGGCCTCGGCGTGGGTGGTGGTGGAACCGGTGCACCGGCGATTCTCGCTTCAGGTTCGCAAGCGCAAAAGGATGCGTTCATCCCCGGCTCGATCCGGATGGAGATCATCTTCTGTCAGGGGTACAGCGAACCGCATTGCGGCACCGACCTTGCCGGCATCCGTTGCCGTGCGTCCCGCGTCGGTGACAAGTTCGTGATCAATGGGCAAAAGATCTACACGACCAACGCGCAAAACAGTACGCACATTTTCCTGATGGTTCGGACCGACCCGCAGTCCAGGCGGCATTCCGGATTGTCGGTGTTGCTGGTGCCAATGAACCTTGCAGGCATCACCGTCCGGCCGCTGTGGACCATCCAACACGAGCCGCGCGCGCCTTCCGTCACCACTTACGCCGAACCGCGCACCAACGAAGTCTTCTTCGACAACGTCGAAGTCCCAGTTGATGCACTGCTCGGCGAGGAAAACGATGGCTGGCGAGTGGCGCAGCGCGGGCTCAATCTTGACCGCGTCGGCGCACGCCGCTACCTCATTTCCACGATGCGTGACGAAGACATCGTCAACTACCTCAAGAGCGGCGATGAATTGGTGGAACAAAAACGTAATGATCCACGCGTGCGGGACAAGGTGGCCGAATTGTGGGCCGAGGCACAGGTCTGCCGGCTGATGACGATGCGCAGCCTTTCAATCGAAGAGAACGGCGGCAATTTCGTCTACGAAGGCTCCGCGGAAAAGGTCTTTGCACCCGAACACGGCGTAAGGGCGACCGAAGCCATCAGCCAGATCCTTGGGCCGCAGGCGCAACTGCTCAATGGCTCGCCTGAGGCGCCAAACGAAGGCGTGTTCGCGCACAACCTGCTGGGCGCGTTCCAGTCTACCGTCAACCATGGCAGCGTGCAGGTTATGCGCGACCAGGTCGCGCGCAAGGGGCTGGGCATGCCGCGTCAGAAAAGCTGACACGCCCAGATCACCGACAGAACTTCACGGAGTCACGAATGAACGTATTGCTCGACGCGCAAGAACAGGAAGTCCTGCGGGCCGTCGCACTTTTCCTGGAGAACGAATGCCCACCCACCGTGGCAAGAATCTCGGAAGATGGATACTCGGGAATCTCGCATGCCCTGTGGAGGAAGTTTGCAGATCTTGGCTGGCTGACATTGTGTCTGCCTGAGGATGTCGGTGGCCAGGCGCTGCCCCTGACCTACATCGGGTTGCTGCTGGAAGAAGTCGGTAAGGTAATCGCACCGCTGCCTGTTCACTCAACCATGGCCACCGCGCTAGTCATCGAGAAACATGGCAGCGCCGCGCAGCGCGCAATGCTCAGACGTGTCGGGACTGGGGATCTGATCCTGGCTTATGCGGTGACAGAGGCTTCCGGTGTATGGGAGCCGGGCGCCATCGCTATGACCGGCCGGTGCGAGGGTGACGCGATCGTTCTGTCTGGCGCCAAGCATTTCGTCGACGGCTTTACCGTTGCGGGCATGGCGCTGGTGGCATTCCGGCTGGTCGACGACACCCGTGGGACGGACGAACTCCGCGCCATTATGGTCGACACCAAGACGCCGGGCCTCTCAGTCACGCCGCTGCGTCCCATGGCCAGGGATGGTCAATTCACCGTTGCCTTCGACCAGGTGCGCGTGCCAGCAGCCAATGTCATTGGCGCGGGACCGCGTGCCGTGCACGACCTGATGAACTACGCGGCGGTTTTCATGACGTCGCAAATGCAGGGGGCGGCGCGCCACGCCATGATGCTTGCCGTTGACCACGTCAACCAGCGTGAAGCATTCGACCAGCCAATCGGTGCATTTCAGGCGATTCAGCATATGGCCGCCGACATGATGAACGGGGTCGATGGATCGCAGTTGCTGGCGCGCGAAGCCATCTGGCGGCTGAGCCGAGGCCTTCCCGCGGACGCCGAGGTCTCGCAGGCAAAGTCGTTTGCCAACGAGCACTGCCTGATGGTGTGCCGCTCGGCGCAGCAGATGTTCGGCGGAATGGGGTTCATCACCATCTGCGACATCAACCTGTGGTTCCGGCGCGTTGCGTCCTGGAGCCTGCGCTGCGGCACGACCTACGAGCACCGCAAGCGGCTCGCGGCCATCCTCCTTGATCAGGGCGGCCCTGTCAGGCTGGATCAAGCTCCGTCGGCCCTGGCGACGGAGGATGCCTGACATGGTCGAAGCCGGAACTTCCCGCCTGGCGTCAAAGGAGGCCGAGGCCGAGATCGCGCGCATCGACTCGCTGTCCACTCGGCTCACCACGTCTTGCGGGCACGCATCATCGATGGCCTGGCGCAGATGGGGATCCGGTCCCCATCTGGTCCTGATCCATGGTGGCGCGGGCAGTTGGATGCATTGGATACGCAACATCGAGGCGCTGGCCGCGAACCGCACCGTTTGGGCGCCCGACATCCCGGGGTTCGGCGACTCGGATCTCCCCGCAGATGGCCTGGACGCGGACACGCTCTATCCCTTTGTGCAGTCCGGCCTGCACGACCTGATTGGTGACGCCCCGTTCGATCTCGTGGGGTTTTCTTTTGGCGGGCTGGTCGCCGCGCTCATCGCCGCAGAACGGCCGCACAACCTGCAGCGCCTCGTGCTCGTGAGCATCGCGTCGATGGGATTGCTGACGGAAAACCCGGTCCTACTGCCGATGCGCGGCGTGACCGACCCTGCCCAGCGGCGAGAGATCCTGCGGCACAACCTCAACGCACTCATGATCTACGACGAGGCGGCTGTTGACGATTTGGCCATCGCGGTACAAGCCACCAGCGCGCCGCGCGAACGCGTGAAGAACCGCAAGGTCGTTCTGACACCCATCCTGTTGAGCCTGTGCCGGCAATGGCGCGGACCGGTCTTCGGTATCTGGGGCCGGCAGGATCTGCTCTATCGCCACCAGATCGACAAACTCATGAGTGTGTCCGCCGGGTTGGGGCTTGCCGAGCGGATCGTGATGGAGGATGCAGGCCACTGGCTGCAATTCGAGAAGGCGCCTGAGTTCAATCCGCTGCTGGAGTCTTTCCTGCAAAGGCCCGTGGCGGTCCATGGGGTGCCCCATGGCGACTGATACCGCACTCCCTTTGGCCGGTCTGAAGGTGCTGGAACTCGGCCACATCGTCGCTGGTCCTGCCGCAGGCCAGATCCTGGCAGACATGGGTGCAGATGTGATCAAGGTGGAGTCGGTCGACGGTGGCGACAGGGTTCGCCAGATGCCCGGCACGATGGCCGCCATGTTCCATTTCCTCAACCGCAACAAGCGCAGTGTGGCGCTCGATCTCAAAGGCGACGGCGTGGACATCTTCCGTCAGATGATCTCGGGCGCCGACGTGGTAATCGATAACTTCTCCTACGGCGCAGTCGAACGGCTCGGGCTCGGGTACGACGTGGTGTCCAAAGGGAACCCCGGCCTGATCTGGCTGTCGATCAAGGGCTTTCTGCCGGGGCCTTCGGAATCGGAGCCCTTGCTGGACGAGCTCGCGCAAATGGCCGGCGGCTTGGCGTACATGACGGGCACCGAGGAGAAGCCCACCCGCGCGGGCGCCTCCATCATCGATATCGGCGCAGCCGCCTACGGAATCATCGCGGTGCTAGCAGCGCTGCGACTCCGCGACAGCACCGGCAAGGGCCAACATATCGTGTCCGGCCTGTACGAGACATCGGTGTACTACGTCGCACAGTGGATGGCGACTGCGCAATACAGCGACGAGCCTTCGGTGCCGCTGGCGACCATGCAGCAGGGCACCCGCATGGGCTTCAGCGTCTACCAGCTTTTCGACACGTCGGACGGTCATCGCGTATTCATCGGCATCATGTCTGATGCGCATTGGGCGCGGTTCCGCCGCGAGTTTGGCCCCGGCGGCCCCATGGCCGATGAGCGCTTTGTTCTGGCCGAAGGTCGACTTGCAAACCGGGCCGAGCTGAACGCCGCCATCGACACCGTTGTCGGACAGCACACGCGCGACGAAGCCATGGCCCGCCTGAAAGCAGCCAGCGTGCCCTTCGCTCCCGTCCGCCGACCCGACCAGCTTGGCGATGAGGCGCACCTGCGGGATTCCGGCCAGTTGGTGGACACACCCTTCCCCAATGGCAAGACTGGGCACCTGCCAAAGCTGCCCTTTCGCGCGAGTGGCTTCGACATGGCGCTGCGTCGTGCGGCCCCGCTCCTTGGCGCCCATACCTCGGAAGTTCTGGGGGAACTTGGATACTCGGCAGAACAAGTTCAGGCGCTGGCGAATCGCAAGGCCGTGCTCACGCGAACGAACGAAACCTGAGCAGAATGCCGCCGCGCCGGAATGACCACTAGAGACGGAGAAAAAGAATGAACAGCAAAGTAACCGCCAGCATCGCAGAACAGTTTGCCGACATGGTTTGCGCACTCCGCGCCGACCCGTCGCGCATTCCCGACAGCGTCAGGGGCGCCGCCGCCCAACGCTTGTTGGATAACTTCGGCTGCATCAGCTTCGGCCGGACTGTGGCACCAGCGCGCAAGATCGCTGATTTGGTCACCGGCATGGGACGAGGGAACTGCCGCCTAGTCGGTAGCAATGAACGCACCAGCCCCACTGCGGCGGCACTCGCCCATGGGACGCTAGCCCAATCATTCGAGCTGAACGACCTTGGCGCCTATGTGCATCCGGGCGCCTGCATTGTCCCGGCCTGCTTGACCGGCATGGATCTGGCCACGGAGGACGTCACCGGAGCGGCCTTCATCGCGGCCATGGTCGCGGGCTACGAAGTGACCGTACGGCTGTCGGAGTGCGTGGGACCGTCGTCCGAACTGGACATCGGCTGGCATACCCCGGCGTTTCACGGTGCCGTGGGCGCTGCAGCGTCGACGGCCATGCTGCTAGGCTTGGACAAAGCGGCTGTCGCGCAGGCCCTGGTGATCGCAGCCGATCTCGCTGGCGGCGGTTTGATGCTGGCGCGGTTGGGCTCCGATGTGAAGCGTGTGCATTGCGGACGCGGTGCGGAAACGGGCGTACTCGCTGCGCTGATGGCTCAGTCCGGCTTGCGTTCCCGCCTCGATACCTTCGAACACCCGGACTGGGGCTACTGCCGGACGATGACAGCGAGCACCACCGCGTTCAATCTCGATGTGATCCGAAACGGCCTCGGCGAAGACTTCGTCGGCTTCCGACGCACGGCGATGAAGTACTACCCGGTGGGCGCGGAGGTTCTGGGCATGATCGACTCGGTCAGCCAGCTTAAGGAACAGCATGCGTTCAGCCCCGCTGACGTCGAGGATGTGGAAATTGGAACACCGGCGTTTTTCGTCAAGGCGGAAGGCCACGAGTTTCCGGAAACCGACGCGCAAATTCACTTCAATTCCGAGTACGGCGTCGCGATGGCATTGATCCATCGGGTGCGCCCGGTTTACGAGGACCGCAGCATCCTCAAGCACTGGCTGACTGGTTACAGCGAGCCGGAAGTACGGGAACTTGCCAGCCGAATCCGCCACGTGGTGAATGCGGAACTGGATCGGAAGAATCCCTATGGCATCGACTCCGTGGTCAGAATCCGTCTCAAGGACGGCAGGGTACTCGAACAGCGCACCGACTACCTGAAGCGCGCCGATTCGGCCGGCACCATGCAGTTTGCCGAAATGGGTGAGGACAAGCTCGTCCGCAAGTTTCGCGCGCTGACGCACGACGTGCTTTCCACGCCCGCACAAGACATGTTGATCGCCACCGTGAACGGACTGGGTGGTAGCGCCGATGCACGCTGCCTCTGGGCGGCGTTCGACATGTAGTTTTTCTCGTCACCCAACAGAATATGAAGAAGCAAACTATGACAATCCGATCGACGGGGCGCGCTATTTTCTGTGTCGCAGCCCTCTTTGCCCTCGCCTTGGCTCCGACGGCTGGCATGGGGCAGGACTTCCCCACCAAGCCCATCCACATCATCGTGCCGTATGCACCTGGCGGAGGAACCGACGTGCTGGCACGAATCGTGGCCCAACACCTGTCAGAGGAACTCAAGCAGCAGGTGGTGGTAGACAACAAGCCAGGCGCGGGTGGATCGCTGGGGGCGGGCCTTGCCGCCAAGGCGCCCGCCGATGGATACACGCTGGTCGTGGCCACGTCGGCCACGATGATGTTCCCGGCCCTTTACAAAGACCTGGGCTTCGACCCAGTCAATGACTTCACGCCGATCGCGCTGATCGGCACATCCCCATTCATCTTGATCGCCAACAACAACCTGCCCGTCAAGAACATGTCCGAACTGATCGCGCTGGCGAAGTCGAAGCCCGGCAGCCTTTCCTACGGGTCAGCGGGCAATGGCTCTGTCAATCACATCACAATGGAGCTCTTCAAGGTCATGGCCGGCGTCGACATCCTCCACGTCCCGTACAAGGGCAGTTCCGGCGCGCTCACCGACGTGATGGGAGGCCAGATCTCCATGATGATGGACACGGTCATCTCGGCAACCCAGCAGATCAAAGGCGGCAAGGTGAAGGCGCTGGGCGCCACCGGCCTGGAACGCTCGTCGCTGTCGCCGGACCTGCCGACCATTTCCGAACAGGGTCCGAAAGGGTACGAAGCTACCGTCTGGTACGGCCTCGCAGCACCCAAGGGAGTTCCCGACGCCATCGCACAGAAGCTGAACATGCAGATCAACAAGGTGCTGGGCAGCACCGCGTTGCGGCAACGCTTCGCCTCGCTTGGCGCCGAGCCCGTACTCATCAACACGACCGAGTTCGGTAAGCTCATGGCTGCCGACGAGAAGAAGTGGGGCAGCGTCATCCGCAGCGCCAACATCAGGGTTCAGTGAGGAGTTCACCATGAAAAACGCATCCTGCCTCTCCAGAAGATCTTTCCTTGCTGCTTCTGCCATCGCGATGGCCGGCACCGCCACTGCCCAGCAAGGGGACGGGGCGGGCTTCCCGTCCAAGCCCATCCGGCTCATCGTGGCCTTCCCGCCCGGGGGCAGCACAACGCCAGTCGCGCGCCTGGTCGGACAGAAGCTGACCGAAAGGCTCGGTGTGCCTGTGATGGTCGACAACAAGCCAGGTGCGAATGGCTTGATCGCGTCCGAAGAACTGTTGCGCACGCCGGGGGACGGCCACACCATGCTAATGGTGGTCAACACACACTCGTTGAATCCGTTGACCATGGCGTCGCTGCCTTATGACAACAACAGAGACTTTGCCCCCATCAGTACGCTCTATCGCTTCGAACTGGTGCTGGTTGCCCACCCATCGGTCGCCGCCGGCAATCTGCGTGAATTCATCGCGTTGGCCAAAGCCAATCCGAGCCAGCTCAACTTCGCGGTGGGCGACAACGTGGGCCAGACGCATCTGGCCAGCGAAACCTTCAACCATGTTGCGGGGACAAAGATCCAGATTGTGCCTTTCACGGGCAGCGGGCCTGCGTTGACCAGTACCATGGGCGGCCACGCACAAGTGGCCTTCGCAACACCGACGGCCGTGATCAGCCTGATCAAAGCCGGCAAGCTCAAGGCTTTCGCCGTGTCCGGTAGCAGCCGCGTCCCCCAACTGCCGGATCTTCCGACCTTCGATGAACTTGGCCTGAAGAATGTCGATGTCGGGGGCTGGGCTGGGCTACTGGCACCCGCCACGACGCCCAAACCCGTCGTGAACAGGCTCGGGGCTGAGATTGCCGCCATCATGGCGCTCCCGGAAGTTAGGGAATCCTTGGGCACCATGGGCCTGTCGTCCTACGCCATCGGCAACGAGCCGTTCACCGCGCTCATCAAGTCTGAGACTGTCAAGTTTGACACCCTCATCAGGTCCGCCAACATCAAACTAACGAGGTGAATATGACCGTCAGCCAAACCCTGGCCCGCTTCGTGGCCAGAACCTCTTTCGAGTCCATTGGAGATGCCAACGTTGCGGCTGCCAAGGTCGCGATCTCCGACACCATTGGCTGCATCATTGCCGGCGCCGCCACAGACGCCGGAACCATCGTGCGCCGCGTGGCCGAGGCGTCCAGCCCGGACGGTGCGGCCACCGTGATCGGCGGCTTGCGCGCCCTGAGCGCGCAAGCCGCGGCCCTGGCTAATGGCACGGCGGCGCATGCACTCGACTATGACGACATCTTGTGGACGGAGCAGGGGCATCCCTCCGCGGCCATGCTGCCGTCATCACTGGCTGTCGCCGAGACCCTCGGCGCCAGCGGCCGCGACTTGCTCACCGCCTATGCCATCGGCGTCGAAGTGGCCGGCAAACTGGGCCGTGCCGTCAATCCCGCGCACTATGAATCTGGCTGGCATGCGACGGCATCCGTCGGCGTCATCGGCGCAGCGGCTGCTGCCGCCAGGCTCATGCATCTGACCGAGCACCAGACAGCCATGGCACTGGGCATTGCGGCGTCGCACGCCTGCGGCGTTCGACGCAACTTCGGGACCATGACCAAGCCATTCCACGCCGGCAACGCTGCGCGTGGAGGGGTAATGGCCGCGGAACTGGCTCGCGAAGGCTTCACCGCGGACCTCACCGCCTTCGAGGGCGTGTTCGGCTGGGCTGCCACCATGCATGGACGCACCATCCCACAAGCCGAGGTGCTGGAGGCCGCGCTTGGCAAGGTATGGGAGCTCAGCGAACCCGGCATTGTGCTCAAGCGCTATCCGGCCTGTGGCGGCACGCACTGCGCACTTGATGCGATCCTGGCGATCCGCGACGAGCAGAACCTGAAAGCTGATGAGTTCGAGAAGATAGTCTGCGATGCCAGTCCGCTTGCCAAGATGGTGCTGCTGTACTCGCGCCCCAAGACGGGACTAGAAGGCAAGTTCAGCATGGAGTTCAATCTCGCAATCGCAGCGTTGGAAGGCGAGGCGGGCCTGCGCCATTTCACTGACGCCTGGGTGGCCGACCCGCGTGTGCAAGACATGTTGCATCGCATCACTTTCGAAACGCGATCGGACATGGCTCCCGAATGCCTGTCGGATGCGGTTCCCGCTGAAGTTACCGTGCATGCACGCGGCAAGATATTTGCCCGCCGGGTCGATGTGCCGCGTGGCGACGCTCGCAACCCCATGTCGTCACAAGAGCGCCGAACCAAATTCCTTGGCTGCGCCGAGGGGCTGCTGGCTGACGATGCGGCCGGCGCGCTGTTCCATGACTTGGAGCGCTTGGACTCCCTGAAGATTGCCGATCTCACAGCCCTGCTGCGCCCGCTCGCCGCGACTCGGGCACATGCAGATGCCAGCCAGCCCCAATGAAGGGCTTTGACGGCAAGATCGCCCTAGCCTGGGCGATGCCGAGCAGATCTTCTCACGGCTTTCAAAATCGGCCAACTGACCGACCCCACCGTACCCCCACCCCCCTGAATCCAAATTGGGACTCCGCCGCCCGACTACACACTGTTCTGC
>Ga0214919_10004238_pt1 | contig 21074 bp, 20 predicted proteins | sample LL1503_MetaG_FD_177994 | JGI IMG/M metagenome (GOLD analysis project Ga0214919, IMG submission 177994) | Freshwater microbial communities from Lake Lanier, Atlanta, Georgia, United States - LL-1503 | ecosystem: Environmental > Aquatic > Freshwater > Lake | place: USA: Georgia | collected... | reverse complement strand
TTTTTGACTCAAATTTTATCAAGGGTTTTTGGGGTAGTTTCTAGGATTTTTTGTGTTTTGGAAAATATTTTGATGGAAGGTTTGGGGGTTAGGGTTTAGAAATGGGTACTTCAGTGGGGACTAAATAACCATCCCGCTAAAACAAAACCGTCATCCTGAGCGAAGCGAAGGATCTCTTTAGATAGAAGTTTTTTCTTAAGAGATCCTTTGCTTCACTCAGAATGACGGTTGTGAATTATCAAAATAGTTTTACTCAAGACTCGCTTTACGCTTCTTCTCTTCAATAACCGCCTCTTTTTCAAGTCTCTTTTGCTCTTCAATCTGCTCTAACTCAATCTCTTCTAACACCTCAAGAAATTGTGGAATCCAAATTTCTGGACCAGGCTCGTTGCCAGAATCATCTTTGCTTGCCGCCATAACCTCTTCCATAACAGCAACTGCCATCTCATCTGAAGCAAGAATTTTTTTAATCTTGGAAAGTTTATTTAAATTAAGAGAAGCGATAATTGAATCTCCACGATTCTTTAACAAGAAATGTCGCGCCGATTTACTCATAATTTTAACAATATCAATCTCTTCGTCATTCAAACCCAAAATACTGGAATAGAAATAATGAGGATCCTCATTTGGCATGTAAATCTCACTGGCCACATTCTTCTTAATATCAAAAATAATTTCACTTTCCCCAACTTCTTCACTGCTATCAGCAGTAAATATTACTACGCAATTTTTTCTTCTCATTCTAACTAAAAAATCATTCATTTGCGGAGCAAAAATAGCATTATTCACCAAACTCCAAGCCTCACTTAAAACTATAATTGCTGGCTCACCATTTAAATTTTCCTCAATTCTGTATAATAAATAATTTACAATTGGAATTAGAACAGGTTTTTGATCGATAATTTCAGAGAAGTTGAAAGCAATGGTTGGATTAGACCAATCTATTTCAGCGGTTGCACTAAAAATATGAGATAATTTTCCGCTATTCCATATCTTTAATCCTTTATAAATATTAGCAGTTTCAACAATGTTAAAAACCTCACAGGCAGCAGAAAAATTACTAATATTTAGATCAAAGATTCTTTGAATTACTTGCGGAATAAGATCAAGTTCTATTTGTAAAATTGGTCTTTTTGCAAAAGCTACAAGACTTAGAAACCAAGCATTTAGAAACTCTTTATTTTCATCATTTTTTTCTAACAAAAGCGGATTAACTTGAAGTAAATCTTTGCCAACAGAATCATAAGATAAGTTATAATAAGAACCTTTCAGAGACTTAATAAAACATTTCGATCGCGAATTAACATCAAAATAAAACAGCTTATTATTAAACTTGCGCGCCTGCGACAACATAAAATTAACAAAGATAGTTTTACCAGAATTCCCCGGACCCAGAATCAAACTATGACCCAAATCTTTTTCATGAAAATTAAAGAAATATGGCGTGTTTAGAACAGTGTTAAGCACTGTAACCGCTGGACCCCAATGATTTCCAGCAATTATTCCTGAAGGAAAATCACGAAGCGCTGCAAAGCCTGCCATACTAGATGCTCTTATCGCTTTCTGGCGGCGCAAAAATTTAAAATTCCCTGGTAATTGCGCCCAAAAACAATGCTCCAAAAAAACATCCTCTCTAATTGCCACAATTCCTAGATTGCTAAATTGCTGTATAGCTCTTTTAACATCATTGCTTAGCTTTTCTTTGTTGCTAGCAATGAACATGAAAGTGGTTTGCAATTTACCATATTTAGTTGTTGAACTATCTTCACTTTCAGAAAATCTATCTGAACCAATAAAACTTTTAAACTCCTCATCACCACTAAGCTTTAGTATGTAATCTTGATATTTGTAAGGATCGATTTCTTTTTCAGAAAAAGTAAAATCAAAAGATTGAGTAATTATAAATTCGAAAGGCAATTGCAGAATTTTATCCAAAGAACTCGTAGGAATTTCTTGACATTCCTTAATCGACAACATCGCCGCAAAGTTCTTATTATTATCACCAACCACCTCTAATTCTCTATCACCAAAAGCAGCTTTATGACTGGATAAATCATTGGACATATCATTAATCGACAATGGATATCTATCTTCGTAAAGATTAATGATCTTACCAAAAAAGCGCATTGGCTCTGAATAAAGAATTCCATCCCACTCATTAACACCCAGCAATTTTGCTCCATATTCATCAATATCAGCTAAAATATTATTGATGGTTTTGGTGAGCTTTTTATTAGCCTCTTCTAAATGTTTCTGATGTAAATTTTTAGTAGCGATGTAAGAAAATGAACGCAGAAATGTACCAAAGTTTACAATTGAAGTATCTAATCCTTCAGTAATTATAGTTATATAAAACTCATTCACATATTGATGAGACCATCTATTTTTCTTAACCCAAGCTTCATTAATTTTTTCAGAAATATATTCTTTAAATTCACCTTTGGGAGAAATATTTTTTCTTCTTCTAATAGTGTGAAACCACAAAGCAACTTTGTTATCTTGAATATGATTGCCAATTGAAGATCGAATATTATCACGCAAAGAAGATAATTCTGACATCATTGAATCATCGCTAAATCCAGTAATTCTGACAACTTTCAACAATTCACCATTTTTAGTTAAAATAGTGTTTTTATCATAGTGACAGACATAAGGAACAAAGTTTTGATCTTGCTTTTTTGCCGTTAGCTTATTTTCATATGATTTATCTTTTTTTTTGAAAAGCTTCTGAAGTAGCATTCTGTCCTTTAATGATTATCTGGATAATCACGCTTAACATGACCAGTATATAATTGACGAGGTCTGCCAATTTTAAACGCCTTATCTTCAATCATTTCTTTCCATTGCGCAATCCAACCAGCTGATCTGGCAATGGCAAAAATTACTGTAAATAAAGTGGTTGGAATTCCTAGTGCTTTGTAAATAATTCCTGAATAGAAATCGACATTTGGAAATAGCTTTCTGCTAATAAAATATTCATCGCTCAACGCAATTTTCTCAAGCTCAACTGCAATATCAAGCAATGGATCATTCTTGATTCCAAGCTCAGCCAAAACCTCATCGCAAGCCTTCTTCAAAACTGCAGCGCGCGGATCGTAGTTTTTATAAACACGATGACCAAAACCCATCAAACGAAATGGATCATTTTTATCTTTGGCGCGTTTAATAAATTCAGGAATACGATCTTTGGTGCCAATTTCTTGCAACATTTCAATCACTTCTTCATTAGCGCCGCCGTGGGCAGGACCCCATAAAGAAGCGATTCCAGCGCCAATACAAGCAAATGGATTTGCGCCTGATGAACCAGCCAATCTTACTGTTGAAGTTGAGGCATTTTGTTCATGATCAGCATGTAAAATAAAAATCATTTCCATTGCCTTGGCAATTGTTGGGCTAACTTTATATTCACGGTTTGGCTTAGCAAAAAGCATATGCAAGAAATTTTCAGCAAAACCAAGATTATCTTTTGGATAAATTATTGGCTCACCAATCGAGTATTTATAAGCCATCGCAGCCAATGTTGGCATTTTAGCAACAATTTTATAGACAACATCCATTCTGCCTTCTGTCGTAGAAATATTAGTGCTTTCGTGATAAAAAGCTGAAAGTGAAGCAACGGCACCAACCATTATTGCCATTGGATGGGCGCGTCTTGGGAAGCCACGATAAAGAATGTGTAATTGCTCGTGAACCAGAGTATTATTTTTTACATTTTTGACAAAATTTTCATATTGCTCTTTATTTGGCAATTCATGATTTAACAGCAAATAACAAACTTCCAGATAATCACTTTTCTTAGCTAAATCTTCAATTGAATAGCCACCATGCCTTAAAATACCTTGATCACCATCAATGAAGGTAATTTTAGATTCACAAGACGCCGTTGATAAAAACCCCGGATCATAAGTGAACATGCCGCTTTCTTTGTAAAGCTGCGAAATATCAATAACATTTTGACCAATTGATGCATCATGAATTGGTAGATTAATTTCTTTGCCATTTGGCAGAGTTAATTTAGCGAATTTATTGTTGTCAGTCATGGTCAAATTAGGAATTGATAAGTTTATCAAGAGGCTTTAAAAATACTCACTTGATATTGAATGCCACTGATATTTTTTCAACATATTATTTGGTAAATTTTTTCAAAAAATTTTAATGGATTTTTTTAAGGCAGATAAAAAACCTCAAGATACTAAAATAGTCGTCGCCATGTCTGGTGGCGTTGACTCTTCCGTTGTTGCCTGTTTGTTAAAGGAACAAGGCTTCAATGTGGTGGGCATTACTTTGCAGCTTTATGATATGGGCGAAGCTTTGAAAAAGAAGAATGCTTGCTGCGCTGGTATTGATATTATGGATGCAAAAAAAGTTGCGCAAAAATTTGATTTTCCGCACTATGTTTTGAATTACCAAAATCTCTTTAAAGAATCTGTAATTGATGATTTTGCTGATAGTTATTTGAAGGGCGAAACACCAATTCCTTGTGTAAAATGCAATCAATCTGTGAAGTTTAGAGACTTATTGAAAGTGGCAAAAGACTTGGGCGCAGACGCTATGGCAACTGGTCATTATGTTAGAAGAGTTGACGGAGAAAATGGCGCGCAGTTGCATAAGGCAATCGATTCCAGTAAAGACCAAAGTTACTTTCTATTCACCACTACCAAAGAACAATTAGAATTTTTACATTTTCCTTTAGGTTCAAATACCAAAGAAGAAACCAGAAAAGAAGCAGAAAGATTGGGCTTAGAAATTGCGCAAAAACCTGACAGCCAAGATATTTGTTTCGTGCCAAATGGCAATTATTCCGCAGTAATTTCCAAACTTCGTCCAACAGCTTTTAAAGAAGGAAATGTTGTGCATTTTGAAACTAAAAAAGTTTTAGGAAAACATAATGGAATAATAAACTTCACTTTAGGACAAAGACGCGGACTTGGGATTGCTTATCCTGAACCACTTTTTGTAGTTAAAATTGATCCGAAAGAAAATATAGTTTTCGTTGGCTCAGAGATTTATTTGCAGAATAAAAGGTTTTTAATGCGTGATTTAAATTGGTTGGCTGATGATGTTAAAGAAGGTGATGAAATTCACGCCAAAGTTCGTTTACGCTCAACTCACAGCGAAGAAGACGCAGTAATAAGAATCAACAAAAATAACGAAGCCGAAGTGACAATGCACTCTCCAACCAGAGCCATCACTCCGGGACAAGCTTGCGTTATTTATGATGATACAAGAGTTTTAGGTGGTGGCTGGATTACAAAAGAGATTGAGTAATGCTTTTAAGCCTCCTTTGCAAAAGAAGGTGGCATATTGTCAAAGAGAGCTAAAAACCGCCATAGAATTTAAAAAATCACCAGTTAAACTAAGTAAATCTTAAAAATTCCTATCAACTAAATAATCATTAAAAATGACACAGCAAAATTTTGACCTAGTAGTAATTGGTGCCGGACCGGGTGGATATGTTGCGGCAATTCGCGCAGCGCAACTTGGACTTAAAACAGCTTGCGTGGAAAAAAGGGAAACTCTTGGCGGAACTTGTTTGAATGTGGGATGTATTCCTTCAAAAGCTTTACTTGAGATTTCTCATAAATTTCATGATGCAGATCATCAATTTGAAAAATTAGGAATTACAGTTTCTAAACCAAAAATTGATGTTAAAAAACTTTTGGCTAATAAAAATGAAATCGTTGCTGGATTGACTGGTGGGATTGCTGGTTTGTTTAAGAAAAACAAAGTTACATCAATTAAGGGTTCAGCGAAATTCTTGGATAAAAATACTATCGAAGTTACTAAAGTTGATGACCAAGGAAACATAGCTAAAGAAAAAATTTCTGCGAAGAATTTTATTATCGCAACTGGTTCAGAAGTTACAAAATTACCGGGCGTTGAAATTGATGAAAAAGTTATCGTTTCTTCAACTGGCGCTTTGGATTTAGAAAAAGTTCCTGGAAAAATGATCGTAATTGGTGCCGGCGTAATTGGACTTGAGCTTGGTTCAGTTTGGGGTCGTTTTGGCGCAGAAATTGAAGTTATTGAATATCTTGATAAAATCACGCCAGCAATGGACGCAGAAGTTTCTCGCAACTTCCAAAGAATTCTTGAAAAACAAGGCTTCAAATTCCGTCTTTCAACCAAAGTTGTGTCTGTAAAAAAAGATAAAAATGGCGCAAAAGTTGAGATTGAATCTGTGGCTGATGGTAAAAAAGAAACTTTAACTGCTGATGTAGTTTTAGTGGCAATTGGTCGCCGTCCGAATACTGAAAATTTAGGTTTAGAAAATACTGGAATTAAATTAAATGCTCGTGGATTCATTGAAAATAAACACTTGCGCACTTCAGTTGAAAATATTTTCGTAATTGGCGATGTAACAACTGGCGCCATGCTTGCTCACAAGGCTGAAGACGAAGGAGTTGCCGCCGCAGAAATTATTGCAGGGCAAGCTGGTCATGTAAATTACGATGTTATTCCAAATGTAATTTATACTTATCCAGAAATTGCCTCTGTTGGTAAAACTGAAGAAGAATTAAAGGCGGCTGGAATTGCTTATAAAGCTGGGAAATTCTCGATGATGGCAAATTCTAGAGCACGCGCCACTGGCGATGATCAAGGTTTTGTAAAAATTCTTGCTTGCGCTAAAACTGATAGAATTTTAGGTGCACATATTATTGGCAGAGAAGCTGGAAATACAATTCATGAAGTGGTTGTAGCAATGGAGTTTGGTGGATCTTCAGAAGATTTGGCAAGAACTTGTCATGCTCATCCAACTTATAATGAAGCGGTTAAAGAAGCTGCTATGGCGGTTGAGAAGAGACAGATTCATAGTTAAGGATAAAGATTAAACCAAACTAGCAATCCAATAAAACTATGTGGCATCTACATCTTGATGAAAGCGGCGATCTTGGATTCGATTTTGTAAATAAAAAACCATCAAAATTCTTTACCATCACAATTCTTGCCGTTAGTAGCGACGAAAGAAATAAAGCACTTATTAGCGCAACAAAGAAAGTTATTAGAAAAAAATTAAATCCAAAAAATAAAAATAAAATTCATGAATTAAAAGGGTCTTCAACAACTCTAGAGATCAAAAAATATTTTTACAAACAAGTTAAAGAAATAAAATTTGGTATTTATTCAATAACCCTTAATAAAAAGCGACTCTACGATGATCTAAGTAGGAATAAAGATAGGGTTTATAATTTTATCGCCAGACAAGTAATTGATCAAATTCCTTTCGAAAAATTTAATGATAATGCTATTGATCTAATTGTAGATAGGTCTAAGGGAAAGCCAGAAATTTCTGATTTTAATGGTTATATCAAAGGACAGCTGGAAGCAAAAATAACACCAAAAATTCCGATCAATATTCGTCACCTTAAATCTCATGAAAACCATGGATTGCAGGCTTGTGATTTATTTTCTCATGGTATTTTTCTTAAGCATGAAAGAGATAAGAACGAATGGAGATAAATCTTTTGTAGCAATATTCGTTACGACAAAATTTATCTAGGATAAATGAGAATGGAAGCGCCTTATAAGCTATAATAGCCTAAACTCTTGCCAACCGATGGATGGAAACATTTAGAGCAACTTATAAGGACTTACCTTGATTTACAAGTTAGTTTTTGTTGCAAAATAAACAAGTCCTAATTTTGGTAGTCACAAATGCCACCTTAAAGACAAATTATAGACCACCCCAAAACGCTCACAACCCCACGATAACAATGATGCAAAAATCTTTCTAATTTCAATAAACTCAAGGAACCAAAACTTCCTTATAATCCTTCGGAATCTCAAACCCCATTCCTTCAAAAATTCCATTCTCATTCAAAATCTCAGCAATATTCAGCTTTATTATTTTAGCAACATCCTGCAAATCCCACTCATCGTAATAAACCTTCAAAGAACAATCTTGAAATATAAATTTACCACCTTCAGAAAATGGGTCTTCAAGCTCAATTGTAACTCGCAAAACATGCGATACTTTTTCAAATTCTAAATCACCAAATTCTGCATTATTTTTTTCTGACAAACCAATAATTTGTAAAACATTTTCATGTACTTGAATTACAAATCCAATCTCTGTCAGTCTTTGTTCTAATTTTTGAATTTGATTCATTTTTAAAAACTAAATTATTTTTCTTGTTAAGGCGGAATTTATTCTAGTGACAATTTCATAATTTGAAGTTTGCGCCCAAATAGCCAGGTCATCCGCAGTAACATTTTCTTTTTTATCATTGCCAATAATTGTTACAACATCACCAGCCTTAACTTGTTTCACATCGGTTACATCAAGTACAATTAAATTCATTGTAACCCTGCCAATTTGTGGAACTTTTTGACCATTTACCAAAGCCCAACCTTTATTAGAACTGCATCGAAAAATTCCATCATAATAACCAATTGGCAAAACAGCAATTTTAGAATCTCTTTTTAAAATATGAGTACAACCATAAGAAATTGCGCTGCCTTTTGGCATATTTTTAACTTCTGAGATTATTGCTTTCCATGATAAAACTGGCATTAGTTTAGTTTTATTTTTATTGCGAATTTCTACCTCTTTTGATGGCCATAATCCGTAAAGACTTAAACCAATTCTAGAAATATCAAATTGCGGCGCAATATTAGTTAAAGTTCCAGCGCTGGCTGAAGTGTGAATCAAAGGCTTTAAACCAATTTCAGCTAAAGATTTTTTCCATTTCAACAACAACTCAACTTGATTTTTAGTATAAGAATCAAAAGCAGAATCATCCGCGGAAGCAAAATGCGTATAAAGTCCTTTAACTTCAATATTGTTTTGCAGATTTTTATTTTTAAGCAAATTCAAAACTTTTTCCATTTCAGCAAAAACAAAGCCATCACGCCCTAAACCAGTATCTAAACAAAGATGAATAATTAATTTTTTCTCGTTCTTTTTCTTTGGGGATTTTTTTTTAACCGTCTCTAAAATATCAAAAGTTGAAACCGTAACTTCAATATTATTTTTTATCGCCACCTCAATTTGATTAGGCAAAATGCGACCTAAAACTAAAATTGGCTTGGTAATTTTTTGAATTATTTTTCCTTGGCTAAGAAAAACCGCATCTTTAAAATCATAAACCGCCAAATAATCAACTTTACTTTTTATTGAACCAACAACCTCAAAAAGCCCATGCCCATAAGCATTCGCTTTCACCACTGCCATAAACTTTGTTTTGGCAGAAAGATTTTTTTTAATTTCTGAAACATTATTTAAAAGCGCAGATTTGCTTATTTCAAGCCAAGTTAAAGCCATGTTATTCTGATATTTTATTAAAAAAGCAGCTCATTTTTCCCGTGTGACAAGCAGCTCCAACCTGTTTTACTTTCAATAAAATACAATCAAAATCACAATCTGTTGCAATTGAAATCAACTCTTGCAAATGCCCAGAAGTATCGCCTTTTTTCCACAAGGATTTTCTAGAGCGCGAATAATAAGTTGCGTAACCCGTTGAAATTGTGAGTTTCAAACTTTCTTCATTCATAAAAGCCATCATCAAAACTTCACCTGTTTTTTCATCTTGTGCAATCGCAGGAATTAAACCATTTTGATCAAATTTTAATTTTTTTATGATTTTCTTCATACTTAAAGAACTATTGATAATTGTGACTTTGCAGCCTAAATTTTAGATTCCCAAAAAGAATTAAAAATACAATAAAATCAATCTCAAAATTTTAAAATGATAACTTGCACCAGAAGAATTGAATTTGACGCAGCGCACAGAATTTTAAATCATGAAAGCAAATGCAAAATGCTACATGGTCATCGTTATGTTTTGGAAGCCGAATTTACTGCTAAAAAACTTGATAAATTGGGTCGCATCATTGATTTTGGTGTAATTCGTGAAGTCCTTGGAACTTGGATTGATGACAATTTTGATCATAATACAATTTTATCAAAAAAAGATAAAAAACTTGGTGATAAAATAACTTCCGAAACTGGTCAAAAAATATTTTATCTTGATGAAAACCCTACAGCTGAAAATATCGCTAAATTTTTATTTGAAAAAATCTGTCCAAAACTTTTTGTTAACAAAGATGTAAAATGTGTTGGTTTGCGCCTTTACGAAACTCCAAATTGTTATGCCCATGTTGAATAAATTTTCTTATCGCATTTATTATGAAGATACTGATGCTGGCGGCGTGGTTTATTACGCTAATTATTTGAAATTTTTTGAACGCGCCAGAACTGATTTTTTGCGCGAACTTGGCATTAATCAGTCACAATTGTTACAAGAGCAAAATATTTGTTTTGTAGTTAGAAAATGTGAAATTGAATATACTTCTCCTATAAAGCTTGATGATATGATTTTGGTTGATGTGGAAATAGTAAGTATGAGTGCAACAGCAATCATTATGAATCAAAAAATTCATCGTGATAATAAGATGTTGAGTAGTTTAAAAGTTGAGATAGTTTGTGTTGATTCTAAAAGCTTTAAACCTCGTCGTATCAGCGAAGAAACAAAAAATTTGATAGTACTCAAAAAATAAATTATTGAATTCGTTACAAAATGGACCCCGCAACAAGTGCGGAGTGACAACATTAGTTACATACTCTAGATTGTCACCCCGCACTTGTTGCGGGGTCCATTTCACAGTATTGAATAAACTTATTGTATAAAATAATCATAAACCAATTAACAAAAAACAATGTTCGATAATTTCTCCAATAAAATCTCTAAAATTTTTGACTCAATTTCTGGTAAAAAATTTATTTCTGATGATGATTTAAATGCTACAATGCGTGAAATCAGAGTAGCTCTTTTAGAAGCTGATGTTTCTTTGCCAATTGCCAAAGAGTTCATTGAAAGAGTCAAAATACAAGCCATTGGACAACAAGTTGTAAAAAGCATTTCAGCTGGACAAATGGTGATAAAAATTGTTCATGATGAATTAATTAACTTACTTGGCAGTGAAAATTCTGGAATTAATTTCAACGCTCGCCCTGTAATCATTATGTTGGTTGGTTTGCAAGGCGCTGGCAAAACTACCACAGCTGGAAAATTAGCAGCTCGGTTGAAAAATAAAAATCATAAAAAAGTTTTATTAGCTTCACTTGATACTTATAGACCAGCAGCTCAAGAGCAGCTTGGAATTTTAGCTCAAAAAATTGGCACAGATTGCGTTGAAATTATTGCTGGTCAAAATCCACTTGAAATTACCAAAAGAACCTTGAAAAAAGCTGAAGATCTTGGTAGCGAAGTTATCATTTTAGACACCGCAGGAAGAACTCATTTAAATGAAGAATTAATGCAAGAATTGTTAGAAATAAAACAACTTTCTAACCCTACAGAAATATTGCTGGTAGTCGATTCTTTAATTGGTCAAGATGCCATAAATGTTGCTCAAAATTTCAATGAAAAATTAGCAATTACTGGTATAATTTTAACTCGTTTAGATGGCGACGGCAGAGGTGGCGCAGCTCTTACCATGAAAGCCGCTACCAATTGCCCAATTAAATTTATTGGCGTTGGTGAAAAATTAGATGAATTGGAAGAATTTAATCCTGCTCGTATTGCTTCACGAATTGTTGGTATGGGCGATGTGGTGTCTTTGGTTGAAAAGGCTCAAGAAATGTTTGATGCCAAAGAGATGGAAAAATCAGCTAAAAAAATGCAGAAAGGTCAATTTAATTTTAACGACCTCTTGTCACAAATTCGCAATATGAAAAAAATGGGTGGAATTAATAGTATTCTAAAATTCTTACCCGGAGCCAGCAAACTTAGAGAGCATGTTGGTAAAATTGGTGATACTGAAAAAGAAATGATGCGTCAAGAAGCTTTGATTTTATCAATGACTAAAAAAGAAAGAGCCAATCCAGACATATTAAGTTCTTCACGCAAATATAGAATTGCCAAGGGCGCGGGAAGCAATATTCAAGAAGTTAATCGTCTGTTAAAAAAATATAAACAGATTCAAAAAATGATGAAAAAACTTGGAAATATGGATCAAAAGCAGGTTGCACAAGCTCTTGGTGAAAATGGCGAACTTTCTCAATTTAAGAATTTTATCAATTAAATTATGAATAATCTTGCCCAAAAAAAATGTTTAGCCTGCTCTAAAACAATTCAGGCTTTTGATCAAGAGACTTCTAAAAAACATCTACAGCATCTAAAAAATTGGAAAATGTCTGATGATGCGAAATGGATTTCTAAAGAATTTAAATTTAAAAATTTTCTTACAACTTTGAAATTTGTAAATCAAATTTCTGAAATTGCTGAGCAAGAAAACCACCATCCTAATATTGATTTTACTTGGGGTTATTGCAAAATTTCAATTCAAACTCACAAAGTTAATGGACTTTGTGAAAATGATTTTATTTTAGCGGCAAAAATAGATCAAATTTCCTAGACCTAATGCCAAATCTTACCGAAAAAAAGATTCTCCCTTATCAAGCAAAGCAGATATATCAACTGGTTATGGATATTGAAAAATATCCAGAATTTTTACCCTGGTGTAAACAGGCAAAAATTATTGAAAAAATTTCTGACGAGAATTTAATTGCAGATTTATTGATTAATTTTAAGAATTTTTTTGAAAAATATCGCTCTGATGTGAAACATGGTATTAATGAAAATGGCGAATATTTTGTTGATGTTGCAGCAATTCAAGGACCTTTTAAAAGTTTGGTAAATAATTGGAAATTCAAAGATTTAAGCGATAATTCTTGTGAAATTGAATTCTTCATCGAGTTTCAATTTAACTCATTTTTATTAGAAAAAATGCTAGGTGGAATTTTTGGAAAAGCCGCCAATAAAATGATGTCTGTTTTTGAGGAAAGAGCTAAGGAAATTTTTAAATAGCTATCCTAACTTCTTAGCAAAAAAATCAATAAATGTTCTATAGCATACTAAATTAACCTTGCATATTTAGCTTCAGTTAAAACTATACCAAACTAAAAATCTATTGATCGCAGTAGCAAAGTATTTTTGAGGGAAAATTAAAACTTAAAAAAACTTGCTGTATCAATATACCGCTGGTTTTTTTAAGTTTTAATTTTTACCAAAAAGACGAAGCTAATGCGATCAATAGATTTTTAGTTTGGTATAAATCCAGCAATTGCATTTTATCGTCAAAATAACGGGTTAATTTTCTGTAACAAGATTTTACCTGTGCCCGTTTCTTTTCAATCGGATTAAGATCTGGCGAATAATACCATTTTAACCTGAAAACACCCATTTTCTTCTGCAAAATTCTGGCATAAATTGTTCGGCAAGCATAAGCTGTATCAAGTGATACAGCTTATGCTTTTCGTCGCAATTTCTGCTCATAATTTTTTTGAAGAAAATGGGTGTTTTCAGGTTAAAATGGTATAAGTTGGCTGATAAATCAGATTGATGTTTGCTGATTTTATTAAATTCTCTATTTCCTCTCCTTTATGGAAAGCCGCATTATCCATGATCAGATATGAATCTTTCGGCAAATTGAGGATCAAGACTTCAGTCAAATAAACTTTAAAAACTTCCTTATTAGTTGATCCTTTAAAATAAAAAGAATGAAGCAGTTGATGCTTGTGATTTCTAACTGCAATAACCGATATTCTTTAAACAGTTCATCACGGTTACATCGCTTACATTCCCTTATCTTTGTTGCCATTCCAGCTAATGTAAGAGATGGATTATTTTTGATTATTTTTCTAATTTATTCGGCTTGATTTTGATTTTATCGCTATTGTTGTTATAGCCCTTAAAATCAGCATTTCCCAACTCTTTAGCTCTTTTGCTCCATCTAAAAATAGTAGCCTTATCTATTGATAGAAGTTCCGCTACCTCAGTTTGTTTCTTGCCTTTTTTAATCAGGTTTATTGCTTTGCTTCTTAAGTCGTTTGAATAAGGAATCGGCATAGTTTTTAGCGTATCATAAAAACTTAGTTGTGATATGCAAGGTTAATTTAGTATGCTATAATATATGAGCAAAGATCTTCCAATAGTTGTAGGAAAAGAACATGCATTAGATAATGATGAAGAGGTTTGAGAAATAACATCAGAGAAGAGCGCAAAAACAACTAATATAGGGCGCTATATTGTAGAAGTGGGGAAGAGACAGAGTTTAAGAAGAAGCAATATTCAGAGTTAGACAATGGAAATAATATTAATGCGGGCTGTACTCCATATCAACCTCATGACTCTCTTCCTTTCAAAATTATTCCTTCTGAATTGATAAAACAAATAATAGTAAATCACCTAGAAAATCAGGCTATTGACACTTTTTCCTAGATTTATCTTGCTTTAAATTCTGGCGGAAGTCCAATATGAGGTCTTCTGTCAAATCTATTAAACTCAGCATCTGGTGACAAAGCATTATTATAATGCAAAAACACCTGAGCACAGCCATCATAATCATAAGCATCGCGCCAATGTTCTAAATCACAGCCGCGGTAAATTAACATATCTCCCGGATCAAGCATTACTTTTACACCAGCGGTGCCTTCAGAAACATATCTATCGCCCTGAACTCCTCCTTTAGTAGAATCTGGTTCTAAATATATTGGCCAAGCTGGACCTCCCAAATTAAGAGTTGTAGAAATTTCGCAAGAAGGACGGTCCTTATGTCTGTGCAATATATCGCCTTTTTTATAAATTCTGGCGTAAGAATAAGTCTCAATCAAATTCAAATTAGTGAATTTTTCCATAATTGGTTTAACTTTTTGCAATAAAGTTTCCATTACAATATCAGAATAATGCGAGTAAGTTTGAGGAATTTGTGAATCGTTCCAAGTACCGAAATAACTGATATTAGAAGATATAAAATTGTGATCAAATAAAGTTTTTGCGACCATTCTTTTATTCATGAAATAATCGTAAATAAAGTCAACAAGTTCGCGAGAAATTGCATTTTTTATTACTACATATTTATCTTGTTCAAAGCTCATATTTAGAAAATTATTTATACCATTTTTTTACAACTTCTGTAATTTTTACTTTTGATTGAGTAAGTCTCTCGCTTTCAGTTGAAGGATCTCTAAGAGAAGTTCCAATTATTTCCGACTCATCAAATCCCATGAATGTGAAATTTGCTTTGGCGATTAAGGCAATGCTATTCCAGTTTGGGTAATCGAAATTAAAAGTGTCTTCAGAATAAATTCCGCCAGAAGCGAAGAGAGTCAAAGCCTTTTTACCAGTCATCATTTTTTTACCATAATCAAAGGTTTCGCCTTTAAATATAACAGCATCCAAATAAGCCTTAACTGCCGCAGGCATACCAAAATTATGCATTGGATAGGCCATTACCAAAATATCCGCTGATTTTAATTGAGCAATTAATTTGTCATTTTTTTCTAAAAGTTTTGCTTCAGATTCATTCAATTTTTGACCACCATAATTCCGTTTGTAATAAGCTTGAATATTACTTTCATCAAAGATCGGTATTTCTTCTTTTAGCAAATCAACTACTTCAATATTTTGATTCTTGGTCTCTTGTAAAAACAAGTCCAAAAGCTTTTTGGTTTGAGATTTTTCGCCAGTTGGTAAATATTTAATTATTAGAGTTTTCATTTTGAATTATAGTTGTTATGAAGTTGGGTGATTCTTATCTAATGGTTTTAATTTTTTTTTAAAAGACAAAATGTTTAAAATTCGCAAATCAAATGAAAGAGGCTTTGCCAATAATGGATGGCTAAAATCTTTCCACACATTTTCTTTCGCTGATTATTTTGATAAAAATCACATGAATTTTGGAAATCTTCGCGTGATTAATGAAGATTATATTGCGGCTGAAATGGGATTTGGCAAGCATCCGCATCAGGATATGGAAATTATTACTTATGTAATTTCAGGAGCTTTGCAGCATCAAGATTCAATGGGAAATTCTTCCATAATTTTGCCAAATGAAGTTCAGACAATGAGTGCAGGAACGGGAGTTTTTCACTCAGAATTTAATCATTCAAAAACAGCTCAAACCCATCTTTTGCAAATTTGGATTTTGCCTAAAGAAAAACAAATTAAGCCAAATTATGGTCAAAAATCTTTCACTGAAAATTTTAAAAAAAATGATTTTGTGCTTGTGGTTTCTGGCTCAGGAAGGGAAGGCTCAATTGCAATTAATCAAGATGTGGAAATTTTTGTAGGAAAATTTTTAGCTAATAAAGAGATGTTTTTTGCAGTAAAAAAAGATAGTAAAATTTGGATTCAAATAATTTCAGGTAATTTATTGGTTAATGATTTGGAGCTTGAAAGTGGTGATGCTGTAGCAATTCTTGAAGAAGATTTGATAAATATAAGAGCGAAGAAAAATTCGGAATTTTTATTGTTTGATTTATAAGATTATTAAAAATTTATGGAAAACTAAAGAAATTAAGTGTCTTTTAAATAGCGAGAGTGAGTTAATATGCTATATACCAAAACACAAATCTATATTCTGGTTTTGGCATATGTGGATCCTAACGACTGTGGGGTGTCACTAGCGTGACAGGAGAAATAAATAACTATGCCAATATCTAAAGAATTTAGATTTGGCATATTCAACAGTCTCAACAATTGATTCTTTGTCAAAATATTTATAAACTACTTAATTTTAGGTTGTAAATTTGAAAGCCCGCCATCAACACCAATTATTTGACCGGTAATAAAATTTGCTTGGTCACTAAGCAAAAATAAAACCATATTCGCCACATCTTCAGCTTCGCCAATTCGCCCTAAAGCGTGCATTGCAGTTGAGAATTTTAAGGCGTTTTCGTTGTTAGTAATTTTTGAGGTGAGTTTGGTTTTGGTAAGCCCAGGAGCCACAACATTAAACCGCAAATTTTGAGTTGCATAAGTTGCACTTGCCGATTTTGCTAAAGAAATAATTCCACCTTTTGCCGCGGCAATTGCCTCGTGATTGGCAATTCCCTGCATTGCGGCGGCGGAGGAAATTAAAACTATCGAACCGCCATTTTTTAAATATTTTCCAGAAGATTTTACAACTGAAAAAGCGGTGGTTAAATTAGCTTCAATAGTTGAGGAATATTCATCGAAGCTGGTTAAATGGGCCGGCTTTAAAGTTACTGATCCAGAAAAATTAGCAACACCATCAATATTTCCTAAGGTTTTTTTTGCTTGCTCAAAAACCTCATCAGTTGCAGAAAAATCAGCTGCATTTAAAACTGCGCCTTCACAATTAAATTCTGTTTTTAACTCATTTAAACGATCCGAATTACGCGCCGTAATAAAAATATTTTTACCACGCTTCTTCAAGCTTTTGGCGGTTAAATAGCCGATATCGCTTGAGGCAGAAATGATCAGATAATTGTTCATAATTTTATAAAAATTAATATTAGATTTCTTAAGAAAAGAACTAAAATGGCGACAAATGTCATTGCCATTCCAAAAATTCTGAAGCGAAAATTTTCATTAATTTAAGAAATTACGCAAGCGCCATTATTTTTAGCAACAAAAAGCAATATTAAAGCAAGCGGAACAGTTTCGCAAAAATTACTTTGAGCTCTAATGGCTTTTTGTAAAATTAAATTATTGCCGTCTCCAATACTTATTTTATTGGTTCAGCGAATTTTAATAATTCTAATAGTTAGACACTGTTAGCTAATTATTTTCATCCCATATTTAGCCCTGTTTTTGCTTATTTTTTGACAAAATTATTCAAAATATATCCAGATATTTATCATAATTTTGTCAAAAAAACGCTAAAAACATGTCAAAATCTGTGCTAAAAATAATTAGCTAACAGTGTCTAAGAATAAAAATAATAATGAGAGCAATGATACATGAAGAGATGTTATCATTTTTTAATCATTTAATTTAAAAAAAATTTACAGAATATTATCAATAAAGATATTGAGTTGTCTAAACTTTTTTGACAACACTAGCAAAAATTTTTAAAAAAATTCTTACTATCATGTGAAATAGCTAATTTCTTATCTTCGCTCATCAAATCATAAGTTTTATACATCATAGAAATTCTCTGATTAGACTTAAGTTTGTCGTGGTTTCTGGCCAAAAAATCCCAATATAAATAATTAAAAGGGCAAGCATCCACCCCATTTTTTTGATCAACTTTATAGCTACAATTTTTGCAATAATTCGACATTTTATTGATATAGCTTCCTCCCGCCGCATAAGGCTTGCTGGCTAAATATCCACCATCAGCAAATAAAATCATTCCCAAAACATTGGGCATTTCCACCCATTCATAGGCGTCAGCATAAACAATTAAAAACCATTCATTAACCTGCTCCGGATTAATGCCAGCAATAAGTGCAAAATTTCCCAAAACCATCAGCCTTTGAATATGATGAGCGTAAGCATTATTTTTTGTTTCTTTTATACATTGACTCAAGCAATTCATTTTTGTTTTTGCTGTCCAATAAAAATCGGGTAATTTTTTATTGGCGTTGAAGAAATTTTCTTTTGCATAATGCGGCATTTTAAGCCAATAAATTCCCCTTATATATTCACGCCAACCAATAATTTGGCGAATAAATCCTTCTGTGGCGTTTAGTGGCGAGCTTCCGTCATAATAAGCTTTTTCTGCGGCTCTCACGCACTCAATTGGTAGCAGCAACCCACAATTTAAATAAAAACCAATATGTGAATGATACATCCAAGGTTCATTTTCAATCATTGCATCTTGATAATCGCCAAAATAAAAAAGCCTTTGTTCAATAAATTGTTTAAGCGCCAACAAAGCCTGATCTCTTGTTACTGCAAAGTTGAATGGCTCAAGATCGCCAAAGTGATCGGCAAATTTTTCTTCTACCAAACGCATAACCTCAAGCGTAATAGAGTCATTTTTAGATTGATAAGTTGCAGGAATTTTTAACCCTTGCTTTGGTGGCTTGCGATTCTTGGAATCATAATTCCATTGCCCGCCTTCAGGCTGGTTTTCATTCATTAAAATGGAATATTTTTGACGCATTTGGCGATAAAAATATTCCATTCGAATTTGTTTTTTGTCGTTTGCCCAATTGGCAAATTCAGATGTTGAACAAAGAAAACGATTGTCTTGGCGAATATCAACTGGAATTTCAAATCTCTTTTCCCACGATAAAAAATATTGCAAAACACGATATTCACCAGGTTCAGTTACAACAATTTTATTGATTTGATAAGATCTAATAGCGCGCTGAACTTCGCCACAAAATGATTGAGAATTTTTAACATCATCTAATTTTATATATCTTACATTAAAGCCTTTTTGGGTCATTTCAGCTGCAAAATGCCGCATTGCAGAAAATAAAAAAGCGATCTTTTTTTTATGATGTTTGACATAAGTCGCCTCTTCCAAAACTTCACACATCAAAATTATGTCATTGGCTTTATCGCAATCTTCAATGCTAGAAATGCTGTGTGAAAGTTGATCACCTAAAATAAGGCGCAGAGTTTTTTCCATAACAATTTTATATTTTTTTCAATATTTGATTTGCCGCCTTAAAGCCACTTAAAAATGCTGATTCCATTCGACCTTTGACCAACCAATCACCGCAAACAGAAATTTTTTCAGATTCATCAATTAAGAAATTTTCTCCTTCTTGTTTTTTAATATTTGCATAGCGCCAACTATGAATTGATTTGTGCTGAGCAACACTTAAATCACAACCAACAATTTTACTTGCTTTGCCGCAAAGATATTCCATAACTTGGTTTTTATCATCGTCAATATGATCATCTGCCCATTTATTGGTTGAATTGATCAGCAAGCAAAAAGCGTCATTTCTGGCTGGTTTTGAGCTATTGACAGAAATCCAACTAATGTCTTCGTCCTTAACCAGAGCGGCGTCAAAATCTAAATCTAAAGGTTTTTCAAAGCCCAGCATCAGCGAAAAACAGCTTTGCATTTTTATAGATTTTATTTTTTGGAAAAGCGTTAGTGAATTAGGAATTAAATCAACTGCTTGCTGTGGCGGAATGGCGCAAATCAGCCAATCATAGCCAACAAAATTATTTTCTTTTTCATCAATCAAGCACCATTTATCTTGATCTTTTTTGATCGATTTAATTTTAGTTTCAAGATTAATTTTTAAGCCTTGAGCCAAATATTTGCCAATTGCATTCATATTGGGAGTGCCAACATAATTTTGATAATCAAAATCCCAATTGCGTCTTGTGATAATTTTTTTATTTTCAAATTCTACAAAACGCGCGTTCCAAGTCTGAATAACTTCTTGTTCAATCATTGGTTGAATGAAGTCTTTAAATTCAGCACTTTTAGCCTTAAAAAACTGCGCCCCATGATCAAAAAAATAAGGTGTAGCGCGCCTTGTGGCAATTCTTCCGCCCACGCCACGCGATTTTTCAAACAAAGTTATATTAGCATTTTTTTTCAGAATATTAGCCGCTGTTAAACCAGATAAACCAGCTCCTATTATGGCGATATTAATCATGAGTAAATATTTGAAATAATTAGTGATTCAACAACTACAAGAGTTACCAAAAAGCGGATGTGGAAATATTCTTTTGCGATCAATCCGTCATAAAACATTTTTCTGTCGATAAACAACAAAACCAAAAAACTGATTATCAATACAATTAAAAAATATTTAAAAGGAAATAAAAGATATAAGAACCACAGAAAAATAGTATTTATATTGCTAGAAATTGGCAGGTAATATGACCATTTATTGCAAAAACTTAGATGTTGACCCCAATGGCTTCCAGCAACAAAAGAAGCAATAACTAAGCCATAGATGCTAATGATTTTTTCTACACTTCCAAGAATTGGAATAAAATGAAAATCAGCGCACAGCAATAAAGCGCAAGCTAAAAAAGGCAGGGATCCTGCATAAGTAAAATATGTTTTTAAGCGCAATGCTTTATTAAAATTTTTTTCTTTTATCAAAATCTTTAATTAAAAATGGATCATAAAAACTTATTTTATTTCAATATTTGGTCTTGTAATAAAATTGCTTAGAGGGTTTTTTATTAATTCAAAATTTTTATTAAGGAACAAGAATTGGCAGTTTAAGCATTTCAACATTGTTACCATCTTGGTCTTTAATATAAACCGAGCTCGTCCCATCGCGATGCAAAACCGCATCGCCATAAGGCGCAAGATCTTCAGCAATAATAGCAAAATGATATGGATGTTGGTCTGGAAGAACCAAAGCAAGTGAAGTATTGGCAAATTTTATC
>Ga0214919_10004237_pt1 | contig 21082 bp, 32 predicted proteins | sample LL1503_MetaG_FD_177994 | JGI IMG/M metagenome (GOLD analysis project Ga0214919, IMG submission 177994) | Freshwater microbial communities from Lake Lanier, Atlanta, Georgia, United States - LL-1503 | ecosystem: Environmental > Aquatic > Freshwater > Lake | place: USA: Georgia | collected... | reverse complement strand
GACGCTGGCCACAATGGCCAGTGACCAGGGTAAGCCCGTAGCTTCCCGGCCGCTGCTCTGTTTTCTCTCCGGCTGCCAGAGCTGGGGCAACGCATTAAAATCATCTAGGTAGGCGCGAAACTTAGTCGTCTCAATCAGAAACTCGCAACGCCAACTTTTTAGCCAGTCCCAGAGCAGGCTTTTATCCGATAAATCGGGCAGGCGCGGGAATACGGATCGGCAGATGTTAACCGCTAGGCGTAGATCCCTGGCACTAGGAAAATTGCCGCCAGTAAAATAGGGAGACTGGGCCACCTCCAGGTTAAACATGTGCCAAAGACTGAGAGGTCGCAGAGGCAGACCTAAGACTTTGTGGTCCTCGCGATTGAGGAATGATTCTGCAAAGTGGCGATTCATCGCCGCCTTACTCTTACGTGGCTAGCGTGCTGTTGGGATTATAGACGCCAGTAACGCTGACTTTTACCACATCACCAACGGTCTTGGTAAAATTCTCTGCCGTTTTTACAAAGGTATTAGAACCAATAACAAAAGTAGCGGGAACGGATGCGCCCGAGCTAATTCCCTCCACGCTGATATTATAGCGGGGGTTATAGTAGGTGGTCACGGTAGGGGCAGTGTTTACAGTGCCGGGATCGATAACGATCTCAGTGAGCTCGCCCGTGATGGTCATGGAAATGTATTCCTCAATGCCTGTGATGCTCGTTACTCCAGTAAATCCTTTGTATGGCATAAATATATTTCCTTAGGCGATGGTGGAGAAAGTGACGGCGGTGTTAGTCAGCCGGGCAAAGTCTGTGTTCGACAGGCGGAGCTCTTGGCGGAAAGCGGTGGGGCCAGATACGCCCGGGAAAACAAAGCTGGCAGGCAGGGTTTCTGTGACCGTCTCGACACGCTTATACTTCTTAAAATGCTTTACAACGGTGCCATCTGTCCCAGTGATGTAGACGTACTCGTCTGAGTTACTGGTATTCTCTGAGATGCCCGCCGTTACCCCGTATGTCATTGCCATATTGATTTTCCTTTAGGTGTCAACTGGGCTGAACAAAGGCGGTGAATTTTACAGAATCTTCCATCACCTTATCGTTAGATCCAGTGCTCTCCTCGCCTAAGTAACCACCCATAAGGGTGGCGCCAGCGATGGTGGTGACGGCTGTGAGCTTAGTATTCAGCCAATCAAAGTTCGTACGATGAGCAGTCACGGTGCTGGCTACTTCCAAAGGCGTAAGGATGGAGCAGGTAAAAGTGACTTTGCGGGTGGTAGCTAGAGATCCTTCCACCACTGGGACGCTGGATTCGGCGTGCACTATGCAAGCGGGTAGCTGTAGATCTGAGATCCTGTGGCCTGCCTGGACATAAAGTCCGGCGGGTTTACTGGCGGCCGTGAGATAGGCGGCTAAGCCGTCCTCGCTGGTTAGACGTAAGCTCATCGCACGTCCTCTGGATCGGCCAGCATAAGGGTGGAGATTCCTTGATCCACTTGAACTCCGGTAAGGCGCTTGGCGGCCCCGCCGACGGTGACGATGCTAAGGAGGGACGGCAGGCTGACGGCGCTGGTAAGACAAACAAACTCCGCGTTTTGCGGATTCACAAATCCGCCCATGCCAAGCTCTGCGGTCTGTTCGCTGGGGGTGTAGACGCCTTGGACGGCTAGGCCGGAGATGGTGGCAGTGGTGGGTAGGGCGGAGATCATATCGGCCACGCCTGTGGTCATAAGGGTTTGGAGTTCGGTCACGTCGTACCCCTTATGTCAAAACTTGCCGTCCTCCTGCTGGCCTATAAAATTAGTAGATGGCTAAGTGGTTTTTTATCTTTGTTTTGATTTGTAGCGTGGCGCTTGGGGCTGATGCGGTAAGTGAAAAGCGGCTAAGCCTAGCCAACGGAAAGTGGTGTTTGAAGGGGAAGCCGTTTTCTGGGTTGGCGTTTGTAGCCGAGGATAACTGGCGGGCGGAGATTACTTATTTGGACGGAGTGCTCGATGGGCCTGTGACGGTGATCGTAAATAACAAACTGTTTTCCCAGTTTAGCTACTCCAACGGGGTGAGAAACTAGAGCTGCTTAAGCCAGGAGTTTTCTAGTGCCTCGACTTCTCCCATGGTTTGTTGGACGGCTAGATCTACTCCGGCCCAGCCGCATCCGTAATCGTGCCCGCCGATAAGACCGCCTGTTTTTACTTTAGGCAGCCAGGCCAAGATATCCGCCTTCACGTTTTCGTAGTCGTGGGCGGCATCGATAAAGACTGAGTCGAGCGATTGATCGGGAAAGAAGTTAGCACCTTTTAAACTAGGCATGCGTAAGGGAACAAGCTGACGGGAGACGGGTTTTACATTAGCTAGAAACTCTTGGTATAGGGTGCCGTTTTTTATGCACTCTTCGCCTGCGTGTTCCTCGCTCCCTTCCCAAGTATCGACGGCGTAGATTTCTATCCGTGGGGATTTGTTCCATGCCTCCACAAGCAGGAAAGCTGTAGACCTGCCTTTCCAGCTTCCTACCTCGACGATCTTGCCGTCGGCCGGACAGGCCGCCACCATCCTGCGGTAGACTCCAGCAAAGCTAAACCAATCCTCCCCAAATTCGTTCCCAGCGTGTAAGTGCGCTAGGTGAGGATCCATTTTGTTTGCTTATCTAATTGTGTGGCCACGCGGGTGGCGTGATGGTTCTCCTGGTGAAATTCCGGGCTAGGACAAAAGGCTCCGCGGGTGGCGCCGATATTCTGGATCCTACTTACCCTGGGGAAGATCTCCCCGTCGCCCATGTTTTCGCGTACGCGCTGGATACCGCCATCCCAGAAAGAATTGTCCCAGTTAGGTAGAAGATATTTTTCCCATGAGCTTTTCCACGTAGCCCAGCCCCAGGGGGTGAACCAGTGGCGGAATCCTGCAACGCCAGAATCTGCCCCGTCCCCGTGTTGGTTGTAACCAGATATTGTAAGAGTCTGCTTTGGGGCATGTGTCCGCGCCCACTCAAACCAGCGTAGGAGGTCTGGGCTGGGCACGGTATCGTCTTCAAGGTGGATGTGGTAATCGCTAACCCTAAAGCCCAAGGCCATGCAGTAGCGGATCATGGCGCCGCAGCCAAGACGATCGAGCATGACCATGGCCTGCACTCCCTGCCCTTTACAAAATTCTGCTATCTCTGGAGTTTTATCGGATGGATCGAGAACGACGACGACGTCGTACTCACTAATCCCATCGCACTTGGCTAGGGCTTTTAAAGTGGTGGCAAAATAGTCCGGCCTGTTGTAGCCGGAGAGTGTGAGAGTTTTGTTCATCCCTTCAGCAAGGCGTATGCCGCCAGATTGCCCCCAGTGGCTTTATTATTTTGTAAGGCATCGGCCCCCAGCCCTTCTGGACGGATACGGATCCCGCCTGAGCGCGAGAAGTCGGGCGTATTACAGACAAGTGTTTTGATTCCATTTTTTTGTAGTGCCTTACTCATAACAAAGTCGTCCGCAAGGAAGTGGGCACGGCCCACCGCGTCGAGCCCGGCAAACTCCTTAGGACTCATCGCAGGCCAGAGATCTGCGCTGGGCATATCGCATCGCCGACAGATGACGCCAGCAAAGCCCTCGAGGATCTCGGCGTGGCCGAGGTGGTCGGGTGCGATGGCGTAGCCTGTGGAGCCTGTCATAAAAAAGCCACAGATGCCGAGCGCCGCTTTTTGCGTTTTGTTTTGTTCGTCGGCGAGCACCTGCAACATTGTTGGACCGTAGAGAATATCGTCATCGCACCAGACGATCTGAGCGGTGGGATCCTGCTCGGCCGCCATCGCACCGATAAACTTGGTGGCGGGGCCGTGGTCTAAAGTTCGGTTAATTTCTAATTTACCGAAATCGGCTAGGGCTTGGAGCTCGGCGGGGATATCCCCAAAGCGTTCGCCTGTGCGGGCTAGTTTTTCTGGGACGGAAAGAATGATGCGATCGGCTGGGCGTGACTGAGCCAGCAGACTCTGGATGGTGGGCAGGATCTTTCCTATCCGCGTGGGGGTGGTGGTAAGGCCGACGACTATTTTGCCATGGCGATCTACGGGATCGGGTAGGCGGACGGCTGCGGCCGGGACAGTTCCCTGGGTAATCAGATCTACATCCCAGCGCAAGGGCGGGCAGGCGGTGTCTTTATCACATTTTACAAAGAGCAGGATCCTGCCGAGCGCTGCGGCAGTGGCCTCCTCTGCATCTTTAACGATGTGGATCCGTTTGCCAGCGATCTCCGTGCCGGGATCGGTGATAAAGAGGTACTGGATGGCGGCCGGATTGTCCGACGTATCCATAAAGAATTTCTGCAGGCGGAAAGCGTCTTGGAATGGGCCGTTGAACACGATGGTGATCTGGCCCCAGTTCCCCCGGAAGTTTTCCCGTAGGCAGCGATCCGCATCCGCGGTCTGGCCGACGGCTCGCAGGCACTGCTCGATGAGTAGCTTGGGTAGGTGGCCGTACCACTTCGCGTCGAGATTCCAGATGACGCCTGGGGGACGCGGTAAGGTCTCGATCATATTAAGCAGGCGGACGGCTTCGGAGAAGTTGCCCTCGTCGATAAGGAGGGTAGCGAGGTGGCCAAAGGCTTCGCGACGGGTGGGGCAACGGGCGATGCCCATGCCGAGGTATTTGCGCTTTTTAACGTGATCCGCGCACATGACTCCTGCCATGCAGAAAAGCTGGTAGCGTTCCGTCTCGCCTAGATCTGGATGCTCGAGGCCGAGGAGCGTTGGGCCGATGCTCTCTTGGTAGAGGCCGCGTAGGTATCCCTCTTGGGCCAGATAATAAAGATTCATCCCGGTATGCTCTAAGAGGGTGCCGAGGATCCGTTTGTTGCGATCGCTGGAGTTTTTCTTACAGGTGTTAGGTGCGTGAATTACGACGAGGTGATCGGCAAGGCCGACGCCGAGGCCAGGGACGGGTTTGACTCGTTCATGGACGGCTCGTTCCCAGATGGCTGGGAGGGTGCCGTCGGGTTGGCGCCGGAAGATACGTTCCCGGCGGTTGTCCCGCATGCCGCTATTTTGGACGTCGTACCGGGTGACTAAAATTTCCCAGCCTTCTTTGGCTTGTTCACGGACGAGGACGGCGTCGCGGTGGAGTTTAGCCTGGCCGGGATCCAGCAAGTCGTCCGCATCGAACCAGACAACGTACTTCCCTGTGGCTAGGTTAAAGGCTTTGTTTCTGGCGGCGGCGAAATTATCAATATGAGGCCAGTCAGCGTGCTCGGGTGAGTTCTGGTACTCGCCCCAGACTAAAGCCTCGCCACAAGCCTCCTGTGCGCAAATACGCACACCCTGCGCATCATTTTTACCGCAAGCGGAGACGACGACGACTTCGTCCCATAGACCTGCGCAGGATTTGATTAAACGGGCGACGAGTTCCCCTTCGTTGGGGCCGACGATGAGTGCTAAAGAAATAAGGGGGGTATTCATAGTTTTTGAGTTGGGAAAGCCCAGCGCACCCCCCGATGCGCTGGGCAACCCAGATGAATCTGTGACTTAGACCAACCGAACGAGCGAGGCTGTCGATCCACGTCCACATCCGAAGAGCAAGATGTAGGACCGATTACGCGTTCCGAGCGTAGGGTTATAGAACTCGCGCATTTGCAGGCTGAGGCCGCTGACGGGTTCCGTTACGTTTTCGATGGAGCCGGGGTAGTCCGAAGGAACTTCGGGCAGACGGGCCGCCACCAAGAGCGCTTCCTGTTGGGCCGCGAAGCCTTTGCTGATCGCGGAAGGGAGCGAAGGGTAGCTGAACACTTCGATGCCGTTTACGATTCCAACTGATCCAGTGCGAACCGTATCACCTTGGATCTGGGCGTTGGCCACGATCGATGTGTCGTTGAGCAGGCTGGCTTTGTTGTTCGGAGACACGATTGCGTAGCGGCTGCCGCTAGGCACTTTGTTTCCGTCAAGCACCACACCCATCGAAACGATGGAGCGGTAGCTGAGAACGTCGGCCGCCACGGTCATCGTGGAGGTATAGGACGCTGCGCTGATGGTGCCGAGCAAGGTGTCCACCATGGATTTTCCGATCGCGTGTGCGGCGGAAGCGGCGAAACGCTCGATCAAGTTGATCGAGGAGCTGGCTGCTTCGGAGTCATTGATGGCCACTGTGCTGTGGATCAAATTATCCAGGGACACGATGCAATCGGTCTGCGTGCGGTCTCCCGCGACGTATCCGTTTGCAGTGCTGTAGGCCACCGCGGTTGCCGCAGTGATCAAGTGGGTGGTGACGATATCGCCCTTACGAGCGGAAGCGTCGGAAAAGTCCGCGTAGGCGGACGTGAGGAAAGGGAATTGTTCGACAAGCAGGCTGAGCGCCCGTTGTGAAACTAACTTTCCGTTACTGACCGTTGCGAGTGTGTTTGCCATATATCTATCCTCTTTTCTTGGTTATCGTGCGAGCTGGTTTAGTTTTTGATAAATCACAGCCGCACGACTGGGATTTTTTTCATCGTTGAACTGCTTGAGCAGGTCAGCGCGTGAAAGGGTAGGTGCCACGATCTCGAGGGGTTGTGTGCCTCGGCTGGCTTCGAGATCAATTTTCAAGCGGCTGAGTTCGTTGTTCAGCGCGACGATCTTGGGATCCTCGGCGAGTTCAACGGCTACTTCGGCCACGGCGGGAAGTTCGGGTGTCGCTTCGACCACAACCTCAGCAACGGCCGCGGGGGCGGGTTCGGCCACGACTTCGGGTTCGGCAACGACGGCTTCAAACTTGGCGGCGAATTTGCCGACAAGTTCGTCGAAACGAGCGGCGAGAGCGGTGTAGGCTTGCTCTGCATTAAACGCCGGGGCCGCCAGCACTTCGGGCGCGGCTTCAACTGCCGCTGCTACTACTTCAACTTTTGTATCGGTCATAAGCGTTTGGACGCTGTCAACCTGAGCGCGAAATACGCCCGTGGGATTGGCCGCGGGATTTAAAACGAGATCGACTGAGTACAAGTTTGTGACGTTGGCCAGGACGGTGCCGTCCTGTGCTTCCCTGGGGATTCCGGCGAAGCTGATGGAAAAGCCGATCTGCGTGGGCAGGGTGCTAATGATCTCGCTGAAATAGGAAAAGCCGTCGTGCGATTCAAAGAGGACGAGATCGGCACGGACGCGGCCGCCGTCTAAGGCAAAGCCTTCGAGGTAGCCGATGATGTTGGAGATGCTGGAGCTGTGGTCGCTGAGGACTTTAACTTGCCCAGCAGCGTTACCTGCCTGGACTACTTGGTCGAGGGTGTCGGCGTCTACGACCATTCCATGACCCAAAGCGGGTCCGGCAGTGATTACGGATACTTTACGAAATAATTTGATTGAGGCCATGCCCGCGCATGGCGTGTCAAAGTGGGGCTATTCTTCTGGTGGCGGAATAAAGTGGGTGTTGGTTTTTCGGAGTTCGGCAAGAATCTGGTTTGTGGTGGCTTCGGTACGTGCCGTTGAGCTGGAAAATTCTTTAATAGCCTTTTCTATTCGGTCGGCTGAGTTAGATATCTGAAAAACAAACACGGGCATCAGAATAAGAAGGACGGCTAAAATAACAGCCACAAGTACAATCAGACCCGCGCTCAACACTCCTAAGCCTTCCATGCCTCAAGCCTGCTCCCGGTTGGAGCCGTAGCAACTACTTTCGCTTTTTAGGTTTCGGACGGTACTTACCAATGCCAAGGGCGGACACGATCATTTCCTGCTCCGCCTTGGTTAGCGTGAAATCTGCATCGTCGCGCATGGTGTACGTATCTGTGGAGGGTGCGGTGGCGGGTTCTGCAACTGGCTGAGGAATGGTCACAGGCTCTGGCTCGGCCATCGTCAGGTGCACGACCACTTCCTTCGCCTCTAGCGCTGGGGTGGTCGTAACTTCTTGAGCTGACGGAGCTGATGGGGCGTTGATCGCTGGGGGCGCCACTGGCGCGTTGTTTAAAATCTGGATTGCGGTGGTATCGATTCCAGCGGCCGCACACTGGGTTTGAATATAAACAGATTCAGCGATTCTCTGATTAATGGCAGTTTGATAATCCTCCCCGCGCGAGGCGTACACGGATGCCATCGTAGTCAGGCCCATCTTGAGGTCCTCTCGGTCAGCGGCACTATCGCGGCCGGCGTCTATGGTAGCCTTCGCTGGTGTGTGGTACTCGGCCGCCCACCACTGCATTACGCCTTTAGGCGGGGTGAGATCTCCACGCTTGATTGCCTTGGCCAGTGCCCACTTGCGCACGCGAGAGATGAACTGAACGATGACGGTCTGGGCGACTTCATCAAACCGCCTCTGAGCTTGGCCAAGGATGAGTCTAGTGTTTGGTCCAGAGAGTGTGGATGGATCCCACATCATTGCGTACGGCAGGCCGAGTGTTTGCGCGATGGCCTTGAGATACTGATCCATGTGAGTCTGAAGGTTTTGGCTGGGCCGATCGTTTTTAATTTCACGCAGCACCTTACCGATCGGAACATTAAGTAAGGCGCCACCGCCAAATATCTTATCGGTGGTAAGATTAAAATCGTCGGTCTGGGTGGGATTAAAAAAGCCAGGGCCAGAGTTGGTCGATGATTCCAAAGCGAGACCGATCTGGCCTGCTCTTTTTAGTGCAAGCATTTCTGTTTCAAGAATTTCCGAGCGATCAAGGCAGGTGTTAATACACGATGCTAGTTTACTGATAGAGCGTACTTCGTCGGCTCGATCGCGTTCGGCAAGTAAGATGAGATCGTTGGCCTGGACTTCGGTAAACTTTTCGCCGTCGTTTCCAGTGCGAATGTAATAACTAAGCGGGCGACCGTTTTTGTTTAGGCGTACGCCGTCGAAAACATTCGGCTCGTTTGAAAGATAGCCAGGGGTTTCACAGCGGTGTCCTTCGACTAGCTGGATCATAGGCCAGCCGTCGCCATTATCTGTGAGCAAAGCAAACACCTCGTTATCCTTTAACATGGTGCGAGTGGCCACCTGTTGCATTGTGTTCCAATCTAAAATTCCTCTGACGTCGCAAGTGCCTGACCACATATCAAACCACGCCTCGGCGTCATTGTTCCAGCCTTCGTCAGACGTGCGACTCTGCGCTTTAATGCCAGCGCCAATGGTGTTGCGGGTGATAGTATCAATAGCGCCACGGATCGTCGGGTCATTGTAACAAAGCCACCGGGCGAGACTACTGACGGCTTGGCGTGATGCCGCAGACACGTCGAGTCTTGTATCGGCTAGCTGTGCTTCGACAAAACGACGCTTGCGGGTATCGGGGCCGACTGCCCGAAGCATGCGGCTCCAGGTGCTAATGATTTTTGATCCTAAGGCCATATTAGTAAGCCGTTGCGAATGGTCTTTCCACAAATCTCGGGTAGGCGACTTGGCTTTGATCGCCGGTAAAGATTGCTGCAACCTGTGCGTCGGTCTTGCCGTTGGTCAGGCGCCAGCCTTCTAACGCTGCCTTAACAACCTCTACTGGGGTGATGCCGGTGGTGACTTGGTAGCTGAACGATTTACCCGCAACGGATGCGGAGATCATAGTGCGGCCGCCGTTTTGAAAGACGGTGGCTTGGCCGGCGGCGATTGCTTCAAGGGCAAGGACCAGCGCCTGAGCGTTCTTAGACGCTTGAATCCATAGGGAAAAAAGGAGAGCACGATCCACGACTTCGTTGGGGTGGTGTCAATCATGGTTTAGAGTCCTGTGCCATGGCGGCCTCTGCGGTGATCACTTTGCCGTAAACAGCCAGACCGACTAGGTAGGTCTCGCAATCGTATAAGTGATCCTGCCTGCCCTTTACGCGGATCCATTCATAGACGTCTTTGCCGGTCTTTCGGTTGATGCGATGAGCCTTGCGATGACTGGCCATGTGCTCGCGGTATTCTGGGCTGACGTCGTGGGCCACTTCCCACAGCGGCCCCTGCCCTCGCCTTAACCACGCCAGCAGATCCTGACACGACGGCGACGAAAGGAGGAGCAGGCGGCACCCAGCGTCCGTCGGCTGATCGGAGCTATGGACGCTTTTCAATCTGCCGCCGACGCCCTCAATGTAGAAAAACTGCCGCTCCTCCCCTTTGATCGCTAGCCAACCATAACGGGCCGCGCATCGGTAGGTGTCCTGCGTTTCATATCCTGAGTCGATGCAGGTGTGAATGGGTTTCACGCCCAGCTCTGCCAATGTGTGTGCCACATCCTCAATCGTTCGGCGCCTTCCCTCTTCAATCAGTCGGCTCGATCCATCCCTAGAAAACGCCCTCACGACAAACCAAAACTCGTCGATCTGGCGATCGATCGCCGCTAGTTTGATGTGGTCGGTTTCCCAAGTTTGTTTTTTAGCAAAGGCACCGGGAGGAATTGTAGTGAGCTCGTCGTCGTCGAATTGATCTTCCCAGGGTAATGCGCTCCATCCGTTCACCCACCCCTGCAATCCGTGGAGGTAATGTTTTTCAGTAAGAAACTTTTTTGCGCAGTCGGCGATGGTGATGGTGGGCGAGTACCAACTAGGCAGGCGGAAAGATCGCCGGCCTGCCTCGGCGGAACTGTTAGCCGCTACCCACTTGCCTTGCTCGATCGATTTGCGTCGGTTGCCCTCGCTCCACTTGGCGTCGCACTTTGAGCAGTGGTAGGCGGCAGTTTCCGTGACGCGCTTCATGTCCCACTTACCGTCCTCGGATCTTGCAGTTTCGTCCCACTTAATCTGGCCAAACTCCATCGGCGCAGATTCTGTGCACGCATGGCAAGGGACGTGGAAAGTTTCCTGCGTGCCTGCTTGAAAGTTGATCCAGATGTCGCCGGTGTTGAGTGTCGGTGTGGAGGTTAGGACGTGCTTACGTTGCGGGAACGCTTTGGTCCGCTCTAAGGCCAGCGAGTAGGCGGCCGCATCTTTTTCAGACGGTGCAGCAAAAGAATCCAGCTCGTCCAAAACGGCTAAGCAAATTGGGCGTGAACTAAGATTGGCCGGACTGTTACTGCCAACCAGAGAAAGCGTCATCGTGGCAAATTGCATTTCTAGGATTTTGAAGTCGTCCATATCCCTGGGAAAAAGTCGCTTCACTGGCTTACACTTCTCAAAGATTGGGGTTAGTCGCGTCTCGCTGTATGACCTGGCCAGATCCGCGTTAGGCATAACCAGCAACGCCGGAGCTGGATCGTTGGCGATCCGATAAGCCAGCCAGATGGCCAGCGTTAGAGTCTTGCCCGTTTGCGATCCCCAGCAAAGGGTCACCGTGTGCACGCCGGGATCGGCCAGTGCTTCTAGTACGCCCCTAACGTAAGGCGTCCATGTTGTGCTGTAGAGTCCGGGCCTTGCGGTCAGTCGGCTATCGAGCTGGATGTTTTTCTCCGCCCACTCAATCACCCCAGGCGGTCGTTCGTAGTGCCATCGGATTCTAGCGCGTTTACGCAGATCCTCTTGAGCCTTGGTCACATTGCCGCCTCAACCTGTCGCATTATCTGGCCTACTTCATTTTCCACCTCTGTCTCAACATCGGCGGCCGGACGGTTAGCGCAGATCGGTGCCAACCTTTTGGCCATACCTTTAAGCAGCGGGATCAGGGCGTTATCCCTTTGGGCTAGTACCTTGTCCGCTTCGTCCACTGGGATCATTTTGCCTTCGGCCTCGTCTATGTCTGGGCGGTCTGACTTCATACGCCTCAACGCCTCCACCACTCGGGTGTAGTCACCTATCAAAGCCGAGCGCTCTGGGCCGGTGGCGTCCTTGGCGCCTTCTCCCAAAGTGGCGGCCAAGGATTCAAGTCGCAGAATCTCGCAATCTAATCCAGATCCGGCCACCTCTTTCAACGGGCGGCCGGTGGCTTGTGCCGCCCTCTTTAATTGATTCTGAGCCTGGCGCCTCTGCACACCCGTGGCCGCCATCTGCGCTCGCACCACCGTGTTGATTGGCCTACCCATTGCCCATTACCTTACGGGGTCACACTTAAGGAATTTACGGGAGTCGTTTCCACCGCGACTATTTCTACTCAAGGAGTCTTCTACCCCCCTACTCAAGTAAATCTGCGTTCCCCTACTCAAGACGATCGCTCCTTTATCTCAGTGTACTTTAACACGATCGGCTCTGCGTAGCGCATGAACTCTGCACTCATGTCGGGCGACCACGCCTGATGCTTAGATCGATTAGAAAACCACTGACTAAACTTTATCAGCGGCCAGAAGAATGGCTTTGGCTCGCTTGGTACTGAGCTACTGATGGGGTCGGGTAGTAGTTCAGAGAACAGCATGACCTGCCGAACTAAGGCTGGGTCTCCGCTTCCAAGCTTATGCTGGAACATAGACACCTTCTCATACCGCTTAGCCTGCTCCCCTGTTATGCCTACGCTATCGAACAGGTCGTCCATGTTCTCGCCGTTGGCTCTTGCCTTGGTGATAAGCACGCCTGCCTGTGCCGTCAGGTTGATGGTATCGGCCACGCACTCGATGGCCTCCTTGCGTTGCTTCTCTAGTTGTTTTATTACTTCTTTTAGTTTGATCATTTGCTTGGTTTTCCTAATGCGGCGTAATTGAATTTAGGAATGTCACGCCGCCGCTTTGCGTGGTGTTTCCTTGCTCTAACCTCGTAAGACTTTCTGGCCTGTTGGCTTTTCTGTGATCTAACTGGCACACCCAGTCGATCCGTCACACTCATAACCCGCTTACTGAACGCCTGCTTAGTGATGTTAAAGTCCTTGGCATGCTGGGTCATAGACTTGGGCGACCTGTTCAGCACCACCGACAGCACCGCCTGGTCAAGCGTCTCAGTCATGTTTTGAACCGCCGGATGCTCTGGCGCCTTAGTTATTAGGTAATAGAAAACCTTGGTCGTTAGTGCCACAGATGACGTGGTTACCGTCACCCCTAAGTACGCATACCCTTCACGAACTAGGTCAGATAGGCCGTCGATCTGGCTACTAACATGGGGGGATCCGCAAGGCATCCTTTCTAGTGCTTCTTGATCGATCATTTTGATCCTCGGAAATTACCCCTATCGATGCTCAATGGGTGGAAACTAAGCATCCGATGGGTGTTTATCCCCTTAAAGGGGGGATAACCATCCATCATCGATGCACCTATTTCCATCGATAGAAAATAATAAGTATCGATAGGTTTATTTGGTGTCATTTAGTAAGTATTTCTTGGCCTTATCAGTGCCAACGTTTTTGATCAATCCGTCCGCTTCCCACTCCTTAGTAGTATCTCTGCTTTTTGTCTCACCCACCTTTGATTTTGATCTAATGCGACTTTGTAGATCGCCGGCCGATATCCCTGCTTTAAGGACATCGCAATAGTCCGCAAAGTCCACATGCAACTCCGGCCGCCCTGCCGACTTCTTCTCGGGCTCGCCGGCCTCGATCCATGCCATGCCCTCAGTACAATGGCGTAAGTGCACGTATGGATGGACAGTGCTACAAGCCACCACGCCCCTCGGCGTTAGGTTGGATCGCTTACCCCTCTTGGTCACCTCTAGCTTGTATAAGTCCACGCCTTGCTCGTCCTTACCGCTTGGCGACAGCATTAGAATCGCTCTGGCCCAGTTGGTCAGCTCGCTAGATCCAAAGCCTGAGTAGGCTTTGTCGTGGCCAGCATAGCCCGTGCCGTCGCGGGTAGGCTTCGGAGTGTGATGCATGAGCATCCAGGCAAAGCCCGCCGACATAGCCAGCGGGTTAAGCATGTTCCGAAGAAAGCCACCGGCCGTCTCTTGACTCGATAAATCCCCCCCGACAAACGCCAGCAACGGATCCGCCCAGGCTAAGTCAGGCTTATGCTTTTCAGCTAAGCGCCTGACGCGATCGACGAACGTGGCGCCGGTGCTGGTGCAATCGCGCACAATCACCACGTTCCGCTTTATCGTCTCAATCTCCTGCGGAGTGAGCGCCATGGCCTTCATAATGCCCTGCACCGCCTCCGCCACGTCGCCTTCGTCGTTCTCCGCTTGGATTATAATCGACTTAAGCTCCCGCCGTGGATTGATGCCAAAGAACGATCTACCCAGCGCCCAAGTAATAGCGGCCTGCAAACAAAGCACAGACTTACCTAAGCCACTGCTTCCTACCCACAGCGACGACCCGCCGGCACACAACCAACGCCGACCCAGTAGCGTCGTCACGTCGTCAGTCTCCTTAAAATTGATTAACTTATCCCAGCAATACGCCTCGGGTATGTCGCCAAACAGCACCCGCTCCCGCCACTCGGCGTAAGTCACCGTCGGCCGCTCACACTCCACTAGATCCTGCCGCTGGTTAGTGGCCGTACGCATCGCACCGGGTAGGCGAGATAACCGCCCCGCGTCCTTGTTGGCAGTGTCTGGCTTTGAGTGCTCTAGGTGCTTGTAGATAAAGTCCACCCGCTCTTTAAACTGCTCGGCACTCTCCGCGTTAATCTCTACCCAGGCGTGAAGACTACGGCCGCCGCTCTTAATAATGCAAGTGGTAGGCAGACCGCTTTTTTTAATAATCGCCCACTGCTCCTCCACCGTCGATTCGTCGAACTCCACCAACACATGCCGCCATCTGGTTACGTTATCCGCCGCCCGCCCGTTGCCGTTGTTCGGATTGATTGAAACGTACACACCTACTGCGCTGCCCTGCCAATCCGCTAGGCCATCATCCTTAAACGATTCTAGCCACTCCTCGCGCGTCTTTGTTTCACCCGAGCCGTCCGGCCGCTCGCGGTCGCCGTCTTTGATTGATCGGCAGATATTGATGTTCTCGCCTAAGTCGAACGCCGCCGAAAGGAACATAGCCACCGGCGTCTCTTCCACGCTCGTAGGCATAGGCGGCACAGGCATATCATTTTTAACAATCGTCAATCCGTTGTGACCGTTGAGCGAATAGCGGGCCCGCGGCTCCCACCGCTCCCTGGCTGGCTTAGTGTAGGTGGATCGTATGCAGCCTTCTGCCTCTTTATGGCCGAGCCCGTTGCGTAGTGCCCAGACCTCCGCCTCGTCGTAAGCGCGGTCCTGCGTCATGCCAGAGTCACGCCATTGGCAGCATAGATTGAACAGCGTCGTGTTCCGCTCGCCTTTACTCGCTCCGTTCAAAATCAAAGCCTGTGTCTTTGGTGGTAAATTCATTTCTTCTTAGCCTCCATATCTCGCTTTCTGTAAAACTTCGCCCGATCGCCTAGCTCCTTGAGGATTAATCGCACCACGCTGAACTGCTGCTTTGCCAGGCGCATATTATTTTCGGCAAGGTATTCCAGCCCCCGATCCAGCACCCTCAATGCCCAATCGTTTCGTTTTACGGACATGCGACCTCCGATAGGAATTGGTCACGCTCGGCTTGCGTTGCTTTTTTCCAGAATGAACGAAGCAGCATTAAGGGTGTCCGAATCTTTCTAAATCCTGCCTCAATGGCGGCCGAATTAGCCGAAATTTCTCCTACCTTAATCTTAGCAAATAAATCTGGCCGTTGAGCCTTTAGGCGTGAAAGAGTGTAAATTCGTGAATTGCCATCTGTTCTCTTAATATCGTTGACATTGTCAACGATATCTTTGACCTTTCGCCCTCTTTTTGCCTTCATCGCCTCCCGCCACAAGGTTAGGGTCTCTACATCCCCAGATATTAGTTTAACTATTTTGGCTGGGTCGTAGCCGCATCCGCTGAGAGGCGGTGAAGTTAAGAAGCTATAAAAAGAAGAATGCTCGACCACCTTCCCAGTGCGAATTGTTCTTTTCTTCCAAGCGCCCGTCTCAAGCAACCTCCTTACCATGGTTGGTATTTGATCTAGCGATTTGCCCCCACGACTGACGGCGCTCCACAGGGCCTCAACCAAGACCCCCGCCTCTTGTTCGTTCATTTACCGCTCCATTTTTCCGCCTGTGCAATTTCACTCATAACGAGAGAATATTTTTTCTCTAATTTTTCATAATTTAGGTTTGGGTCGTCGATTCCTTGCACTCCGATTTTTGCGTTAAGCCTCCTATGAATATCTCTGTGCTCCTCGCTTGTTAACCTTGCCAGATAACCAACTCTTGAGTTTATCCTTGGCGAGAGATCATCTCTTTCCTTTGTTATGGCGGCCCGGCTTTCGCAGTAAGCGGAAGAGTCTTCGTTTTGCCTAATTCCGCTGAATCCATTAAGAATGCCAAGATCTGATGCACGGCTTAAAACAAGGTTAACAGCTTGGTACGGTAGATTGGTTTGCCCCGAGACAGTTTTAATCAGAGCATCCATATTCTCTTTAATTTTTTCACCAGATATAATTGTCTCAACACCAGTGATCCCAGACGAAACAACGGTGCAGGCTTGCCGATTTCGGTTTTCGACTTCCGCCATATCTCGCTTGACCTTCGCCTCCTCAAAACAAATTTTAACGTCCATCTCAATTTCTTCAGCGTGCTTTTTGTTCTCAACCGTTCCAATCGCAATAACAGTGCATTCCATCGAAGGTGCGTCGTTGCTTTGCTTTCTGATTCCCCTGCCTACCAGTTGCCTGAAAAACAGAGCAGTAGTGCAGTTTGATAAAATTCCAATAATACAGATTCTTGGAATATTGACTCCCTCGCTAACCATTTTTACAGAGATCAAGCAAACGCCGATGCCACGCTTAAAGATATCTAGTTTCTGACTTGCCTCTGAATCGTCGGAAGTTACGACAGACGCTTCTGACCCATACTGCCTTCGCCATTCCCTTGCAAGCGCGACCGCGTGATAGATGTCCTTTGCAACAAGCAAGACGGCTGCGTCTGGTTTAATGCTCTGTTTGTATTTTAGTTCATCAATAAGCTTTTTAATAGTTTCCGCGATAACGGATTCGGCCGACACCAAGTAACCCAATCCGTCCTCGGAGTCTTCTGATTTAATATCAAAACGACTACCGTCCTGTCTCTCAATAATTGCGTATGCATTAATCAGGTCAAATTTACACGGACGCACAATGTCGTCTCGCAATGCGTCAAGATAGGAATATTGAAAATGAGTCTTGTAACAATCACCCTCAAGCGAACCCCCATAAATAAGAGAATCGTCATGCCTAAAAAATGTTCCGCTTAAATTCAAAATCCTGCGAACATCCTGGAACGCGGTCTTAATCGCTAGGCCCGTTGCCTTGTCGCTCCCGTTGTGATGACATTCATCAAGCGCAACAATCAAGCGAAAGCCTTTTTTCTGCAGCAAAAGTAATCCCTCGACATTCCTTAGGAGAGATTGGTAGGTCATTGCAATGCCGTGATAATCACTAGACAATCCATTGCCAGACCAGCTCCCGTCTAGTTGAATGCCGTGTTTGGCGGCATCAGTAACCCAGCCATCAACAATGGCTAGAGTTGGACAAACAATAACTAGCAAGTCGCTAGTGGTCCTCATTTGTTTAAAGGCTTCGATGCCAAAAAGCGTCTTACCAGCGCCATACACAACCTCTAGGTTAAAATACTTCCCTTCATGGACGGCAAGGGTTTGCAGCGCGTCTTTTTGCCACGATCTAAGCTGTGGCCCCGTTCCCTTGATTAGGTTTTCGGTTGCTGTCATTGTTTGAATATTGCTCATGTCTGTCTTGCCTCCTTGTGAATGGGCCAAGATATGATCGGCATGGAATTTTGACCCTAATTCCGTTCCGCTTTGCATTGAAAGACCGCCCGAAAAAAGGTAGGCCGCCCTACGCTCTGACTTGTTAAAGGATCTTCTCACCACTGCCCTATTCCCCAGCGCACCCGATCAGCCTTCGCCCTTGCGCACTCTCTGGCGTATTGTGCCGGGGTGTAAGTGGCGACGATCCGTGCGTCGAATAGCTCGATTAGTTGGGCGAGGGTCATAACACCGCCTTCGGTAGCGGGGCCGCCAGCCGGTACTGGAACGCACGCGCGTGCCATTCTAGCTGGTAGCCCATAAAGTCCCTCAGCAGATCGATGTCTCGGCCGATCGTCTTGTACGAGCACTCCAACTCGGCCGCCAGTTTGTAGGTACTAGGCAGGAACAGATCCCGCCTAAGCCGAGTTGTTAGCTCCATCATTCGACGAATCGTTGGCCGCGTTGTGGATTGGCTCTGCCCTTCTTTGTAAGGGCGACCTTTCTTAAATACGCGCTTCACAACCCCACCCTCATTTTATCAATCAGCTCGTTCTCTCTAATCTCAGCCGCCACCATTCCAGACATCGCCTGGTCACGGTCACGCTTCGCAATGGTCAGCTCAAACTCAAGCGCTCTGATCTTGTTTACCAACTGCTCCAACACCGATTCGTCTTTCCAGATTTCAATACTCATACCGCTACCTCCCTTGGATCGTATTTCTTTAACCAGCACCACACCGCTACCAGATGGCAAAACACCTCGTAGCCCTTCACCGCTTCGGCACATGTCCAGGCGTGCTCAGTGATCTCGCCTGTCTGGTTGTCGATCAGCACCGACAAGCACACCACGTCACTCGCCTCCTCGTCGGCAAACGTCCCGTGGCGATAGGCGCCGAGCTGTAGGATGTCCCCTTCGCGTGTAGGAATAATGCCGACCGTCTTCTTACCCACCGGCTTGCTCCGGCCGCGTGTCTTAAAGTCCACAATCACGGTGCCGTAGTCCTTGTGCTCCGCCGTCATATCACACCGGCCGGCGTAGCCGTCCTGCTCGTTAACCACGACGAACTCCTGATTGTAGACTTTGGTGATCTTCTCATCGCGCCATTTCTCAAGCGCAAACCAGAAGGGCAACATCTCCGACGACAACTGCGGCCGCGGCTGCTTTGCCATCACCTGCTCCGCTAAGGCGTGCACTGCGGTGCCCTTCTCGGCGGCCGCGGACGTCTCGATGCCCATGTCGTGAACGACTCGCTTGACGAAGTCTGCGTCCAGCTCGTTCTCGCGCCTAGGCAAAGTCAGTGAGCTTTCGATACCCTTTGCCACCTTCCAGTTCTCAAGCCCAGGGCGAGCCAGCGTAGCGCCGAGGATCGTCGTCACGCTGGGGAACGCTCCCACCTTGCGAGCCTCGCGCAGTGTGCCGTGGCAATTCTCTCCTGTTTTGAGGTAGTAGTGGGCGGATTCCGTTTTTGCTGTTGGGACTAGCATTGCCATGACTAGTCCTTCCAGCTCCGTAGGATTGGCCATGCCATAACGAACAAGGCCACCACCGCCACCGTTCCAACCAACCGAATCAATAGATCGTAATTCATAATAGGATTTCTTTCTGCCGGAGGAGGGTGGTCACAAAGCGTGACCACCCAGCCCGGCAATTAGGTTTTTCGCTTTCTTAGAACGGCACTGTGTTGCCGTCGCCGTCATCAGTTCCGATGACCGTTGCTAAGCCAGTTGCGGATCTGTCCTTTTTGCGAAGGAAGTCCTTATCGACTGTCAGCTTCTTCGCACCCGCAGGCAGTAGCGCCTGCACGTTAGCAAAGGTTGAGCCGTCGCGCTCGGCATGCACCACAAGCACCGTGCATGGCTTGCCGATTAGCGTTTCCAGATCGAGATTCGCCGGCGGTGCCTTCTTGCCGTACGACTTTAGATCCTTGTACAGCGCTGCCTTCTCATGCAGCGAGAGGCCGTAGCGACGTGAGACAGTAAACGGCCGCCCGTCTTCCATCTTCACCGCCAACTGCCACACCACCTGCACTAGATGCTTCTTGCCGTACGTGCCGTCTACCATTCCTAGATCCACCACGTCGCAGAAAACTGCGTCGTGCGACCCCTCGGGGGCCGGAGTGTATGTTCCACCGCGTGATGCCATTATTGCCATATTCTCAATCTCCTTTTTTTGTTTCTTTGTTGTTGTTTCTTGGTTTGCGATTACTCGTCATCGCAAAAATCGTTAGTCGCATGCGGTGAGCCGCTGGATGTGAAAGAATCCTCAGCCCGCACCCATGCGTCGTCGTGTTGGCGGGCCAGCTTTTGCGCTTCGGTTAAGTCGCCCAGTTGCACGGCGATCTTTAAATTCTTTAGCGCCTTGTTTTCGGCCCGTAGCGTGGCCGTCTCCATAAATAGAAAAGCACGGGTGGGCATCACGACTCGTCCTCCGGCTCGTCCCGTTCCTGATCCCGTCGGCTCATCACCTCGTCGAGCATGTAGGTGCGCTTTCGGTCCTCTTCCTCTTCAATAAGCCAATCGGGTTTTTTGGGATTCATTTGGCTAAGCCCTTCGACTGAAAGGGATGGGCATTGGATAATCTGAATGACTCGACCGTCTGCTTTACGGCCGCAGGCGTTACGCAAGCCGACGTGAAATGCCACACGCGCCAGCCCAGATCACAAGCCGCTCGGCCTTTCTCGGCGTCCTTCATCATCCCGGCGCCACGGCTGTGGCGGCCGCGGATAAACACACCGCCATCAATCTCCACAGCGCAACGTCCTTGCTTCATCGCCCAGTCAAAACGCCACTTGCGAGTTGGGTGGAACTTGTGCTCAGCGATCAGCTCTGGGCCTTTGTAGGCTTTCCAAAGTAATGCGAACTTTGCGGAAAGGGCGCTCACTTTGCGTCTCCTTGATCCAGCATGTGCTTTTGCCAAAGCACTGCCATTTTTGCGTCCAGCTCGGCCAGCCTCTTGATCGCATCTTTGTAATCCTTTTGAAGCTGGATCATCGCCATGGCCGACGACCACTCCCCAGCGCCCACAGATCTGGATGAATAATCCTTCACAAAGTCACCTCAACCGGCAGCGGATAGAACGCCCCGGCAAGGCTGCTAGTCGCTTTTACGAGCGCGGGGGCGCTCATGTGGCTTCCAGCAAAATTCACAGATCCCACTCCTTGCGGCACTTGTCGATAAACCAGCAGACGAAGGCCACGGCAAACACCAACCCGCTTACCGCCACCCCAAACAGCACCACCCAACCAACCAACACGGCCGCCATGCCGAACAGATCTTTGGCTAGCTGATAGTCCATCAGATAGTCCTCATAGGGCGGATCCACTGGGCCTCTGATCCGGCCTCGGCGGCGCGGGGGTGCGTTAAATTTTGACTATAAAACCAGCCTGCGGATCCGCGCTGGGGAAGTTCTTTTCCGCCGTGAAATTTACTTACACTAGGATCATTTGCTACGCACTTGCTACCGGATTCCCCTAACCCGTTGGCCTGTATGTCTTGCGCCCGAGAGGATTTGAACCTCCAATCTTGGCTACTTTCGTCAGTATGAGTATGCGTATTCATTGCGTGTATTTTTCTTGCTAGGCAATCGTAGCAGATGCTACGTTTAGGACATGGCCTCGATTTATAAACGAGCGGGCCAGAAGACCTACTCGATCCGATATAAAGCGGACGGGATCTGGAAG